>Ga0187780_10001136_pt1 | contig 20016 bp, 18 predicted proteins | sample 1015_Q2_SP10_20__FD_132429 | JGI IMG/M metagenome (GOLD analysis project Ga0187780, IMG submission 132429) | Tropical peat soil microbial communities from peatlands in Department of Meta, Colombia - 1015_Q2_SP10_20_MG | ecosystem: Environmental > Terrestrial > Soil > Wetlands > Peat | place...
CGTGGTGAACATCCGGGACGACGCCACCCAGCCCACCGTGTGGCGGGCAGTAACGGTGGTCCCCGAGGGACAGGAATCGGCGGCGGATGCCCTCGAGCGGGTCCTGGCGGCCGGCGCGGATGCGCTCGAACGCTAGGCGGAAGGCCGGAGGGTCCGGCGGAGTAGGCACAGGCAAAGGAGGTAACGGATGCGAGCGATGAGAGCATTGGCGGCAACGGCGGTGATCCTGGCGCTGGCCTTCGCGGGCGCGGCCCTGGCCGCGGGAGATGCGGCCAAGGGAAAGGTGGCATTCCAGCAGTACTGCGCGGGATGCCACGGCGCCGCCGGGAAGGGCGACGGGGCCATGGGGGCCGCCATGAATCCCAAGCCGAAGGACCTTTCGAACAAGGCGTTCAACGGGTCCCTGAAGGATGACTACCTGGTCAAGCTCATCAAGGACGGGGGGGCGGCCGTCGGCAAGTCGCCCATGATGCCCAAGATGGGCGGCACCCTGAAGGACGGGGACGTGGCGGACGTCATCGCCTTCATCCGCACGCTGGCGAAGTAGGAGGGTGCGAGTAGCGTTCGGCGGTTCGACCGTTCGACGGTTCGGCCGTTCCTTCTAGGAAGCCGTTTCCGGGCGCTGGCCGGGGGCGGCCCGGTGGCGGCGTCGCAGGGCGGGGAGAAGCGACGGGACGATGCGCAAGAGGGCGGTGATGCTGGTGGGGGGGCTGCTCCTGGGGCTCGGCCTGGCGGCGGCGATGGCCGGGTCGGCCAACGGGGGCCAGCCCATCGCGTTCAACCACAAGGCGCACGTGAGCAAGGGGCTGGACTGCGCCGTGTGCCACCGGTTCGTCCGCGAGCAGGCCTTCGCCAGCCTGCCGCCCCTGCAGGTCTGCATGATGTGCCACGCCGCGAAGATGAGCGAGAATCCGGAAGAGGGCAAGATCCGGGAATTCGCCGCCAAGAACGAGCCGCTCAGGTGGGTGCGGCTCTATCGCCTGGCGCCGGATGCGGCCGCGTATTTCTCGCACAAGCGCCACGTGACGCTGGGCAAGATCGAGTGCGCCGCCTGCCACGGCGCCATGGCGGAGCGAACGACGCCGCCCTCCAAGGCCCTGGTGAGCTTCAGCATGGACTTCTGCATCCGCTGCCACGAGAAAAACAAGGTGGCCACGACCTGCGTGAACTGCCACCGCTGAGGCAGGACTGAGGCACGAGGACTGAGGACTGAGTTGGGTCGAAAGCGTTCGATGCTCAGTCCTCAGTCCTTTCGCCTCAGTCCTCCCGAGGGGACGAGGGCGCGATGAAGGTCACGAGACGGGGATTCCTGGGGTGGACCGGCGCCCTGGCCGCGGCGGGCGTGGCGGGGGGCCAGCGGCTTCGCACCCTGGCCGACGTGGGGGCGGCCACCTACGAGGCCGAGATGCCCCCTCGGGGCGTGGAGGCCTGGCTGCCCTCCGTGTGCGCGCAATGTCCGGGGGGCTGCGGCATCCTCGTGCGCACCGTCACCTCGGTCGATGACGGGGTGAAGCGCGCCGTGAAGATCGAGGGGAACCCGTATCATCCCATCAGCCGCGGCACGGTCTGCCCCAAGGGCGTGGCCGGCCTGCAAGCCCTCTACGACCCGGACCGCATCCAGGGCCCGCTGAAGCGGAGCGGCCCGCGCGGGTCCGGGCAGTGGACCTCCATCGGATGGGACGAGGCCCTGGCCATGGCGGCCGAGCGCCTGCGGGACCTGCGCGCCCGCGGCGAGGCGCACACCCTGGTGGCCATCGCCGGGCAGGTGCGCGGCCTCATGCCGGACCTCATCCGGCGCTTCCTGGAGGCCTACGGCTCGCCCAACTACGTGAGCACGGCCGAGGGCTGCGAGATCTCGCGCCAGGTCATGTACCTCACGCAGGGAATCGCCGAGCCCATGGCCTACGACCTGGAGCGGTCCGCCTACGTGCTGACCTTCGGCGCCGGCCTGCTGGAGGCCGGCTGGTCGCCGGTCCGTCAGGGCCGCGCCTTCGCCTACCTCCGGCAGGGGACGCCGGGGCGGCGCGCCCGGATCGTCCACGTGGACCCGCGACTATCGGTCTCGGCGGCCAAGGCGGACGAGTGGGTCCCCATCCGCCCCGGTACGGACGGGGCCCTGGCCCTGGGCCTCGCCCACGTCATCGTGAGCGAGGGACTCTACGACAAGGCCTTCGTGGCGGAGCGGACCTTCGGGTTCGACGATTGGAGCGACGCCGGCGGCCCGCCGCGGCTGGGGTTCAAGTCCCTGGTCCTGGAGGAGTACCGGCCGGAGGCTGTCTCGGCCATCACGGGGGTCCCCATCGCCACCATCACCCGGGTGGCCCGCGAGTTCGCCGGGGCCCGGCCGGCGTTGGCCCTGGGCGGCGGGGGCGCCAGCCTGCACACCAACGGCCTCTACACCCGCTTGGCCATCCAGGCGCTCAACGCCCTGGTGGGGAGCGTGGAGGCCCCCGGCGGGACCACGGCGCAACGGCGGCCGCCCCTGGCCGCCCTGCCCCCGCTGCGGCGCGATGCGGCCGCGCAACAGGGCCTGGCCATGCCGCGCCTGGACGGCGCCGGAACGGGTCGGGGGGCCGTGGTCACCTCGGCCTTCCACGCCCTGCCGGAGGGCCTGCGCGCGGGCAAGCCCTATCCGCCCGGCGCCCTGTTCCTCTATTACGCGAACCCGGCGTATTCGTCGCCGGAACTCGCGCGCGCGCCGGAGCTCTTCGAGAAGGTCCCGTTCATCGTCAGCTTCTCCCCCTTCATGGACGAGACCACCCGTCGTGCCGACCTCGTGCTGCCGGACCACACGTTTCTGGAGCGCTGGCAGGATGACCCGGTGGAGGCGGTGTGGGGGCCGCCGGTGCTGGGCCTCCGCCAGCCGATCGTGGAGCCGCGGCACCAGACGCGGCACACGGGGGACGCGATCATCCAGCTGGCGCAGGCCCTGGGCGGAGCCGTGGCCGAGGCCTTCCCCTGGAAGGACTTCCAGGGCCTCCTGCGGGCGGCCTTCCAGGGCGTGGCCGAGGCGCGGCGCGGCCTCATCATGACCGCCGCCTTCGAGGAGGCGCGCCAGCGCCGGCAGGCGGAGGCGGGCTTCTGGATCCCCACCTACAAGACCTTCGACGAATTCTGGAGCCAGATGGCCGAGCGTGGCGGATGGTGGGACCCGGCGAGCCCGCCGCGGGACCCGGCGCAGGCCTTTCGCACCAAGTCGGGCAAGTACGAGTTCTTTTGCCTGGGGCTGGGGCCGCTCGGCGCGCGGCCGCCGGGGGAGGGGGCACGCCCCGCCCAGCCCGCCGCCCCCACGGACGCCCCCAGCGTCACCGCGCACAAGGACCGTGCCTTCCTGCCCCACTATGAACCGGCGCGGGTCGCGGGCGACGCGAAGGAATTCCCCCTGCAGCTGGTCACCTACAAGCCGATGGCCTTGATGGGAAGCCGAACGGCCAACCAGCCGTGGCTTGCCGAGATCCCGGCGGGAGGCCCCAGCCGCGCGTGGGAGGCCTGGGTGGAGATCAATTCCGAGACCGCCCACAGGCTCGGCATCCACGACCGCGACCAGGTCTGGGTGGAGTCCCCGGCGGGGAAGGTGCGGCTGCGGGCCCGCCTGTACCCCGGGCTGCACCCGGACGTCCTCGCCATCGCGTACGGGGCCGGGCACGAGGCCGGGGGGCGCTATGCGGAGGCCTGGGGGGCGAACCCCAACCGGGTGGTGGGCACCGAGGCGGACCGGCTGGCGGGGATACCGGCCCTCCAGGGCACCCGCGTCCGCCTCGTGCGCGCCTGACACACACGAGCAACGAGCAATGAGCAACGAGGGACGAGCGATGAGGGGGAAGTTGGGGGCCGCGTCTCATTGTTCATTGCTACCCGAGGTGATGTGATGCGGTGGGGCATGGTCGTGGACCTCGACAGGTGCACCGGATGCCAGGCGTGCGCGGTGGCCTGCAAGGCCGAGAACAACGTTCCGGTGGTCGTCCCCCAGCAGGGCCGCGAGCGGCGCCTGATGGCGTGGATGGAGGTGATCCCGGAGGTGGAGGGGGAGTACCCGAACGTCCGGGCCCGCTTCGTCCCCCGCCCGTGCCAGCAATGCGACAACCCGCCCTGCGTGAAGGTCTGCCCCGTGCAGGCCTTGAGCGCAAGCCCCGAGGGGATCGTCAACCGCGTCTTCGCGCGCTGCATCGGCTGCCGGTTCTGCGTGCAGGCCTGCCCCTACACCGTCATCCAGTTCAACTGGCGCGCGCCCCGCTGGCCGGGCGACCTGTACGAGGACCTCAACCCGGATATGTCCGTGCGGCCGACGGGCGTCGCGGAGTCGTGCGATTTCTGCCGGCACCGGTATCAGCGCGCCCGGGAAGAGGCACGGAGCGAGGGGCGCGAGGTCCGCGGGGAGGGGGACTACGTCCCCGCCTGCGTGCAGGCGTGCCCGGCGCGGGCACTGACCTTCGGCGACCTGGAGGACCCGAACACCGAGGCCGCGCGCCTGGCCCGGGGGCCCAGGGCCTACCGGATGCTGGAGGACCTGGGGACCGCCCCGAAGGTCTTCTACCTGAAGGAGGGATGAGATGGCGGGGCCCGCGCAACACGGAGCGCCGCGGGATCAGCAGGACGAGGTCCTCTTCGCCCCGGTCCTCGGCGCCACGCGCCGTTTCTGGCTCGGTGCCGCCCCCCTCCTGGGCCTGACCCTGTGGGGCATGTACGCCTACACCCTGCAGTTCCGCTACGGTCTCGGGGTCACCGGGCTGAACCGGCCCGTGGCCTGGGGGATCTACATCACCAACTTCGTCTTCTTCATCGGCATCAGCCACGCGGGCACCCTCATCTCGGCCATCCTGCGCCTCTGCAATGCCGAGTGGCGGCGCCCCATCACACGGGCGGCCGAGGCCATCACGGTGCTGGTCCTCTTCTTCGGCCTGGGCAGCATCATCATCGACCTGGGGCGGCCGGACCGCCTCCTGAACGTCCTCCTGTACGGACGGCTGCAGTCGCCCCTCCTGTGGGACGTCACCAGCATCACCACGTACCTGACCGGCAGCACCATCTACCTCTATCTGCCGCTGATCCCGGACCTGGCCATGGTGCGCGATCGGGCCACGGGGTGGCGCCGGAGCCTCTACACGTTCCTGGCCCTGGGGTGGCGTGGCACGCCCGGCCAGCACCGCCGCCTGGAGCGGGGGATCTCGGTGATGGCGGTGATGATCATCCCCATCGCCGTCTCGGTGCACACGGTGGTGTCCTGGGTCTTCAGCATGACCCTGCAGCCCATGTGGAAGAGCACCATCTTCGGGCCGTACTTCGTGGCCGGCGCCATCTTCTCCGGCATCGGGGGGCTCATCATCTCCATGGCCGTGGTCCGCCGGGCCTATCACCTGGAGCGGTACCTGAAACCGGTGCACTTCAACAGCCTTTCCCTTCTGCTGCTGGTGATGAGCCTCTTCTGGTTCTACTTCACCTTCGCGGAGCACCTCACGGCCTATTACGGAGGCGAACTGGCCGAGGCGATGGTCCTGTTCGCCAAGGTGACGGGGCGCTGGGCCCCCCTGTTCTGGGCCATGGTGGTGCTGAACTTCGTGATCCCGGTGGCCATCCTGGCCAACGGGCGGACGCGCACCGTGGCCGGGTCCGTGGTGGCCTCGGCTTCGGTGGTGGTGGGGATGTGGCTGGAGCGGTACCTGATCGTGGTGCCCACGCTGGCCAACCCGCGCCTCCCCTATGCGCGCGGGCTGTACGCCCCTACGTGGGTGGAGGTCTCCATCACGCTGGGCGCCGTGGCCTTCTTCATGCTCCTGTACATGGTCTTCACGAAGGTCTTCCCCATCATCTCCATCTGGGAGGTCCGGGAGGGGCACGAGGGGTTGCGGGAGGCGCAGGAGCGCATGGTGGGCTACCTTCCCGGCCCCGCGGAGCCGGCGGCGCCGGCGGCGCAGGGCGCGGGGCATTGAGGGGCACGATGGAAAGATTTTGCCGGGTGATCCCGCTGAGCATCGCGGTCTTCGCGGTGGCCTTCATCGGGTGGATGGTCAGAATGCTGCAGCTTTCCTGGGCCCGGAGCGACTCCTGGGGGTTCACCGTCACCGTGGCCTCCGTGGTCATCCCCGTCTTCCTGGTGTACCTGTGGCTGGCCATCCACGTCTTGTGGGGGATCGCGCGGGAGGGGCGGGCGTCGGGAGGGGAGGGCCGCCCGTGACGGCGCGGCGCATGTGGGTGCTGTGCCTGGGGGCCGCGGCCGCGGCGGCCGCCGCGGCGCTGGCGCCGGCCGCGGAGGGCGCGGCGCCGGACCCGGTGGATGGGTCGCGCCTCTTCGTGAACAAGGGCTGCGTCACCTGCCACGCGGTGGACGGCGAGGGGGGCAAGATCGGCCCCGACCTGGGCCGGATCTCCACCGGCCGCACGCTCCTGGGGATGGCCGCCGTGATGTGGAACCACTCGCCCCGCATGACGGAGCGGATCAAGGAGGCGAAGGTCGTCCGGCCGAAGTTCACGGCGGAAGAGATGGCAAATCTCTTCGCCTTCCTCACCTACACAGGGTACCTGGGCACGCCCGGCGACCCCAAGCGCGGCGCGGACCTTTTCCGCGACCGGTCCTGCGTCCGCTGCCATGCCGTGGGTGGCGCGGGCGGGACCGTGGGGCCCGGGCTGGACCGCTTCAAGCGCTATATCTCCCCCATCGTCCTGGCGGCGGCCATGTGGAATCACGGGCCGAAGATGCAGACGGTGATGCAGCAGGCGGGGATCGCCCGCCCCCAGCTCAGCGGCGAGGAGATCGCGCACCTGCTCGCCTACATCCGGTCTGCGGGACGTGGCGGCCCCGAATCCGGCGAGTACCTGCTGCCGGGCAACCCGGAGGTGGGGCGTCAGGTTTTCCAGCAGAAACGCTGTTCCGCATGTCACGGCGCGGAGGGGACGGGCGGCGTGGGCCCGGACTTCCGGCGCCGCCGGGAGAGTTTCCAGGGCGGCCTGACGCAGGTGGCGGCCCTCATGTGGAACCACGGCCCGGCCATCTGGCGGAAGATGACCGAGATGAACGTCCCGTTCCCTAGCCTCACGGACCAGGAGATGGCCAACCTGGTGGCCTTCCTGTACTCCCTGCCGTACTTCGATGAGCCGGGGAACGCGGCGCGGGGCCGGGAGGTGTTCGAGCGCAAGGGGTGCGCGGCCTGCCACGGGCCGTCGGGCCGGGGGCAGGCGGGGGCGCCCGATCTGACGAAGGCGTTGGGGGCGGCGCAGCCCATCGCCATCGCGGCGGCCATGTGGAACCACGGGTTCGCCATGGAACAGATGGCGCGGGCGCGCGGATTGCCCTGGCCGGACCTGGACGGGCGCGACCTGGCGGACGTCGTGGCGTTCCTCCGGGGGGCTCCCCGCGGGCGCTGACCAATTTGGGATTGAGGATCTTGGATTGAGGATTTCTTGATTGCCCGTCGGAGGCGCGGGCACGCTCAACGGGGCGTCAATCTTCAATCCTCAATCGAAAGTCCTCAATGGATGGAGGAGGTGCACCATGGCCAGGTATGCGGCGGGGATGGTACTGGCCGGGCTGCTGGCCGCAACAGGGTTCGCGGAGGCGGGGACGCCGGCGCGCGGTTTGCCCTCGGCGCCGGACGCGAAGGGGTACAGCAGCAGCGAGGTCTGCGCCAAGTGCCACGAGGACATCCACCGGACCTGGAAGAACTCGCTGCACGCCATGTCCCTCTCCGATCCGATCTTCGATGCCGCCTACTGGGAGGCCATCAAGCTCAGCAAGGGCGCCGCCCGGCCCCTCTGCCTGGGCTGCCACGCCCCGACGACTCGCCTCACCAAGGACTACGACCTGCGGCTGACCGTCAGCGAGGAGGGGGTGAGCTGCGACTTCTGCCACACCATCTCCGCGGCCAAGCCGCTGGCGGCCGGCGAGCCCTACACCATGCGGCCCGGGGCGGTGAAGTGGGGGCCGATCCAGTCGGCCCAGTCGCCCGTCCATAAGACCCAGTACTCGGTGACCCACATGTCGTCGGAGCTCTGCGGGGGCTGCCACGAGTACCGGGCCAAGTCCGGCGCGGTGCTCATGGGCACCTATAGCGAGTGGCGCGCCGGCGGTTACGCCGAGCAAGGGATCCAGTGCCAGACCTGCCACATGCCCACGACGCAGGGGCGGGTCGTGCGCCCCGAGGTGAAGGCCACCGAGCGTCCCATCAACCTCCACAGCATCCAGGGCGGCCATTCGCCGGAGCAGGTCCAGAAGGCGGCCCGGGTGGAGGTGCGGGACATCCAGCGGACGGAGGGAGGCTATCGGGTCGTCGTGGCCGTGGAAAACGTGGCCTCCGGCCACATGATCCCCACGGGCGTGCCGAGCCGGCAGCTCGACCTGGTGGTGCAGCTCCGGCGCGGCCAGACGCTGCTGGGGGAGCAACGGACGGCGTTTCGCAAGGTGGTGGTGGACGAGCAGGGCAACGAGCTCCGGACCGATGCCCAGGCGTTTCTGCGAGGAGCGGCGGTCCGAAGCGACAACCGCATCCCGCCGAAGGGGACCCGGGAGGCGAGCTTCCTCTTTCCGTACGCCGGCGCGCCCGACTTCGTGGTGGAGGCGAAGCTTTACTATCGCTATCCCGTGGCCCTCGCCAGGCCGGAGGAGATCACCCTGGAGATGGGCGCCGCCACGCGTCCGGCCCGCTGACGGCGGCCCGGGCGCGCGCGAGCCGCCGGCCGGCCGGCGGCGTTGCGGGCGCGTGGGCGACAGCGTTACGATCACCGGCACCAACTTCTTCGCCGTCTCGTCCGCGAAATTAGGGGACGTTGCCAACTACAGCAAATTGTGATACCTATCTAGCATGCCTCGCGGCCCGCGTCTCGATGCTCCCGGCGTGCTGCACCACGTGATGGCCCGCGGCCTGGAGCGGCGGGCCATCTTCCGGGACGACCAAGATCGCCGGGACTTCGTGGACCGCCTTGCGACGCTGGCGGCGGGGGGCGCCGTCACGGTCTACGCCTGGGCCTTACTCCCCAATCACTTCCACCTCCTGCTGCGCACCGGGCGGCTGCCGCTGGCCCGGGCCATGCGCTCGCTCCTCACCGGCTACGCCGGCGCCTTCAACCGGCGGCATAAACGGGCCGGCCACCTCTTCCAGAACCGCTACAAGTCCATCGTGGTGGAGGAGGAGCCCTACTTCCTGCAGTTGGTGCGGTACCTCCACCTGAACCCGCTGCGGGCCGGGGTGGTCGCCGACCTCGCCGCCTTGGGGCGGTACCGCTGGAGCGGGCACGCGGCCCTCCTGGGCCGGCGGGCCGCCCCCTGGCAGGCCACCGCGGACGTCCTGGGGCGCTTCCCCGGCCCCCGCCGCCGGGCCCGCGAGCGCTACCGCATCTTCATGGCCGACGGCGTCCCCCAGGGCCGGCGCCCGGACCTGCAAGGCGGCGGCTTGCGCCGCAGCGCCGGCGGCTGGGCCGGGGTCCGGGAACTCCGCCGAGGCCGGGAGGCCTACCTGGGGGATGAGCGCATCCTCGGGGGGACCGCGTTCGTCGACCAGGTCCGCGCGGAGGCCGAGGCGGCCCTGACCGCGCAGGGCCGCTATGCCCGCGTCTCTCTGGCCACGCTCCTCGCGCAGGTCGGCGCCGCGGTCGGCGTCCCCCCCCAGGCGCTGGCCGGCGGCGGGCGGGCCGCCGCGTTCAGCCGTGCCCGGGAGGGTATCGCGTATCTGTGGACCGGGATCCTCGGGCGCCCCGGCCGCCCCCTGGCCGCGGCGCTGGGCGTCCGCCCCCAGGCGATCTACGCGGCGGCGACCCGGGGGCGCGCGGGGCGCGAGCAGTGGGAGGGGCTCCTTCGGAAATTGCTATAGCTGGCAACGTCCCGTAGCCCCCGCTTGCGCCACCTCGTGCGGCTGCTCCGGCGGGCGCGCGCCGAGCAGGGCGCCTGCAAGGCGCGGTTCGCCACCACGCTGCTCCCGCAGCTCGGGCCCATGGGCGATCCGCTCCCGCCGCCCCTCGGCGCGGCCCTGCCCCTGTCGCTGCAGCGGCTCGTCCCCCCGGCGCGGCGCGGGCGCGCGGCGGCGGGCGCCGCGCTGCCGGCCGGCCTCGCCGCCGCCTGTGCGGACCTCGCGGCCCAGCTCACGGCCGTGCAGGCGCGGATCGCCGGGCTGGAGGCCGAGCTGGTGCGGGTCGCGGAGCCCCTCCCCCCGTACCGCCTCCTGCGAACCATCCCCGGCATCGGCCCCACCGTGGCAGCGATCCTCCTGGCGGAGATCGGGGACATCGGGTGGTACACCCACTTCGCCCAGCTCCGCAAGCTCGCCGGGCTGGACATCGTGCGGCAGCAGTCGGGGCAGTGGGCGGGGACCGGGCGGATCTCCAAGGCGGGGCGCGCCCTGCTCCGGTGGGCGCTGTACCAGGCGGCCCTCGGCGCCGCCCGGACCCCGGCGGGGCGGGCGCGGCTGGCCGCCTTGCGCGCCAAGCGCGCCGGGGACCGGTTCGCCTTCTTCAAGGCCACGGTGGAGCTGGCGGCGAAGCTCCTGCGGACCGTGTGGGGGGTCTGGCGGAGCGGGCGGCCCTATGACCCGGGGCGGGCCCTCGGGACCCCAGCGCCCACCCGGCCCCGCCCCGCCGCCCGGCGGCGCCGGGGCCCGGCGCCCGCGGTCCGGCTCGCGCTCGGGACCGGGGAGGACCGGGGGCGGGTCGCCCTCCGGGAGGCGGCGGCGCGGTAGGCCGCGCACCACGGCGGCGGAGGCCCACAAGGCCTGCGGCGCGGGGGAGCGGTAGCGCGATTGCAACGTAGCGGCACCGTCGGGTGACCGCGGGGGGACCCAGGCGCGCCGCTCCTGCTTCCTGAGCCCGGACACGGCCGGTTGCGCACGTCCGGCAGCGACGATGCGGGATAGACCGACTACGATGGGGCGGAGAAGCACCCAACGCGGAGCGGCTCTCCCCCGGGCCGCAGGCCTTCACCTCAAGACCCCACGCGAGTGGGGAGGGGAGGATTATCCCTTGACACCGAAGAAACGGCCGGGTCCCCTTGGCCCTAGCCCCCGAGCAGTTGAGGGGGAGTTCGGGGTAGGCAGGGGTATTGGAGGCCTCCTTGTTGAAACGGGTGTGGAAAAAGCTGTCGAGGCCGCGGAGCCATTCGCATCCACGTACGTTTACTCCCGGATCGGCGTGAAGCAACTTGTTGAGGCAATGGACCGCGGCCTCGCCTGGGAGAACATTCGGGTGACAGCGCAAAAGGGTGTGTGGGCTGTCAGGTCGTTGAGAAACCCAGTAGCGAAATGGGGTGCTAAGCTTGGGGTCTTCGGCGGAAAGGTCCTCTCACCCGTGCTCTGGGGCAAAACGCTTTGGGACACGGGGTTCACGCCCGGTTGTGGCGCGAACTGCGCTCTGCCGGGTATGTGAGCGGGAGGCGAAACCTTGAGGAGATTGCGCGGAATTGTTCTATTGGCCGCGTTCATGATGTGGTTGGCTCCGCCCCTCATCGCCGCATACAGAGGCGGGGGGGATTATAAAGCAGTACTTAGGGCTCTCGGTCCGTTCGGCCTTTTCTATTATCCGCTTATGCTCGTGTTGTTCATTTACGGCTACTACCTCCTGACGCGCTCCCTCTTCTTTTTCAAATTCCTCTTCCTCGCACTTGCGATCGTGCTCATCTTCGGAATTGGACTCCCCCTGTTGGCGGGGCTCGGACCCACAAGTGATCTCTCAGGCGTGTCGCTGACGCTCAGTCTGGTCGGAGCGGCTATCATAATCCTATACGCGCGGATCATGGACCAGAAGCGTGCGCGAGTCGTCCCTGCGACTCCGGAACCCGATGCGCCCGAAAGGGTCGCCGGGTGGCTCCTCAAGCGCCTGCGGCGTCTGCTACGGGTACCTACAGCGAAGCCTCAGGAAAGCTTGGGCCCCCCGGACGCGGAGTACTTTTTCCGGCTCGCAGCCCATGCGGAGAAAGCAGGAGATCTCGCGGCGGCCGCGAGGCTATGCCGGGAGGCAGCCGAGGTCGACCCCATTGGGCCATGGGGAGCCAAGGCTCGTGAGAAGTTAGCAAACCTGCAACGCCATGCAGAATAACACATACATACATGAACGGTGACCCGGCCGGAGCAGCCTGCTAGCTGGTAGCCCACATTATCCATGAAGCCGCTCGACACCCTCACCCATACCCTCTCCCTCAGCGAGGGAGAGGGCAAGTTTAGGATTCCCTCGCCCTCGAAGGGGGAGAGGGCCAGGGTGAGGGGGCGCCTGAGACGCTGAGGTCTGGTTCATGAAAAAGGTGGGCTAGGAGGGACCGGCAGTCCGCGAGATGCCGCGGCCATCGTGTTTCCGGTTGCGGGGGCGCGCGCGGGCGTCGTATCATCGCGGCGTCATGGGGCAGGGGCTGCGTTTCGTGTATCTTGTCGCGCTGGTCGTGTGGGTCGGCGGGATCATCTTCTTCTCCTTCGTGGGTGCCCCCAGCACGTTCCAGGCCGTCCCCGTGGACATGGCGGGAAAGGTCGTGGGCAAGATCTTTCCCCGCTACTACCTGCTGGGCTTCGTGGCGGGCCTCGTGGCCCTGGCGGCCTTCCTGGGCCTCGCGCGCATGTCGGGGCAGTGGGGGGGCCTCAAGGTGGCCAACGCCCTGCTCCTCACCGCCATGCTGGGGACGGGGCTCTACGCCGGCACCGTGGTGCTGCGCCAGGCCAACGCGGTCAAGCAGCAGATCGGGAGCTTCGAGGACCGGTCCCAGGGCAGCCCGGAGCTGCGGGCCGAGTTCGCCCGGCTGCACCGCCTCGCGGTGATCCTGAACGGCGTTGTGCTCGTCCTGGGCCTGGCGGTCCTCTTGGTCACCGCCACCTGGCTCCGCTTGTAAACCAGGGGCCAGGGGTCGGGGGCTGGGGGAATTTGCGATTGAGGATTTAGGATTGAGGATTTGTGGCTAGTGATTTTGCGACCGAAATCCTCAATCCCAAATCCCAAATCAACAATGCGGTGAGAGATGGGCGAGACCTTCACGGAGAGCGAAAAGGCCATCCTGGCGCCCTACGTGACCAACACGGACCGGCCGGTCTTCGCCCTCCGGAACATGCCGGAAGAGGTGATCGCCGTCCTCTTCGCCTACTACAGCCGCAGCCGCGAGAGCCTGCGGCGGAACCTCCTGAAGCTGATCCAGGAGGGGGACCTGGACCTCACGGAGCGCCTGCAGTTTTCCCCCGGCCGCGGCGACGCGCTGGCGGCGGCCCGGGAGAAGGCGCGCCAGTTCCACGAGAAGTGGGTGGTGGGCTACGGCCACTCCTCGGTGGCGGAACACGCCGTGGCCCACCTGGCCATCGAGGATGTCTCCATCATCTGCAGCAAGGTGATCGAGGACACGCGTCTGGCCGCCTACACGGAGAAGTCCACCCGCTACGTGGTCTTCGACCCCGACAAGTTCCACCGCCCGCCGTCCATCATGGCCTCGCGCCATGCCGCCCTGTTCCAAGACACCGCCAGCGGGCTCCTGCGGGCCTACACAGGCCTCACGGAGCCCGTCACGGAGGAGATCAAGAGGCGGTACCCGCGGGACGAAGGGCAGGGCGCGGGGGCCTACAACGCGGCGTGCCGGGCCAAGGCCTGCGACATCCTGCGCTACCTCCTGCCGGCGGCCACCACCACCAACATCGGCGTTACCATCAATGCCCGCGTCCTGGAGCACCTCATCACCAAGATGCTCTCGCACCCGCTGGAGGAGGCGCGGGCCTGCGCCGCCGCCCTGAAGCGGGAGGCCACGCAGCTCATCCCCACGCTGATCAAGTACGCGGACCGGAACGCCTACATGGCCGAGACGCGCGCCGCCGTGGAGGGCGAGGCGGCCCGGCTGCTGGCGGGCGAGGCCCCGGCCCCCGGCCGCCCCGTTACCCTGGTGCGGTACGACGATCGGGCCGAGGACATGCTGGTGGCCGTTATCCTCTACGAGATGTCCTCGCTGCCGTTCACGCAGGTGCTGGGCCGGGTGGAAAAGCTCCCGGGCGAGGAGAGGGCGCGCATCCTGGACGAGTTCCTGCGGCGCCGCGGCCGGCACGACCAGCCGCTGCGCGCCCTGGAACACGCCTACTACACCTTCGATATCCTGGTGGACTTCGGCGCCTTCCGGGACATCCAGCGGCACCGCATGGCCACCCAGACGCCGCAGGAGTTGGGCCCGGCACACGGTTACAGCACGCCGCCCGAGATCGAGGCCTTCGGCCACCGCAAGACCTTCGACGGCTGGATGGCGCGGGCGGAGGAAGCCTACCGGGCCATCGCCGCCGACTTCCCGCGCGAGGCGGCGTACGTACTGCCGCTGGCGTTTCGCAAGCGGGTGCTGTTCACCTGGAACCTGCGGGAGGTGCACCACTTCGTGCAGCTCCGGTCGGCCCCGCAGGGGCACGTCTCGTACCGCACCATCGCCCAGGAGGTGTACCGGGAGCTGGAGCGGGTCCAGCCGCTGCTGGCCAAGTACATCCGTGCGGACCTGAAGAGCTACGACCTGGGAAGGTTGGGCGCATGATCCCGGCGGTGATGGCGCTGGCGGCCCTGGGCCTGGGCGATTCCCTCTACCTGACGTGGGTGCACGCCACGGCATCCAAAATCGCCTGCCCCATCGGGAGCTGCGACGTGGTGAACGCCAGCCCGTACGCGGAGGTGTGGGGCTTCCCGGTGGCCGGCATCGGCGCGGCCGGCTACCTGGCGCTGCTGGTCCTGGGGACCATGGCCTGGCGGGCCGAGGAAGAGGCGGGGCGCCTGCGGTGGCTCCGGTGGGCCTTCGGCGGAAGCCTGGCCGGCGTCCTCTACGCGCTCTACCTCACCTACCTGGAGCTGTACGTGATCAACGCCATCTGCTTCTGGTGCGTGGTCTCCGCCATCGTCATCACCCTCATCTGCATCCTCTCCGGCCTCGCCCTGCGCCGCCCGCCCGCCCCCAGCTCTTGACCGACGATCTTCTGCCATGCCCCGGGCGTTCGGGGGCATCCCTTGCATTGCGCGATCGTGCCGTCGGGGCTTGGGGAAGCGTTCCCGTAGTTGGAGGCCCCTGAGGAGCGATCGGTGGGAGACGGCATGGAGCTGGCATCCGTGGTGGAAACGCCTCGCCTCCGCCTGCGGCCACCGATGATGGGCGATGCGGAGGCGATCTTCACGCAATATGCGCGGGACGTCGAGGTGACGAAGTATCTCCTGTGGCGGCCGCATGAAACCATCGAGACGGTGCGCGACTTCCTGCGGCACTGCCTGGCCGCCCGGGAGCAAGGGACGACGTTCCCGTGGGCGATCACGCGGAAGTCGGACGGCCGGCTCCTGGGCATGATCGAGGCGCGGATCGATGCGTCGCGCGCCGAGCTCGGTTACGCCCTGGCCCGTCCCTTCTGGGGCCAGGGCTTCGCCACGGAAGCCGTGCGTGCCGTGGTGGATCTGGCGCTGGCGCACCCGACCATCTATCGCGTGTGGGCGGTGTGTGACCTGGAGAACCATGCCTCGGCCCGCGTGTTGGAGAAGGCGGGCCTGCAGCGGGAAGGGGTGCTCCGCCGCTGGAGCGTGCACCCGAACGTCAGCGAGGTGCCGCGCGACTGCGTCTGCTATGCGAAGGTGAAGTAGCCGGGCCGCCGGGGTCGCCATGATCCAGTTGACCGACGTGACCAAGGTGTACGAGGCCGAGGGGAACCGCGTGGAGGCCCTGCGGGGGGTCACGCTGCACGTGGGCCGCGGGGAGTTCGTGGCCCTGGCGGGGCCCAGCGGCTGCGGCAAGAGCACGCTCCTGAATCTGGTGGGCGGGATCGACGTGCCCACGACGGGCGAGGTGGTGGTGGACGGGGCGGCGCTCTCCGGCCTCGCGGACCGGGCCCTCAGCCTGTACCGGCGCCAGAAGGTGGGCTTCGTGCACCAGCTCTTCAACCTGCTGCCCACCCTCACGGCGCTGGAGAACGTGGCGCTGCCCCTCCTCCTGCAGGGCGTGGGAGGCGGGGAGGCGCGGGCGCGGGCCCGCCGGCAGCTCGAGGCGGTCGGGATGGGCGGGCGGGCGGCGCACTGGCCGCACCAGCTCTCCGGCGGGGAGCAGCAGCGCGTGGCCATCGCCCGGGCCATCGTGCACGGGCCGCCCCTCATTCTGGCCGACGAGCCCACGGGCAACCTGGACTCGAAGGCGGGCCGGGACGTGCTGGACCTGCTGGCGTGGCTGGTGGTGGCCCAGGGGCGCACGCTGCTGCTGGCCACCCACAGCCGCGAGGCGGCGGCGCGCGCCGGGCGCGTGGTGGCGCTGCGGGACGGCGCCGTGGCGCCGCCCGACCCGGCGACTCCGGGGTAGCGCCGTGCGGCCGCAGGCACTCCTCCGCCTGGCCTGGCGCGGCGCCGTCGCCGCCAAGGGGCGGACGGCCGTCACCGTGCTGGGTGTGGCGCTGGGTATCGCCGTCTCCCTGGCCATTCGGGTGGCCAACGAGAGCGTGCTGGCCTCGTTCCGCCAGAGCCTGGACGCCGTGGCGGGCCGCACCGCGCTCCAGGTCTCGGCGGGGGAGCCCGGCGTGGACGAGGCGCTGTACCGCGCCGTGAAGGACACGCCGGGCGTCGCCAAGGCATCGCCCATCATCGAGAGCACCGTTCTCCTCGAGGGGAAACCGCCGGACGCCCTGCTGGTGCTCGGGGTGGACACGCTGGCGGATCAGGGGTTTCGGGATTACCGGCTGGCGGAAGGGCCAGCTGCGGCGGGACGGAAAAAGGCCGGGGACGGGGACGGGAACGGGAACGAGGAGGCCGGGGGGGATCCGCTGGCGCTTATCGGCGAGCCGGGGGCGGTGCTGGTGACGCGGCGGTTCGCCGAGGCCCGCGGCCTCAAGGTCGGGTCGGCGTTCCGCGTACAGGCCGGCGGGGGGCCGCGGCGGTTGGTGGTGCGCGGCCTGCTGGAGTTGGAGGGCGCCGGCCGCGCGCTGGACGGCCGCTTCGCCCTCATGGACATCGCCGGCGCCCAGCTCGCCTTCGACAAGATCGGCCGCCTGGATCGGATCGACGTCATCACGGATCCCGGCGCGGACCGCGCGGCGGTGGCGGAGCGGCTCCGCCAGCGCCTGGGCGGGGCCGCGATGGTGGAGGCCCCCGAGGCGCGCAACCGGCAGGTGGAGGGGATGCTGGCCTCGTTCCAGCTCAACCTCACGGTGCTGAGCCTCATCGCCCTCTTCGTGGGCCTCTTCCTGATCTACAATGCCACGGCCACCGCCGTGGCGCGCCGCCGCCGCGAGATCGGGATCCTCCGCTCGCTGGGGATGGCCCGCGGCCAGGTGGTGGCACTGGTGCTGGCCGAGGCGGCGGTGGTGGGGCTGGTGGGCGGGGTGCTGGGCGTGGGCCTGGCGGCCGCCATGGCCCGGTTCGCCCTGGAGGCCATGGCCACCACCGTCTCCTCCCTCTACGCCTTCGTGCGCCCGCCGGCGCCCTCGCTGCCCCTTGCGCTGGCGGCCACGGCCGTGGGCGGGGGCGTCGCGGTGGCGCTCTTTTCCGCCCTGGTCCCGGCGCTGGAGGCCGCCGCCGTGCCGCCCGGCGAGGCGGTGGGGCGGGGCAGCTTCGAACGGCGGCGGCAGGGCTTCGCGGCCATGCTGGCGGCGGGTGCCGTTTGCCTGGCCGCGGCGGCCGCGGCCTCCCGCCCCGGCCCGGTGAACGGCGCGCCCCTCTTCGGCTACGTCTCCGCCTTCCTCGTCCTGCTCGGCGCCGCGCTGGTGGCGCCGGCGGCCGTCGCGGCCGCGGCTGCCGCGGCCCGCCCGCTGCTCCTCGCCCGGGGCCGCTGGGCGGGGCCGGCGCTGGCCGTGATGAACACTCGGCGGAACCTGTGGCGGAACGGCGGCACGGTGGCGGCCATGGCCGTGGGCCTGGCCATGCTGGTGAGCGTGGCCACCATGATCGGGAGCTTCCGCCGCACCGTGGACCTTTGGATGGAGCAGACGGTGCGGGCGGACCTGCTGGTGTCGCTGGCCGGGCGGCTCGTGAAGGGGGCGGAGGCCAAGCTCCCGGAGCGGGTTGTGGCCGCCGTGGCGCGGATACCCGGGGTGGCCGCCGTGGATCCCTTCCGCGCCCTGCACGTGCAGCGGGCCGGCCGCCGGTTCATCCTGGGCTCCGGCGACTTCGCGGTGCAGGGCGCGCGCAGCCGCCTCCTCTTCCAGGAGGGCGACTCCGCCGCCATCCTGGCCGAGGCGCGGGCGCGGGACGGCGTGGTGGTCTCGGAGACGTTCGCCGGGGCGGCCGGCGTGCGCCGGGGCGACACACTGCGGCTGGCCACGCCGGGCGGCGAGCGGGCGTTCCCCGTGGTGGGCGTCTTCTACGACTACACCACGGAGGGCGGCCTGGTGGTGATGGACCGGGCCCTCTACCGCCGCCTGTGGGACGATCCGTTCGTCTCCAGCGTCGCCGTGTACCTGGCCCCGGGGGCGGATGCGGAGGCCGTGCGGGCCCGCATCCTGGAGGCGCTGCGCGGCCGGCCCGACGCCTTCGTGTTCACCAACCGGTCGCTGCGCCGGCACGTGCTCGGGATCTTCGACCAGACCTTCGCCATCACCTACGCCCTGGAGGCCATCGCGCTGGTGGTGGCCGTGCTGGGGATCCTGAACACCGTGATGGCCTCGGTCATCGAGCGGCAGCGCGAGATCGGCACGCTGCGGGCGCTGGGCTTCACCCGGCCCCAGGTCTTCCGCATGGTGGCGGGCGAGGCGGGGGCCCTGGGGGCCCTGGGGGACCTGCTGGGGGTGGCGGCGGGCATCGCCCTCTCGCTGATCCTCATCTACGTGATCAACAAGCAGTCCTTCGGCTGGTCCATCCAATTCTCCCTCCCGGGCCGGGCCGTGGCGGGATACGCCCTGCTGGCCCTGGCGGCCGCCGTGGCCGCCGGGGCCGCGCCCGCCTGGCGTGCCGCCTCCGCGCGCGTCGCCGCCGCCCTGCGCTACGAGTGAGAGGGAAGGCGTTCGGCCGTTCGACAGTTCGTGGGGTAAGGTGTGTGATGCTGGGCTGACCGCAAAGGCGTTCGACGGTTCGCCCGGCGTGGGCGGGGCTGAAGTCCGGAACCAGTTCCCGCCGGGGAACGGCCGAACGGCCGAACCGTCGAACGCTCTTGGGCCGGTGGAACATTGACAGCGGGGCGGGGCGCCGCATACACTCTCGCGCGACGGGCCGGGGGCATCCTAGTCGATTGCTCAAGAACCCGTTCTTCCCCGGGCTGCTCAAAAAGGCCCAGGTGCAAGGCGGCGCGCGCTGCGCGGGGTACCCACCGGAGGTGGGTCGGAGGCGTACTGGGGCCGTACGTCGCAGCACCGCGCGAGCGCGCAGCGCGCCAACGCCCCACCCGCTGCCGCCGAGGCGGCGGGAAGAGATGTTGGGCCTTTTTCAGCAGCCCGCTAGAGAGGAGGGGCCGATGACGGTTGGGGAGCTCATGCGCACGGACCTGATCACGGTGACGAAGAAGGACAGCTTTCGCCACGCCATGAACCTCATCCGCCAGCAGGGCATCCGCCACCTGCCCGTGGTGGACGGGAAGCGCCTGGTGGGTATGGTGACGGATCGGGACATCCGCCAGGCGGCCCCCTCGGGAGCCACCAGCCTGGAGATCCACGAGCTCCACTACCTGCTGGAGAAGGTGACCGTGAACGAGATCATGACCAAGAAGGTGGTCACCGTGGCCCCCTCCACGGACGCCCGCGATGCGGCCAAGCTCCTCCTCAAGCACAAGATCGGGGGGCTCCCGGTGGTGCGGGGCGAGACCCTCGTGGGCATCATCACCGAAACGGACATCCTGCGCGCCTTCGTCGAGCAGAAGTAACGGGGGGGCTTCGCTCCGCGGAGCGGTGGGCAGGGGACGGGGGTCGGGGGCCAGGGGTTGGGGAGGGACGGGAAGCCTCGAATTGACAGCCCGGAACTGATGGCTGGTCCCTTTCCCATCCGCCCTCCGACCCCCGACCCCCTGGCCCCGGCGCGGCCCGCGCGGGGCCGCGCGTGAGCCTCCAGGCCCTGCTGGCGGCGCTCATCTGGGGGGCGTCGTTCCCGCTGGCCAAGATCGTCCTCCGCGACGTGGGGCCGCTCACGTACCTGGTGCTCCGGCACGTGGTGGGGGGCGGGCTCCTC
>Ga0187780_10001137_pt1 | contig 20006 bp, 14 predicted proteins | sample 1015_Q2_SP10_20__FD_132429 | JGI IMG/M metagenome (GOLD analysis project Ga0187780, IMG submission 132429) | Tropical peat soil microbial communities from peatlands in Department of Meta, Colombia - 1015_Q2_SP10_20_MG | ecosystem: Environmental > Terrestrial > Soil > Wetlands > Peat | place...
CGGAAGCCGGTAAACAAGGTGCTGTCGCCGAAAGTGGATTGCCCGTCGAGATAAAATTCCGTCGTCCACCAGGCCTTGACTCCGTATTCAAACTCGGCCCAGTACGCGTGGAAGTCGTTTCCGCCGCGCTGCGTGCCGAAGGTCGAGAAATACTCGATCTCGAGATTTCCCGGCTCCTCCAGGTAGTGGTCGTAGGTGACGATGTAAGGACTTTCCTGAGCGTTTGAACGGGTTGGCAAAAGGACGCCCATGAAAACGAAGATGACAAAGGCAAAAAGCAGCTTTCGGATGGACACGGAACCGGGTTCTCCTTGCAAGTAATTTGCAACTAGATATAAGACTAATCTAGTCCGAGTTACCGCGCAACAGAAAAGATTGGTTGAAGTGGGTAACTTCTTGACGGCAGCCGGATTCTTCTCTTCTTGCCCTCCGGGCGCACGTTGATAAGCTGTCAAGAGCTACCGGGCACGACTCAGGGTCGTGGGCCGCTCCAGCGACGGGCTGGCCATCCTCTCTCCCGTGGAAGCATCCCCTCCGTTTGCGGTAAATGCCCCTTTCAGGAAGATGGTTGACGTTCAAATGGGTGATAGCCCGGTCCGTAGGGATCCACTTGGTCCAATTTGCGGCCCCACAGGCAGGCCAATACACAGTTTGCTGCAGCAGTTACCCGCACTGGTTTGGACGACGGACCGGGATCTCCGAATCACTGAGAATTGGGGAGGGGGCCCCACGGGGCACGAATTTCGCCCCGATTCGCTAAAGGGTCGTCACATAGGCGAATTTCTGATGTGCGCCGATCCACAAGAGCCGCCGATCGCGGCACATCAAGAGGCGCTTCGCGGAATGGCTTGTTTGTTCGAACACACATGGAAAAACCGCGTATGGGAAATCCGTCTGGGACCGCTGCGGAGTGACGCCGGCGAAATCACCGGCTGCCTGGCCATGGCGCTGGATATAACCGACCGGAAGAAAACGGAAGAGCAGGCCCTTTATCAGGCACGGCACGACGCGCTCACGGGTTTAGCCAATTATCGTGAGTTCATGGACCGGCTCGAACGGGAAGTCCGCCGCGCCGAACGCAGCCACCACTCCTTCACGCTGCTGCTTCTGGACCTCGACGAACTCAAGCGCATCAACGATCTTCAGGGCCACCTGGCTGGAAACCGCGCGCTCAAGCGACTGGCCAATGTCATGAAAGAGCACTGCCGCGCCACGGACGTTGCGGCCCGTTACGGCGGCGATGAATTCGCCGTTTTGCTGATCGATTCCGATCAAGGGATGGCGGAGAACGTTGCTTCCCGCATCGAGAGCCGCCTTCGCGCCGGCACGGAAAAGCCGGTGCTGGGCGTGAGCATCGGGGTTGGCGTTTATCCGGATGATGGCAGGACTCCCGCTGAACTTATCGAGGCGGCCGATCGGCGGCTCTACAGGCGCAAGAAATCGTCGAGTAGCCGCACGGTCTCCGCGCCGTGAAGAAGTCGTGAGTTGTTAGTCTACGTTTTTAGTCGGAAGAAGGGGGGCCTTTGGAGCTGAGGCTTCGTTGGCTTCGGGGCTCCGCCGCGCGTGTTACTCGCTTGCTTTGCGCGAGACGATTGAAACTTCCTCAATGACAGAGCGGACCAGGCAGGGAAGAAAAGCGGCAGCAAGGCTGCCGCACTCCAAATGGGTGCGTTGCCGCCAATTGCGGGACTTGATAGGTTGACAGCAGAACGGCACGGCGCGATTCTTTGCGGAAACGATTTCACGGTTTCTTGCGGGGTCACCATGAACGGCGCGAAATTGATCTTGGCTTTGTTGGATGAAGGGTATGAGAAAAAGACCTGGCATGGGCCAAACCTGAAGCAATCGCTGAAGGGCGTCACCGCGAAGCAAGCAGCGTGGCGTCCGGGGCCTGGCCGGCACAACATTTGGGAAGTCGCGCTGCACGCGGCGTATTGGAAGTATACAGTGCGGAGAAGGATTGAAGGCGGCAAACGGGGCTCTTTCATCCTGAAGGGCCACAACTTTTTCCCGCGGCCGGAAAAAGGCAAAGCCACCGAAGCCGCTTGGAACGCGGACAAAGAGCTGCTCGAGCGCGAGCATCGGGCCATGTGCGCCGCCATCGCAAAATCGCTGCGCAAACCGCGCGACGCTAAGTTTTTGCGGCAGTTATATGGCGTAGCGTTTCACGACGTGTATCACGCCGGGCAAATCCGCCTCTTGCGCCGCTTGCAGGAACGCTAGGGGAGAGGAGGGCGCAGCAGTGCTGCGCCCCTACAACCAAGCCCCGCCCTCTTCAGCAGGCAATTTCTCGCAGGGCGCGAATCACGGCGGCCATATCGGGGGCGTCTTGGAAGAGGCGGATGGCGGCGATTCCGGCGGCCCCGGCGGAGAGGCAAGAGGCGAAATTATTGAGGGTGATGCCGCCGATGGCGAGCACGGGAATGGAGACGGCGCGGCAGACTTCGCTGAGACGCTCGAGTCCTTGGGGAGCGCCGTAGGAGGCCTTGGAGGGCGTGGCAAACACGGGGCCAAAGAAAATGTAGTCCGCGCCACCCCGTTCAGCAGATTTTGCCGCTTCTAGCGAATGGCAGGAGACGCCGATCAAGAAATCTTGGCGATGAAGTGCTTCACGCAGCCGCTTCGCTTCGTGGGGCGGCAGGCTTTTTTCGCCGAGATGCACGCCATCGGTATGCACGGCGAGGGCGACGTCCAAGCGATCGTTCACCAGCACGCGCGGGCGTTGCGGTTTTTCGGCGCACGCTTTCCCCACAGATTGCTGGGCTTCGCTGGTCAGGCGACTGCACTCTCGCCCTGACAAATCTTTCTCGCGAATCTGAATCCAATCGACGCCAGCTTCCGCCGCGTTTCGAATTCGGTCTAGGAGCAGGTCGTGCCATTGACTACGGTCTTCTCCTGCTGGGCTCCGCTCGACATGCGGCGGCGTAGAGCCGCCGCTACCAGAGAGAGCGGCTGAAGAGAGGCTCCGCCGGTCGGTGACGTAACAAAGCAAAGGAATTCGTTTCGATTTATTGAGGAGGGACACGATTCGCGTCCGTGCGGGAACCAATCCAGCCGATGGCCAGGAGAATATCCAGAACGCCAAGGCCGCTGACGATCCCGCGGAAGGAAGGATGCAGCAAGATGTGCATCAGCGAAGGGTAACGGCTCAAAAAATAGTTCTGCTCCCAATAGACGGACCATGGCAGATAAAGCAGCAGCGCGCCCATTTCGAACGCCAGCACCACCAGTAGTGCGCGATAAATGCGATTCATCGATGCGCGGAAATCCGTCCTGCCCGGATAGGATTGGGATCAGCGGATAGGCTTTTGAAGAGCGGCGATGCGTTCGGCTACGTCGCGGTAGTCGATATTCATCGCGTAGACCTGGGAGAAACTCTTGAGCGCCGCTTCGGGCTCCCCCGCCGATTCCTGGGCTACGCCCAAATCATACCGCAACGCGAGGGTGCTTTCCGGGTCTATTCCGGGAGTCTTGAGGGCGCGCTCGTACCAGATGGCGGCGATGCCGGGCTGGCCTTTTTCCATGAAGGCCAATCCGAGCAGCGTGCAGCACTGCATGGTGTAGCGGAACGCGCGGCCCCGGTCGTTGGCCTTGGCCACTTTCTGAAATTCGCTGATGGCTTCTTCGAGCAAACCCATTTCGCGGAAAGCGATTCCGAGGTTGTAGTGAGTCTCCAAATCCTCGTCTTCGGCGCCCATTTCGCCGAGTTCGGCGCGAAATTCGTCGAAGACTTCTTTCAGCGGGCCGGATTCTGCGGCAGGCGCAGGAGCCGGTGGCTTTGCAGGAGCAGGGGGCGCGGGGGCCGCTGGAGTGGACCCGGAGAACGCGGGAGCCAGCGAGTCCATTCCCAGCTGATCGATTTCCTGAGCAAGATCGGCCAGGAATTGATCCGCATCGAAATTGCTTCCCGCAGGTGGCGTAGCTCGATTCTGACCCACCGGCTGCGGCTCCGGAGGGGCGACGGGAGCTTCAGGAGGCTTTTGGTCATACGCGGGAACCAAAGGCTCGGGTTCGATAACCAGCTCGTATTCCTGCTCGAGCTCGAATTCCGGCTCTTTCTCTTTAGGTACAGGCTCTTTGGGCGCAGGCTTCGGCGGAGGAGGCGGCGCCTTCTCTTTCGATTTGGGAGGCGCCGGGGCCGCGGGCTTTGCTTCAATAGCCGGTTTCGTTTCCACCGGGATGGCGGCGGCAGGTTCGCTGAGGTCGAGTGACGCGGCCGCGGGCACATCTTCTGGAGGAACGACCGCCGGTTCTTCGGCGATTTGGAACTCTTCGACATGCACTGGTTCCGCAGGACGAGCCGGTGTTGGCGCAGGCTTGGCGGGCGGAGCCGCAGGTTTGGCAGGAGCGGCGGGTTTCGCAGGAGGTGGCGGCGGAGGCGGGGCTTCGACCTTTTCCTCGACGGGCTGTGTTTCCTCCAGCAGGGTATCCCACTCTTCGGAGAGATCCACTTCCTGGACTTCGGCTTCTTGAGCTTCCGCTGCCTCGGGAGCCGCAGGAGCTACGCTTATTTCCTCGGGCTCGGGTTTTGCTTCCTCTACCGGAGCCGGCACGGGCGGTTGCGCGGGTGCCGCAGGCTCCGCGACTTCCTCCGGTTCCGGGGCGGGAATTGCCGTAATCTCCGGGATTTCGGTTGGTTCTTGAACGGGGGGCGCTTTGGCAGCCGGAGGCGCCGGCGCCGCCGCGCTGGCGAGTTCGGCGTCGCTCAGTCCAGCCGCGCGCTGGAAGCGCCGCCGCAATTCCCCGAACCGCTCCGCGCTTCGCTTGTCGCCGGTTTCGGTGTGAATCTGTTCGAGTTGCGCCGCCAATTGGGCGGTCCGGCGGTCATCGCCCGCGCCAAGAACAAAGTCGAGAAGTTTTTCCAGCGTCGGCGTGTGGCGCGGAGCGCGGCGGAGGATGGCTTCGAGCAAGCCGATGGCCTTCTGGGTCAGGCCGTAGCTGGCAAACAAATCGACGTCGGTGAGCGATTGCGCGATGAACTTTTGCGTTTCGTCGTCGAGTTGCGGCTCGAACGAGGCGGCGACCGACTTGTCCTCCACCGCCGGAGCGAATTCTTTTGTATCGGCGCGCAGCTTCGGAGCGGGAGGTTTGGGGATTTGCGCCTGCAAATCTTCTTCGGGAAGCTCCACGGCAGCTTCCGGCTCGAGGAGACCCAGCTTCCGCAGCACGCCGTTCAGTTTGCGCTTGGCGGAATCGCTTTCGGGCTGGCGGTCAACGAGTTGTTCAAAGATTTTCTTGGCCTCCTCGTAGCGCCCTTCGGCGGCCAGCGCGTCGCCCAGATTCGCCAGCGCGTCTGCTATGTGAAACGAATCGCTCGTGCGGCCATACAATTCCACGAGCCATTCGAGCGGCTCCAGCCGCCCGGGCATTCCCGCCGCGAGTTCGTTGAGCATTTTGGCGACGACTTCGTGTTCCCCGGCGTCAATCATCGTCAGGCGGGACTGCTCGAGTATGCCCAGGGCTTTTTCGCCCTGACCCGCCTCAATCAGCAATTCCACTACTTTTTGAAGCGGCCCGTAATTCTTCTGGTCTGCTTCGAAGACCTTCATCGCCAGCGTGACGGCTTGATCCCAACTGGAGCTTTTCACGTACAAGTCGAGAAGCAGTTCGGTCTGTTCGCCACCCTTTTCCAGCTCGGGGACCTGCTCGAGGAGCTGCGCGGCCTTCTTGAATTCGCCCTGCGTGGAAAGCGAGCGGGCGCGCACGATAACCGCGGCCATGTTGTTTGGCTCGAGTTTCAGCGCCTTGTCGGCCAGTTTTTCGCTTTCCGCCTGGTCGCCGCGCGCCAGCGCCCGCTGCGAAGCGGATACGTACGCTTCGATGGCCTCGCGGGTCTGTCCCATGGCATGGTAGAGATCCGCAAGGCGGATCTGGATGCGGAGATTGTCGGGTTCCGCTTGGAGAAGTTTCTTCAGTAACCCTACTGCTTCGGGCTGCCGGTTGTTTTTCAGGTGAATTTCGGCCAATTGGAGAAACAGAGGGCGCGCCTCGCTCATCACGCCTTGCTGCACGTACAGGTCGGCGAGTTTCTCGAGCGGGCGAATTTCTTCCGGGGCGAGCTTGGCGATGCGCTTGTAAACGGCAATCGCTTTAGTCAGAAATCCGTCGCCGACAAAAATCTGCGCGAGGCGCTCGAAATAATCGATGGCCTGAAACGTTTCGCCTTGTCGGATATACAGCTCGCCGATGGTCATCAGAGTGACCTGATCGCGCGGCTCGTACTTCAGAATATTCTGGTATTCGGCGATGGCTTGGGCGACTTTGCCCTGGTTCAGCAGCTTTTGTGCGGCTTCGACGTTTTTGCTCTTGTTATAAGCCATGCGCGTGCAAGGACAAACCTCTCCCAAGAGGTTGCCCCCGACGTTCTCCTCAATTTGCCGCGGCCGTGGAACGACCTTTGGAGCTACTTGGTTACGCTAACAGGCGGCAAAAAGCCAAGTCAACGAACGTAGAACCCATTGTGAGCAGGCAGTTATCCCCTTTCGATTTAGGAACGTTTGCAGCGAAGAACAGGCGAATGCCTGAACAGGCTTTTTTCCGGCGCGGCGGAACTTTTGGAGTATGCGGGGTTCCACGCCGCCGCCGCTTGCTGGTGGTACCATGCGAGAGTTGTTCCCGGTATCCAAGGGAGGGTTTGGCTCATGAAGTCTGTGCCTCCTCGGCGAGATTTTCTTCTGGCGCTAGGCGGAATCGCTGGTTGCGCGGGCCTGAAGCCGCTCCTGAGTTTCGCCTCGTTGCTCCAGGCTGCTGGAGGGCCGTTCAAGCTCTCTGTCATCACCGATGAAATCACCCAGGACTTTGGCCACGCCCTGGAAATTGCTTCCCACGAGTTTGGCCTGGGTTTTGTGGAAGTACGCACTCTGTGGGACAAGAACATCATCAATCTGGATGAAAAGGAGCTGGGCGAAGTGCGGCGGCTTTTGCAGAAATTCGAGCTTCGCGTAACGGATATCGCCAGCCCATTGTTCAAAACGGATTGGCCTGCGGCGCCGAAGTCCAAATACAGCCCGGAAAAGCCGCAGTTCGGGGCTGATTACACTTTTGAGCAGCAGGGGGAAGTCCTTGAACGCTCCATCGCCGTTGCCAAAGCGCTAGGGACCGATCGCGTCCGGTGCTTTGACTTCTGGCGGTTGGACGATCCGAAGCCGTTTCGCGAGGCGATGGACGAAAAACTGCGCGAAACTGCTGCGGCGGTCGCGCCGAAGAACATCACGCTACTGCTCGAAAACGAATTCGCTTGCAACACCGCAACGGGTGCGGAAGCGGCGCGCACATTGCGAGCCGTGACATCCGCAAACTTCAAACTGAACTGGGACCCTGGGAACGCGGCGTATCGCGGCGAGATTGCGTTTCCCGATGGCTTTGAAAAACTCCCCAAAGAACGCATCGGGCACATGCATTGCAAGGATGTCGCGCGCAAGCCGGACGGCAGCTTCGAATGGGCGGCGATGGGGCGCGGGCTCATCGATTATGAAGGCCAGTTTCGCGCCATGCTGCAAATGGGATACACGGGAACGATGAGCCTTGAAACGCACTGGCGCGGCGCAGGCTCGGCAGAAGAATCGTCTCGCCAGAGCATGGCGGGAATGAAAGCCCTGCTCAAGAAAGCCGGCGCACTGTAAAAGATTTGAGCCGCGTGGAGGGAGAATGGCCACGACAAACAATTCGCGTCGCAATTTTCTGAAAGTCACCGGAGCAGGCCTCGCCGGGGCCGCGCTCTCCACGCGCGCTGCGAGCTACGACAGCATCCTTGGCGCGAACGACCGCGTGCGCGTTGGAGTTGTGGGGTTCTCCGAGCGCTTCCGCTACGCGCTCTTGCCCGCGTTTCAAGCGCACGCGAAGGAACTCAACTTCGAGCTGGCCGCCGTTTCGGACATCTGGAAACTCCGCCGGGAAGAAGGCGTTTCTCATGTGCAGCAGGTTGCGGGTGGCTCGATCGCCGCCGCGCGCAATAACGAAGAGCTTTACGACCGCAAGGACGTCGACGCCGTCATCATCGCCACCGCCGATTTTCAGCATGCCCAGCATGGCGTGCAGGCCGTGACCGCGGGCCGCGACGCTTACATTGAGAAGCCGCTCGCCAACACCATGGCTGACGCGCGGGCCATTCGCGACGCAGTGCGCAGCACCGGCAAAATCGTCCAGATCGGCACGCAGCGGCGCAGCGCCGGGAATTACCAGCGCGCTTACGAAGTCATTCGCTCCGGCCAGTTCGGCGACATCGTCAGCGTTGAAATGATGTGGAACGTTAATCAGCCGGGCCGCTGGCGGCGCCCCAAGCTTGTCGCCGGTCTTCGCGAAGAAGACACGGACTGGCAACGCTTTCTGGTCAATCGTCCCGCAGAGCCGTTCAACGCGCGCAAATATATTGAGTATCGCTTGTTCTGGCCGTATTCCTCGGGGATTCCGGATCAGTGGATGGTGCATCAAATCGATACGGTGCACTGGTTCACGGGCTTGCCGCATCCGCGAAGCGTCGTCGCCAACGGCGGAATTTATCTTTGGCGCGACGGTCGCAAAAACTGGGACACCATGACCGCGGTCTTCGACTACGGCCCGCTCGACGACCCGTCCAAAGGATTGCAGGTCGTTTACTCTTCGCGACAGACTAATTCGGCAGGCGACGTCAAGGAAATCTATTATTCAAACGGCGGCTCGCTGGACCTGGACAAAAACGTGATTTCCTCGGAAGGCGGGCTCGAAGAAAAATACGCCAGAGAAATGGGCATGAAGGCCAATTTGCTCAGCAGGCGTTCTTTGGCAAGTTCGGCAAACAGCATTGAAAAGAGCGCCGATGCCGGCGTGGACGAAGCAACTTCTTCTAATATGCGCAACTGGATGGAATGCGTCCGCAACCGCCAAACGCCGAACGCCAGCATCGAAGCCGGCTACAGCCACTCGATCGCGCTGTGCATGACCATCGCGGCCATTCAAACCGGCCAGCGCGTCACCTTCGACGACGCGAAGCAAGAAGTGGTGGTCGGGGCGAAAGCCTAATGCGGCTTCGTGAAGAACGGAATCAATGTTTTGAAACTTTGTAGAGCACGGAGGCATGCGGCTCGAGTTGGATCTTCAGATGCTCTACCGGGCCGAGGTCTTTGGGTTGCCAAAGGTCGCGCACGAAATGCTTTCCCGCGGGAAGCCCCACATCCGTCCAGGACAATTCCAGAGGTAAGACAGAGTCGGAGAGATTGAAGAGCGCCGCGAGCGCATGTTCGTCGTCGTTCGTCGTGGCGGTCCAGATAGCCATTTTGTCGGTACGCAGTGCTTCGCGGTTGCCATGCGAATGCTGATCGACGGCGAGGACTTCTGCGTTCGTCAGCAATGACTCGGTCCATTCGTCACAAAGCGTCAAATTCCCGCCCATGATGAGGGGCGAGCGCGCAATGGCCCAGAGCGTCAGCAAAGTTCGCTGCTCATCGCGCGTCAGTCGTGTGGCGCGGGGCTTTCCCCAGCCTGCAGCCGGTTCGAGTCGGCCGATGGGAAGCATGTCGGCATCCGGCCAGTGGCCCGGTCCGGAGAAAGGAGCCCACTTCGCGGCGCGTGCGAACTGGTTTCTCACACCTGACGGGAATTCCGTCTCGCTGTACCACAAATCCCACATATCGTCGGAGATGCGCCACATTTGCGCGTACTTGCTGACTTCTTCCGCTTTATCCAGCGCCGTCGGCCCCGGCGAAAGACTCAGCACAATGGGGCGCCGTGCTTTACGCCGGGCCCGGCTGATCATGCGAATCTCGTCCCCTTTGTATGGATGATCTGCAATGCAGTCGACCTTGAGGAAATCCACGCTCCACTCGTCAAACTGTTCCGCCAGAGAATCGTAATAAGCCTGTGCGGCGGGCTTCGCCGCGTCGAGTCCAAAGTTGAACGGATTCCACGGGCAAGTATCGGAAGTGTTCGCCGCATCTGCAGCGTGAAAGGGACTCCCCGCAATCGGCAGGTTTCTGCGCACGGCCTCTTTTGGGATGCCGCGCAAAATATGCAAGCCAAACTTTAGCCCGAGCGAATGAACAAAATCCGCCAGCGGCTTGAATCCGGCGCCGCCCGCTGCCGAAGGAATGGTGTTGACCGCCGGGGTGTACCGCCCGTTTGCATCGAGGCTAAACTGCGCATTCTCTGCATTGGTTCCGGCGGAGTGGTTGGTCACGTACCAGCCGGAATCCACGATGACATATTCCCAGCCAAATTTCTTGAGATGGTCCGCCATCCACTGCGCATTCGCGCGAATGTCCGCCTCGCTCACGGTCTCCCCGTAAGCGTCCCAACTGTTCCATCCCATGGGTGGCGTGGCGGCGAGAGGCACGGGTGTTTCAGGAACCGCAGGTTTGCTCGTCAAAATGATAGAGGCCGCAACCAGGAAAATTGCCAACGCGGCCGCTGAGCGCATGCGCTTCCTTCCAACAAACTAGTTCATCTCGGACACATCAAAAATCGGCAGCGAAGTTTGCGTGGCGCTGGCGGCCCAGCACGTTGAATCGCGCACCGGTGCAAATGAATAGCGGTGTAGCGGCGTCGGCCCGTGCACCCGCAAAGCTTCCAGGTGATCCGGCGTGGCGTAACCCTTGTGCCGGGCCAGTCCGTATTGCGGATAGACCGCGTCCCACTCTTCCATCCTTGCGTCGCGGTGCGTCTTCGCCAGAATGGAAGCCGCCGCAATCGACACGCTGCGCGCGTCTCCCTTGATTAGCGATTTCTGCTCGATCATCACATCCAATTGCATGGCATCGATGAGCAGGTAGTCGGGGGAGATGGCTAATTGTTGCAGCGCTGCCGTCATGGCTTGCCGCGAAGCCTGATAAATGTTCCACGCGTCGATGCGCTGCGCGTCGATTTCCGCTACTGCCCACGCCAGCGCGTGTTCACGAATGCGCGCACTTAGCTCCACGCGCCGTTCGGCCGCCAATTTTTTCGAATCATCCAGGCCGACAATGCGGCGCTTGGGATTGAGAATCACCGCGGCCGCCACCACCGGGCCAAACAACGCGCCTCGCCCGGCTTCATCAATTCCGGCGATTCGCGTCCAGCCCAATTTGCGTGCCGCTCGCTCGAAACGGGAAGAGCAGAGGCGGGACATTTTCGCGCAAATTTTAGCACGGGAAGTTGTGGAAAAGGGATGGCACGTCGCGAACAGCTTGCGACGCGTCTTTATTCGTAGCGAAGCGACTGCACGGGATCCACGCGCATCGCCCGCCGCGCTGGAATCCAGGCTGCGCAAAAGGTTACGGCGAGCAAAACGAGAAGCGCCAATCCGAGAAGAAACGGATCGTGCGCGCGAACTTCGAAGAGCAATGACTCGAGAAGGCGCGAACCAAACCAGGCGCCCAACAGCCCCAACACGGCGCCCGCTAGGGCCCACCGCGCGATGCTGGCAAAAAGCATTCCCAGGATGTTCCGCGGTGCGGCTCCTAACGCCATGCGTACGCCAATTTCGCGCGTGCGCTGCGCGACCAGAAATCCCACCACTCCGTAAATCCCAATCGCACCAAGCAACACCCCGAGGAATGCGAAGAGTGACAACAGCACGGCATTGAAGCGGGGGCGCTGCGTGAGTTTGCTCACGCGCGTGTTCATACTCTCGATGGTCACCGGAACCGTGGGATCGATTGCTGAGGTCTCCGAACGAATCCACTGGGCCACGGCCTGGGGATCAATCGCGGTTTGGATAATGAAGTGTGCCGACCGAAAGTAGCCTTCCGGCTCATTTTTCCAGGGGATATAAAACTCAGGGTCGGATGGCGCGACGAGGCCGTTATTCTTGACGTCTCCGGCGATGCCCACAATCGTGCGCCACTCCGCTTGTGAGCCAAAGCGGAACGATTTTCCCAATGGATCTTCCACACCCCGAAAAAGTCTCTTCGCGAGCGCCTCGCTCAGGATCACCGGTCTTTCCGCGGGCAAGCGGTCCTCTTCGCGAAAGCCGCGGCCGCGCAGGATGGGGATACTCAACGCAGGGAAATAACCTGGAGTTACGCAACGATACCCAATCATTCCGCCAGTGCCTTCACTGAAACGCGCGTGCCCGGGAATTTCGACGGATGAGAGAAATGTGGCCTGCATTCCTCCCGAAGGAGGCAGCGTGTCGCTCAAAGCAACCAGCGTGACGCCCGGCATTTGCTTGAGCCGTTCTTCCAATTGATGAAAGAAGGCCAGTTGTTTCTCGGCGTCCGGATAGCGGTATGCGGTCAGGTCCATTCCTGCAGTGACTACGCTCTTCGCGTCCATGCCCAGCGCCACGGTCTGGAGTTTCCACAGGCTGCGCAGCAGCAGGCCCGCTCCCGCTAAAAGAACCAGCGAAACCGCAATCTGCAGCGTGACCAGCGCCTGCCGCAGCACGCTGCGGGAAGTTGCCTGGTTTTCTTTACCAGCCAGCAATTCCGGAGCAGGACGATGCAGTGCGGGCGCGACTCCGAAAAGGATCCCGGACAACAACGACATGCCCAGCGCAAAGCCCAGCACACGAAGGTCGAGCGAGGCCTGCTCCAGTCGCGGAATTCCTTCCGGCGCGATGGAAATGAAAAGACGAAGCAGGAATAGGGCGAAGCCGCAACCCGCGAGGCCGCCGAGCAATCCGAGCAGCAAGCTTTCCGTCAGCGCTTGTCGCGCCAGGCGTCCTCGGGAAGCGCCAAGCGCGGCGCGAATGGCCAATTCACGGGCTCGGCTGGCGGCGCGGGCAAGCAGCAGGTTCGCCACGTTGGAGCACGCCACCAGCAGCACGGACAAAACCGCTCCAAAAAGAAGCCATGACGCCACGCGCGAGTCTTGAATCTGGCGATCGCGCAGAGACCGCACGCGAAACGACACTTCCTTTCGAAATTGCGGCGGCACGAACTGGAGTGACCGCTCGAAGAGTGGTTGCATTGCCGCTCGCGCTTGCGAGATCGACACTCCCGGTTTGAGCCGCGCAAAAGCCCGCAAGAAGATTTGCCGGGTGTTCGGTCCGCGGTCCGTAGATCCGTCCAGGGCCGAGGGAACCAGAATGTCGTCGTGGCCCAGATTTGGCATCTCGAATTGCGCCGGCAGGACGCCGACTACCATCGTGGACCGACCGTCGAGAGAAATCGTCCGGCCCGGGAGATTCGGGTCGCTGGCAAAACGGGAGCGCCACAATCCGTAGGAAATCAGCGCAACACGCGGTGCGTTAGGCCGGTCTTCTTCAGTGGTGAAATTTCGGCCGAGCAGCGGCTGAATACCGAAAGTCGGCAGGAAGGTTGATTCTACGAGAGCGCACTTCAAGCGAATGGGATTTTGCTCTGTCAAGTCGCATTCGGCCCCGCCGGGCACAAAGGAAGTCACCGACGCAAACGGCGTTTGTACTTTGCGCCAATCGTAATAGTCGGGACCAAGCACGAATTCATTGGTGTCGAAGGGAGCCTTGTCCCCGAAACTGACCAATTGCTCATCGTGCGGATAAGGAAGGTTGCGGAACAGGATGCGGTCCACAACGCTGAAGACCGCGGTCGTCGAGCCTACGCCTAACGCGAGTGTGAGAATCGCGATGGCCGCGAAGAGCGGCTGCTTCGAGAAACCGCGCAGCGCGAATTGCGCGTCTTTGAGCACCGCGTCGAGCCACGGCAGACCTTGCTGGTCTCGATAAAGTTCCTTCATTTGCTCGGCGCCCCCGAATTCGCGCCGGGCTTCCCGCGCCGCTTCCTCCGGACTCAGGCCGCGCCGCATGTTTTCTTCCGTCAGCATTTCCAGATGCGCACGAACTTCCGAGTCGAGATCGCGTTCAAGCTGCGTTTTGCGCCACCAGCCTCGCACGCGTGACCACAGGATGCGTTGCCAGCTCACTTCAGGCTCCTTCCGCGCGGCCCAGCAGCCGCGTTATCAGCGCCGCCATTCGTTCCCAACTCTCGGTTTCCGCTTGCAGTTGTTTGCGGCCTCGCCGGGTGAGCGAGTAGAACTTCGCCTTGCGATTGTTTTCCGATGTGCCCCATTTTGCGGCGATCCAGCCGCGCTGCTCCAGCCGCAGCAGGGCGGGATACAGGGTGCCTTGGTTCAGCCGCAGCATGTCTTGGGAAACCTGTTTGATGCGTTGCGCGATCCCGTAGCCGTGCAGCGGTCTCAGCGCGCGAAGCGTCTGCAGAACGATGAGGTCGAGCGTGCCTTGGAGGACTTCGCCGCGCGGAGGCGCCATGGGATCTCCTTTAGATAAACAACAGGAGCATACGCCTTCTCCTGTTGAATATCAACAGGTCACCTCTTTGGATTGACGCGCCTTCCGGCGGCGTGGCAGCATACGCCTGCCAAAAACCGCTGCTCACGCGACGCGTTTTCGATTTCTTCTTCGAGGGAGTGCAACGATCATGTCGATCAACCCGCGCATGGCCCGAATTCAGCTGCTGCAGGCTTTGCTTCTCGCGTTGCTGGCCGCGGCATTCTTCACCGCCCCGCCCGTCTCAGCGCAATCGCGCCACATTGAACTAAACGATCTGCCGAAAATCGTTTCTGTCTCGGACCCGCAAATCTCTCCCGACGGAAAGTCCGTTGTCGTGGTTGTTTCGCGGCCGAACCTCGAGCTGGACCGTGGAATTCGTGAGCTGGTGCAAGTTGATATCGCCACTGGCACGCAGCATCCTCTTACCTACGAGCGCAAGACTGCCGGTTCGCCCCGTTGGTCCCACAACGGCGACCGCATCGCCTTCGTCGCCAACGATGGCACTGGCAAGGATGCCAAGCCGCAAATATTTGTCATGTCCATGAGCGGCGGTGAAGCCAGGAAAGTCACCGACGCTCCCAACGGCGTCGAGCAGTTTGCGTGGCGCCCTAACGGGCAGGACATCGCTTACGTCACTTCCGACGAACCCGAAAACAAAAAGGAAATCGAGAAGCACAACGACGCCTTCGAAGTCGGCGACAACGATTACCTTACAACCGAAGCCCCGACGCCTTCCCATATCTGGCTGATTTCCGCGGAAGGTGGAAAAGCCAAACGCCTGACTTCGGGCTCTTGGAGCCTTCCCAAGAGCGCTCCGCCGAGTCCCCCGGCTTCGCCGATCTCCTGGTCTCCCGATGGGAAATCGCTGCTCTACACTCGGCAGGAACATCCGCACCAGGGCGATGCCGACCTCACCACGCTCCAACTGCTCAATGTCGACACAGGCGAGACCCGCAAGCTTACCAGCCACGAAAAATTCGAGAGCTTCGGCGTGTTTTCCCCGGACGGTCTACATGCCGCTTACTGGTACCCGCGTGACGGCGACCCCAACAACGAAAATGAGATTTTCGTTACGCAAACCTCCGGCGGAGACGGCACCGACCTCACTCGCGCCGTTGACCGCGACCTTCAGCGCGTCATTTGGATGCCGGACGGCAATTCCGTGCTCGTTGGAGGCAATGACGGCACGCAAGTCTCCCTGTGGCTGCAGCCGCTGAGCGGCCCTGCAAAAAAGCTGGCCCTGGGCGATATCTCTCCAACGTGGCTCTTCTGGATCGATGCTTTCGTCGGCCGCAAAGGCGACATCGCCTTCACTGGAAGCACCCCGACGCAACCTTCCGAGCTGTATTACATGCCTTCTGCGGACGACGCGCCCAAACGCTTGACCGATTTCAATCACGATATCGCGGCGCTTGCCCTTGGCAAAACCGAGAGGTTCACGTGGAAAGGTCCTGACAACTTTGCGGAAGACGGCGTGCTCGTCTATCCCCCCGATTTCCAGAAGGACCGAAAGTATCCGTTGGTGCTGATTATCCATGGGGGCCCACAGGCTGCCTCCACCACCGCGTTCGGATTCTTGCCGCAGATGATGGCTTCCCACGGCTACGTAGTGTTTTCGCCGAACTATCGCGGCAGCGACAATCTTGGCAACGCCTACCAGCGCGCCATCTGGAATGACGCCGGCGACGGTCCCGGCCGCGACGTGATTGCCGGCATCGAAGCGGTCAAGCAACTTGGTTTTACGGACGAATCCAAAATCGGCGTCACAGGCTGGAGCTATGGCGGTTACATGACTTCCTGGCTCATCGGCCACTACCAAATCTGGCAAGCGGCCATGGCCGGCGCCCCCGTCACAGACACCTATGACGAGTACAACCTCTCGGACGGCAATGTCACCGGGCGCTACAGCTTCCGCGGCTCGCCGTACATCGGTGACAACCTGAAAGACTATCGCGCGCAGTCGCCCATCACCTACGCCTCGAAAATGAAAACTCCTACGCTCATCATGCACGACACCGGCGACGCCCGCGTGACTATCACGCAAGGCTACGCTCTCTACCACGCGCTCAAGGACAATGGCGTACCCGTGAAATTCGTCGCCTTCCCGATTCCCGGTCACTCTCCCGGAGATCCGGTGCGTCGCATGGACATGGTTCGCCGCTGGGTCGATTGGATGGATCAATACCTGAAATGAGACTTTGCTTTCGCCGTGGGTGGGTCAACAAACCGCTCGCTCGTGAGTTTTCTCTGAAAGAAGGAGTATCTGCAATGTTCCAGAAAATACGCTTCGCTTTCTGCCACTCCGCTTGTGCGCTTCTCCTAAGCTTGGCTCTGCTTGTGTGTGCCTCCCGCGGGTTTGCGCAAGGCTTTTCCAGCGAAGATCTCTCCAAACTCCGCTCCGTGGGCGCGGTGGCGCTTTCTCCCGATAGCAAGCGCATCGCTTACACCGTTACGATGCGTGACGAGCCCGGCCGCCCTTATGGCCAGCTCTGGATCATGGATCTCGCCACCCAGAAATCCACTCGCATCGGCGGCGACAAAGACCGCGGCGGTGGTCCGCTCTGGTCCCCTGACGGCAAGTGGCTGGCTTTCTTCGGCAAACAAGGAGACAAACATGGCTTGCTGATCGCCAAGCCCGATGGTTCCGACGTTACCGCGCTCGTGTCTCCCGAAGGCACCAACTCCCCGCTCCCCGGCACCGGAAACGAAATCACATGGTCGCCCGACGGAAAACAAATCGCTTACATCTCTTCCACACCCGATAGCCGCGCCGCCGAAGCCAGCGGCGATCCCATGGTCATTACTCGCTATCTCTACAAGCCCGATGCCGGCGAAGGCATGACCCGCTTCAACGACAATCAGCGCCTCCACATTTTCGTGATCGACCTCGCAACGAAGCAAAGCCGCCAACTCACCAAGGGCAACACCGACGAGCATTCCATCGACTGGTCTCCGGACGGCAAAGAGCTTCTCTATCTCACCAATCCCGAGCCGAATCAGGACGAATTCTTCAACTACGATGTCTACGCGCTGAAACTCGCCGACAACACCAACCGCCGCATCACCGCCACCGAATTCATTGAATACGACCCGCAGTGGTCTCCCGACGGCAAGCGCATTCTGTTTCGCGGGACCCGGCGCGGCCTCACCGACCGCGAAACCACCATGGAAGACACGCATGTTTGGGTCATGAACGCCGACGGGAGCGACCGCCGCGAAATCGGCGCTGTGCTCGACAACCGCCAGGGCTCGCCCAAGTGGGCGCCCGACGGCAATTCCGTCTACTTCACCGTTCAGGAGCGCGGCAGCAATTATCTCGTACGTCTGCCCATTTCCGGGGGCAAGCCGGAATATGTCATCAAAGAACGCGGCTCTGTCACGTCTTTCTCTATCGGCAAAGACGGCACCGTGGCCTACGGTTACGTTTCGCCGCGGGATCCGACGGAGCTGTATGTGAAAACCGGTGCGTCCGCGCCCCGCAAGCTCACCGACCTGAATTCCCAAATCTTCTCTGGCAAGCAAATCGCCGACGTCGAGTCCTTCACCTTCATCAGCAACGACAACAAATTCGAGGTCGAAGCCTTCCTCACGAAGCCGCTCGGCATGACCGCCACGTCAAAACATCCGCTCATCGTCAACATTCACGGCGGCCCGCACGGCCAGAATGGCCCCAACTTCAACTTCAAGAATCAGGTCTACGCCGCGCGCGGCTGGGCCACGCTCAACGTCAACTATCGCGGTTCCACCGGCTACGGCCAGAAATTTGCTGACGCCGTCTTCGGCGATCAGGATGGCAACGAGGGCCAGGACGTTTTGTACGCCGTCAGCGCCGCCGTTCGCAGGTATCCCTGGATCGATCGCGAGCGCATGGGCATTGAAGGCGTCAGCTACGGCGGCCAGCTTACCGACTGGCTCATCACGCAAACCAACGAGTTCAAAGCCGCCATCCCCATCGCCGGCATCGCCAACCTGGTCAGCTACAACTACATGACTTACTACAATCAGTACGAAGAAATGGAGTTCGGCCAGTTCCTCCACCAGGGCAACTTGATGGATGTCGCCTGGGAGCGCTCCGCCCTCAAGCATGTGGCCGCGGCCCACACTCCCACCATGCTCATGCACGGCGAAAATGACAACGACGTCCCCATCGCCGAAGCCGAACAGTTCTTCATCGCGCTGAAAGACGTCGGCACCGAAGCCATCTTCATCCGCTATCCCCGGGAGGGCCACGGTCTTTCCGAAGTCGGTCACAACATCGATTCCATGAACCGCTGCATCGCCTGGTACGAGAAGCATTTCCCGAAACCCGGCGCGGAAGGCATCACCAACGTCCAACCCTGATCATCTCGGTGTCATTCCGAGCGTAGCGAGGAATCCTGGATTGATTTCGCCTCACCTCAGCTCGATGAGACCCATTGCACTCTTTCCCGTTCTCTTTTTCTTGTAGGGGCGGGCTTCAGCCCGTCCCTCTTTGATTCCTTTCCCGGTACGTGCGCAGCCTTGTCCCGAGAGCATGCGAGGGAACTGCTGCGCCCTTCTCCCTCTTCCTTGTAGCGCAGGGCGTAGCCCTGCGGCTTTTCCGGCCCGTCCGCCGTTTTCGCCATTTCGTAGCGCCGGGATCCTGCCGGCCCTTCTGTTGTCCGAGGCACGATTTGTCGTACCTCACCGCGGTCTTTCTTGACAAGGTACCGTCAATAAAAGATTATCATTATCACGAAACCAAAGAGAATAGAGCCAAATGGCTAAGACCGCTACGCTCGTGCCTCTGGAACGAATTGAATCCCGCATCCTTTTCATCCGCGGTCGCAAGGTCCTGCTTGATTCCGACCTCGCCGTGCTTTACCGGGTGACTACCAGCCGCCTCAACGAGCAGGTAAAGCGCAACAAGCGCCGTTTTCCTTCGGATTTCATGTTTCGGCTGACCAGCAAGGAGGCTCGCCTTTTGAGATCGCAAATTGCGACCTCAAAGCCAGGGCGTGGCGGCAGCCGCTATCGTCCAAACGCCTTCACCGAGCATGGCGCCGTCATGCTCGCCAGCGTCTTGAACAGTCCCGTAGCTGTTCAGGCAAGCATTCAGGTTGTGCGTGCGTTCGTGAAGTTGCGCGAATTCCTCGGCACGCATAGGAAACTCGCGCTCAAGCTCATCGAACTCGAACACCGCATCCAGGAACACGACGAAGAAATCTCCGCTCTCTTCGAAGCCATCCGCGAGTTAATGGAACCTCCCGAAAAGCCCACCAAGCGAATCGGATTTCATAGCTAACTGCCTCCGGAAAGGCCCGCACGCCTCACGCAATGACTTCTGTCCCATCGCACGCTTTTAGCGATGAATTCCTGGCTCCGTTTCGCACTGGCCGCGTTCCTCGCAACACCGCGTAACCGGCAATTTCGGCGGCTCTCAGTAAGTCGCCGTTCTTTTTCCCTTTGAAACCCGCCCATTCAATGGTGTTCGCTTCGTGGCCGGGAAAGCTGTGCCGGAGATCGACTGGCAGGCCGGGTGGCGGGTGGCCGCGACGTGATGCATGAGAAGGGTTGGGTGCCGCATGCGCCGGTTTTGCGCGTGCGGGTTTAGAGTCAACTAAGTGCTTGTCGGAAACGAGTTCGGCAACAGCTCATTCGACTATCCGATGAGGATAGTCATTCTGCCTGCCCTGAGCTTTCGAACGGATCTCTAACCTGCAGAATTCAAACCAGTTATTGTATTCTTGACAAACAGTACTAATGTGCTATAGTTTGTTTGTTGCTCGCGCACGGATTTGCCCGTGCCAGCCCTTATGCTCGCCCGCCGCCCGGTACGTCTAACTCCCCCCGAGCAACCCCCTACCTCCTCTCAATCTCGTGTTAA
>Ga0187780_10001138_pt1 | contig 19989 bp, 21 predicted proteins | sample 1015_Q2_SP10_20__FD_132429 | JGI IMG/M metagenome (GOLD analysis project Ga0187780, IMG submission 132429) | Tropical peat soil microbial communities from peatlands in Department of Meta, Colombia - 1015_Q2_SP10_20_MG | ecosystem: Environmental > Terrestrial > Soil > Wetlands > Peat | place...
CCAGCCGCCGTGCCGGGCATCGCCTTCCTGTCGGGCGGGCAGAGCGACGAGGAGGCGACCGCTAATCTCGACGCCATGAACAAGATCGGCGATCTGCCGTGGAAGCTCACCTTCTCCTACGGCCGCGCGCTCCAGCACGCGCCGCAGACAACATGGAAGGGCAAGGCCGAGAACGTCGGCGCGGCGCAGCGCGCTTTCGCGCACCGCGCCAAGATGAACGGCCTTGCCGCGCTCGGCCAGTGGAAGTCCGACATGGAGAAAAAGGCGGCGTAACGCGCCGTTGCGGCCAAATTGAGAAGGCCGCCCGCGAACCGGGCGGCCTTCTCAATTTCACATCACGACAAATCAGTCGCAATTGGTCTTGGTGACGGTCTTCCACTCACCGAGGCCTTACTTGTGGTCGGTCTTCGACGAGCAATCGACGCCAGCGCCGACGGTGTCCTTCTTGATCACCTTCTTCTCATCGACACGCTCCTTCACCGTCACATCCGCCACCGGCCGCACCTTCACCACGACTGCCGGATTATGACGCTCTTCGATGACGGTGGTCTGGGCGGATGCGCCGAGCGAACCCGCAAGGTTCGCAGCAAGGGCCAGCGCGAGAACATTGAGTTTCATGGTCGCCTCCTGCTAATGGAACTCCCTCGACAACGCCCGCCCGACGCCTCAGTTCCTAGGTTCCATTCAGTGAGGACCATAACGTGATCGAACTCTACACATGGACGACTCCGAACGGCCGCAAGGCTTCCATTGCGCTCGAGGAGCTCGGCCTTCCTTACACCGTGCACGCCGTCGACATTTCCAAAGACGAGCAGTTCGAGCCGGAGTTTCTCAAGATCGCGCCGAACAATCGCATCCCTGCAATCGTCGACCGCGACAACAACATGTCGCTGATGGAGTCGGGCGCGATTCTGATCTACCTCGCCGACAAGGCGGGCAAGCTGTTGCCGAAGTCCGGCGAGGGCCGCTACCGCACCATCGAGTGGCTGATGTGGCAGATGGGCGGGCCGGGTCCGATGCTCGGCCAGGTGCATCACTTCGTGAAGTACAATCCCGGCAAAGCACCCTACGCCGAAGAGCGCTACCTCAAGGAAGCGCATCGACTCTACAAGGTGCTTAATACGCGGCTCGAAGGACGGCAGTTCGTCGCCGACGACTACTCGATCGCCGACATAGCGATCTGGCCGTGGATCTCGCGCTTCGAGTGGCAGACCATAGACCTCAAGCAATACCCCAATGTGAGGCGCTGGTATGAGACGATCGCCGCGCGGCCGGCGGTGCAGAAAGGCTACAAGGTCCCGAAGGATATGGGGCCGATCCCGATTCCGGGCTGACGGCCAAGCCTCGACCACGTAACCTCGAAGCAATTGATTCGGTGACGTTGCGTTTGTGCGTTTCCTGTATGACCGCAACGCTCGATGCCCGTTCCGAAAGCAACCCAGAAGGCCGACGCCGGCGCCCTGATCAAGCGCGCCGCCGCGCATCATGGGCGCAACGAATTGGACACGGCGGAGGACCTCTACCGCCAGGTCCTGCGCGTCGAGCCCGGCCATTTCGACGCGCTGCATCTCTGCGGCGTGCTGATGCAGCAGCGCGGCCGCTCGGCCGAAGCCCTTGAACTCATCGGCGCGGCGCTCGCGGCCAATGCCCGCGTCGCAGCGGCGCATTCGAATTACGGACTCGTACTTGCGGCCCTCGGCCGCCACGCCGACGCACTCGCCAGCTACGACCAGGCGCTGGCGCTCATGCCGGATTACATCGAGGCGCTGCACAACCGCGGCAATGCGCTGGTCGCGCTCGACCGCCACGAAGAGGCGCTGGCGAGCTTCGACCGAGCCATTGCGCTGCGCCCCGGCTATATGCCGACGCTCGTCAACCGGGCGCAGGTGCTGGAGAAGCTCGGCCGCATCGCCGCTGCGCTCGCCAGCGTCGAGCGGGCGCTGACGATCAAGCCGGATGCCGGTGCGCTGGCCTTGCGCGGGCGGCTGCTGCGTGCACTCAAGCGGGACGCTGAGGCGCTCACCAGCTTCAGCTTCGCGCTCGCGCTTGCGCCGCGTGATGTCGACGCGCTGATGGCGCGCGGCAATATCCATTTCGCGATGAAGTCATTTGTCGCGGCACTTGCCGACTACGACAGCGCGGCGGGGGTGCGGCCGGATACAGCACCTGTCCATAACAACCGCGGTAACGCGCTGCGTGAACTCGGACGGCGTGAGGAGGCGCTTGCCGCCTTCGACCGCGCCATCGCGCTCGTGCCGGATTATGCCGAGGCTTACAACAATCGCGGCAATGTCGAACTAGAGCTCAATCGGCTGACCGAAGCACTCGCGGACTACGACCGTGCGCTTTCGATCAAACCGGATTTCGCCGATGCGCTGGTCAATCGCGGGGATGCCCTGCATCACCTCAGCCGCGACCAGGAGGCGATCGCGAGCTTCGACCGCGCCATTGCGCTCAGCCGCCAGCTCGCGGAGGCGCACTGGAACAAGGCGCTCGCCTGTCTCGCAATGGGCGATCTCGCGCGCGGCTTCGAAGGCTACGAATGGCGCTGGAAGCGCGAAGGCGAGCTCAAGCCGCGCGATTTCGCGTGGCCGCAGTGGCGCGGCGAAGATTTGAACGGCAAGACCATCCTGCTGCATGCCGAACAGGGCTTCGGCGACACCATCCAGTTCATCCGTTATCTGCCGATGGTCGCCGCCAAAGGCGGCAAGGTGGTGCTGGAAATTCCCGACGACCTGCGCCCGCTCATCGAGCGCACTGGCGGCGTCACCGCATTTGCGCGGCGCGGCGACCGGCTGCCGCCGTTTGACGTTCACTGCCCGCTGATGAGCCTGCCGCTCGTCTTCGGCACCACGCTCGACACGATTCCGGCACCAGTTCCTTATCTGAGTGCGCCGCCGGACCGTATCGAGCGCTGGCGTGAGAAGCTTTCCGGACTGGCAGGACGCCGCGTCGGTCTCGTCTGGTCGGGCAAGCCGACGCACAAGAACGATCATAACCGCAGCATTCCACTGACCCTTCTCTCGCCGCTGTTTGCGCAAGCCGGCATTACGTTTGTTAGCCTACAAAAGGATTGCCGCGATGCCGACCGCATCGCGCTGGCGCGCGCGCCGCTGCTGCGGCTCGACGCCTCGCTCATTGACTTCGCCGACACCGCGGCGGCGATCTCCTCGCTCGACCTGGTGATAGCCGTCGATACGGCGGTGGCGCATCTCGTCGGCGCCATCGGCAAGCCGTTGTGGCTGCTGCTGCCCGCTGTCGGCGACTGGCGCTGGCTTACCGGGCGCAGCGACAGCCCGTGGTATCCGACCGCACGCCTCTTCCGGCAGCCGCAGCCCGGCGACTGGCCGGGCGCGATCGCAGTTGTTGCCCGCGAGCTTGCTTTGTTCGCGCACGCTGCGACGCGATGACATCCGGCTTGTCAATCTTCCGTCGAATTACGCTACCATGTCGACGCCATGGCCTCGCGACCCAAGCAAGCCGAACCGCGCCCGCAACCGCGGCTCTATCTGATCACGCCGCCCGTCGCGGACGCCGCGGCGTTCTCTGCGCCGCTCGCCGCCGCACTAGCGGCGGGCGATATCGCCGCTGTTCTGCTGCGGCTTGAAGAAGCCGATGAGCGCAGCCTGATCAACCGTGTGAAAGCGCTGTGCCCCGCCGTGCAGGACAAAGGCGCCGCCCTGCTGCTCGACGGCCGCGCCAATCTCGTTACGCGCGCGGGCGCCGACGGCGCGCACCTGTCGGGGCTTACCGCGTTCACCGACGCGATCGAAGGCCTCAAGCCCGAGCGCATCGCCGGCGTCGGCAGGCTGGAAAGCCGCCACGACGCCATGACCGCGGCCGAAACAGGCGCCGACTACGTGATGTTCGGGGAGCCGGATGTGTCGGGCGCCCGACCCTCCTTCGCCGCCATCGAAGAGCGCGTCCGCTGGTGGGAGGAAGTGTTCGAGATTCCATGCGTCGGCTACGCCGCCGCGGCAGGCGAGATTTTGCCGCTGGTGAAAGCGGGCGCCGACTTCGTCGCGCTCGGCGACTGGCTCTGGCGCGAGCCCGACATTGCCGCCGCGATCCGTTCGGCCGCTGCGCAATCGCGTCTGCCGGAGACGGTGGGATGAGGGCGTCGCGCCTCGTGCTGCTCGCCGCCGCGCTTGCGCTCGGTGCGCCGGCGCTCGCGCAAAAGCCCGCCGCACCGCCGCCACCGCCCCCACCGCAAGCCGACACCGGCGATATCGATCTGGCCTACGGCGCATACCAGCGCGGCCAGTACATCACCGCTTTCCAAGAGGCGACCAAGCGCGCGCAGGCGAACGATCCGGCGGCGATGACATTGCTCGGCGAGCTTTACGCGCAAGGCCTCGGCGTGGCGCGCGACGATGCCAAGGCGCTCGACTGGTACAAGCTCGCCGCCGCCAAAGGCGACCGCAACGCGATGTTCGCGCAAGCGATGTTCAATCTTCAGGGCCGCGGCGTTGCGAAAAATCCGGACGAGGCCGCCCGGCTCCTGAGCGAGGCCGCCAAGCTCGGCCATCCAGCCGCGCAATACGATCTCGGCCTGCTCTACCTGCAGGGCCAGCAATTTCCGCAGGACTTCAAGCGCGCCGCCGATCTGTTCACGTCCGCCGCGAAGGAGGGCAATCCGGAAGCGCAGTACGCGCTTGCTACGATGTACAAGGAAGGCCGCGGCGTACCGAAGGACATCGACAGAGCGATGCTGCTGATGGGACAAGCGTCGCTCGCCGGCAATGTCGACGCCATGGTCGAATACGCGATCGCCGAGTTCAACGGCACCGGCGTGAAGAAGGACGAAGCCGGCGCCGCGCAGCTCTTTCAGAAGGCCGCAAATCGCGGCAGTCCGATCGCGCAGAACCGGCTGGCGCGCATCCTGATGGCCGGACGCGGCATGCCCGCCAATCCGACCGAGGCGATCAAGTGGCACATCATCTCCAAGGCCGGCGGCGACAGCGATCCGGAGCTCGACCTGTTCGCGTCAAAGCAGTCGGCTGACGTGCGCGACGCCGCCCAGAAGGAAGCCGACAAGTGGATGTCGACGGCGGCCCCGCGCTCTTGACGCGACGCGCTTGCGCGGGCACATCCCGCGCGCCATGGCCCACTCCGCCCTCCTCAATGTGATGATCGCCGCCGCGCGTAAGGCCGCGCGGGCGCTCAAGCGCGATTTCGGCGAACTCGAGAAGCTCCAAGTGTCGCTCAAGGGGCCGGCGAATTTTGTCAGCGCGGCCGACCGCCGCGCCGAAGAGACGCTGTATCAGGAGCTTTCCAAGGCTCGCCCAGGTTACGGCTTCCTCGGCGAGGAAGGCGGGCAGCGCGAGGGTGCGGACAAGACGCACACCTGGATCGTCGATCCGCTTGACGGCACCACCAATTTCCTGCACGGCATCCCGCAATTCGCGATCGCAATCGCGCTTCAGCGCGAGGGCACCATCGTCGCGGGGCTCATCTACAATCCGGCGACCGAAGAGATGTTCATCGCCGAACGCGGCAAGGGCGCCTTCCTCAACGAGCAGCGCATCCGCGTCGCCGCGCGCAAGACGCTCGCCGACACTGTCATTGCCTGTGGCCTACCGCATCGCGGCCGCGGCGACCTCGCCCTCGGCCACCGCGAGACCGAAGCGATGGCCGAGCAGGTCGCAGGCCTACGCCGATTCGGCGCGGCCGCGCTCGATCTTGCCTGGGTCGCCGCCGGCCGCCTCGACGGCTACTGGGAACGCAACGTCAAGCCGTGGGACATGGCGGCAGGGTTAATCATGGTGCGCGAGGCCGGCGGCTTCGTCACTGACTGCGACGGCCGCGACGAGATGCTGGAGAAGGGCCATATCGTGGCCGGTAACGAAGCCATCCAGAAAGAAGTTGTGCGTGTCCTGCGTCAGGCTGGCCGTGCCTGACCCCAATTAGAACTCATTCGGCGGTTTTAAGTCTTAAGGGTTCCGGCACGTTTGCTTTTTCCTTGTCATGGGTCTGTGCCATATTGCGCGGCAGACCTTGCAGGCCCCGCGTTAACTTTTAGAGCTCATGGCAAAAGACCTCGATCCGCTGAAACTCTCGAGCCCCCGCATCTTCCTTTTCCGGATGCTGGTGTTCGTGGTGCTTGTCGGGCTGATCGCGTTCCTGCTGCACAAGCAGATCGAAGTGGCTTTCATGTCCAATCCGGGACTGAACGCGCTGATCCTCGGCGTCGAGGTGATCGGCGTTGTGCTGGCGCTGCGCCAGGTGCTGCGGCTCTATCCGGAGATCGCCTGGGTCAACAATTTCCGGCTCGCTGATCCGGGCCTCGCGCTCGAGCGCCCGCCGGTATTGCTGGCGCCGATGGCCGCCATCCTCGGCAGCCGCGTCGGCCGCATGGCGATCTCGGCGCAGATGATGCGCGGCATCCTCGACTCGATCGCGACGCGGCTGGACGAGGCGCGCGACATCTCGCGCTACATGACCGGGCTACTGGTTTTCCTCGGCCTGCTCGGCACGTTCTGGGGCCTCATCGAGACGGTGAGCTCTGTCGGTGGCGTCATTCAGGGCCTGAAAGCATCGGGCGACGCCGGCTCGATGTTCGATTCACTCCGCGAAGGTCTCGCCGCTCCACTCGGCGGCATGGGCATTTCATTCTCATCCTCGCTGTTCGGCCTTGCCGGCTCGCTGGTGCTTGGCTTCCTCGATTTGCAATCGAGCCAGGCGCAGAACCGCTTTTACACCGAGCTCGAGGACTGGCTCTCCACCACCGTCTACGACCACGCCGCCGAACCGATCGTCGGCGCGACCGGCGTCGGCGAGGTCCGCACCGCGATGGAGCGCCTGCGCGAGGCCGTCAACGAAGCCGGCGGCAGCAAGGCCGCGTCCGCCGCGATGTCCAATCTCGCCGAGGCCATCCAAGGCCTCGTGCATCACATGCGCACCGAACAGCAGATGATACGCGACTGGGTCGACAGCCAGGCCGAGCAGCAGCGCGAAATCAAGCGTCTGCTTGAAGTCATGGTGCGCGAGAACGTCAACCGGTAATACGCGATGGCCCTCGCCCGCACCCGTCGCGGCGAAACCGGCATGAACTATTGGCCGGGCTTCGTCGACGCGTTGTCGACGCTGATCCTCGGCATCATCTTCCTGCTTACCGTGTTCGTGGTGGTGCAGTTCTATTTGCAGCAGGAAGTCGCCGGCAAGGACACCGCGCTAAAGCAGCTCAACGCGCAGATCGCCGAGCTGACGAGCCTGTTGTCCATGGAGAAGACCGGCAAGGCCGATCTGGACAGCCAGCTCGCCGCCTTGCGCGCGACGCTCGCCAACGCCGAAAGCGACCGCGACAAATACAAGGCCCAAGCCGATAGCGCCGGCATCGGCTTGTCCGCCGCGCAAGGCAAGGCGAGCGAGATGTCGGCCGCACTCGAAGGCGAAAAGAAGATCTCGGCGAAGGCGCTGTCACAGGTAGAAATCCTCAACCAGCAGATCGCGGCGTTGCGCCGCCAGCTCGCAGCTCTCGAAGAGGCGCTCGATGCCTCCGAGAAGTCGAACAAGGAATCGCAGGCACGCATCGCCGATCTCGGGCAGCGCCTCAACGTCGCTCTCGCGGAGAAGGTGCAGCAGCTCACCAAGTACCGCTCCGATTTCTTCGGCAAGCTGCGCGAGATCCTCGGCAACCGCCCCGATATGCGAATCGTCGGCGACCGCTTCGTGCTGCAGTCGGAAGTCTTCTTCGATACCGGCAAGGCCGACCTGAAGCCGGAAGGCCGCGCGGAGATGGATAAGGTCGCGAGCGCGCTGAGCCAGCTTGAGGGCCAGATCCCGTCCGACATCCAGTGGGTGCTGCGTGTCGACGGCCACACCGACGTGCGGCCGACCGGTACCGCGGGACTATTTAAGTCGAATTGGGATCTGTCGGCGGCACGCGCAATCTCGGTTGTGCAATATTTGATCAGCAAGGGCGTGCAGCCCAAGCGTCTGGTCGCGGCCGGCTTCGGCGAATTCCAGCCGATCGATACCGGCGCGACCGAAGAGGCCTACCGCAAGAACCGCCGCATCGAGTTCAAGCTGACCGAGCGGTGAGCGCTCAGCCTATGACCGTCTATGTCGATGAGGCGATCTGGCGGTGGCAGGGCCGAACATGGTGTCACCTGCTTGCCGACACCGTCGATGAGCTGCACCGCTTCGCCCGCGAGCTCGGCCTGCACCGCACTTCCTATCAAGGCCCGCCCAAAGGCTCGACGCCGCACTACGACCTGACCTCGTTCGAGCGGCGGCGCGCCATCGCCTATGGCGCAACGGTCTGCGACCGCGCCGCGATCGTCATGGTCGTGCGGCGCCTGCGCAAGCGCGCCTGACGTGGCCTCCCCCGTCGCCCTGCGCCCCTACACCGCCGCTGACGAAGACGCGGCGATCGAGCTGTGGCAGCGTACCTGGGCGAACCATTATCCGCACATCGACTTCAATGCGCGGGTCGACTGGTGGCGCGAGCGCTGGCGCAAGGAGCTGGTGCCGGTCGCGCAAATCGTGCTCGCGGAGGAGAACGACGCCCTCGTCGGCTTTGTCACCATCGATCCGAAGACGAAGTATCTCGATCAGATCGTCGTTGCGCCGGAGGCCTGGGGCTCGGGCGTCGCACTGACGTTGCTCGACGAAGCCAAAAAGCGCTCACCCAAGGGCATCGAGCTTCTCGTCAATAAAGACAATGCCCGCGCCATTCACTTTTACGAAAAGCACGGCTTTTCCTACGCGGGCGAGGACAAGAACCCGGTGTCGGGCATCGCCGTGAACCGGATGGCGTGGCGGCCTTAAGCGGCGCCGGCGACGGCCTGCGCCTGCTCGGTATCGAAGGTCTTAGGGTCGACTTTCAGATAAGCGAGCTTTTCGTTGGCGACGACAACCGCTTCGACGACGCCCGGCAGGCGGCGCAGCCGGCCGGCAAGACGTTCGGCATCGCTCTCCTGCACGTCACCCGTCGGGATGACGCGCGTCGCCAAGTAGGTGAGCTTCGCCATACCGAGCGCCGCGCCGAACCAGATCAGCGCAAGCGCGGTTGTCAACGCGAACACCCCGATATCGCCGGCAAGCTGGTTGATTGCTCCGCCGATCGCGCCGCCAGCGAAGATGCCGAGGAATTGCAGGCTCGAGTAGAGGCCTGTCGCCGTGCCTTTGGCATCGGGCGGCGCCACCTTGGTGATGAGCGACGGCAGCATCGCTTCGAGCACGTTGAACGCCGAGAAGAATATGACAAGACCGCCGAGCAGCAGCGAGCCGTCGGAGCCGCCGAGATAGAGCATCACCTGACTCGCAACGAGCAACGCGACCGCGACGATGAACACCGGCTTCATCAGCCGGTACTTCTCGGCGACGATGATCGCCGGTAGCATGACGACGACAGACGTCACGAGCACCGGCAGGTAGACCATCCAGTCATTCTGCGTCGACACGTTCAGCGTGTTGCGCATGAGACCAGGCACGACGAGGAAGCTCGCGGTCAGCATTGCGTGCAGCGCGAAGATGCCGACGTCGAGCCGCAGCAATTCCGTGTTCTTCAACACGGCGCCGACCAGTGACGGCACGGTCTCGGCGTCACGATGACGGCGCAGGCGCGGCGGGCTCGGCACGACGTAAATTGTGATGGCGACGCCGACAACGGCGAGCACCACCATGATCCAGAAGATGCCGGTGACACCGACGAAGTGTGCGAGGATTGGTCCAGCGACCAGCGCGATCATGAACGAGGCGCCGATCGATAGGCCAACCATTGCCATCGCCTTGGTGCGGTTGTCTTCGGCAGTGAGATCCGCGACCAGCGCGAGGATCACCGAGCCAACGGCGCCCGCCCCCTGCAACGCGCGGCCGGCGATGACGCCGCCGATGCTCGTCGACTTCGCCGCCACCGCGCTGCCGGCCGCGAACAGGAGGAGGCCGAACACGATCATGACCTTGCGTCCGATCTTGTCCGACAGCAGGCCGAACGGGATCTGCAGCAGGCCTTGCGTCAGTCCGTAGATGCCGAGCGCCTCGCCGATCAGATAGGGCGTCGCTCCGGAGAGGCCCTGCGCATAGGCCTCGAACACCGGATAGATCATGAACAGGCCGAGAAGCCTGACCGAAAACACGGCGGCAAGCGACCCGGCCGCCCGGAATTCCTGTCTATTCATAGTAACTAAGCCCACCTGCGGCCACGCTTGCCGCCCCTGCCCGCCTCCTGTATAGAGCCGCCAAATCCAATGCAATTGCGCGATTTACGCGCCCTGGAACAGGCCATGAAACCCGAGATTCATCCGAACTATCACACTATCAAGGTGAAGATGACCGACGGCAGCGAATTCACCACCCGGTCCACCTGGGGCAAGGAAGGCGATGTCATGCACCTCGACATCGACCCGAAGTCGCACCCCGCCTGGACCGGCGGCCAGCAGCAGATCATGGACCGCGGCGGCCGCGTGTCGCGCTTCGAGAAGAAGTTCTCCGGCTTCCTCAAGGCCGACGACAAGGGCAAGAAGAAATAGGCCCGACGCCGGATCCAAAAATGCAAAACCCCCGCCTTGGCGGGGGTTTTTGTTTCGCGGTCTACGAAGCGCTCAGATGCTTTCCGCGCCGAAGGCCGCCTTGAGCAGGCCGAGCTGGCGCTCGACCGGATTCGCAGTGAGCGCTCGCTCGGCCGGCACTGGATTGTGGATCGTGGAATCGAGCCGGCGCACCTTGCCGTGCAGCTTCTGCGAGCGCGCTATCAGTTCGCGCAACGTCTCCGGCAGCAATTCGATGTTGTTCGGATCGTGATGATCGGCGGCCGACAACTTGACCTTGGTCTTTTCCTTGTTGGCCTGGGCGAGCGACATCTCGCCTTCCTTGACCGCGCGATGCAGCAGCAGCCAGGAGGCAAGCTGCATCAGGCGCGTCGTCAACCGCATGCTTTCGGTTGCATAAGCGAGCGCCGCGGCACGTTCGAGCATCTTGGATTCGGCACGGCCCGGACCGTCGAGGTAAGTCGCCGTCTCTTCGACCAGCGCCATGCCGTCACGGAACAGATCTGCGAAGGCCTGGGAGCTCGCGAGCCTCTCACCGAAGGAAACCGGCTGGGCCTCACTGACGTGTGACTTCTCCGACATAACGCTACGCCTCACCACTTGCAGTTGGCCCGCCCCGTAACGATTGGGTAAGCATGGCGCGGCGGGGCTCGACAGTCCAGCCGAACCTTCCGACATAGTTGCCGGGCAAGCTTAAGCGCGTGGAATTGCGCGGCTTTGTGACAAGGTGACCCGAAATGGGACAAAAAAGGAGCCGCTGTTGCCAGCGGCTCGAGGTGATAACAGGGAGGCGTCAAACAGAGTGGACAGGAGCCACTCAATGTCCAAGAAGATGGACGCGAACAGTAATGGTCGAGAAAGCTTAACGCGACCTTACTGAATTGAGGCAAAGCGAAGATATTTTGCTAACGCTGAGCTACCCGCCTACCGCCTGAAGAACTGATCGGCGGCCGAACGCGACGCGCGCTTCTGCGCAATGTCGGCTTCGAGGCGGCTGATCTCATCGTGGAGGAGCTGGATGCGGGCGCGCAATTCATCGACCGACAGCAAGGTGAGGTCCTGGCCAATTTCGTGCGCGATCTTCTTCTTCGGCTTGTCGTCGTCGTCGATGGTCGGCATGGCGCGCGCCTCCAGGAGCCGTAAACTTAACGCCGCGGTCGCGGGTTGTCACACCGGGACCGTCCGCCTAAACAACCGTTCGATCGCGTGAGAAGGCCGATGTCCGAACTCCCGTCGCGCATGACTGCAATCGGCATCAAGACGCCCGGCGGGCCCGACGCGCTCGTCCCGGAAGAGCGTCCTGTTCCCAAGCCCGGCGCCGGGGAGATCCTGATCAAGGTTGCGGCCGCCGGCGTCAATCGCCCCGACGTCATGCAACGCCAGGGGCTTTACCCGCCCCCGCCCGGCGCGCCGGATATTCCGGGGCTCGAGATCGCCGGCGAAGTTGTCGCGCTTGGACCTGAAGCGAAACACTGGAAGATCGGCGACAAGGTGATGGCGCTGGTGAGCGGCGGCGGCTATGCCGAATACGCGCTGGCGCACGAAAGTCACGCGCTGCCGGTCGGCAACCTCACGATGGTCGAGGCAGCCGCCGTGCCCGAAACTTTCTTCACCGTCTGGCACAACGTCTTCGAGCGCGGCGCGCTGAAGAAAGGCGAGACACTGCTCGTCCATGGCGGCACCTCCGGCATCGGCACGACGGCGATCATGCTCGCCAAGGAATTCGGCGCGCGCGTCATCACGACCGCGGGCTCCGCCAACAAATGCGAGGCGGCGCGCAAGCTCGGCGCCGACGTCGCAATCAACTACACGACCGAGGATTTCGTCGCGGCGGCCAAGAAGGCGACCAATGACAAGGGCGCCGAGCTGATCCTCGACATGGTCGGCGGCGACTATATCGGCCGCAACTACGAAGCCGCCGCTGTCGAGGGCCGCATCGTGCAGATCGCCTTTCAGGGCGGGCCGAAAGCCGAAGTCAATTTCATGCGCCTGATGCTTAAGCGTCTGCACCACACCGGCTCGACGCTGCGCGCGCGCTCGGTTCCCGACAAGGGTGCCATCGCCAAGGCGATTGCCGACAAAGTGCTGCCGCTGTTCGCCAAAGGAAAGGCGAAGCCGATCATCTACAAGACCTTCCCATTGCGCGAAGCGGCCAACGCGCATGCACTGATGGAAACAAGCGCCCACATCGGAAAAATCGTACTAACTGTTTGATGAGGCAAGTGTTATTCTCCGCCCGCGGGCCGCGAAATCGGCGCAATCGCGGGCCAAACGGGAGCATGTTGTTTGCGCGTTGTCGTGCGTACCGGAGCGTGGGGGGTTCTCGGTTGATCGTCGCACGGTGGCTCATCGCCGCTGTCTTCACTTTGCTCGCACTCGCGGGAAAGCCGGCGCGCGCCGTCGAGGCCGTCAATGTGCGGCTCGATGCGTCTGCCATCGACCTCACCGCCGCAACCGATGTGCTCAGGACCGAGACCGACCGCATCCAGGTCTCGACTGCGCCCGGCCCGGACGGCATCGTGCGCCGCATTGAGGTTCGCGCCCGCGAAGGCTCGACCAACTGGGCGGTGTTCGCGCTCACCAATAACAGCGACGAGCAGATCGACCGCCTCATCGTTGTACCGCACTACCGTATGGTCGGCTCAGGCTTGTTCTGGCCGGACCTCGGCCTTTCGCGCATCGCGGCCATCACGCCGTCCTCCGGCGACCGCCCGGTGCGTCAGGAGAGCACGAGCACCGACATCTTCCGCATCACGCTTGACCCCGGCACGGTCATCACGCTGGTGGCCGAACTGCGCTCCGACAAGCTTCCGCAGATCTATCTGTGGGAGCCGGATGCCTACAAGGACAAGGTCAACTCCTTCACGCTCTATTACGGCATCGTCATCGGTATCGCCGGCCTGCTCGCGCTCTTCCTCACCATCCTGTTCGTGGTGAAGGGCTCGATCATGTTTCCGGCCGCCGCCGCGCTCGGCTGGGCGGTGCTGGTCTATATCGGCATCGACTTCGGCTTCTGGGGCAAGGTATTCGACATGTCGGCAGGCGCCGAACGCGTCTGGCGCGCCTGCGGCGAGGCGATCCTGTCAGCGACGCTGCTGGTCTTCCTGTTCGCTTATCTCAATCTGTCGCGCTGGCACGTGCGCTATGCGCACATCACCATCGCTTGGCTCGTCGCGCTGACTGCACTGATCGGCGTCGCGGTGTTCGACCCGGCGATCGCGTCCGGCATCGCGCGCATGTCGCTCGCGCTCATCGCTGTGTTCGGGCTGGCGCTGGTGATCTATCTCTCGACGCATGGCTTCGACCGCGCGGTGCTGCTGATCCCGACTTGGCTCTTGCTGGTGGTGTGGACGACGGGCGCGGGACTTGCCGTCACCGGCGTCGTCACAAACGACATCATCGGCCCAGCGCTGCTCGGCGGCCTGGTGCTGATCGTCATGCTGATCGGCTTCACCGTAATGCAGCACGCCTTCGCCGGCGGCATCACTCACGGCATTGTCTCTGACGTTGAACGCCGCGCGCTCGCGCTCACCGGCGCCGGCGACATGATCTGGGACTGGGACGTCTCCGCCGACAAGGTCTTCACCAGCCCCGAGACTGAGCACATTCTCGGCCTCAAGCGCGGTGCTCTCGAAGGCCCGGCCGCCGGCTGGCTCGACATTTTGCATCCGCTCGATCGCGACCGTTTCCGAGCCTCGCTCGACAACGCGGTCGAACAACGGCGCGGCCGTCTCAGCCAGGATTTCCGCCTGCGCGGCGCCGATGGCCATTACGTGTGGTTCACCCTGAAAGCGCGGCCGGTCGTCGGTTCTGACGGCGAAGTCGTGCGCCTCGTCGGCACGCTCACAGACGTCAGCGATTTCAAGAAGGCCGAAGAGCGGCTGCTGTTCGACGCGGTGCACGACAACCTGACCGGCCTACCGAACCGCGAGCTCTTCCTCGACCGCATGGAGGCGGCCTTCGCCTATGCCCGCTCCGATCCGCAGATCAAGCCGTCGGTACTGGTCATCGACCTCGACCGCTTCAAGCAGGTGAACGACTCGGTCGGTATTGCGCTCGGCGATTCCGTGCTGCTAACGATTGCGCGCCGGCTGTCGCGGCTACTCAAGCCGCAGGACACCTTGGCGCGGCTTGCTGGCGATCAGTTCGCACTGATCCTGATGTCTGAGAAAGAGCCTGCCCGCATCGTCGCCTTCACCGAGACGTTACGCCGCACGCTGCGCGCGCCGATCGCCTTCAACGATCGCGAGATATTCCTGACTGCGTCGATCGGTCTTGCGCTCGCGGAGAACCAGCCGCATCGCACGGAAGAAGTGCTCAAGGATGCCGAGCTCGCGATGTATCACGCCAAGCGCATTGGCGGCGACCGCATTGAAATCTTCAAGCCGGCCATGCGCTCGCGCAAGACCGACCGGCTGACGATGGAGTCGGAATTGCGCCGCGCCATAGAGCGCGAGGAGATCAAGGTGCTCTACCAGCCCATCGTGCGGCTGGAGGATCGCGCCATTGCCGGCTTCGAGGCGTTGGCGCGCTGGGATCACCCGAAGATGGGCCGCCTTTCGCCGGCCGAATTCATCTCGATCGCCGAGGAGATCGGCCTCATCGTCGACCTCGGCCTGTTCATGCTCGATCGGACGGCGCGGCAGCTTGCCACCTGGCAGGCCGCCAACCGCGGCCGCGAACCGATCTTCGCCAGCGTCAACGTGTCGTCACGGCAGCTGCTGCGCCACGACCTGATCCAGGATCTGCGCAGCGTGCTGGCGCGCTCGACGATCGCACGCGGTACCTTCAAGCTCGAGATCACCGAATCTCTGGTAATGGAGAACCCCGAGCACGCCGCGCAGATGCTCACCCGCATCAAGGAGCTCGGCGCAGGCCTGTCGCTCGACGATTTCGGCACCGGGCACTCCTCGCTCGCCTATCTGCAACGCTTCCCGTTCGACACTATCAAGATCGACCAGTCCTTCGTGCGCACCACCGCGCGCGGCACGCGGCCGGTCATCCTGCGCTCGATCATCGCGTTGGCGCACGATCTTGGCATGGAGGTTGTGGCGGAGGGCGCGGAAACCGATTCCGATGCGGTCGAGCTCTACCAGCTCGGCTGCGAGTACGCTCAGGGTTTCGCTTTCGGGGAGCCGATGAGCCCGCAGGCCGCGACCGGCTTGCTCACCTCCTCCGCGCAAATGGAAGCGGCGCGCTAGCCGAAAAGTCAGGCGTGGCCCGATTCGCTCGACAGCATGCCGAGGTCGATGCCGATCTTGCGCAGAGCCAACTCGTATTTGGCGTCGATATCGGAGCCGAAGATCAACTCCGGATCGGCCGCGCAATGCAGCCAACCGTTGGCATGGATCTCGTTCTCGAGCTGGCCCGGCGCCCAACCGGCATAGCCGAGCGCGAGGATCGCGCTCGAGGGTCCGTTGCCCTTGGCAATGGCCTTGAGGATATCGAGTGTTGCTGTGAGACAGATCCCCTCGTCGATCGGCAGCGTCGAGTTCTCGATAAAGTAGTCGGCCGAATGCAGCACGAAACCGCGTCCGGTCTCGACCGGGCCGCCTTTTAGAACGCGGACATCTTCAGCGGTGGTCGGCAACTGAATGCGCTCGGCCGCCGGGATGACTTCGAGCTGCACCAGCAGGTCAGGAAACTTGATGTTGCCGGCGCGCTGGTTGACGACGATGCCCATGGCGCCCTCGCTCGAATGCGCGCAGACATAGATGACGGAGCGCGTGAAACGCTCATCGTTCATCGCCGGCATCGCGATGAGCATTTGCCCATCGAGATAGCCGCGCGCCGACGGAGTCTCGGCGGATTTTGCGGATGATTTGCCGGGAAGCTTCATGGCGAAAGGTTATCCAATCAGTCCGCTTTTGCAAACGACGCAGCCTGTAGAAAGTTCAATCACCCACTGTCATTATTGCGGCAGCAATTGTGGCGAGGCGCCTTAATGCGTTCTTGTTGTTCACTCGATGCTCACGATGAAGTCAGTGGCGCGGCACGAAGCCAGCCTCTAGAGCAGATGCGATGAGAAACATCAGTAAAATCTTATGTGGCGCGGCTTTGATCGGCGGCGCGATTGTGACGCCGGTCCGCGCCGACGATGCCTCTCTTTGGGCGCAGGACAGCCATTCGGAATTCCGCCTGATCGCCGGCGCCAACAAGGACGGCGCGGCGACCTTACGCGCCGGCGTCGAAATCAAGATGCAGCCGGGTTGGAAAACCTATTGGCGCTATCCGGGTGATTCGGGCGAGCCGCCCCGTTTTGATTTTGCAGGCTCAGAAAATCTCGGCGCCGCCAAGGTGCTTTATCCGGCGCCGCATCTGTTTGCCGACGAAGCCGGCAATTCGCTTGGCTACAAGGATACCGTGACGTTTCCGCTCCAGGTAACGCCGAAGCAGAAGGGCGCGCCGGTCAAGCTCACCGTCAAGGTCGACTACGCAGTATGCGAGAAGCTCTGCGTGCCGGCGCAAGGCACCGCGGCGCTGACGCTCGCGCCCGGACTGAGCACGCAAGACGACACCTTGAGCGCGTCCGAAGCACGCGTGCCGAAGAAGGTCTCGGCCGCCGATGTCGGCTTGACAGCGCGGCGCATCGACAATGCCGGAAAACCGTCGGTCATGGTCGATCTGAAGGCGGCCGCCGGTGCTCCACTGGACATTTTCGTCGAGGGACCGACACGGGAATGGGCCTTGCCCGTCCCGAAGCCTGCGTCCGGCGCACCTGCGGGGCATCGACAATTCAGCTTCGAACTGGACGGCCTGCCGATGGGCGTCGATCCCAAAGGCCAAGTCGATCTGACCTTCACGGTGGTCGAGCCGGATCGCGCCGTCGAGGTCGTGACCCATCTCGACTAATCCGGTGGCTGCGCTATTTTGCGGCCCCAAGAGAAACGCCAAAACAAACGCGAGAGGACATCATGCCCATCAAGGTCGGCGACAAATTACCCAATGCCACGTTCCGCACGCACACCGGGGAAGGCCCCAACAAGGCCAAAACCACCGATGATGTCTTCAAGGGCAAGAAGGTTGCGTTGTTCGCGGTGCCCGGCGCCTTCACGCCGACCTGCAACAACCTTCACATCCCGAGCTTCCTCAACAACATCGCGGCGTTCAAGGCGAAGGGCGTCGACACCATCGCCGTGACCGGCGTCAACGACGCGTTCGTGATGGACGCCTGGAAGAAGGCGACCGGCGCCGAAGGCAAGATCGAGTTTCTCGCCGACGGCAACGGCGAGTTCGCCAAGGGCGTCGGCATGGACTTCGACGCTTCGGGCAACGGCCTCGGCGTGCGCTCGAAGCGCTATTCGATGTTCGTCGACAATGGTGTCGTGAAGCAGTTCAACGTCGAGGATGCGCCCGGCAAGTGTGACATTAGCGGCGGCGATGCGCTGCTGAAGCAGATTTAGTCACTTCGACTTCATCGCGCCTTTGGCGCCGGCCCGCGCGGCGATGAGCCCGGCGCGGGCCAATTCGTCTGCGCGCTCGTTCATGGCGTGCCCGGCGTGGCCCTTCACCCAGTGCCAGCGCACCTGGTGATGCTTGAGCGCCTCGTCGAGCCGCTTCCACAGATCGACGTTCTTGACCGGCTTCTTGTCGGCGGTACGCCAGCCGTTCTTCTTCCAGCCGTTGATCCACGACGTGATGCCGTTCTTGAGGTACTCGCTGTCGGTGTGCAGCTCGACCGAGCAGGCGCGCTTGAGCGCTTCAAGTGCCGAGATCGCCGCCATCAGCTCCATGCGGTTGTTGGTCGTGTGCTCTTCGCCGCCGTTCAATTCCTTCTCATGGTCGCCGAAGGTCAGGATCGCGCCCCAGCCGCCCGGTCCCGGATTTCCGGAGCACGCGCCATCGGTGTGAATGACGACGCGCTGCTCGCTCATGCGTCGATCCCGTAGTCGCGCACGTTTGCGATCTTCTGGTGGAATCGCAGCTTGCGGTAATATTCGAGCGGGTCCTTCGGCTTGACCAACGCGCCGTCGGGCACCGCCAGCCAGTCGATGAGCCGCGTCAGCAGGAAGCGCATCGCCGCACCGCGTGCGAGCACCGGCAACGCTGCGCGTTCGGGCGCAATGAGCGTGCGAACCTTGGCATAGCCGTTGAGCAGCGCGCGGCCCTTGGTGACGTTGTAGGAATCGTCCGGCTCGAAGCACCAGGCGTTGAGGCAAATCGCGACGTCGAAGGCGAGCGTGTCGATGCAGGCAAAATAGAAGTCGATCAGACCCGACAGCTTGTCGCCGAGAAAGAAGACGTTGTCGGGGAAGAGGTCGGCGTGGATGACGCCGTCGGGTAGATCGCGCGGCCAGCTTTCTTCGAGCGCGTCGAGCTCTTTGACGATTTCGGCGCACAAGCCCTGACGTACGCCATCGCCGCGGTCCTTGGCGTGCTCGTAAAGCGAGCGCCAGTTCGTCATGCCAAGCGCGTTCGGCCGCGGCTTGGTGAAGTCCATGCCGGCAAGATGCAGCCGCGCCAGCGCTTCGCCGACCGCCGCGCAATGATGCGCCGTCGGTCGCCTGATCCAGAGGCCGTCAAGAAAGGTGACGATCGCTGCCGGGCGGCCGGCAAGCCGGCCGAGCATGCTTCCGCTTCTGTTCTTGACCGGCTGCGGGCAGGTGATGCCGTGCGTGGCAAGATGCTCCATCAGCGCAAGGAAGAACGGCAGGTCCTTTTCCGCCACGCGCTTCTCGTAGAGCGTGAGGATGAAATTGGCCTTAGCGGTATGGACGAGAAAGTTCGAATTCTCGACGCCCTCGGCGATGCCCTTGTAGGATAACAGCGCGCCGATGTCGTAGCCGGTGAGGAACTCATTGAGATCGTCCGCCGTGACGTCGGTATAGACCGCCATGACGGCTTATTCCGCCGCCTGCTCCTCGCGCAGCGGGCGGGGTAACGGGAAGAACATCCCCTCCTCGGCGGCGGAGACAGTCTCGATGTCGAGCACATAGCGGTCGGCAAAGGCGCCGAGCACCTCCTCGACCAGCACTTCGGGCGCCGAGGCGCCGGCGGTGACGCCGATCTTCTCGACGCGCGCAAATTTCGACCAGTCGATTTCGGCGCTGCGCTGGACCAGCACCGCATAAGGGCAGCCGGAGCGCTCGGCGACTTCCTTGAGGCGCTGCGAGTTCGACGAATTCGGCGCGCCGACCACGATCATGGCGTCGACGACCGGCGCGACGCGCTTGACCGCTTCCTGGCGGTTGGTGGTGGCGTAGCAGATGTCTTCCTTGTGCGGGCCGACAATCTGCGGAAAGCGCCGCTTGAGCGCGCCGACCATCGCCGCCGTGTCCTCGACCGACAACGTCGTCTGTGTCACGTAAGCAAGATTGTTCGCATCGCGCGGCGTGAACTTCTGGATGTCATCGATCGACTGAACCAGCGTGATCGAGCCGGGCGGCAGCTGGCCCATGGTGCCGACGACCTCCGGGTGGCCGGCGTGACCGATGAGCACGATCTCGCGGTTGCGCTTGTGGTGGATCTCGGCCTCGCGATGCACCTTCGTCACCAG
>Ga0187780_10001139_pt1 | contig 19985 bp, 17 predicted proteins | sample 1015_Q2_SP10_20__FD_132429 | JGI IMG/M metagenome (GOLD analysis project Ga0187780, IMG submission 132429) | Tropical peat soil microbial communities from peatlands in Department of Meta, Colombia - 1015_Q2_SP10_20_MG | ecosystem: Environmental > Terrestrial > Soil > Wetlands > Peat | place...
TGGGCGGATCGGTCCAGGCCAGCGCCGGAGAGATATCCGTGCCGTCGCAGGTGAACTTCTTCGGGATCACACCGCCCGGAAACGCCGAAGTCGTCATAGAAAATGCCAAAGGTGGCTCCTTCTCCAGATGAACCGCCAACCGCCCGGCACCGGTTCGCCCAACGCCCTTTATCCGATAACTCGAGGCCCGGAGCAAGGGGAAGATTGTTGCGGGATAGTTTCTCCCCGTGCGTTGCTGGGGCTGGACTCTTCTGCTATACAGGTTCGTCGCGCTTCTACGCCGCCGAACTGCTGTACCGCGCGCCCGTAGCTCAACCGGATAGAGCGTCTGCCTTCGAAGCAGAGGGTTGGGGGTTCGAGTCCCTCCGGGCGCGCCACTCCTCTCTGGCGCTCTTTTCAACGGCTTCTGACGCTATCTCTAGCTTGGCGCCGAATTCGGTTCTCAAGGAAAGAACAATTGTGCGGCAGAATCGCCCCTGTGCGCGAGAAAGCGCATTCCTGGAAGCACACAGAAACTCTCTAACAGCGGAAAAAGGTAGATGCCCGTTGCAGCGAAAGCACGCCTTCTGGTTTCATGACCCTCCAGCCTTCTGGCTCGCCGAAGGCTCGTGCCCGGTTATCGGTGACGATGCCCTGGACTACAAACCACCATGCCGCACATACCGTTGTGGCAGCGTTGGTAGCAGGTCGAGGAGCAGTCGGCCGAATTCCGGCCACAGGTACCGGTGCACACCGTGCCTTGGCTGTGATCGGCCATGGGAAAAACGAGCGCCAGAACGGCGGCTAATGCCAGCCTGGCATATTTCATCTTGACGATCCTCATGGCCTCTCCTCTTCCGCCAGCACACCGACCGGGCCCGAAATCAACACGCGCTGCGCATCACGAGCAGCTTGCGCCTACGTCAACTTGTACCATATTTTGGGCCCGGCGCCGTATAAGCCGGGTGATCGGACTGGTATCCGAGATTCCGCGACCGCACCGTAGCCGCAGACAGTATAGTGATCTCAATCTGTGGCGATACGGACGCGAACCTGACAGGGTAAATTCTAAGTTCGTCCCCTTGGGCGCGCCAATCTTCGACAGGTCACCTTGCCGCGAGAGTCTCAGTCTGCCTCCCCCACATTCACCCACGCGAGGCGCGCGAGTTTATTACAGCAATGTTACAGTGTACGACAAGTCCACAGCGGTTCCACTTGCGTGCAAGATCTTTCACACTAGTAAAGCTACGCGGCAGTTAACTGGCCTACTTTCCATGTGGGAGATATGGCAACCCAGATGCTGCAAACCCACGGGCCCGACTATTCGCCAATAGGGGGAACACACCGTGACTCAGATCCGAGCCTTCAATCCTGTCTGTTGCGTCCTTGCTGCGGCGCTTCTGTGTGCGATCTGCATCCTGAGCTCGGCTCCATCGGCTAGTGCCGACGTTACATACAACTACACCGGAAGTCCGTTCACAAACTGTAATGGCTCGTACCCGGCAAGTTGTACGACGGAGGAAGTAACAGCATCGTTCACCCTGTCCGCACCCCTGGGGGATAACCTCAGCGCTTACACCGCCTCGCTAACATCATATTCGTTCTCAGACGGCTACCAGACGCTCAACTCAGGCGACAGCACCGGCGGACTTCAGGTGTGGACGGATGCGTCCGGAAACATCACAGCCTGGGACGCAGGGGCCATCGTGTGCAACGATCCTTCGTGCGCGACTTATTACTTTATCGGTACCGAAAACGTGTATACCGGTTTCGGGACGTTAGCGTCACTATCGCTGGGCCTGGAGGACGCCGCGGATTTCTCCCTCGCGGACTACAATTTCAGCCCATCGGCGTGTGGAAATAATGAGGGCGGAATTCCGGGCGTTATAATTCCCTCGGTGTGCGCGACGCAAAATGATGCGTACGTGCTCAACACTCCAGGGACATGGACGGTCCCTGAACCTTCAAGCCTGCTCCTGCTCGGTAGCGGCTTGCTGGGACTAGTGGGCGCGAGACGCAAGCCGCGACTCCGCTAGCCCGCCGCAGCCCTCGAACGCTGTCAGCCCGCCCCACTACGTGTCAGGCAAGGCCTGAAAACCGATCCGGCGTTGTCGTGGCTCGTAACACCGCAGAGTCACTTCCAACGGGGCTTCGCCCTCTGCCCGCGCAACCTTCTAAGTCTCCCCGGCGGATGTGGTAACCCAAGGGCTGGCAAACTGTTATCGTTCCGATTCGACTTGGACAATTAGTCGTGTTACCGAACCGGTCCCAGCGGGTGCGCGAGCTTCCAAACGTTACTCCACCGCGAGCGTCTCAAACTGCCCCCGCATCGGAGCACAGGCGCAGGGATTCGGTGATGCGGTCGTAAATAAAGTGCAGCTCGTCCGGCGTTATCACATATGGCGGCAGGACGTACACCACGTTGCCCAGCGGCCGGAGCAACACGCCAGCATCGAGGAAAAACTTGTAGAGCGCCGGCCGCAGCTTCGACGCGTAACCCGCATCTTCGGCGCGCAGTTCGACAGCGGCGACCGTGCCGATAGAACGCACATCGCCCACTGCGGGATGATCGCGCAGAGCCGCGAGGCGCTCGCAGTGAATCTTGGCGATTGTGCCGATGCTATCGAATACCGGCTCGCGTTCGAAGATTTGCAGACTGGCTACGGCCGCGGCCGCCGCGATCGGGTTCCCGGTGTAAGAGTGCCCGTGATAAAACGTCCGCGCGCGGTCCGGGCCGACAAAGGCTTGGTGAATTTCCGTCGTGCAGAGCGTCGCGCCCATCGGAAGCACGCCGCCCGTCAACCCCTTCGATAAGCACATGATATCCGGGACCACGCCCGCCAGCTCGCACGCGAACATTTTTCCGCACCGCCCGAAGCCGGTCAGCACCTCGTCGCAAATCAACAGCACGCCATACTCGCTGCAGAGCTGCGCGACGCGCTGCAAGAACTCCACCGGATGGACGATCATTCCTCCCGCGCCTTGCAGCAGCGGCTCGACAATCACCGCGGCAATCTCGCCGTGTTTTTCCTGGAGCAGTCGCTGCAACGGTCCCGCGCAATCAATCCCGCACGTAGCGCGCGTCTTGCCCACCGGGCAGCGGTAGCAGTAAGCCGAAGGAACGCGGCGCACCGGAAACAGCAAATCGCGAAACGCCGCCGTGAACTCAGAATCGGCGCCCACCGACATCGCACCGACGGTATCGCCGTGATAGGCGTGTTCGAGCGCCACAAGCGACTTCTTTTCCGGGTGTCCCGTGTTCCTCCAATATTGGACAGCCATCTTGAGCGCCACTTCAACCGCCGTCGAGCCATCGTCAGAGAAAAAAACGTGCGCGAGCTGTCGCGGCACGATCTTCTGCAACTGTCCGCGCAATTCCTCTACCGCCTCGTGCGTGAGCCCGGCCAGCAGGACGTGATCGAGCTTGGCCGCCTGGCGCGCAATGGCGGAAACAATAGCCGGGTGGCCGTGGCCGTGGAGGTTGACCCACCAAGAGGAGATGCCGTCAATCAGGCGGCGGCCATCCTCGGTATAGAGATAGACGCCCTCGGCGCGCGTGATGCGGAGCGGGGGCGGATCGAGCGCCTCTTGCGTGAAGGGGTGCCAGATTTGCAGACCTGGGTTCATGCGTCGAAGACCCTGCAATCGAATTGGCGTTCAAAAACGGAGACCAGCGCCCGCCGGTTCAGCCGGGCAAGCCTTGGAACACAACCGATCACGGGAATTTCACCCTGGCGTTCGATGGCCTTCCGGTTCTCGCAATTCGGCTGTCCCACCATCACCACGCCGGCCACATGGAGCCCGGCACCTCGCAGCGCAGCGAGCGATAGCAGCGTGTGGTTGATAGTCCCGAGCGCGGTCCGGCACACGAGCAGCACCGGCATGCGCAGATGCCGCATCAGGTCGGTCATAAACTGCGTCTCATTGATGGGCACAAGCACCCCGCCGGCGCCTTCTGCGATCAGGCTCGCCGACGCCGGGATGCGCGGCGTCACAATCTTACGTAGCGAAATGCGCACGCCTGCGCGTCGCGCGGCGAGGTGCGGCGATACGGGCGCAGCGAAACGATAGCTCTCCGGCAACGTCCGGTCGCGCGGCAATTGCGCCAGCTTCATCACCATCGTCCGGTCGCAGCCCTCTCGCGCGCCGGTCTGTATCGGTTTCCAGTAGTACGCGTCGAGAGCGGCGCACAGCAGGGCCGAGACCACGGTCTTGCCCACTCCCGTGTCTGTCCCGGTAATGAAGAAGCGATTAGGCATGCACGGCGCCGGCGGACGCCGCTTGCGCCGGCATCTCGCAGGCCGCGCGGATGGCTCGAGCGAAGCGCTCGATGTCCGGCACGCTCAGGCCGCTGGTCAGCGACAAGCGAAGCCGCGCCGTGCCGGGCGGGACCGTCGGTGGCCGTATGGCTCGCACGGCAAAGCCGTTTTCCTGAAGATGTGCCGCCACGCGCAGCGCCGTCTCGTTGCTGCCCAGCAGCACAGGCACGATTTGCGTGGCGCTCGCGCCGCAGTCCAGCGACGCAGCGGCAAGCGACTGGCGCAATATCCGCGCCAGTTCGCCCAAATGGGCGCGCTCGCGCTCTGCTTCGCGCGCCAGTTGCAGGGCGGCATGAATCTGCCCGGCCAAATACGGCGGCATCGCCGTGCTGAAGAGAAATGTTCTCGCCCGGTTGATGAGAAAGTCGCGCAGGGCGCGGCTGCCGCAGACCATCGCGCCCGCGCTGGCCAGCGCCTTCCCGCAGGTGTGCACGATAGCGAGCATTTCGCGCTCCACTCCTGCCTCGGCCGCGACACCTCGTCCCTCCGGTCCAAGGACGCCGACGGCGTGCGCTTCGTCCACGACAACTTCGGCTCCATACTCCCGGGCAATCCTTACCAACTCGTGCAGCGGGGCCACGTCCCCTTCCATGCTGAAAACGCTTTCCGTGACAATTAGCTTCGCGCCGGGCGCGTGCCGATGCTCGTGCATGGCCTCTTCCAGGAACTGCATGTCGCAGTGCGGGTAAATAACTTTCCCGGCGTGCGAGAGGCGGACCCCATCAATCAGGCTCGCGTGGTTCAGCGCATCGGAAAAGACTATGTCTCCCGGCTTCAGCAAGGAACTGAGCAAGCCGATATTGGCGGCGTATCCGGAGCCGAAATACAACGCCGCCTCGGTTCCTGCAAAGGCGGCAAATTCCTCCTCTAGGGCTTCCCATTCCGGCGCGTTACCCGAGAGCAGACGCGACCCGGTAGCCGCGACCGACGACGTGCGTCCGGCGGCTTCGATCACCGCTTGCTTGAGCCGCGGGTCCGCAGCGAGCCCCAGATAGTCGTTTGAGCAGAGGTTGATCCCGCCCGGCGCGTCGAGCGTTCGGAACTGCGCTTGCGCACGCAGCGCATCGAGTTCCCCCGCCATCCGCTTCAGAATGATGCCGCCCTTCGTTTCAGACACGCTGCATGGCCCTCATGCCGAGATTCTGCAGCATTTGCAGGTCCGCGTCGGGTTCGGGATTCGGCGTGGTGAGGAGTTTCTCGCCCGTGAAAATGGAGTTCGCGCCGGCCAGGAAGCACAGCGCCACTGCCTCAGCAGACATCGCTCGCCGCCCGGCCGCGAGGCGCACGCGAGACGTCGGCATCAGGATGCGCGCCGTGGCGATCGTCCGGACCATGACCAGCGGGTCCAGCGTCTCCGCGCTTGCCAGCGGTGTTCCTTCGTTCGGAACGAGCATGTTGATTGGGACGCTCTCCGGATGCGGGTCGAGCCGCGAAAGCTGGTGCAACAGGCCGATGCGGTCCTCCTCCGATTCCCCCATTCCTAGGATGCCGCCGCAGCACACGGTAATGCCCGCCTCGCGCAGGTGGGCGATGGTCTCGAGCCGATCCTGATAGGCGCGCGTGTGGATGATGTTCCCGTAAAACTCCGGCGAGGTGTCCAGGTTGTGGTTGTAAGCGGTGAGACCGGCGTCTTTCAGCCGCTGCGCCTGTGACCGCGTGACCATGCCGAGCGTGCAGCAAACTTCCATGTCGAGCGCAGCCACCCCGCGCACCATCGCTAGCACCCGGTCGAATTCCTTGCCGTCAGACACCTGCCGCCAGGCCGCGCCCATGCAAAGCCGCGTGGCCCCTTCTGCCTTGGCTTGGCGGGCGGCAGCGATCACGTCGGCCGGGTCCAGCAGCGGCTGGCGCGTGACCTCGGTGTGGTAGTGGGCGCTCTGCGAGCAGTAGGCACAGTCCTCCGGGCAGCCACCTGTCTTGATAGACAGCAAGCGACAGAGTTCGACCTCCTCGGGCTGGTGAAATTCGCGATGAACGCTCTGCGCCCGGAAGATCAACTCCGGCAGTGGCAAGCGGTAGATGCGGCGGATTTCCTCGCGCGTCCAGTCGTTGCGAATGTCCATGGCCTAAGTGTCCCCTTAACGGGATGCTGAAAAAGGCCGGGAGTCTTGTAGGTCGCGGCTTTAGCCGCGAGGTAAAGGCCGCTAAATCCTCTGGGCTTTAGCCCCTGAAGCTCCCCGACGACAGTTTCCCGGCACCCTGTCAGCGTGTTTCAAGATACCAAAATCGGAAGCGCGTGAGGCGACAAAACTGGCGGGGCGCAGCAACCCTTCGCGCGAGTCGTCCCCTTGGCCACGGACGAATGCCGCGCTGCTTGTGGCGCCGGCCTCTGGCCGGCGATTTTGTGCTACGGCCGCGCGCGGTAGGAGAGCCGGCGCGAAGCCGGCGCTACCAAAACCGTCCTGCTCGGGCGGATGTCAAGAGAGTCGGATAGGCTCTAGCGAGCCGAGGCGCTGACTGGCTTTCGGGTCCCGCGGTCGCGCTCGAGCCGTGCAAGTCCTTCCAGCAAATCCTCGACCAGATCCTCGCCGTTCTCGCAACCCGGCGAGAGACGAATCAACGTATCCGACAAGCCGAGTTCGGCGCGCGCCTCAGGAGGAATCGAGGCATGCGTCATCGTCGCGGGATGGCAGATCAGGGCCTTCACGCCGCCGAGACTTTCACCCAGCACGAAGTACCGCCGCGAGGAAACAAACGAGACCACTTCTTCCAGCGTGCCGTTCAGCTCGAACGAGACCATTCCGCCGAAACCGGTCATCTGCCGCCGCGCAATATCGTGCCCGGGATGGCTGGGGAGGCCGGGGAAGTAAACGCGCCGGATTAGCGGCTGGTCCTTCAAAGCGTTGGCGATGGCGATGGCGTTCTGCTCGTGGCGCTGCATTCTCAGCTCGAGCGTTTTCAGCCCGCGCAGCGTGAGCCAACAGTCGAAGGGTGAAGGAACCCCGCCCGTGGCATTCTGCAGGAACTTGATGGGCTCGAAGACCGCCGGGTCTTTGGCCAGCGCCGCTCCCTGAATGGTGTCCGAATGGCCGGCGATGTACTTCGTCGCGCTATGCACGACGATATCCGCACCCAGTTCGAATGGTTGCTGGAAACAGGGTGTGGCGAAGGTGTTGTCCACCACCACGAGCGCCTTCTGCGCGTGCGCCAGCTTGGCAATGCCGGCAATGTCGTTGATGAGCAGACGCGGGTTCGTGGGCGACTCAATCCACACGAAACGCGTCTTCGGAGAGAGAGCCGCCTTGACCGCCGCCAAATCGCACATATCAATCTGGCGGGGAACCACGCCGATGGGCAGGAACACCTTGTTCAGGATGCGATAAGTGCCGCCGTACACGTCGAGTGGCATGACCACTTCGTCGCCGGGTCGCAGATAGGCCTGCAACACGGCGTTTTCGGCGGCCAGCCCGGAGGCAAAGACCGCTGCGTGCTCCACGCCTTCCAGTGTCGCCAGCACGCCCTCCAGCCGCTGCCGGGTGGGGTTGTTGGTGCGCGAGTAGGAGAACCCTTTGTCATGGCCGGGCGAGTCCTGCTCATACGTCGAGGTCTGGAAAATCGGGGCGACCAGCGCACCTGTCTCAGGCTCCGAAGGCTGGCCCGCGTGAATCGTTTTTGTGGCGAACTTCATAGCGTCACTCCCTTCATGCCCGGCCGAAACACGGTGCATTGGATGCAGTAATTCCCCTCGCGGGCGCCCCGAGAAGCGATATGGGGCAGCCACGACTGCGCGCGGACGTAACACCCGCGCGCAGGATCACTTTCAGGTTGGGAGTTGAATCTTCAAACGGTCCCGAAGCGTCGGGGCCAATTGAGGATCTTATCTCTCCCCATTCTCCCGGGCTCGCCTTGCCGGCGACCTGAGAGCCCTGTTACGGGCAGGAATTAGCACCTTGGCACCTGCGCCAGGTTGCTGTGGCGTCCTCGGGCCTGTCCCCTCGGCCACTCTGGATAAGCGCTGCCGGATCGGCAGCAGGCAAATCCTAGCAAGGGCGTCCGTGGGAGTCAAGACGAAGTCAAAGCGCGAAGAGATTCCTTGGGCCCTGGAGGCCGCCCCGTGAATAACCGGGCGATTCGTCGCCCGTTGCTTCGAGCCGCGGCAGGGATGGCCCGTCTCGGTTCTATGGCCTTGGGGGTGTTTTCTGCTGTGGTTCAAATGACCAAATTGTTGCGCATATTGTGAAATATTCTGCGGCAAATTCTGGGGAAACATGGCTAATTACTCTGTTATCAATAGATACAGGCTGGCGGGCCATTTGCACGGTAGTCTGCGCGTACTAGTCTACGCGGAGGTGAACAATGAAGATTGCGAAGTACGCTTTGGGCCTGGCCATGGCTTTAGTCCTTACTGCTGTGTTTAGCGTGGGCGCAAGCGCCGATTCGTGCGTCGGCAATTGCGGCTACGATTCCGTCCCCGACGGCGTCGTGACGGCCCCGCCGACCGGCGCCAGCACGGTTCAGTACGTTTCGACGGCGGGCAGCACAGACACAACTGCCGCCGCTACTGCGTTGGGTGCCTTGGGCGTGGGGTCCCCGACTTTTGGTTTCACAAATGGCTCGGTATATACGACTTCGACGTGGTCGGTCACGGCCGGAACGACCCTTGTTGGTTACTACGACTACGTGACCAGCGACGGTGGTGGATTCCCCGACTCCGCCTACGCAGAACTCTACACATCCGGCGGCACTCCAGTGGCCCTGTTGTTCTCCGCGCAGACCACTCCGAGTGGCGATACCACTCCGGGTTTTACCGTGACCGGCGGCCCAAGCGTTGGTGCGACGCTGAGCCCCAGTTCCGTGGACCTCGGCACTCAGTCGGGACCGTCATGGTCAGAACTGGGTGGGTCTTCGGGCCTTTGCTATACTGCCCCAGGCTGCGGCTACACTGGCTGGGTTGAGTCCAGCTATACAGTTGCCGCCTCTGGCAGCTATTACATACAGTTCGGTGTCGCCAACGCGAACGACGAGGGTTGGGATTCGGGCTTGGCGTTTTCGTTGGTACCCGAGCCCGGCACGCTGATGCTCCTCGGCACCGGCTTGCTCGGTCTCGCTGGCGCCAAGCGCAAGAAGTGGCTGGCGTAAGCTCGCCTGCAGCTAAGCCAGCGCACACATTCGCAATGCAAGGCCGGAGCGTCCCTCCGGCCTTGCCCTCCCTTGGGTAAGGCCCTGAGGACGCCCAACTACTCTCCTGTCTCGGGCCCGCTCACTCTTCACGTCCGCGCCGTTAAACGTGACAGCCTTGCGTTTCGGTCTTTCCTGGCTCCATCTACCCACGTCGCTTCGTAACCACACTCCGTACTTCTCCGGCTTGCCGGAACTAGAAAGGAGCACACGCAACTCCCGCCCAGCCCTCCTGCGGCGCAATCCTCGGGACCAGCTCAGAGCTTGTACCCGATCTTGCGGACGAAGTCGCGGCGCTGCTTGGCGTCCCCCGGGCCCTCGACGCCTTTGGGCGAACTGCCGTCCACCACTCCCAGGATGGCGCGTCCCTGGCTGGTTTGGGCGAGCACGACTTCCACGGGGTTGGCCGTCGCGCAAAAGACCGAGCAGACCTCGAAGCAGTCGCGCACGCGGCTCAGCAGGTTGATCGGGTAGGCCTCGCGGATGAGCAGCACGAATGCATGCCCGGCGCCGACGGCGAGAGCGTTCGACACCGCCACGCGGCGCAATTCGTCATCGTTCGCTTCCACGCGGACCAGGCACGGCCCCGACGCCTCGTTGAACGCCACGGCAAATTTCGCTCCCGGTACCGTATTGACGACGGCTTCGTACAAATCTTCCGCCGTCTTGATGAAATGAGAATGTCCTAAGATCACATTCGCGCCTTCGGGGATGTCCAGCCGTACGCTCGTCAGCTCCATTTTTTCATTCCTCGCATGAAAAAATTTCCCGGATTTGGAATCGCCGCAAACAACCGCCACTTGCAATCTGCCCGAAGTCCATTATCAGCAGCGCAAATGCGCAGAGCAAGGGCTTGCATCGTTGGCAATACGCGTGCTTCCGGGTTTTTGAGCCTTGTTCTCGCGTGGGCATTCTAGTAAGTAGCGGCAGAACAGACCGCCGTCGCGTCCCCGAAAAAAAGGCGCGCCGGGAACGACAGACAAGCTGGCGACATGTTTCTGAAGACGCTCCAACAAGCAAAGAAGTTTTTCCGGGTGCTGTTCGGTTTCACGCTCCTGGCGGCCGGCATCGTATTCATTGTTTTGCCCGGGCCCGGTTGGCTGATTGTCCTCATGGCCCTGGGCGTGCTGGCTGCGGAATTCGTTTGGGCGCGCCGCCTCCTCGACCGGCTGAAGGAACAGGGTGAGCGTCTGCGCAACGCCGTGCTTCCAAAGGCCGACCGCGCCTAACGCTGCGTCCCCTTGATTTTCCCACTTCCGCACCGTTCCCATTTGTGGTTTCATCCCTCCCTGGAGTAGCTGGCCACTTCGGCGCGCTGCTGGCGCTGTGCTAAAGCCCGAGGACGGGTGCTACTCCCGTGGAGGCCCCTGTGGCAGGCAATACTTCAAACCGATGGAGCGGAAAATGGGCTTTGGTGACCGGAGCGAGCGCCGGGATTGGCTGGGCGCTGGCCGAGCAGTTAGCGGAAAAAGGTGCCAATCTGGTCCTGACCGCGCGGCGGACCGACCGGCTCGCCAAGCTCGCCTCCGAGCTGTCCGCCAAGCACGGGATCAAGGCGGAGACCTTTGCCGCCGATCTGGTCCGCCCCGAGGCGCCGGTCGAAATCTTTGCCTTTACTGCGGGGAAGGGCATCGAGGTTGAACTGCTCGTGAACAACGCAGGCTTCGGAGCCTTCGGTTACAACCATGAACTGGAGACGTCGCGCCTGCTGGACATGATTCAGTTGAACTGTTCCGCCGTCGTACACCTGACGCGGCTCTACGTCCCCGGCATGGTCGAGCGCCGCCAAGGCGACATCCTGATTGTGGCCTCCACCGCGGCTTTTCAGGCCGTGCCCTTCATTTCCGCCTACGCCGCCACGAAAGCCTTCGACCTGATCTTCGCCGAGGGCATCGCCGAAGAGCTGGCCCGTTTCGGAGTGTGCGTCTGCGCCCTATGCCCAGGGTCTACGAATACCGAATTTCAGGACGTGGCCGGACAGCCTGATCGCGCGTTTCGATACGCAGAAGCGGCCGCGGCGGTCGCGCGGGTGGGCCTCGAAGGACTCGAGCAGGGCAAGAGCTGTGCCATTTCGGGCCGGGCCAACCGCATGATGGTCTGGGGAGAACGGCTTGCGCCCCGGCGCTTCGTCGCCCGCATGGCCGCCAAGGCCATGGCGCCCCCCGAATCTCCAGGCGCGCCTGCCAAATGATGAGGCTCAGCTTTCCGCAGTCCTACAGCCTTACTTCGCTGATTTGAATGACCGGCTGCGTGTTCGTGTAGTTGGCGACGTCCTTCTGGATGGTCTCTCCATGGGGACCGAACGCCGCCTGGAACGCCGGCACCGAGTCGAACAGCAGATGCCCGATAGCGAGGTACGGAGCAGGCGCGCCGGGTGTCCCGCCGGCCAGCCCCTGCTCGACGGCCACTCCTTTCAGCGCCGCGCCCAACAGTTTCTGGATCATGGGTATGTGGCTGCGCAGGTAGTAGCTCATGTCGAATCTGTTGCCCTGTCCATTCGGGTAGAGCACTGAGACCTTGATCATGCTTTCCTGTTCCTCCTCCATCGAAGTTTGCGCGATGAAGCCTGCGCGTCAGGGCAATGCGTATACGACCAGCCCCTGACTATTGCCCTCTCCGCTCCCGGAAGCCGCCATGATGGCCACGTACTGCTTGCCGTTCTTGCCCTGATAGGTGATGGGCACTGCCGTCGCCGTGTAGGCCAGCTTGGCGGTCCACAGTTCCCTCCCGGTCTTGGAATCAAAGGCGCGGAAGCGATTGTCGCTGGTCGCGCCAATGAACACGAGGCCACCCGCCGTAGCAATCGGCCCGGCAAACGCGCCCGTGCGGCCGGTGTGCTGCTTCGCTTCCGGCAGTTCCTCGGTAATGCCCAGCGGTACCGACCACGCGATGTCGCCGGTGTTGACGTTGACGGCAACCAGAGTTTCCCACGGCGGTTTCTGGCACGGCCAGTTGCCCAGGGGCCGTCCGCTGGCGTCCTTGACCGCCACGGAGAAAAGGCCGAACTGGCCGTTAAAGCCGGGCGCCACGCCCCGGTCGTAAGGAAGCTGGATGTCCGCAGTCTCCGGGGTGTAGTGCGGGTTCTTTACAATCCAGCCGAGCGAGCCCTGGTTTTGCATGTTGACGAACACGTACCCCGAGCGCACATCCGACGCCGTCCCGCCCCAGTTCGCGCCACCCGTTGCTCCCGGAAAAGAGAGCGAGATCTTGAGCGGAGCGCCCTCGGCCCGGTAGAGCCACGGCGTGAAGGGACCCGCAGTGTAGAACCCGCCGACCGAGTCCCACAATTCCCGGCACGCCTTGGCGTGTTCCGGCGTGGTGTCCTCGGCGGTGACCATGTCATCGAGCGTGAACGACACGCGTGCCAGCGGCGGCGGTTTCACAGGAAACGGCTGCGTCGGGGAAAATTTCTCGCTAGGCACTTCGGCCGTCGCCACGGGGCGCTCTTCGACGCCGAACACCGGCTTGCCCGTGACGCGGTCCAGAATGAACATGTAGCCGGTCTTGCCGGTCTGCACCACCGCGGGAATCTTCTTGCCGTCCTTCACGATGTCAATCAGGGCCGGCTCCGGCGGCAAATCGTAATCCCACAGCTCGTGATGGACCGTCTGGAAATACCATTTCAGCTTCCCGGTCTCCGCATCCGCCGCCACTAGCGTGTTCGAGAACAGGTTGTCGCCGGGACGATCGCCGCCCCAGTAGTTGGCCGCCGGGCCTCCCACGGGCATGTACACAATGCCGCGCTTTTCGTCCACGGTCATGGTCATGGACCATACATTCGTTCCGCCGCGCCCCTTCCAGCTATCCCCGCCCCAGGTGTCGTGGCCCACTTCGCTGGGCTGCGGAATAGTGTGAAACACCCAGAGTTGCTTGCCCGTGCGCGCATCGAAAGCGCGGCTATCGCCGGGGATGCCCTTGGCCACTTCGTCCTGAGGGTGCAGATTGACTTCCCCTGGGCCGTAGACGTTCGCCCCGAGGATCACGACGTTCTTGTAAATGGTCGGTACTTCGGCGAACGGCACGGTGAGCTCGATTTCGCCGTCCTTGCCAAAACCCGCGGCGGGTTGCCCCGTGCCAACGTCCAGCGCGATGAGCTTGTGCAGGCTGGTAAAGAAAATCCGCGGCGCAGTGTTTGCGTCGCCCGGCCAGTAGGCCACGCCGCGCGCGCAGGCCAGCCCGGCCTTCAGCTTGTAGCTCCAAATCTCCCTGCCGGTCTCGGGTTCGAGCGCCAGGATGCGGTCGCCCGCGGTCAGATACATCACGCCGTGGACCACGATGGGCGTCACCTGGCTGAACGCCGCCGCGGCTGGCCCCACGCCGCCGGGTCGCATCAAGTAAGTCCACGCCACCTTCAGCTGTGAGACATTCTGCGTGTTGATTTGGTCGAGCGGCGAGTACCGCGTCCCCGCCAAGTCGCGGTTGTACATCGGCCAGTCCGCAGCCCGCTGCGCGCGGGCTGCCTGTGGTAATAGTGCGGCGAGGATGCCGCCCAGAGCGAAGAGCATCACGGATGCGGCGCGCATCAAAAGGCTCCCTCCAGCATGGAGTGATTCCCGGCAAGCCGTGGCGTAGCATTGCCACGCGGGGGCTGCGAGAAGCCGGAGTATATACCAGCGCCGGCGGAGTTCGAGGCGTCTCGCGTGTGTGCTGCTGACGCGGCGGGATCCGCCTGCAGCAGGCAGGCCAGCCAAGTCTTCCGCTGCCCGCCCATCGCCAGCTAAATGCACGCGAGCATCAAACTAATTTCGAGGTCAGCTTCATCCCGCAGAGCTTCCGGGCTTCATTCGGGTCCGTCACAACCCGGCGGCCCAGGATGTTCGCGATCTCCACGAGCCACTTCACGCTTTCGGACGCTTTGGGAATCAGCTCGTCGCGATGAGGCCAGCGCCAATAGGCATCCTCGATTCCACACTGAACCGTATCAACGCCCATCATCATTCCCATGATGGCAATGGGGAGCCAGTTCCGCCCGCCGGTGCGCCAACCATAGACGCTGTCGGGGAAAGTTCTCTTCACAATGTCCAGGTTCGCAATGGCATTCAGATAGGAGCCTGGATCTTGATGGATGGCGGTCGCATCGTGCTTTCCGAGATTGACCACAATGTTCCACGGCTTGGAGCTGATCACTCCGTTGTCGAAGAACTCCTTGAAATGTGTTTGGGCCGAAGTGTCATAAAACTCGATCAACGGCTTGACGTTGTTGGCTTCCAGGAACTTCAGCCCCTTCTCCACCTCCGCCTTGCCGGCGGCTTGGAAAGGGAGCACAACCGATCCCTGGCAATATTTGTTGCCCTGCCCCCATTCCAGCAGGTCCCTGGTTTCCGTAATGTAGTCGAGTACGCCGTTCCCCTTCGGGTACCAGGTGTGCGAGAAAGTGAGACAGTCACCCACCTTGTCAAAGGTGCGATCCAACACTTCTTTGAGCAACGCGCCGCTGATCATGGCGTTGCCGGTGTTGGGATCTCTCGGATGAACGTGAATCGCCACTGCGCCGGCTTTGACCGAATCGGCAAGTTCCTGGGCTTGAGCTTCAATCGCAAAAGGTACGGCGGGATAGCGTTTTCCTCCGACCTGCCAACCGGGGCACGAACACAGGATAACGAGAGGCCTGTCCATCGTGGGGATCCGGGGCGCTTGGTCCACAGGAAACATCGCTTGTGCCTGTTCCGGCGTTACCGGAAGCGGGGGCAGTGTCGCCTTGAGCTTCGGCTGATAATAATTCTGCATCTGTGCCCCCATTTGATTCTGCCCATAGCCAAGCCGCGCACCGGCACTGAGAGCAGCTACCGTGGCCAGGGTGAAATCCCTGCGAGACATTCGCCCGAATCCTTCTTCCTTTCTGTCTTTTCGAGCTTTCCTGCTTTCCTCTTGTGACATTTCACTTCCCCCTTGGTTTGCTGCCAGAAGCATATCGAAATTGCCCCGAGCCTAGTGGAAAGTGGCAGCCCTCCGAGGAGTGCACGTTACGCGACCTGGCCCTATGGAGTCAACGACGGATTCAGTCAGCGATGGAGCGCCGGAAGTTCCCGGTGACCTTTCAACTTGTGGAATTGCAGACAGGTTGCACGAAATCGCAGCAGGGGCAGGCGTGGCCGAGGAGACTCGGTGCCTCGCCTGCGGCGAGCAGACAGCAGTTCGCCATTGTCGGGAAAGTGAATTCTTGCCGCAAGGTGAGCAAGAGGCCGAACTCCAGGGGCTGAGGCCCGAAGTGTTTCTGGGGAACTTGATGCCGGAGCCCTTCACTTCGTTCAAGATAAACTGAAGCTCCGACCCCCTAAAGACGATTTGTGCGGCTACTATTCTTCGTCGCGGGCCTGCGCCCGGGCCAGGCGCTCGATGACGCCCATGTCTTCCAGCGTGGTGGTATCGCCGGAGATGCCCCCCTTGTGCGCTAGCTCGCGCAGCAAGCGGCGCATGATCTTGCCGCTGCGCGTCTTGGGCAGCAGATCGCAGAAGCGGACATCAGCGGGGCGGGCGATAGTCCCGATGCTGGCCGAAACGTGCTCCATCAACGCCACGCGCAAATCGCCGGACGGCGACTGTCCCGAGCGCAGCGTCACGAAGCAGACGATGGCCTCGCCCTTGATTTCATCCGGACGCGCCACCACCGCCGCCTCCGCCACCGCAATGTGGCTGACTAGCGCGCTTTCGATTTCCATCGAGCTCAGGCGATGGCCCGCCACCTTGATGACGTCGTCCACGCGGCCCAGCACCCAGATGTAGCCGTCCTTGTCGCATTGCGCGGCATCGCCGGCGAAATAGACGCCGGGGATACGGCTCCAATAGTCTCGCCGGTAACGCTCGTCGTCGCCGAAAATGGTTCGCAGCATGGAGGGCCACGGCTTCTCAATCACCAAATAGCCGGTCTCTCCGGGAGCGACGGGCTCGCCTTGCAGATTCACCACTTTGGCCGCCACACCCGGCAACGGCAGCGTCGCCGAACCGGGCTTCGTGGGAGTGGCGCCGGGCAACGGAGAAATCAGGATGGAACCAGTCTCCGTTTGCCACCACGTATCCACAATGGGACACCGATTCTTGCCGATGGCCTCGTAATACCATTTCCACGCCGCGGGGTTGATGGGCTCGCCGACCGTGCCCAGCACGCGCAAGCTGCTGATGTCGTGCCGGTCAATCCATTCGGTGCCCCAGGACATGAAACTGCGGACTGCTGTTGCCGAACTATAGAAAATCGTCACCCGGTATCGTTCTACGATCTCCCAGAAGCGGTCCTTGCGCGGTTGGTCTGGCGCGCCTTCATACATCACGATGGTGGCGCCATTGGCCAGCGGGCCATACACGATATAGCTGTGGCCGGTGACCCAGCCGATGTCGGCCGTGCACCAGTAGACGTCGTCCTCGCGCAAGTCGAAAACCAGCCGCATGCTCCACACGCACTGCAGCAGGTACCCCCCGGAAGTGTGCAGCACCCCCTTCGGCTTTCCGGTCGTGCCGCTGGTGTAAAGGATATACAGCGGCTGCTCGGCATCAAACGGCGCGGCCGGCGAATCTTTCGAGGCCGCCTTCTCCAAATCATGCCACCAGAGATCGCGGCCCTCCTGCCAGCCCACTTTCTCTCCGGTTCGGCGGACCACCACGGCTTTCTCGATCGTGGGGCACTGTTTCAGGGCAGCGTCGGCAGTTTCTTTCAGGGCGACGATTCTTCCACGGCGATAGCCGCCGTCGGCCGTGAGCAAGATTTTCGACTTGCCGTCGGTGATGCGGTCGGCCAGAGCCGTGGCGCTGAAGCCGCCGAAGACTACCGAGTGCATCGCGCCGATGCGGGCGCAGGCCAGCATGGCGATAGGCAGCTCAGGAATCATGGGCATGTAAATGGTGACGCAGTCGCCTGCCTTGACGCCCAGCGACTTCAGGGCATTCGCCATGCGGCAGACGCGCTCATGCAGCTCCGCGTAGGTAAGCTGCACCGTGGTCCCGTCCTCGGCTTCCCAGAGCAGCGCCGGTTTGTTCCCGCGCTTGGCCAGATGCCGGTCCAGGCAGTTGTAGGCCACGTTCAGCTTTCCGCCGACGAACCACTTGGCGTGCGGGAGCGTCCATTCCAGAATGCGCTTAGGAGGCTCGGACCAATCGAGCATTTTGGACTGCTCGCCCCAGAATCCCTCCGGATCGCGCGCCGCTTGCTCGTACATCTTGCGGTATTCGTCGAGCGACTTTACGCGCGCTCTCTTGCTGAACTCTGGCGGCGGTGGAACCGCCTTTTCCTCTAATACATGCGGGTCAAACTCTTGCATCTGTCCTCCTAAGCCGGGCGAACGCGCGGCCCTCCCCGAGCCGCTGCACAAGCATCCCCGTCGGCGTATTCTAAAGTCATAAGGTATTGAAGCGCCGCGCGTTGGTCAAGCGCCCGCGTTTCCGCGGCGGCGTATTGTGTGTCAGGACCGAGGATTTTCTGTTAAATGCGTGTTAAAAGATTAAGGAGACCTCCGTTGCGCAGCCGGCATGGTAATCACCGCCCCTCGCGGAACTTTCGGGAACTATTCGCCTCTCCCGCCGGAACCATAACCGAGAGCTGGGGCAGGCCGTCCCAAGGTTCGAGATGACCAGGGTCACGGAATTGACCGATGACGGACTGCTCGGCCGCATGATCGCCGGCGACGATGAGGCGTTCACGCTCCTCTACCGCCGCAGGCAGCCGGCGATTTATCGCTTTGCCCTGCATATGAGCGGCAGCACAGCGGTGGCCGACGACGTGACCCAAGAGGTTTTCATGGTGCTGATTCGCGATGCCAGGCGGTTCGACCCGGCGCGTGGAACGCTCGGGGGCTTTCTCTTCGGGATCGCGCGCAATCACCTGCGCAAGCGCTGGGAGCAGGAGCGGCGCTTCGCCCCGCTGGCCGACGATGCGGACGAGCGCGGCGACACTGTCTCCGGCGGCCCGGCCGAATACGGCAATGTCTTACGGGGCCGCGCGGGCACGGACGAACTCTCCCGCCTCGAAACCGTCGCCCAGGTGCGCCGGGCGATTGCCACATTGCCGGCAAGTTATCGGGAAGTCGTGGTCCTCTGCGACCTCGAAGAAATGAGCTATGACGAGGCGGCCTCGGCCCTGGGCGCGCCCGTGGGAACGATTCGCTCGCGCCTGCACCGCGCAAGGGCGATCTTGCTCGAAAAGCTCCGCGGGGTGCGCGAGCCGGGCCAGGCCAGGGTGGCAAACCGATGAACGAGCATAAGAGCGACCCGCGCGACGATCAAACGGGCAACGGGGAGACGGTTATGGACTGCGCGCAATTTGAGGACATCGTTCATGACCTCGGCAGACGAGGAAGTGAGGCGCACGCGCTCCGGGAAGAAGCGCTCGCGCATGCGGCATCCTGCCGCGGCTGCGCGCAGCTTCTGCGCGAAACGAAGTTGTTGGACGAGGCGCTGCGAGCCCTGGCCGCGGATGCCAGGCGCTTGACCGTGCCGCCCCGCGTCGAAACAGCGTTGGCCGAGGAGTTCCAGCGCCGCAAGGCCGCGCTGGCCCGCCTTCGTTCGTGGCGGGGAGTTGCCGCCATCGGCATCGCGGCAGCGGTCCTTTTGGCAGTCAGTCTGTCTTTGAATCCGTGGTCGGGAAGGCAGCCCGCGAAGTCGGGAGTGGTTGTGCAGCAAACAAGTCCATCTCCGTCGCCCTCCCCGTTGGAAACGGCTGCGCTGGGCGAAACGGCCGTCACCGCGGACACCAGCGGTTTCGTGTTGCTGCCCTATGGCGCCGATTCCGAGGCAGCCGCAGAGGGCACCGTCGTGCGCGTCCTGCTCTCGCGCGCGTCTCTTGCATCGCTGGGCGTATCTCTGTCGGGCGTGGGTGACCAAGAGTCCGTGCTGGCCGACTTGGTGGTCAGCGAGGATGGTACTCCGCAGGCCATCCGCCTGGTCTCGGAAGAGACCTCGTCTCAGGAGTTTTAGGAGTGTGTGGAGGAATCGTGCGATCTGGCGCCAGCGCGCACACGGAACGTATTTCGGTGTTGTAGCGGCGGCCTTTAGGCCGGCCGCCGTAACGTGGAGGAACTCAAATGAAAACCCGAGGAAACTGGCTCGAATATTTCGCCATCGCCGGAGCGTTGCTCCTCGTTTCGCTCGCGGCGCGCGCGCAGCAGCGGCCGCCCGGCCCGCCCCCGCAGGATGAGGACATGATTTATTTTGATCCGGCGGGGCCCGGAGCTGGGCTTGTGGATCCTGAGGACGCGATTGCGCTGGTGGGCTTCGAGGGCGAAGCCGACGGCGATCCCGTGTCCGCCGCTCCTTTCAGCGCCTCGTTTTCCACGCGCACCACGCGTGTTCTGTCGGACGGCAATCGCATCGAGCGCAGCACCACCGGCACATTTGCCCGCGACGGCCAGGGCCGCACCCGGCGTGACCTGACCTTGCCGGCCATCGGCCCGTGGGCGGCTGCCGGCAAGACGCCGCCTCATGTGGTCGTCATCCGCGATCCCGTAGGCCGTGCGCAATATATCCTCGATCCTGATCGAAAGACGGCACGAAGGTTGTGGGTCCTCCAGGGACGCGGGCGCGGATTCCGCCCGGGCGCCGGGCCCCGCGGCATGCGAGGGATGCAAAGCCGCAAGGACGTGACCA
>Ga0187780_10001140_pt1 | contig 19976 bp, 14 predicted proteins | sample 1015_Q2_SP10_20__FD_132429 | JGI IMG/M metagenome (GOLD analysis project Ga0187780, IMG submission 132429) | Tropical peat soil microbial communities from peatlands in Department of Meta, Colombia - 1015_Q2_SP10_20_MG | ecosystem: Environmental > Terrestrial > Soil > Wetlands > Peat | place...
CTGCGTGCAAGCAGTAGCCGATATTCAGTAGATTTTCATGATGTCACATCAGGTGCTAACGGTGGATATAGTGCCGGTGTCGGTTGGGATGCGGTTACTGGTTGGGGGACGCCGATTGTAGATGGTTTAGCTCAAGATATGCCGCATGAGAAGCTAACGTTGACGAACTCCGGCGGCATTAGCCTAGGTCAGGGCACTTCTAACTCAACGCAGATAGGTGTCACTTTGCTGGGTCCAGCAAGGACTGTGACTCTTTCGTGCGGAAGCGGTATGCCCTCATTGGCAATTTGCTCATTCAGCCCCTCATCAGGTGTGGGCAACTATTCAAGCACGCTAACCTTGGTCACTGAACCTTCAACGCCGTCCGGAGTCTACAACATAACCGTAATTGGAACAACCAACGTCGTAGCCAATTCGACCAGTTTCACGTTACAGGTTGGTGAACGTCAACAGTCATGTCAGACAACGTCTGTGCCGTCTGTGTATAACTGTCCGTTAACGTTCGTGCAGGGGTGGAATCTGGTTTCGTTGCCGGTTGTGCCTGTTGCTAATAGTACATTCCCTAATACTGTTGCGGGCATCTTCGGATCTAACGTGACCTTCGGATTCTTAGGCTCCGTCTCTGCCGTCTTCACGTACTCGTCTGGAGTTTGGCAGTTTTGTTCTGTAAACATGCAGGCTTCTGGAATCAATGGTCAGTATGTTTGCGCGGGGAGTTTGAGTAGTATGGTTGATGGGAAGGGGTATTGGGTGTACGCTAAGCAAGCGTTTACGTTGAATAACGCTAACGTTAAGCGGCCGACTTGGGGTGGACTGTTAGGTTCAGTTATTCCGGCCGGTTCGTCGCCACCAGGTTACGTGTTAACCGCGGGATGGAACTTGATCGGTTACAAGCCTGAACCCAACGTGACCGCGAACGAGAACGTTACCGCCTACCTGCAAAGCGTAAATGGTGATTATGATGCGCGGAATGTGTGGGTCTACGACAATGCAAATCAATCGTGGATTCGAGCCAACTCAGCGTATTTGCTCCAACCCGGTCAAGGCATATGGATTCTAATGACTACGCCAGCAACGTTACGACCATAACGCTGGGACGAGATTCCCTGGTTAACTAAAGAATTCTGCTTCACGAGTAGTTAACGGACCCAGGTCTATTCCTCAAGCCAATGTTCTGCAATAACTGCTCGATGGAGTGCGACCTGGCGTATTGTCACGCTTGCACTGCAGCAGCGCCCTGCGTAAGAGGCAGTCCTCTGCATCCGACTTTCCCGCGGACTCTACGGTTGAAGTTTGGGCATGTGAAGCATTCGACGAAGGAGACCACCTTCAGCTTGACGGGACAGTCAACTGCTTCCTTCTTCATCTTAGCCAGCATTTTTCCCTTAACCGCGCCTTTGATTGCTTCTAAACTCTCCTTAGGAGTTGGAATCGCTTTCGGCGGCGTGACAATCTCGACGGAATACTTGTCATCCGCGCCCATTTGCACCGGCGTATCTACAGGTGGTTCACTCATTTCCCACACGTACTCGAGAGAAGGGTTCATGTGAAGCCATAAATGGTTTTCTAACACGCGTTAAACAAGGTTAGAATTATGAAGTCTGATCGACCTCACATTTTGATGTAGAGTATGAGCTCGAGATTGAAACATAGCACTTTGTTTCAATGTTGAATTTCAGCTACGACAGTTACCCTTGTTGCTTAAATTGATCCAACTCCGGCCACTGCACGCTCAGTGACCCATCGATGCCTTATCTAGAGACTTTCGAAACACTTGTTCCTTGGGCTATAATCGGGATAGCTATTCTGAGCCTGCTTTACGCCTGGTGGCTCCGCGGGACCGTCCTCAAGAAGGACAAGGGGACCGCGAAGATGCAGGAAATCTGGAATTCGATAAGGATCGGTGCAGATGCGTATCTGAATAAGCAGCTTCGCAGTATTCTTCCACTGATCGGGCTGCTTGCAGTCGCTCTATTCTTCAGTGTGTACGTCGTCGCGCCAACACCTGAAGCTTTGGAACGATTCGGCGAGAACGCTCACATCATCGTTGCAGTTGGGCGAATGCTCGCGTTCGTACTGGGCGCTTCATTTAGTTTGATTGTGGGTCAATACGGGATGCGTATGGCGGTGCAAGCTAATGTTAGAGTCGCTTCTGCTTCGCGCCGCAGTTTTGGTGAGGCGTTGTCGATTGCGTATTATGCTGGAACAATTACTGGGATGCTCACTGATGGACTAGGGTTGCTGGGCGGTACCTCAATCTTCATAATTTTCGGGAAAGCCGCTCCTGACGCGTTGCTTGGCTTTGGTTTTGGAGGAACATTACTCGCTCTATTCATGCGAGTAGGAGGAGGAATTTTCACTAAAGCGGCTGATGTCGGGGCCGACTTAGTTGGCAAAGTGGAGAAGGATATTCCGGAGGATGATCCGCGGAATGCTGCTGTAGTGGCGGACCTCGTTGGTGATAATGTTGGAGACTGCGCAGGAATGGCAGCGGACATTTTCGAATCATACGAGGTTACAATCGTCTCAGCACTGATTCTAGGTCTTGCTGCTATGCTGGTTGATCCCGCGCATCGGTTGATGTGGATCCTGTTTCCATTAATAATTCGTGGAATCGGTGTCGTCTCTTCTATACTCGGAACTTTCACCGTTCCGATTTGGACCAGCTTTCCGATCGGTTTTCTGCGCGCGAAGAATGCGGAGGACGCGATGTTTCGATCTTATGAAGTGTCCAGTATCAATACGATCTTTTGGTCATTTATCGTAGCATGGCTTTACAGTAACGACTGGAGGCTCGGCGCCTTGATCACTATAGGCGTTGCCTTGGCTGTCAGCTTCAACCCCCTCACTTCCTACTTCACCTCAACCGAGAAGACTCCGGTGAAGGAGATCGTTAAGGCTACACGCGCTGGACCAGCCACAACCATCTTATCCGGATTGGCTAGTGGCTACGAATCATCAGTCTGGGCGTTGCTCTACATCGTCATCAGTTTCGTGCTTGCAATGCTACTGTTTCCGTTGTCCGGGGGCTCCGTTTACACCCTGTACGCTATTGCAATGATCGGTATTGGCATGCTGAGCCATACGGGTAATAATGTTGCCATGGACTCATACGGACCCATCAGTGACAACGCTAACGGGATAGGTGAGATGGCCTGGCATGATCTCAATGACGAGGAAACCAAACGCGGACGTCAGATCATGGCAGATCTTGACGCTGTCGGTAACACAACTAAGGCGATAACGAAAGGCATCGCCATCGCTTCCGCCGTAATTGCAGCCGTCTCACTTTTCGCCTCTTACATTACAGCAACCGGACTACAATCTATCAGCATCTCGACCACGCCTGTCTTCATAGGGCTCTTGCTGGGTGGCGCACTTCCATGGCTCTTCAGTTCATTGTCAATCCGAGCAGTCGCTAGGGCAGCTAAGCTGATTGTGGAAGAAGTACGTCGTCAATTTCGGATTCCGGGAGTAATGGAGGGTGAAGTGAAACCCGATTATGGAACAGTCGTCAAAATCTCTACCGCAGCAGCCCAGAAAGAACTGGTACCCCTCGCAGTTATTGCCATGACTGTCCCCGTAATTATTGGCCTCATGCTGCAGGTGGAAGCGCTTGGCGGTTTCTTAGCTGGCATTATTGTGTCAGGCCAATTGCTCGCTGTCTTCATGGCGAACACGGGTGGTGCATGGGACAACGCAAAGAAGTCGATAGAGGACGAACCCCGTAACCTGGCAGAAAACACAGGAAAGGGGAGTGAACGTCACAAGGCAAGCGTAGTGGGCGATACAGTAGGTGATCCTCTCAAAGATACCGCAGGCCCAGCGTTGAATCCGATGATCAAAGTTGTGAACCTCATATCCCTGATCATAGCCCCCATCTTAGTTGCTCTAAAATCCAGTCCGATCGCAATCGTCGCGGCACTAGTACTGATCGCATTGGCTTGGTGGGCTCTCTGGCGAAGCAAACGTGACGTTCCTCTTGAGGAAGAGGCACGTGCAAGTCGCCCTGATCTTGTGGAAAATCATCAATCACACAATTGAAGAAATTCGCTTCACTTAAATACGATCAATAGTCCTACGCAAAGATCGTTCTGAACAGAGTGGTAACGTTGCTTATCGAATACGTCTTCGCAGTAAGCTTCATCTCTCTCTTCGCGGCGGGCCTTCTGGTTTCGTGGATCCTACGACAGGATCAGGGGACTAAAGCGATGCAGGACATCGCTTCCGCAATCAAGGTCGGTGCCGAGACGTATCTCGCGCGACAGTACAAGACCATTAGCGTGATTGCCATCGTTTTCACTGTCCTATTGGCGATAGCAATCCGTAGTCCAACGAATCCGTGGCTTGGAGTTGACACAGCCGCAGGTTTCTTGCTGGGCGCATTGTGCTCCAACCTGGCAGGATACATAGCGATGTACATCTCGGTTAGGTCCAACATCAGAGCCGCTAGAGGTGCTATGACCAGTTTAGATCGAGCCCTCAAAATCGCGTTTCGGGGTGGAGTCGTATTCGGATTAGGAGTTGTTTCTCTCAGTTTACTAGGAATCTCGACCTTATTCCTCATCTTCGGCGGTGACCCTCTACTCATAGTGGGGTTCGGATTCGGTGCAAGTTTCGCAGCTCTCTTCGCTCAGCTAGGGGGCGGAATCTTCACCAAGGCTGCAGATATGAGTGCAGACCTTGTCGGTAAGGTTGAGGCTGGTATACCGGAAGATGACCCGAGGAATCCGGCAGTAATCGCCGACCTAGTTGGTGATAATGTTGGCGACATTGCGGGACGCGGCGCTGACCTGTTTGAATCGATCACCGCCGAGAATATTGGAGCCATGATCCTCGGCGTCGCTCCAGCTGTATATTCCATGTTTGGAACCAACGGACTCCTTTTTCCACTCCTGGCTAGAGGATTTGGTCTCATTGGAACCATGGTAGGGATGTTCTTCGTCTATTCTAGGAAGAAAGAGGACCCATTCACTTCGCTAACGCGCGGACTTGTCGTGACCGGAGTAATTTGTGCTATCGGGTTCTACGTCCTCACGTCCGTTCTTCTAAATGGGCAAATGAATTACTTCTACGCAGCGTTGACCGGGATCGTTGCTGCTATCATAGTTGCTTGGATAACTGACTACTATACCTCATACCGTCGCCGGCCGACTCTTGAAATAGCTAACGCCTCGGAGAGCGGAGCAGCGCCAAGTCTAGCCACAGGTCTCGCCGTAGGAATGGAATCATCCGGCCTGTTCATTATCGTGATCGGAGTCGCGATACTTCTAGCATTCGGCCTTGGCAATGGATTCCAATCATTAGGCTCCTCTCTGAACATATCTAACCCGGCATTTCAGCGAGGAATCTATGGGACAGCGATAGCTACGATGGGCATGTTATCTGTGACCCCCATGATACTCGCCATGGATGGTTTTGGGCCCATCACTGACAACGCAGGCGGGATTCTTGAAATGTCAGGGGCCGCAGCCAAGGCACGAGAAGTATCCGACAAGCTTGACTCGGTCGGGAACACGACTAAAGCATTAACCAAGGGATATGGAGTCGCATCCGCCGCATTATCCGCATTCCTTCTCTTCAGCGCATTCCTTGAAGTAGCGGGCCTGAATGGGGTCGACCTGGCGCGGCCTGAAGTCTTCATTGGCGCAATGATCGGAGCAATGCTCATCTTCTTGTTCAGTTCACTAGCAATTCGAGCCGTTGGCAGAACCGCGGCAGTAATGATAATCGAGATTAGACGCCAATTCAAAGCTATCCCGGGCATTATGAAAGGAAATGCCCTCCCAGACTATTCACGATGTATTGACATCAGCACGAGAGCGGCTCTCAAGAACATGGTTTGGCCAAGTTTGCTTATTGTAATTGGGCCAATAGCCGTAGGACTAGTGCTCGGTTCAGAAGCCGTCGGCGGTCTCTTGATGATCGGAACGATCGTCGGTGTCTTGATGGCATTATTTATGAACAATGTGGGTGCCGCGCTCGATAACGCAAAGAAGTACATAGAGACAGGATCATTGGGTGGCAAAGGGTCAGCAGCTCACGCAGCGACTGTCATCGGTGACACTCTTGGTGACCCTCTCAAAGATACAGCCGGCCCATCTCTACATGTCGTCGTGAAATTGTTGAACACGATTACTCTAGCGCTCGCACCTCTCTTCGTGCTCGCACTATTACACTAGAACTTGAATTGTATTCTCTTTTGAGTCTGAAATCAACGTCTTATAACCCGTTACAAGCTACACTGACGCGAGATGCCATGCTGCCTGCGTCGGTTCGAGGTCAGGGCGTCGAATACGCCATAAGGGACATAATGGTAGAGGCGGAGAGAGTTCAACGAAGCGGAAAACAGTTAATCCAGTTGAATATCGGTGACCCAGTGAAGTACGGTTTTGAAACGCCAGTTCACATCAGGCAGGCCCTTACACGAGCCATGGATAGTGGATTGAACTATTACTCAGCATCAGAAGGAATCAGAGAATTAAGAGAAGCAGTTGCCGAGAAAGAGAACCGAATCAACGGAGCACAGATAGAGTCGAAAGACGTGCTCGTGACCTCCGGCATCTCAGAAGCAATTCTGCTACTAATGGGAGCGATCGTTAACAATGGCGACGAGGTACTCATGCCTGGACCGTGCTATCCTCCGTACCTGACATACGCGAAGTTCTTTGGAGGCAAGGCTGTAACTTATCGAACAATCGAGGAAAGAGAATGGGCTCCTGACTTAGATGACTTGGAGAGCAAGATAACTAGCAAAACAAAACTCATCGTAATCATTAACCCTAACAACCCGTGTGGCGCTGTTTATTCGAAGGAACAGATTTTGAGGATTCTTGGTGTAGCGGCATCCCATAAGATTCCGGTTGCCTGCGATGAAATATACGATCGAATCATATTTGATGGCGCCTTTACGAGTGCGGCTTCACTTGCGAAAGAAGTGCCATTGATAGGCCTGAACGGATTTTCGAAAGCGTATTTGATGACCGGTTGGCGCCTTGGATACATTTTTGTACAGGACCCCAACGACACCTTGAAAGAAGTGTGGGATGCTATTCAGAGAATGGCGCGCGTCAGGCTTTGTTCTGCAACGCCTATCCAATTCGCAGGAGTCGAAGCTTTACTTGGTTCACAGGAGCATCTTAGCAAGATGGTATCCGAGTTGAGGAGGAGGCGTGATTACTCATTGAAACGAGTAAATGAAATTCCTGGGTTGACCGCGTCGAAACCGTCGGGTGCATTCTACATATTTCCCAGAATTGAGCTGAATTCAAGGTGGAAGAACGATAAGGATTTCGTGACGGAACTATTGAGAGAAACCGGAGTGATAGTCGTGAACGGATCTGGCTTTGATCCCTTCTATGGGAAGGATCATTTCAGGGCAGTATTCTTACCGCCAGAAGATCTGTTGGCCCGCGGGTTTGAAGCGATTGAACAGTTTATGATGCGACACCTCTAAAGAGGCTACAAGTTTAATTTCATGTCATTCAAGAAAGCGTGGGGATAAGAACTATGTCAGATGAGGGAGAGCAACGCCCGGCGGGACTTATGTATGAATGTATTAGCTGTGGTAAGCAACTCACCGCCGACCAGCTTGCTATGACGCCTGAGATCAAATGCCCATTCTGTGGTTACAGAGTGCTTCGGAAGGCTCGGCCTCCGGTTGTTAAGAGGATAAAAGCTCGTTAAGCTACGTTTTCTTCCCACCACTCCGGACTGTGTAAACCACTAGAATGACCTCCACTATTATGTTGCCCGCGGCGAATATCACCGCGGAACTATTGTTTATCGTAAAGATGTAGAGCACAAGGAGGCTTGCCAGTATCCATACGAAAATGAAGTCTTTGGCCCTGTTTAGGACGCCCTTCGAGAATTCCGATTGTGCTCGTTGTCTTTTCCAGTAAAGATAGAAACTCACGACGATAAGGAAGAAAGCACTCCAACTGATGCTGACCATCCACCAGATCATGATGTTTGAGTATTGGATCATTCTCGGATTCCTCAGAACTTGCAGACTCGATAAAAGAACACTTTTCCAGCATCAACAAGAAGGAGGTAGGTTGCAACCATTAGAACGAGTAGGAGCCAATAATGTATTGGGAGCGCGGTGAACCCTAGAAAGGCTCCTAGGCGTGTGAATGGAACAATCGTACCAACGGCTACGCAGGATAAGGTGAGGATTGTCAACCATTTTCCTGGACGGCTGGTTACAAATGGGATTCGCCTAGTTCGAATTACGAAGATAACTAATACCTCTGTCCAAAAAGATTCAACGAACCATCCGCTCTGGAAGAGGGCTGCTGGCGCCTGGAATATGTAGAGCATTATGCCGTATGTAAGGAAATCATAGAGGGAGCTGAAGGGCCCGAAGAAGAGCGTGAAATTTCTTACGAAATTGATGTCCCACCGTCTAGGGAGCTCGGTTACTTCCGTGTCGACAGTGTCGGTTGGCAGAGTCATGTTTGCCACGTCATAAAACAGATTCATGAAGAGGATTTGCATTGGCAACATGGGTAGGAATGGGAGAAATAGTGACGCGGCCGCGGCGCTGAACATGTTTCCGAAATTCGAACTTGTTCCCATCAGAATATACTTGGTCGTATTTCCGAAAATCTTTCGGCCTTCTTCAATACCGTTTGCAAGAACCACCAGGTCTTTGTCGAGGAGGACAATGTCAGCAGCATCCTTTGAGACATCAGTCGCGGACTCTACAGAAATGCCTACATCCGATTCGAATAGTGCAGGCGCATCATTTACACCGTCACCCATGAAACCGACGACATGCTTGTCCGCTTTCAATGCTTTTATGATATCCAATTTCTGTTCAGGTGTAATACGAGCAAATATTGTAGCTGATTCTGCGGCTTCTCTGAGTTCCTGTGAACTCATAGTTGTCAAGTCACTTCCGCGAAGCGTCTTTCTCGATTCAAGGGAAAGATCTTCACAAATCTTCGCAGCAACGAGCTCATTGTCACCAGTAAGTATCTTTACGTCAACCCCCAGAGCCTTTAGACGATCGAGAGCAAGGCGCGCATCGTTTTTGGGCGGATCCGTGAACACTAGAAACCCAAGAAGAGTGAGCGACTTCTCGTCTTCAACGGAATAGTTTTGCTTAGAGTCAATGGTGCGACATGCAACTGCCAATGTTCGATATCCTGCTTTCGAGTTCTCGACGAGCTCTTTTTCCAAAACTCGTCGAAAGTGATCTATCGGTTCACCTTCGCTCTCTGAGCCACTGGGCCCCGAAACTGAGACATAATCGCATCGAGGAATGACTGATTCTGGAGCGCCTTTCGTAATAATCGTATTTTGTCCACGCCTTTGAATAATCCTCGACATCATCCTTCGTTGGTAATCAAACGGCAGTTCGTCTATGCTGGTGTAATTGTCAATGATGTGCCTGAGGTTGTTTTCAATTGCGTATTCCCAAATTGCGGAATCCATCGGATTTCCAGTTACCTTGTCTCCCACGACAGCTGAGTTACAGAGGAGTGAGTATTCCAGTAGCTGTGCATCGTCGCCAAATGGGAGGTAACTCTTCAAAGCGATCTTCCCACTTGTAAGTGTCCCTGTCTTGTCGGTACACAGCACGTCCATGTTTCCAAAATCCTCGATAGAGACTTGGCGTTTTACAATAACTTTCTTCTTCGCCATCTCCCGTGCGGCATGTGACAGACTGATTGTTACGATTGCGGGCATGAGCTCGGGTACCAAACCAACTGCGACTGCAAGAGAGAATAGGAGTGAGTCTATTACAGGGCGACCAACGATTGCGTTGAGAACAAATATGGCGACGACCAGCGCGAGCGTTAGCGTGATGAGCATGTTTCCGTATTTCCGAACTCCTCTTTGAAACTCAGTTTCAGGTCGAGATCTAGCCAGCGAGTGAGAGACAGAACCGAATTCAGAGTGCTTTCCTGTGGACACTACCAAGCCGCGTCCACTTCCATGTACGACGACAGTTCCCATGAAGAGACAGTTGGTCAGATCCTGGGGGATCGGATGTTGAAGATTGATCACGCCAGAGTTCTTCTCTACCGGAAACGACTCTCCTGTCAAAGTTCCTTCATTAACTTCTAGATCCTTGCAGTCGAGGATTCGGGTATCCGCCGGGACAATGTCGCCAACGTATACGGAAACAAAGTCTCCTGGGACTAATAGTCTTGAGTCGACTTCGTTTGTCTTGCCATCCCTTGTTACTACCGCTTTTAACGAAACGCTTTTTCTCAGATCATCAATTATCTTCTCTGCCTTATATTCGTTAAAGAAACCAAGAACCACGCTAAGCAAAATAATTGCGATAATTACTACTGATTGGTCAATCTCAAAAAATCCAGATACAATGGCTGCTACGAGTAAGATGAAAAACAGTGGGTTCTTGAATTGTCGCAGAAGTATCTTTATGGCACTAAATTGCGTCGTCGGCAGTTCATTGTAGCCAAAAGATGTCAGACGTCGTTTAGCTTCGGCCTCTGATAGTCCAGTGGGCGAAGTATCAAGATCAATGCACAGCTTTTCCGCAGTTATTGACCAATAATCACTCTTGACTTGAACGTCAACAGTGGTAGTATTGGGCGTCCTGCGTTCGCCTCATAGCTACGATTGAGCAGTCGCGCCCATCGCGGCGCATATAGCGCTTATGATGTTTTTTCAGTTGTGAATGTGGATTATGCTGGCTCTTCCTGAATGTCGATGTGGTCGACGTTAGGATACGCGTTCTTTATTGAAGTTGCGAACTTTAATGAGATTTCATGCGCCAGCTTGATAGTCATGGCCGAGTCAAATTTGCATTTTAAGGTCAGTGAGTAGTTCTCTCCAGTCTTCCTTATGTGAAGGCCATGCACGGATTTTATCTCAGGAAAGCGCTTAGCTGCATGAACAACAAACCATTTCAGTTCACTCCCTCGACCTTCGAGTTCACTGGCTATGAGGTCGGATGCTGATTCCAGGTGAATCGTGATTTCGCCGAGATCTGGAAGCGCGGTCCTTAACTCATGTTCTATTTGTGTAGAGACGTTGTGTGCTTGCTTCACTGTGATGTTCGCACTTACCTCGACCCTCAGATCGACGGCCCATTTTCCACCGACTTTCTGAAGATGCACATTATGGACGCCGCGGGAGCCAGCAACTTTCTCGGCAACTTGAACCACGCGGGCCGCCATCTTATGATGTACGTGCCCAACTGGTTCGGTTTGGACTGTGATCCTTGCAGACCGCTGAACCTTCTTTCGAATTTCACGTTCAATCTCAAATACAATTTTGTGAACTTCTTCGAACTCTAGGGTGCTGTCAAGCAATATATGGGCTGTAATGTCAAGTCTCTTGCCTGTCATCCTCACTTCTATATTGTGTATGCCTTTTACTGCAGGGATTTCTTCGGTCTTCGAGCGTAATAGTTGTACAATCTCTTCTTGGGATCTTTCGACTAATGGGAGCGGCATATGTAGCGACAGCTAACATCAGTTAGCCACAGCAATATTTCCATGCTATCATAAAAGCAGCATTCCCTATTTCCGACTAAATGGATCTATATCTGTGATTTTCCGCATTCCTGACAGAAAATTGACTTCGGAACGAGTAGCGAACCGCAGAACTTGCATTTCAGGTAGACACGCTTCTTCCTCTCAACCTCGAGTCTCATAGGTCCCTGCTTGCTCTCGATCCGCTTTCCGAAGTACACCGCCAACTCGAGGAGAATGGCCATCGGTACGAAGAGCGCGATATCCGCTATTGGGCCACCGTCTGGCGTGATTACGGCTGTGATAATATAGAGTGCCGCGTAAACATATTTCCGTCTAGACGTGACGTAACTAGTCTTGATGATTCCGAATTTTACAAGAAGTACAAAAAATACTGGGACTGTGAAGGAGAACCCGGATGTCATAGTCGTGACAAAAACGAGACTGTAAAAGTCCATTACATAAATTACCGGGACTGCGCCTGTGAGTCTGAAGAAGGGAATCATCGCCCAGAGCATGAATGGGGCGAGAATTCTATATCCGAATAATGATCCGACGATAAACAGGGTTGTGAAGGAGATAACGAACGGATAGACTGCTTTGCGCTCTTCAGGGTACAGGGCAGGATCGACGTATCTGTAAAGTTCATAACCAATGATCGGTGAACTTGTGATTATCCCCATCAGTAACGATGCAATCAAGTAGATTTCAAGGGGGGCAGTGAATTCGCCGGCGATTAACTGAACGCCTGAGGGTAGTACGTTTTTTGTGACTTGTCTTAGCACTAAGGCAATTAGCGGATCGTAAAAACCAAAAGGGTTGTGAACGAAATCGAGGTTGGCGGGAATAACCATGAAGATTGATGTGGTTACGAAGAGGGAATAGAGAATTATTTTAAGTCGTGAGGCGAGCTCAGTGAGGTGGCTAAGGAAAGGTGTAACAGCGTTATTTGTCATGCTCGTGTTGCATCCGTGTCATCTGGATGGGCCCGTATTCGAATCAAATGGTTTGTGTTTGCAACGTAAGATGAACGTCACTTAGTACTTTTGTCAGCGATTTCCTTCGCAATCTGTTCCTTGGTTTTTCCTTCTGTGTTTATGCCTAGGCTCTTGGCAGCCACAATTAACTGATCTGTTGGCGCTTCGGGTGCAGTCGATCCTGTGGGGCTCGAAACTTCTTTCGCTGCTTTATCGAATTCTTTCTTGGCTAAACCGATCGACCGAGCTAATTCGGGGAGTTTCTGCGGTCCCCACAAGAATACAACTAGAAGGATACCGACTACGATGAGCCATTCATATCCAACCAGAGCCATTCGTCTTCACGCAAAAACCATGCATTCAGCTTGATATAAGAATGCTGACGAACCTTCGCTAGCACGTACAGACATTACGATCCGGATTTCTTTCGAGAGGCTGCGTCATTCTTGCAGATCCCTTATGCTAGGATAATTGATCGGATTAACGTGTGGATTGGTGAGTTCGTTTATGCGCCAGTCGCCTTAGGGAGATTGCTTGTGTGGTCACTCAACAGTTTGAAACCGTAATGGTATGCGGCGACGCCAGTGATGGGAAGTTCCAACCAGACTGTCACGATTCTGGATAGGATCGCGGCTGATGCAGCAACGGGTACAGGAACGGCAAATAACGCCAAGACTGTGGTTATGGCTGCTTCGTATACGCCAATCATCCCAGGTATGGCGATTGGCGTCATTTGAATCATCTTTCCGATTGCTATTGTTATCATCACCACCCAAAATGAGACTTGTGCTCCCATCGACACTAGAACTACCCAAAGAACCGTTACTGAGCATCCCCAGTCTCCTAAACTCGCGACGAATGACAGAATCAATTGCCGCTTTGAAGAGATCATTCTTCTGAAACCCAAGTTGTACTCGTCCAGGAATTGGTCCGCTTTTCCTTCCACTTTCGCCTCCTTCTGGACGAGGCGAACGATTGGTTGTAAGAATCTTAAGATGCGATTGAGCAGAGGTCCAACTCTTTTCGGTTCAAACGAGAGGGAGAGTAGGATAATCAGTCCTATTATGGTGATGACTGGAATCGCTGCTAATTCGGCTAGCACAATTCTGTTCATCATGCCGGTACCAAAGAGCGCTATCAAGGCAAAAGCAGTGCTGGCGAGAAATCCTATGATGTACAATATTCTGTGCAAAATCACCGTTGCTGTTGATTCGCCCAGTTTCATACCGGTCTCTCTTGAACCGAGGATGCATCTCGCAACTTCGAGGAAGACTCCACTAGGCATAGTATATACCGCAAACACGCTCGCTAACGTAATTTCTTGACACGTTAGGAATCGCATCCTATAACCGACCGCTCGAATCAGCAAATACCAAGCTGTTGCGTAGAATACGAAGCTCAACAGCTGCAAACCCACCATGCCAACAATAATGACCGGGTCCACGCTGAGCAATATCCGCGCGACAGATCCGATACCGACGTAGTAGAGGAAGGCAACTAGCACTATAAGTCCGAAAACCAGGCTGGAGATGTTTAGTACTCTGGATCGCTTAATGTTTCGCACCGGCACTTCGACAGCGTAGGACACAGCTGCCTAGCTGGTCGTACTTCCGATGATTCACCATTAAAATCTTGGGAAATTACATGAATATACGATTCGAAATGGTAGCTGAGGTATCATCCCTTATATTCGTGGACCATCGCGAAGGCAGTTGTTGACACTCGGCGGAGAAACGATAACCCTTGACAACAGCTTCCTCCTATGACCTTGTGATTGTAGGTTCGGGTCTCGCAGGCCTGAGATCAGCGATAGAGGCTGCTAAGGCGTCCAAAGGTAAAATGAGCATAGCGGTCGTTACAAAAGTCCAGGCAATGCGGTCTCATTCTGTCTCGGCTGAAGGCGGAACTGCTGCAGTTCTATACACTGACAGGGGGGATTCATTTGAATCGCATATTTATGATACAATAAAAGGAAGCGATTTTCTCGCTGATCAAGACGCGGTAGAATTCTTCGTCAATTCAATGCCGTCAGAGATCTATCAACTCGAGCATTGGGGGATGCCGTGGTCAAGAACTGAGGACGGGAGAATTGCTCAACGCAACTTTGGAGGTTACAGTTTTCCCAGGGCCACTTTCGCGGGCGACAGAGTTGGTTTTTTCGAAATGCAGACACTTTACGACACCACTCGGAAATTCGATAATATCGAGTTCTTTCAGGAATGGTATGTAACGTCGCTAATTGTCAAAGGTAACGTGTTCAGGGGTTTGACGGTGATTGATCTCAAATCAGGTGAATTTCATGTGTTTCGTGCCAAAGCAGGGATTATCGCAACCGGGGGCGCGGGCAGGCTATATCGTTTCGCAACGTACGGCTATTCCTCGACTCCTGATGGTCTTTCCTTAGCCTACCGAGGTGGAGCTCCAATTGAAGATATGGAATTTGTCCAATTCCATCCGACGGGACTGATCCCTTCTGGCGTGCTCATTACGGAAGGGGCTAGAGGAGATGGAGCAGTCTTGATCAACAATAAGGGAGAGCGCTTCATGAAGAAATACGCGCCAGAAAAAGCTGACCTGGCGTCCAGGGACGTAGTTTCCCGAGCGATGATAACAGAGATTCAAGAGGGAAATGGGTACAAGGACTCGGTCACAGGTATGGATCATTTGCTCTTAGACTTGCGGCATCTGGGCGCTGAGAAGATCAAAGAACGACTCTCGGGTATTCGGGAAATCGCTATCAAATTCAGAGGGATTGATCCAATTGACGAGCCGTTGCCCGTGAGACCCGTATGTCACTATACGATGGGGGGCATCAAGACTAACATAAAGGGTGAAACCCCGGTTCAGGGACTCTGGTCGGCGGGGGAAGCTGCTTGCGTCAGTATAAACGGAGCAAACCGGTTAGGAGCCAACTCAACAGCTGAATGTTTGGTTTTCGGATCACGCGCTGGGAGGGAAGCTACCCATTTCGCGTTGACGGCTGATTCAGCCGATTTTCCATATGATCTTGCTAAAGAGGAAGAGAGACGGATATTCGACGACGTATTTCACGGAAGCGGGGATCAGAATCCGTACGATGTGCATAATCGAGTTCAGACTTTGATGGATAACTACGCGTATGTATACAGAACTGGTGAGGGCCTTGAGACCGGTCTACGCGAATTACGAGCCCTTCGTGCGTTATCGTGGAGACATGTCGATGACCAAGCAAGCGAGTACAACACGAACCTCGTGAACGTGTTAGAGTTGGAATCGATGTTTGACATAGCTGAGGTCGTGCTGGCAGGTGGACTTGCCAGAACAGAATCAAGAGGAGCACATTCGAGACTGGACTATCCACAACGGAATGATAAGGAATGGTTGAAGCACACTCTCGCCTACTTCAACCCTAACGGGCAGGGTCCGAGACTCGATTACGCCCCCGTAACTATTACGAGATATACGCCCACTGCACGTCACTACTGAGAGGAACAAACTTGCAGAGTAATTCTGAACCCGGGAAACATGTTGAATTGAGAGTTCGAAGGTCCAATCCGGCCAAGGAACTCAAGAAAGACTTTAGCGTCTTCGAAATCCCTCTTGAACCCGGGATGACGATCTTAGACGCTCTTCTATATGCAAAGGAAAGAATCGACCATTCCGTCGCAATTCGGTATTCATGTAGAATGGCGTCATGTGGTTCTTGTGGAATGAAAATCAATGGCATTCCGAAACTCGCATGCTATACTCAAGTCGCAGATTGTAGTGAAGGAGCCATAACTATAGAACCGTTGGACCATTATCCGGTTATCCGAGACCTCGTTACCGATTTTGATGGCTTCTTCCGGGCTCACAGGTCAATTCACCCCTTTCTTATCCGGCGGGATCTTCAAGAACAGGAAACCTCGGAATCAGAGTACAAGCAGAGCTCAAGAGAGCTTGATGGGTTTCTGCAGTTCTCATACTGCATCAAATGCGGCTTATGCAACGCTGCTTGCCCCACGTTAGCAACTGACTCTTCCTTCACCGGTCCACAAGCGCTTGCGCAAGCATATAGATACAGTGCAGATTCGCGCGACGAAGGATATGCTCAGCGGATTGAGAGTGTAGATGCGGAGCACGGTATCTGGCGTTGTCACTTTGCAGGGGCTTGCAGCTATGTCTGTCCTAAAGGCGTAGACCCGGCCCTAGGCATCCAGCATCTAAGACGACTGACACTGCGGCGCAAACGAAAGATCGGAGCACCCCTATTGCCGAAACGGATCACAACCGTAATCGGAAAAGAGTGAGAGAGTAGACTCTGATTTTTCGGGCAAAGGAGTATCCTTCGAATGAAAATATGTCCGCCTCCTTGTGAAAGTGAGATCAAATGCTTGTTAATGATGGTGCATTGGCCGACGAATCTATTGAGAGAGACGCGGACCGTATGTGGACTTCGTTCAGACAACCGAATGAAAATGTTATTCTCTCAAGCCATTAGATATAAGATGAAGGGACAACGGGGGCTAGCTAATTGGACGGAATAGACAAATACGATCTGTTATCGGACCTGGCGAAGCGACGTGGATTCTTTTGGCCCTCTTTCGAAATTTACGGGGGAGTAAGTGGATACCTTGATTTGGGTCCGCTTGGAACACGTCTTAAGCGCAGAATTGAAGATCTCTGGTTACGACTCTTCGTCCAGCAGCATCGTTTCGTAGCTGTATCAAATCCTGTAATTACACCCGAGCAAGTGTTTGCAGCTTCCGGCCACTTGGAAAGCTTCAAAGATCTGATGACTACATGCGCCGACTGTGGCCGTCACTTCAAAGCGGACCTGGTAGTATCAGAAGCAATGCCTGCAAGAGCTGACATTGCGATTGAAGCGATGACTCCCGACCAGGTTGACGTTTTCTACAAGGAGAATAACATACGCTGCCCTGAATGCGGTGGACGGCTTGAGAAGACTGAATACTTCTCTACAATGTTCAAGACCAATATCGGTCCCTACGGTGATGTAACGGGGTATGGGAGGCCTGAAGCGGCCCAAGGAATGTTCACCGATTTCAAGAGAGTCTACGAGTCGTCGAGGGAAAAACTTCCAATAGGCATAGCTCAAATCGGCACTGTGATGAGGAATGAAATCTCGCCCAGACAGGGGCCCATTAGACTCCGCGAATTTACAATCATGGAGATGGAAGTCTTCTTTGATCCTTCTGAGCCACGATGTCCGTTTATCGATCGAGTGAAAGAGATTGAGTTGCCGGTTCTGCCAGCGAAGACTAGAGAGGCTGGCAAGAGTGACATAACCCGTGTAAGAGTTAGCGAAGCAGTGAGCGAGGGGCAGATTCTAAGCGAGTGGTCAGCATACTTCATGGCGGTTTCAATCAATTTCGCAAGATGCTTAGGGATTCCAGATGACAAACAGAGGTTTGAAGAGAAGATGACTGCCGAGCGTGCCCATTATTCGATGCAGACATTTGACCATCAGATATTCCTTGACAGATGGGGTTGGGTAGAGATTGCCGGTCACGCATATCGAACAGATTTCGACCTAAATGCTCACATGAAACATTCAGGTGCGGACTTGAGTATCTTCAAACCATTCCCTGTACCTATTGAACAATGGACCACCATAGTTGTCCCACTCGAATCAAAACTTGGACCGATTTTGAGAGAAAAAACGCGAGCCGTCGTAGACGAGATCGCAAAACGCAATCCAAACGATATACGGACCGCGTTCGAGACAAACGGGTACGTTGAAATACATGGCTTCAAAGTGCAGCCCGACCATGTTCGTTTTGAGGAACGCAGCACTCGTGAGTCTGGGAAACATGTTGTTCCTCACGTCGTAGAGCCAAGTTACGGTGCCGAGCGACTTGTTTACTCTACATTAGAGTATGCGTATGCACGAATCGATGATAGGGTAATCCTACGTCTACCACTCTCGCTCGCACCAATGCAAATTATGGTTTTCCCGCTAATGCCGAAGGACAGTCTGGATGAAACGGCCATGCAACTTGTGGATTCGCTAGTTCTCCACAATTTCGACGTTGAGTATGATGAGTCCGGTACAATTGGACGAAGATACGCTAGAGCCGACGAGATTGGTGTTCCCTTGACAATAACAATAGACTACCAGACCAAGAATGATGGCACCGCCACCTTGCGTGACAGAGACACCTGGACGCAGGTTCGTAGCGAGCTGAAGTTAATCCCTGAGCTTGCGCGTGGATATTTCAACGGCAAATTTCTCTTCTCTCAACTCGGTACAGCTGTCGAAACCAAGCTTGAAGGATGAACTCTCGGGCTAGGGTTTAAGTTCTCTACTGCGTAGTATAGCAAAGTGACCCTTGCATGACTTTCCCGATGGAAACTGAAGCCAACATAAAGAGGAGAATGCTTGACCTTTGCCAAACACATGCAAGGAACGTCGTAGAGATTACGCGGCAGTTGGCCGTGTTGGTCGATAATGTCGCAGCGGGGAAAACGAAACTTGCGAAGGAGAACTACCAGAACATTGCCAAATCTATAGAAGAGAACGAAAAGAACAAAGCAACTTTTCTGATTGAGGTGGCTTCAGTAGGAACCCTATTGATCAGCAGAGAGGACTTCCTACGACTCCTATTTCGGCTAGGCGAGATAGCGGACTACTGCGAAGCTATGGGCGGCAGGCTGATGTCCGCAATCGAACTGAAATGGAAACTGGACCCTAAGAGACTACAGTCATTGTCAGAACTAATGAGTCTGCTTTTGAAAGAGATTTCGAAAGTCAGAGAAACCCTACATTCGCTATCCTTCGATGCAGACAAAGCCATGGAGACTGCGAAAGCCGTGGAAGAGCTGGAGAGACAGATTGATGTCGCATCTAGGAAGCTAGATTTGGAGCTACTCAACAGCAAAATACCGCTCCCGACAATGCTATTCCTTCGCGACGTAGTCGATAGGGCAGAGAAGATTGCAGACATAGGACTTGACGTCGTTGACCATATTCGCGTCCTTGCGTTGACAACGTAGGTTACCTAAAAATGGTCAATGAACCGATAACTGCCGAGCTAATCGGAACGCGATTGGTCGTCTGGGAGCCAAAAGAAGCAGTTGCTTTGTACCGAATGGGTTTCTTTGGGAAACCAGTTGGCATTCCCAAACCAAAACCGGAACAGGACTTCAAAGCGCCGCTAATGCTTGACCTAATGGAGGCGGTCTACCTGCTTGATCGAAAGATTATTCGAATCGTGGACACTCATAACGGGAAGGTTGTACGACGAGGTAGACTCCTGAAACTGGCAAATAGAACGTACAAACAATTTGATCTCGGATTTTCAGCATATGAAGATCTCAGAAACAAGGGCCTAATTGTCACGCCCGGCATCAGGTTCGGTTCTGACTTTGCAATCTACCAACATGGTCCCGGTATAGACCATGCACCCTTCATTGTTACCGTGAAACGGCAGGAGGATACGATGGGGCCATTCGAGGTGGTCTTGGCAGGTCGTTTAGCTACGACAGTCCGTAAGCAATTCACAATCGCTGTCCCCATACGAAGGCGAAAACCGGAATATCTTGTATTCAAATGGTTCAAGGC
>Ga0187780_10001141_pt1 | contig 19973 bp, 12 predicted proteins | sample 1015_Q2_SP10_20__FD_132429 | JGI IMG/M metagenome (GOLD analysis project Ga0187780, IMG submission 132429) | Tropical peat soil microbial communities from peatlands in Department of Meta, Colombia - 1015_Q2_SP10_20_MG | ecosystem: Environmental > Terrestrial > Soil > Wetlands > Peat | place...
AGAACTGCCAACAACAACTTGGCACTTGCTGCTTAATTAATTAAGCGCACGCTTCCCCGGGCTTTGCTCACGGGCCCGGCAAGAGGCGTCGCACAGTGAGCTGGCCCGAGTCTTTCGGTCCGTAAGGCCCGGGCGAGACTCATCGGACTAGCCGGCTGCGTTTCTTGCTCATTCTGACCGCGGCGGGCGAACCAAAGCGAATTGAGCTAAGCATGTAGGCTTCGGGCCGTAACGCTTTTCGGACGGGGGTTCGACTCCCCCCGCCTCCACCATTCGCCTTTGCCCGGCCGGGCTTGGGCGAAAAAGTCCACATTCTGGCAGACACTCCTGTGCCCTTCTCTTTCCGCATAAAACGAGTTCTGATAGGCCTGGGTGAGTTGACCTTAAACGGTCGGAGAAGCTTATGAAGAAGCTCGTCGGTGTCGCAGTCTTTGCCATCCTTTTTCCAAACGGGACCGCCTTAGCCCAGACTAATCAGCCGCCCGACCCTTACAAGCCCATTGTAGACAAGCTGGAATCGCTGCAAACGCTGCCACTTTCCGAATGGCGCTATCACTCAGATATGCCCCATCCGGAAGACCCATCGGTTAATGACGCCGACTGGCCAACGGTAAAGCTGCGGGAAGAATGGAAAATGGGGCCACGCGTTTTGCGCCGAACCATCGAGATCCCCGAGAAACTGAATGGCTACAAGGTTCGCGGAGCGCGCATGAAGCTGGACCTTCTATTCACCAGCAACGATTCGATCGCCATCTCCGTATTCTCAAACGGCTCGCTGGTCGAACGCTGTGACGAAGACACCCAGCAACCCATCCTGCTAACCGAGAACGCACAGCCCGGCCAGAAATTCGTCATCGCGGTCCGCATAAACGCCGGCGAAGCGGGCACGCAGTTCCACCAAAGCCAGCTAAAGTTCGAGGCTGCGTCCAGCCGGCCAGATCCAAACCTCATTCGCGAAGAAATCCTTTCGACGCAGCCAATGGTCGAGGCCTTTCCTGAAGGCAGAGCAGAACGGTTAGCGCAACTTGACGCCGCCGTGAAAGCCGTCGACTTCTCTGCGCTCGACCGCGGGGATCAGGAGGCCTTCGATTCTTCGTTGCAACAGGCACAAGCCAAACTGAAAGTGCTCGATCCCTGGCTGAAACAATTCACCATCCGCGCCGCGGGCAATTCGCACATCGACATGGCCTGGCTCTGGCCGTGGACCGAAACCGTGGAAGTCGTCCGCAACACCTTTCGCAGCGCCCTCGACCTGATGCGTGAGTATCCCGACTTCAAATTTACGATGTCCTCCGCGCGAACGTACTCTTGGATGGAGGAAAAATATCCTGACCTCTTCAAAGAGATCGAGCAGCGCGTGCGCGAGGGTCGCTGGGAGGTCATCGGCGGAATGTGGGTCGAGCCGGATCTCAACATGCCCGGCGGCGAGTCCCTCGTGCGACAGATTCTTGTCGGCAAGCGCTACTTCCGCGACAAATTCGGCGTGGACGTCAAAATCGGCTGGAATCCCGACTCCTTCGGCTACAACTGGCAGCTTCCGCAAATCTACAAAAAGTCGGGCATCGACTATTTCGTCACGCAAAAACTGATGTGGGCCCACGAGTTCACGACGTTTCCCTACAGACTCTTCTGGTGGGAGTCCCCTGACGGTAGCCGCATCTTGACTTATTTTCCCCACGACTACGCCGCCGGAATTGATGCGCCCCAACTTGGCAAGGACCTTTCGATTTGGGTCCCAGCAATCTACGGCACGGATCCGAACCAACACTCCGAAATCCTCCATCTCTATGGCGTCGGCGACCATGGCGGCGGGCCTACACGCGCCATGCTGGACAATGCGGAGCGCTGGCGGAAACCTGACGTCGTCTTCCCTAATCTCCGCTTCACGACTGCCCAGTCCTTCTTCGCCGACCTGGACAAAAAGCTTCCCTCCATGAAAGTTCCTACTTGGCGCGACGAGCTTTATTTTGAATATCACCGCGGTGTGATGACCACCCAGGCGGAAACCAAGCGGCGCATTCGCACCACCGAAGAATTGCTGCTGAACGCCGAAAAATTTGCAGCGCTCTCCACGCTCTACGGCCGCAGTTATCCGAGTGGAGATTTCGACCGCTCGTGGAAAGACCTCTTGTTCGATGACTTCCACGACATTTTCCCGGGCTCGGGCATTGCGGTGAATTATCTCGATGCCAAGCGCAACCTCGAAGATGTGCAGCGCGTGGGCAGCGCAATCCTCGACGGCTCGCTCTCGGAAATTGCCGCGCACATCAATTCCGATGGCCCGGGCACGCCCCTGGTCGTATTCAATTCTATGTCCTGGCCGCGCGACGAAGTCGTGGAAGCTAACGTCCAGCTTCCCGCTTCAGTTTCGGCCGTCGAAGTGCTCGACGCGAACGGAAAGCCCGCACCTTCGCAGCTCCTGGCGAACGACGCAGCCACTCATCGCATCCGTCTGTTGCTCAAAGCCAGCGTTCCCGCTCTTGGCTATCGCACGTACTACGTTCGCGCGGCGACAAAGCCAGCGTCCAGCCCATCAGAAATCAAGACCACTGCCGACAGCCTGGAAAATGACGTTGTGCGACTGAAAGTGGACCCCCAAACCGGCTGCATGACCAGCCTCTTTGACAAGCGCAGCAAGACCGAAGCGCTCGCTCCTTCCGAGACCGACACGGGCGGCCCAACGCAATCCGTCTGCGGCAATCTCTTGCAAGCCTTTCGCGACAAACCCAAGGAGTGGGACGCCTGGAACATCGACGCCGACTTTGAGAAGGAACATTGGGATCTCGTCGACCCCGACGAAGTGCAACTCGTCGAAAACGGCCCTCTGCGTGCGGTCATTCGCATAATCAATCATTTTCAGGATTCGACCTTCGCTCGCGACATCACCGTGACCGCGGGTTCTCCCCGCGTCGACGTCCACATGAAGGCCGACTGGCACGAGAAGCACATTCTTCTCAAGGTCGCGATTCCCTCGAGCGCGCACAACGAAAAGGCCACCTTCGAAATTCCCTACGGCTCCATCGAGCGTCCCACGACTCGCAACACGCCCGCCGAAAAGGGCAAATTCGAAGTGCCGGCGCTGCAATGGGCCGATCTCTCCGACTCCACCCACGGCGTGAGCCTGCTCAACGATTGCAAATACGGCTACGACGCCAAGGGCAACGTATTGCGCCTCTCGCTGCTGCGCTCTCCGGAGTGGCCCGACCCGCACGCTGACGAAGGCCTTCACGAATTCACCTATTCTCTCTATCCCCACGGCGGAAACTGGCGCGACGCCTTGACCGTGCGTCGCGGCTACGAGCTCAACTATCCGCTCCTGACAATGCAAATCGAAAAACACGATGGTGCTCTCAAAGACGAGTTCTCTTTCCTCTCCGTGCAAGCGGAAGATGTCGTTCTTACTGCGGTGAAAAAAGCAGAAGACGAAATGGTTTTGGAAAACGCCATGATTTTGCGTTTCTACGAATGGGCTGGAAAAGAATCAGACGTGAAGTTGCAGATCCCCGCTGGCGCGCAATCCGCCTCCGAAACGGACTTGATGGAACGTCCCATCGGCGAGCTCACGTTGCAAGGCAACACCGTGTCTGTGCATACGAAACCTTACGAAATCAAAACGCTGCTCATTCGCTTCCCAATGCAGCTCGTCGCCCACTAAGGCGCGAGGAACTTGAGCTGAATGGCTCGTCATTGCAAAACCACTGTAGTGAATCGCAGCCTGCGCAGCTCAATTGTCAATCGCGCCCGTATTTCAGCCGATCCGATGCCGCGGCCGCTCCTCCGGATTCTCCATTCGCCGCGTCCCAATCCTTCCGGCTCAATGGTTGAATCGTTTCCAGTTTTTTCTGCGTAAGCGTCTTATTTATACCCGTCAAATCCTTCGTGATCACTCCTTCAAACTCCGTCTCCACGTCTCCGAGCTCCTTCTTGAGCGAATCAATCCGCGCTACCTGATAATCCGTTGGCCGCCCTTCGTAATTCAGGATGTCGCCGTACAATCCCGTCGTCTTTTCGCGAATGCGCTCTTCCCCGGTAATCGCGCCGCCTTCCTTCGTCGCCACGATTTTCTTTCGCATCTCATCCGCCTTCTGCGAAAGCTCTTGCAGCCGTTTCGCAAAGAGCGCGTCTCCCTTCACTCGCGCGCTGCGTTCCGCCAGCGCGTCGCGTACGCCGTTGATGCGCTCCACGTCATAGCTCATATCGCCCAGCAAACGGTACACGCGCATCGCCGCGTCGAATTCCTGCTTGCGGTCTTCCACCGTGTATTTCGCGCGCGGATCAAGCGTCACGACAAGCTGTGTCGTATACGTCTGGTCTCCCCGCGTCATTTTCACCGTATACGTTCCCGGCAGCACGCGCGGCCCCTGCGCCGCTTCAAATGCCGCCGTCGCCGCCGGTGGAACCCGCGGCGCCTTCAGCCGCATTGGCCATTCCACCCGGCTGATCCCACGCCGGCTGTTCGCTGGCAGCGTGTCCACGAGTTTTCCTTGCGCGTCCAAGATTTCAATCTTCATTTTTCCGAAAATGTGCCGCTTTTTCTGATAGTACGTAACCAGCGCCGCATCCGGCGGATTGGGTCCCGCAAAAGCCGCACTGCCTTCCGACCATCCCCCATTTGTGACTAGTCGCTGTTGCGCGACCTTGCCAGAAATAAACACCGCCTCCTGATTCATCACTTCCGGCGTGAGCTTCCGCAGCGGTATGATGTCGTCAATGATCCAAATCCCGCGCCCATGCGTCGCTAGCACGAGGTCCGACTCGCGCGGATGCACCACAATGTCCCGTACAGCCACGCTCGGAAACTCGTGTCCCTTGTATTGCGCCCAATGCTTCCCGCTATCCAGCGAAATCCATAGGCCAAACTCCGTGCCCAGATACAAAATATTCTGAGCAACCGGATCTTCTTTAATGACGTGAGCGTAGCCGCGCACGCCGCTATCGCCTGCAACAATCGGCGCCCACGTTTTCCCGTAATCCGTCGTTTTGTAAACGTGCGGATCCATGTCGCCGTACGTGTGCCGGTCAAACGTGGCGTACGCGGTCCCTGCGTCGTACAAACCGGCTTCCACCCATGAGACCCAGGAATTTTTCGCCAGGTCCGGCACATTGCCAACAACGTTGGTCCACGTTTTTGCGCCATCGCGCGTGAGTTGCAGATTCCCGTCATCCGTTCCCACCCAAATCGTCTGCCCGTCTCGCGGCGATTCGCTGATGGAATAAATCGTCGTGTGCGTCTCGGCGTACGAATTGTCCACTGTCACGCCGCCCGACTCCTCTTGCTTTTGCTTTTCCGGATCATTCGTGGTCAGATCCGGCGAAATCCGCTCCCACGATTGCCCGTGATCCCGCGACCGGAACAAGAATTGCGCGCCGATATAAATCGTGCCCTTCTCGTTGGGGCTCATGTGAATCGGCGTGTTCCAATTGAATCGCAGTTTTCCTTCCCCGTAGTTTTGCTGCGGCTTGATCGGCCTGCTTTGCAGCGTTTTCCAATTCACGCGCCCGATGTACCCGCCCTGCGATTCGGCATATACATAGTCCCTGTCCGTTGGATCCGAAAATGCCCAGAACCCGTCGCCCTCCAGGAGATTTTCCCACTGGCTGTTCGTGATTCCGCCCGGGTACTGCGAATCGCCCATCCACACGTCGTTGTCCTGCAATCCGCCAAAGACGTGGTACGGATCGGCATCGTCAACGCTTACGTGATAAAACTGCGAAATCGGCAGGTTGTTGCCTTTCCACCAGGAACTTCCACCATCGTACGAATACCAAACCCCGCCATCGTCCCCTGCAATCAAATGATTGGTGTTCTCGGGATTCACCCAAACATCGTGGAAATCCCCGTGAGCGCTCCAGCCAATTCCGCTGAAACTCTTTCCGCCGTCTTCGCTCATGATCAACGTCAGGTCCGGTTTGTACACTTTGTTTTCGTTTTTCGGGTCCACGATCAAATTCGCAAAATAAAACGGCCGCCACACCATCCAGTTGCTTCGGTCGCGCTCCTCCCAGGTCTTCCCGCCGTCGTCGGAGCGGAACAGCGCGCTGCGCGTCGACTCGATCATGGCGTAAACCACATCCGGGTTCGACGGTGCCATCGTCACCGCGATTCGTCCCCACGGTTTTCCCGGCAATCCCTTGGCGCTTTTTTCGTCCAGTTCCTGCCACGTCGCGCCGCCGTCGCTCGTCTTGAATAGCCCGCTCCCGCTTGCCGCCGTTGGAGTGTCGCCGCCGCTGCGAAATGTCCAGCCTTTCCGCCGGAAATCCCACAGGCTCGCAAAGAGCGTCTTAGAATCTTGCGAGCTCATCGACATCATCGCGCAGCCCGTCGAAGCATTCCCGCCCTTCAAAATCTTGTTCCACGTTTTCCCGCCGTCCGTCGTTTTGTAAACACCGCGGTCTTCGCTATCGCTCCACAGTTTTCCCGGCACGCACGCATACACCGTATTGCTGTCTTTCGCATCAATCAGGATCTTCGCGATGCGTTCGGAGTTCGGCAGGCCCATGTTTTTCCAGCTGTCCCCACCGTCCGTGGATTCGTAGATTCCGTTTCCGATCGAGGTGCTGTTCCGCGTCCACGCTTCTCCCGTCCCCACCCAGATGGTCTTTGGCGATTGCGGGTCGATGGCAATGGCCCCGATCGATTGCACGGCTTCCTTGTCGAACACCGGCTTGAACGTCGTGCCGCCGTTCATCGATTTCCACACGCCCCCGCTGGCCGCGCCCACATATACCGTGAGCCGCCCGCCTTCCTCCACCGCGGCGATTGCCGCCACGCGTCCGCTCATCGTGGCCGAGCCTATGTTCCGCGCGCCCAGGCCGGAAATCGTGTCCGAATCGAATTTGGCCTCCTGCGCCGAAACAACACCCGCACACAGCAAGCAAACAAGAGACAGCATCATCACGGCGAAAACACTGCAAACGGTTTTGCGCATATCGATCGAGTCCTCAGTAATAGAGTCAACACAAAGCAACTGCTTGTCCCGGGAATTCATGGAAGTTGGTGTATCGGCGGATTACTTGCCGGTTGGAGCGCTCTTCGGCTCCGTTTTCGTCCCGGGCATCGTGAACTTCGAGTCTTCCAGCTTCACGTTCTGTTCAATCTTCTCGACGGAAATCTGTGACCGCGAATCGCTGCCCTTCTGCGCCTGTTCCAGGGCGAACGGATAATAAACTCCGTTCACTTGCTCATAGTCGCCGTAGTACATCTCCGATTCCTGCAGCGCTCCCCGGATGGTTGTCTGAATTTCCATTTTCAATTCCAGGTATGAATCGGTGTCCAGGTAGTAGTAGCGCATGTCCCCGTTCTTCATGCTCAACTTGATTTTGTAGCAGTCCGTCCCTTCCACCGAATCGTGTCCCACGAGTTCCGCTTTGTGTCCTTTTTCTTGGTAGTTCACCAGCGGCCCGTCGATATCCGAATCCACCACAAGGCTCTTCATGTCATCCTGCGACATCAGGTCCGGGTCTTTCCGCCCTCCAAACGGCGAAATCTGCCAGCCCACCTTTCCGTCGTACGCCTGAATCTGCGCCATCCCCTGGATGATGAACTCTTCCCTCACTTTGTCCGGACGCTTAATCTCCTGGCGGAATTCCGCCTGGAACGACCCTTGGCTGAATTTCGCCGTCTTACGTATGCTTTGCACGGACTTCAGCTTTTCGATGCCTCCGCGCGCCTGAATATTCTTTGCGATTACTTCATCTACGGTTTGCGCTCTCGCTTCGGCGCAAAAAACAGTGAGCGCGGCAATCGCCATAAGCAAAAGATGCGCCACCCTGGCGACCTCTTTCTCCAGTCTTCGCTTAAAACATGCTTGCATGCGTTCCCCCTGAGAACGGTTTGAAAAGCTGGCATCGAAAGGATGGAATGCGGGCCTGTACCTTCGCAATCGGACGAAAGCAGCGCTAATTAGTTAGCAGACTTTCGCCCTCCTGCCAAGCAGTTTTCGCCGCAGCCTTTGGTGACTGGCGTCTCGCACCGCAAAAAACCCGACTATTCCACGAAGTTGTCATGCAGGCAGGTGATGTTTGAGATTGTCATGCTGAGCGAGCGAAGCATCTCAACGCAACGAACTGGCTTGTCCTTTGTGTTCGGCAACGCGCCGCTAGACCGCAACATTTCCTGCGATCACTCTAGAACTCTAGGTGCAATCTCAACGAAGGCACATACACGGGTCCACGGTCCCGGTTGTATCCCGGATCGTTGATGTGCTGGAAGCCGGGAGCCATGTAGATGCCGCGCCAAATATGCGCCGTGTAGTAGCCTTCCACGATATTTTCGCGCCCATAATTGAGCCGCCCATCTCCAAGCAGAAAGCCCAGGCCTCCGTCGGCAAGATAGGTCTGGTGGTCTTTGGAAATCGCGTTTGTTACCAGCGCGACACCCGCGCGGTCGAATCGGCGATGCCACATGGCTCCGTTAAAACCCACACCTCCGGCAAAGGTTTGGTCGACTTCTGTATAAGCGAACGATTCGGTCTTTCCGTTATTCCAGCCGAAACGGGCATAGGCATTGACGTTCCGCGCGAGATCCTGCTCTAGGTTAATACCGAACCCGTATTTCCGTGTGATGTGCCAGGGATGATTGGTGATCTCGGGCACGGGAACAAGGTCATTCTCGAAATTTGTTATGGCCTCACGATAAATCCCCATGTTTGCGTGGTTCACGTATGCAAGGAGCCTCACCACTCCTGCTTTCCTGGGAATTAGACCGTGACGCAATTCGTATTCGAAATTGTCGCCATGCGCCTGCCAGGGCTTCCACACCAGATCAATTCCGTTCGCCACTTTCGGCATCAACGTCTCCGCGAAACGGAAGCCCCAATTCCGGTCTTCGTAGTCGGCAATCACGCCAAATGTGTATCCCCGGGTGTCCGCCGCATAGTCGTAGGCGCCGTTGTCGACAACCGTCCAATTGCAAAACTGGAAATGGCTGTCTGAACCAACCGAATTCTGGTCGAAGAAATCCACCATGTCGAATTTCCCAAACCGTACTTCCAGCCGGCGCCGCGGAAGCGTGCTGAACAACGAGAACGGCGTCCGCTCGGCAACAATCTTGTCGTCGCTTAGCGCGAACACTTTGTGGATCATTCCGCGCGCCAGATAAGGCGCCGTGCTCAACGGTGATCCCTGGCCCGGGATGCGAACAACATCTATGTTCGTATATCCCGCCAGCCCCAGCGAGTTGCTCATTCCATATCCGCTCGCGTCTTCCACGTCCGCCAGCAGCTCGGTTGAATCGTTCAGACGCCAGCCCGTGTACAACGTGAAAATGCGCGACGTAGCGTGCTCAAAATCGGGGCGGAGGCTGTTTGTGCCCGTGTACGGCGCATGAAACGCAAAATGCGCCTGAGAAATGAAATTCGCTTGCCCGGAAAGCCACAGCCGGTCCGTCTCCAGGTGCGGGAACATCGTCGGAAGCGGATCATCCGGCGTTTCCTCACCGGCACTTCCGCTTGGCGGCACAGGGCTGTTGGAGCCATCCTGGGCGCGCACGGACGCGGCGTTGAGCAAGCCGCTCAAAAGCAGGAGAAACATCCACCCGTATTGTCGAAACTTTCGTCGCATCGTCCGATTCTCTGAGTTCTCTCTACGCTTTTGTGCGGTTGTTGGGGCGTTTCAGCCTAATTCGCTTCCTGTGAATGAATGATGAACGCCGTCCGTCCGCTTCTCTCTTGTGCTTCCCTACTCCTTTGCTCTACTGTTGCGCGGGGCATTGTTTTTTACCCCACACCTTGATACCATACCCCCATAGGGTAGGCAAGCGAAATGTCACATACCTCTCGCGAAAAATTGGACCTCGTCAACCGCACCAAAAAGGTCATCGGCCAGCTCGAAAGTGTCCTCCGCGGCCTCAATGAGGACGACGCCTGCGCCGAGATCCTTCAGCGCCTTTCCGCCGCCCGCGGCGCCATCAACAGCCTCATGGCCGAGCTCATGGAAGACCACATCCGCAATCACATGCCCCGCAACTCCAGATCCTCGGAAGAAGCCGCCGATGACGTCATTCAAATCGTCCGGACTTATTTGAAATAAAGGGAAACCGTTCGCCTTTCTGCCCGATTTTCTATATGTTTTCTGCACCCGGATTTCGCGCCCCGGAATCGAATTCTCTGAAGGAGACTCTTCGTTGAGAAGAATCAGTCTGGTGCCCGGCTTCCTCGTCTTGACTCTTTGCGTTCCTGCTGCGCGGGCGCAAGCGGGTCCGGTGGAAGGCGAGCACGAAGTTCAATTCTGGACCGGAGGCGGCCACGGCACCAACGGCAGCCAGTCGAGCGACAAAGTCTGGAATCTCGGCTTTCGCTATGGCTTGATTCTCACCGGGCCGCATGGTCCGGGCTTCTTGCGCGGCCGTCTGGAGTACGCGATCGATGCGGTTCCTGCGTTTCTCGTCGTCCAAAAACAAAATACCGCGTATGGCGTCGGGGTGAATCCGTTCGCCTTCAAATGGATTCTCGACACCAAGCGCAGCGTCGCTCCCTATTTTGAATTGGGCGGCGGCACGCTCTTCACCAGCACGCAAGTTCCCGCGGGAACTTCGCGCGTGAATTTCACCAGCAGCGGCGCCCTGGGCCTGCATTTTCTCCAAAGCAAGCACAACGTGAGCGCCGAACTTCGCTTCATGCACATTTCCAATGCCGGGCTCGCTTCCCCGAATCCAGGGATCAACACCGTGCAGCTGCGGATTGGCTTCGGCTGGTTCAGCCAGAAGGAATAGCGCCGCTAAAAAAGAGCACGCAAATGAAAATAGTCATCATTTTCCTCGTCGTTGTCCTGCTTCTCGCGATTGCGGTTGCGCTCCTTGCCGCGCGAAGCGGAAAGAACGCTCCAGCCACGGGCACACCCGCGCCGGATTTCACTTTGAATGCGGAGGACGGCAAACCGCTCAGCTTGCGGGATTTTCGCGGGAAGTGGGTCGTGCTCTATTTCTACCCGAAGGATTTCACCAGCGGCTGCACGAAGGAGGCGCGCAATTTTCAGCGCGACCTGGCGCAATTTGAGCTGAAAAATGCAGTCATTCTCGGGGTCAGCGGCCAGGACTCAGCTTCTCACGGAAAATTCTGCGCCGCCGAAGGCCTCCACTTCAAACTGCTCGCCGACACGAATTACGGACTCTCGACGCGCTACGACTCCCTGATGAATCTTGGCGTCGCGAAGCTTTCCGCGCGGCACACCTTTCTCATCGATCCTTCCGGAGTCATCCGCAAGGTCTATCTCAAAGTCGATCCGGCCAGCCACAGCGCCGAGATCCTCGCCGACCTTGCCGCTCTTCAAAAATCGACGCCGAATTCCTGAACCGCAACCCTACAAGCGCTTAGTTTCCGCAAGAAGTGTCGCTGGCGAGCGCGGGCATGTTGGCCAGGGGCGCGAGATTGCTCTTTGTTAGCAGCGCGTTCAAAGCGTCCACGTCTTTGTTTTTCAATTCCTGCCAGGTTCCCAGCGCTTCGTTCATGGCTTTGCAGACGCGGCGAAAGGCGGCAAACGATTCCTCCGATGGGGCAAAGTCCGCGCCATCCACTAGGGCCATCAGTGAAGTCATGCTGTCGTTGACGGCCATCAAATTGGGGCCTTTCGGCGTCTCCAGAATCGGCGTCGCTTCACCGACCAGTGCGCCGGCTTTCGCATCCAGCGCATTTGCTGCAGTGGCAACGGGGTCTTCTTTTGGCCGCTTCTTCAAATCCCCAAGGCGTGCGCGTAATTGTTTCACTTGCTGGACGGCCTCGTAGTTTCGAGTGAGCACGGCTGAAATTCTCAGTTGCAGATCCAGGGAGCTTTCTAATTCGTATCGCGGGGCGTTGACCCTCGGATCCATTTTTACTTCCAGCGATTGCCGCACAGTCTGCCCGTTCACTTTCAGTTGCACTTCGTATTTTCCAGGCAGCACGAGCGGGCCTTCCGGGGGCAACGGCGTCGCACCAACGATTGCGGCTATTGGATAGTTGTAGGGCGATTGGGAGTGTACGGCTTGCGGATTTTGGTAACGAAGATTCCAGACGAAGCGGTGCATGCCCGCTTCTTTCGCGAGCGGCTGTGAGTGCGCGATCCAATATTCGGCAACATAAGGCGGCTCGCCTTCCTCTTTCGGCAGCGGCGCGCTCGAATAGCTGTGGACCAGGTTTCCATCGCTGTCGTGAATTTCCAATTGAATTTCGCCGGAAACGTTGGCCGGCAAAAAATAATTGAGAATCGCGCCATCGGGCGGATTCTTCCCTGCGGGAACTTCCGGGGGCAGCGGGGTATCTTGATTTTCATCGCGGCGCACGCGGATCGCTGTGCGCGGCGCAAAAAGATGCACTCCGCCAGAGGCGATGCCGGAGTCGGCCTGGCGCAATGGCGTCACGTCATCCAAAATCCAAAACGAGCGGCCATAGGTTGCGGCCACCAAATCGTCCTGCTCAACAGCCAAATCGTGCACGGCAACAGCCGGCATGTTCAGGCGCAAGGATTGCCAGCGTTCGCCATCATCCAACGAAACGTAAACACCAGTTTCGGTAGCGGCATAGAGCAAGCCTTTGCGGACGGGATCTTCGCGGACACTGCGAGTGAAGGATTTGTCGCCGATGCCGTTGACTATTTCCTGCCAGGTTTCGCCGGAGTCGCGCGTGCGGAAAAGGTGAGGACGCAAATCATCGAGGCTGTTGCGATTCACCGCAGCATAGGCCGTGCCCGCGTCGAAATGCGAAGCTTCGATAGTGCTGACGGTGCTCCATTCCGTCATTGAGGGCGGCGTGACATTCTTCCAGGTTTTTCCGGCGTCTTTCGTGATTTGAATATTCCCGTCGTCGGTTCCCACCCAGATGAGCCCCTCTTTCACTGGCGAAGGAGCAATGGTCAGGATGGTTCCCGGAGTTTTCTTCGGACCTTTCTTCTCGGCTTCTTTTTCATCCACTTTCACGCGCGTCAGGTCAGGACTGATCTCGTCCCAACTCGTGCCGCCGTTCGTGGTTTTCATTAGGAATTGCGTGCCGAGATAAAGCAAATGTGGATCTTGCGGCGAAAAGACCATGGGAATGGTCCAGTTGAAATGGTATTTGCTGCCGAAAGAAATCGGAGCTGGAGAAATATCGCGGACCTGGCCGGTGGTGATTGATAGACGAATAACGCTGCCGCCGGGACCGGCGTTGTAAACCGCATCGGGATCGAGGGGATCGGGGATGGTGTAGCCGCTTTCGCCGGGACCGACTTGATGCCAGTCGCGTTCCGTGATTTGCCCGTTGTTGCCGCGGCTGGCGATTCCTTCGGTGCCGCTGTCCTGCTGCGGGCCGTAAATCCAGTAGGGGAAACGGTGATCCGTGGCGAGACGATAAAATTCGCCGGTCGGCTGGTTGTACCAAGGGCTCCAGGTTTCCGCGCCGTTCATGGTAATGGTGGCGCCCTGGTCGGTGCCGAGAATCATGCGCTGCGGATTGGTGGGATCGATCCACAGGGTGTGATAGTCGTCGCCGCCGGGCGCGCCTTTGATGGCCGTGAAATTCTTTCCACCGTCCGTGGTGCGATAAAAATTCTGCTCCGGGATGTAAACGACATCGGGATTTTTCGGGTCTGCAAAGATTTCGCTCATATACCAGTAGCCTTCGATGCGCTTGTCCTCGGTGGTTTTCTTCCAGGTAGCTCCGCCATCGTCGGAGCGGAAGAGGCCGCCCTTTTCTTTGTCCTTCGTCTCGATGATCAGGTAAAGCCGCTGGCCTTTCATTCCGGGGGCAACGGCAATTCCGGAGCGGCCCCAGTTTTCGGTGGGCAAGCCACCGCCCGAGATTTGGGTCCAGGTGATTCCACCGTCTTTGGATTTGTAAAGGCCGCTGCCCGGCTCCCAAGGAAGATCGCGAATGCCCGGCTTCCAAATGATGTGCCAGAGGGTGGCGTAGACGACTTTGGGATTGCCCGGCTCGAAGCAAAGGTCAATGGCGCCGGTGGCGTTGTCCTTGAACAGAACCTTTTTCCAGGTTTTGCCGCCATCGGCGGAGCGAAAGACGCCGCGCTCATCGTTGGGACCGAAGGAATGTCCCATGGCCGCGACCAGAACGATATCGGGATTTGTTGGATCGATGAGGATGCGGCCGATGTGACGCGTCTCCTCGAGCCCGAGGTGCTGCCAGGTTTGGCCGCCGTTGGTCGATTTGTAGACGCCATTGCCAAAAGTAATGTCGCGGAAGACGGAGTTGACGCCGGTTCCGACGTAAATGATGTTGGGATTCGAGGGAGAGACGGCGAGCGCGCCGATGGAGAGTGCCGTTTCATTGTCGAAGATGGGCTTCCAGGTGAAGCCGCCGTCGGTCGTTTTCCAAAGGCCGCCGCCGTCGGCGCCGATGTAATAGACGGCGGGATTTCCCGGGATGCCCACGACGCCATTCACTTTGCCGGCGCGATACGGACCGATGCTGCGCCACTTCATGTCGGAAGAGAGCGAAGACGGGATGTCCTGAGAGCGTTGCGGGAGTGCGGGGACGTCCAAGGCGAAGAAGAAAGCGGCTCCGATCCCGAAAGCAATACAGGACCGCTGTCCCACCGCAAGAAATCGCGCTGCACTATGCATCCGACACCTCCCCAGAAGCGGAGAGGATACTCTGGCAGAGGGATAGGAGCAATTTGATTCGCGAAGTCATCGAGGCGGCTCGGGGCTGGCACGATGGGGGTCCTTGCCATAGAGTTTGGCGGCACGCTGGTACATGGCGCGTTCGGGATCCATGGGCTCGTCGTCGCGAGTGGGACCAGGCATGTCGATGATGATGCGCTGGGGAGTGTCGTCGAGTTCGCGCTCAATGGCGACCAGGGAGCGAAGAAGAAGACTGCAGGTATAAGCCATAACCGCAGCGCGGCGGGGAGCGATTTCGTCCCGGGCGAGAAGCTTGTAAAGCTCACCGAGGGAGCGGTTGATTTCGACGGGGGAACGGAATTCGCCGGATTCTCCGATGAGCGCAGCGGCCTGAGCGGCGGTGATTTGCTCTTTATTGCGCCGCGCGGCGTGGCGGGAGCAAAGTTGGGAGGCTGGATCAGAAACGGGCAAGCGACAGCGGCGACCGCTGGGGGTGCGATGGGTACAATGGCCGAGAGACGAGTTGGGAGTGGTAGCGACAACGTTGGGAGTCATGAGAGTTCCTTTCGTGAAGAGGCGGGGGCAGTTCCATTTTGGGAAGAGATTTGGGTACCCCCGGCAGTTTTCGTAAGAGTGGCAAACAAAGGGGTTACAGCATACGGAAAATGAAAGAGTGCAGAAGCGATTGAAAACAAAAGAGAAAAGATGAGAGCAAAATCAAGGGAAAGAACAGAACGGAGAAATGGAACGCAGAGACGCAGAGGACGCAGAGAAGAAAAGGGCAAGAGATAGAAAGCAAGGGAGTTAGGAGAGAGGACGAGGAGGAGCGTCGAGTTCACATGAAAGTGTGACACAGATAGTAAATTCTGTCAAGATATCTATTAAGGTACTAGGACGGGAAATATCGTTCTTGCGGGACGCTATCGAGGTTTCTTGTTGCGAGGAATTGCTGGGCGCCGTTTTGCAATTCCATGCGGCAACGGGAGGAGGTTTAGGGGGGCGTTCCGTATAAAGATGAGACCTGCGAAGAGTAACGGGAAACGATGGGAAGATAGCCGACACTACTGGAAAGTGGAGGTGGGGTCATGGCATCCGCGAAAGAAACAGCAGTCCTGACGCTGGCGGCAATCCGGAAGGTCCAGGGAGAGACGCAGTACCTGTTCAACCAAAGACAAAGGATCTTCACCCTGGGTGTGGGCGGGAAGGCGGGACGCGAGGCGGCGGAGCTACTCAAGGAAGCGCAGCGCAAGAAGCTGCCAATAAAGGGGCAGATCGACACGAAGGAAGGAGTGATTCATCGGGTGGGCGAACCTTCCGGGCGCGAAGCGGAAGAGTTTCGCAAGCTGCACGTCCTGTTAGAGGAGCCGGAGAAGACACACCGGCTGGATGTGGCCGAGCTGGACCCGACGCTCTTCAACACCGAACACCACCACCGGAAAGTGAGGTGTTTCCGGCATTGCCGGCGGATCATCCCGAACTACAAGAAAGCGAAGAAGATTTTCGATTTTTGCGCGAGGCAAACGTGCAGCCTGGGAGGGCCGTTCCAGGTGTCACCGTGCATCCCGTTCCAGTACGTGATTGACGGGTGCTACGCACGAGCGCACAAGATGCGCTGGATTATCACGACGAAGTACCACTATTGCTGCGAAAAGATCTTCAGCTTTGCAAATCAAGGCTCCGATACGCTGGCGGTGCAAGCGACCAAGTGGGGAGGGTGCTGCGTGTTCTGGTGGTACCACGTAGCGCCGCTGGTGCGGGTAAGGCTGGGACGGTTCGCCGTGCTGTTGTTGGTGATTGATCCGGGGATGTTCGACAAGCCGGTGCTGCTGAGCACCTGGCTGGCGGCGCAGGAAAACAAGAATTGCAGCGCGAATGCGCATGTGTCGATGTATTCCATCCAGCCGGGTTCGGCGTACTGGCCGGACAATCATGCGGGGACGATGTTTGGGACGGACCCGAACTATGTGCAGACGAATGCAACGCTGCTGGCGTACCAGAATCTGGTAACGTGCTAATGCATGAGCAAGAGCAGAGGCGGCGCGGGCAAAATGAGCAAAGGGGCATGGCGGGAGATGCGCCCGGCGCACCTGCGTGAGCCTGCGGGCGCGGAGTACGTGGAAGTGATGTTTCTGGAATCGGCGCGCATCTACAGGCTGCTTAAGAAAAACCCAAAATTCGGAGAAATCGGACGGCGGCTACGCGAAGGCGTCGGGAAGCGCCGCGCGCTGCGGGTGTTCCTGGACGTTCCGGAAGGCGGCGTAATCGAGGACGTCCAGCCAGCCGGCTAAGTGATGGAACGCAACCCTGGCGTCAGAGGGGGCCAGGGATCACTCATTCTTGGACCAGGGTGGGACGACGCCGGTCATGCGGGCGTAGGCGACGAGCTGGCCCATGTGCTCGTTGGCGTGAACGATGATGCGGAGATACATGCCGTCGGCGTTGGTGTCGCGGTCGTAGATGTGGACTTTTTTCTGGAGATCCTGGGGCGTGGCGGCCAAATGGGCCTGCTTGACGGCTTCGAGCGAGCGCTTGAGCCAACTGATGACTTCGGCTTTTGAGGTGACGGATTTCTCCATGCCTTCCTTGAGGTCAGCGGGCATTTGAGGACCGGTGAAGTGCAACAAACCAAAATTGGCAATGGCGATGTGCATGTAGACTTCGCTGGTGGAACGGACACCGGGGGCGGGACGCCAGGAGAATTTTTCTTCGGGAGTGGCTTCGGCAAGAGCGATGAGTTGGCTGGAGACGTGCCGCCACTCGCCATCGTAGCCTGTCCAGATGCCTTCGGGAAGCTTCTGCGCTGAAGATGGGCGGCACACGAAAGCAGCCAAAAGAACGAGGAAAAACAACTTTCTCACGGACGGTCTCCTTTGCAAATGGATAGGTTGCAATACGCCTTCCGTATCGTCAGACGCAGCAGCGCGCGATTGTATTCCCGAAACCAGATTAAGTGCGCCCGAAAATCTCTACCAGAGCAACTTCAAGCCGAACTGGGTCTGGCGGGAAGTCGTCGTGGTGCTGGTGATGGCGCCGGCAGTGCCGGAAATGCCGCTGGGCGTAAACACGATCAGATTGGGGATATTGAAGTTGGCGCGGTCCAGGAGGTTGAAGAGCTCCGCGCGGAACTGCAGGCTCAGGCGCTCGTGGATGCGAGTGTCTTTGAGGATGGAGAAGTCCCAAGTGGCGAGGCCCGGACCGATGTAGGTGTCTCTGCCGACGTTGCCGTAGAAGCCGCTGGCGGTGGGAAGCGGGAGGAATGCAGCGGGATTGAACCACTGGCCGGGCTTTCCGAGAATGACCGGGCCTGTGAATGCCGGATTGAGAAAGGGCCGGACCGGGTTGCGGGTGTCGCCGTTGTTGGAGGGGTTGTAGCTCAACTGCGGAGTGAAAGGAAAGCCGGATTGCGCAGTGATGATGCTGGAGAGGGACCAGCCGCTGACGAGCTTGTCGCTCCAACCTTCGAGGCCGCTGGCATAGAGCTGGCCATGGCCAAAAGGCAGGGTGTAGAGAGCGTCGATGACGGCGATGTTGCGGACATCGAAGGTGGCCAGGCCCTTGTCGGCTTTGAGGTTAAAGGGATTCGAAACCAAGCCCGGGGCATTGGCGGCGGTGGTCTGGTTCAGCGAATCGCCGTCGTCGATAGTGCGAGAGAAGGTGTAAACGCCGCGGAGCAGGAAGCCGTGGCTGAAGCGGCGGCGCACGTCTAACTGCAAGGCATGGTAAGAGCTAGTGCCTTCCGAGAACCAAGTCCAGGTGTTGGCCAGCGTCGGAGTGGGGTTTGGCGTGCCGGAGGGAATGTAATAGCTTCCGGCTGGCACGGGCTTGCCGGCCAGTGGAGAGCTTGCTGGGAAGCCGATCGTGGCTGGACTTGGCGGTGCAATGGGATAGGTGGCAGGGCAAGGCGAAGCTGGGCAAATGGCGGGCACCGGTTCGTTGGCATCGACGCCGATCAGTTCGTGATAGCCATGAGAGCCGACGTATCCGACCATGAGTTCGGTGTTTGGAGAGAGTTCCCGCTCGACGCGGAGCGACCAGGAAATCAAAGTAGGAGCGAAAAGATCGGGCTGAACGCCGCCAGGAACAAGTTTCGAGCCTGCGGGAACAGGTTGCGTGGGATCGATGGGCAGTTTTGAAACGGCGAGGTTCTTGAGGCTGTAGACCGGGTTGAAGGGCGCGTTCTGATCCATTCTGTAGCCGAGGGCGTCCTGGAGGTCGTTGTACATGCCAAAGCCGGCGCGCAGGACGGTTTTTGGACCGAGAGGGCTCCAGGCCAAACCGATGCGCGGCTCGGGGAGGAACTTCGCCCGGTTTTTGGTGAAGGCCGAGTCTCCAATCTGCGGAGTAGCGGAAATTACGCCGTTGGTGAAGGTGTAGTTGGCGGCGTGGCCGTGGGCTTCGTTCCAGCCGTTGGAGAATTCATCGCGGAAGCCGAGAGACAGGGTGAGGCCGGGGCGGAGGCGGATGACGTCTTCGGCGTACCACGCGCCATAGAGGGAGCGCCAATACATGTTCGTGGGGGCGGGGTCAAAGAGGAAGGTGCCGACAGTCCCCTGTAAGAAAGTCTGGAGGCTTGTGAACGTGGCTTGGCCGAACTGGCTGAGAGCAATGTTTTTGTTGGACTGGAAGCGCTGAAACCAAGCGCCAAAGCTGAGTTGATGGCGGCCTTTGGTCCAGGAGATGCGGTCTTCATAGGTGAAGAGGTTGCGAACGACCGTGAGATTGCTGCCGTTGTTGCTGCCGGCGAGGCCGATAGTGGCTTGCGGGTTGGAAGCAGCGCTTCCGCCAACCACCACTGCACCGACAGGATGGCCTGTCAAGAATCCGGGCACGCTGGCGGCGGGAGTTCCGGGAGTGGGCTCACCGGTGAAAAAGTAACCGGCGCGAGAATAGCCGAGGCGGGCAGTGTTGAGCAGCGATGAGTTGAAGATGTGGGTTTCGTCGAGGCTGAAAACCTGCTCACGGAGGGTCAATATATCGGAGCTGTAAGGATCAAGGGGCGTGGCGGTGAAATCGTGGCCGTCATCAATGGTGTAAACCCCGGAGAGACTGTCGCTTTGCGAGAAGATGTGGTCGAGCCGCAGGGTGCCGAAATCTTCGCGAATGGTCTGCAGCGGGCTGCTGAATAGGGTGGCGATGCCGTAGGGAGTGCCGTTGAGAGTGCCGACTTGCGCGTCGGGAGCGCCAGCGGGAGCGATGGGCCACAAGCTGAGGAGAGGTTGCACGCTGGGGGCAGCGAGAGATCGAGCTGCAGCATCGGGAACGAAGGCGACGGAGGTCTGATGGAGATTTTGGCGGAAGCCTTCGTAGTTGCCAAACACAAACGTATTGTCTGTGCGGATGGGACCGCCAAGCGAAGCTCCGAATTGATTGCGCTGGAATGGCGGAGCGGAGCCCTGATCGAAGAAGTTGGGAGCGTCGAGAGCGTTGTTGCGGAGAAATTCGTAAA
>Ga0187780_10001142_pt1 | contig 19970 bp, 28 predicted proteins | sample 1015_Q2_SP10_20__FD_132429 | JGI IMG/M metagenome (GOLD analysis project Ga0187780, IMG submission 132429) | Tropical peat soil microbial communities from peatlands in Department of Meta, Colombia - 1015_Q2_SP10_20_MG | ecosystem: Environmental > Terrestrial > Soil > Wetlands > Peat | place...
CGCACTTCTCGCTTATGAGCGACTTCGTCGCGACCGAACTGCGGCCGTACAGCGTGGCGCCCGGCAGAACGGGCTCCGCTACGACTCCCGTTACGCTGATCTCAATGTCAGAGACGCCGAGATAGCCGCACTGGCAGAATTCCGAAGGCAGCTCTATGATTATGATGTCGTTCTTGAAGCGCGAGTAGCAGGAAGAGGGCTCGCGGCTCGGTAGAGACCGCAGGCGCGGCACACTGCCCTCGATTGATAGTGTGGTGATTTATCTGATCAAATCGATCCCGCGGTGCATCAAGCCGAGCGTTTTCGGCATAACCGCCTCTGGCGTGGTCTGCGCAACGGCTACCGCTTGCGGCGTCTGTGGCACGGACGACCGAACAGCTGCGTTTTCCTGACCGGCCGGCGGCTTCGTCCAAGCAACCTGCTGCATCCAGCCCGCAATCATACGCTTAGCCTCCGGCAGCCAAAGCGCCGGCGATACCACCAATACAAATCGCGACTAGATAACGGGCGAACCCTCGCGAGTCTCGTCTTTTCATCTCGCCGTCACGCTTCCCATGATGGCTCACAGTTTTTAGTTCTTCGAGAACGGCGCGCAACTCTTCATTTAATTTTTCGTCAGAACTAGCTACGACGCCGGCGAACTCGCGTTGAGCAGCTCCTATCGGCGCAGCGATTTCATCGGCGCGTTTCGTTGGTGTTTCTCGGTTTAGGGTATGATTTCAAGTCATTTACGCGGCTTTATTACAGCCGCACCCGCTGAACCACACGCTCCGGACCACACGCTTATGACGCGGCGGCCAGCTGAGCGATGCTGGGACGCGGCTGACGGTATACGATAACGGGGACGATGCTGTGGGTCAGCACTTTAAGAGTTTCGCTACCGAGCACGATGGCTGACATCCCGTGTCGACCATGCGAGGCCATGACGATTGCATCGCATCCTCGATTCTGCGCGGTCTCGATAATTGCTCGATAAGGGTGTTCATGCTCAACGTGGACAGCGTCACACGGAACGCCGACCACCGCCGCGATCTTCTTTGCCATGTCCAGATACTGTGCTGCCCGAGCCGCCATGTGTTTCCTGTATTGCTCAGGCGTGTCCGTGAGCATGGAAAGACTACCGCTGAACACATGAAACGGCATTGTTACGGTCACGACGGTTACTCGCGCTTCCAAAGCTTTCGCCAGATCGACACCTTCGCGAATAGCCATCTTCGATAATTCAGAGCCATCGGTGGGAAGCAGAATGTGAGCATACATGATAGAATCTCCCGCCTGTCATCAATTGCCGCTCAGCGCAAACAAACATTGATCTAAGTCAAATCCACCCAATTTGTCTGCACTCAATCCTGGTTCGGCCTTTGTCGGGATGCTCTATTCAACTCTCAGTCAGGAGGACAGTTTGACGCTCAAACCTGCTGACAACTCCTAAGCCGTACTGCAAGCCGCAGGGCTGCCGGCAGTGCCTAGGTGCGTCACCTATTGGCCGCGTTTTTAGTACCACCGAACGCAAGCGCCTCCGTGCCAACGTGCACACCTGCGGGCATGGCGGATAGTGGTTCTGGCGACGCAGACACCCCCAACTCGCGTCCTACCCGGACCACACGCGTAGGCCGCCTGTGTGATCACGCTATCCGGCTGAGGTATGGGCGAGCGGCACTTGATCCTGGCGAGGACTGCCGAGGGCAGAGAGCGAGCACAATCGCGAGGCGTTAGGTTCGGTCGCAAGCATAAGCTGACGCCTCACCAGCGACGTGAGGCGATTGCTCTTCGAGAAGCTGGCGAGGCGTTAATCGGAATCGCCCGGAGCTATAACCTCAGTCATTCCACTATTTCGCGACTGGCTCGATGCAACGGTTACATCGACGGTGCTTCAGCCGCGAGCTTGGAGAACTCCTCCGGTGAATAGCCGCGTACAGTTGTTGTCCTGGCATTCCCCGAAGCGGAAATTGCCGTAACAAACTTCGCCATCGCCTCACCGTTTGGCATTTCGGCCGTGATGACAACGTCATACTGACCCGTCGTCACGTAGCCACTGAGTATCCGCCCTCCTAATTTCTCTGCTATCGCCCTGGCGGCTTGAGCGCGTTTGCTAGCGTCTTTCGCGTTTTTGGCACCTTGATCAGTCCAATTCAAAAAACAAAGAAACGTAGGCATGATCTCCTCCTTATAGTAACTTGGGCTGTGTCGGCCGCCGCATCCGCTCCGTCTCGACCACCAACAGCGGGGAAAACAAAAGCATTGTCAGCGGCTAAAAGCATTCTAGCACTTCTGGTGATGTCTGTCGGGCTTGCGACGTTGAGGCTATTTGCGAGCGCCTGCGCGCGACCCGCAGCGGTTCACAAGCGCGGCTTTGAGCTGATCTTCCGCGTTTACGGGCCGACGAAGGAATTTTTCGGGAAAACCTGGGTGCTGCCCGCCACCGAGAAGGTCGCGGTGCAATAAGCCAAAAGAAGGTGCGCGCTCGCCTGCGATTTCTGGTTATGGCACAAAGCGGACGTTTCGCGCGACGCGGCAAATGTCCATTGATGCTGATCACATGCCTTCGAAGAGAGCCGTCGACAAATATCGCTCCGCAAAGTCTGGCACAACGACGACGATGTTCTTGCCGGCAAACTCCGTGCGCCCGCCGATTGTGAGCGCCGCGGCAACGGCGGCGCCCGACGAGATGCCGCATGGAATGCCTTCGTGGCGTGCCAGCGCCCGCGAGGTGTCGATCGCGCTTTGATTGCTGACCCTAAGGATTTCGTCGATGATGGAGCGATCGAGAATGTCTGGTACAAAGCCCGCGCCGATCCCCTGGATCTTATGAGGGCCCGGCTTGCCCCCGGACAAGACTGGACTATCCTCCGGCTCGACGGCGACGACGTGCAGCGACGGCTTGCGCGGTTTTAGCACCTGGCCAACACCAGTGATTGTGCCGCCAGTGCCGACGCCGGCGACAAATGCGTCGATCGTGCCAGACGTGTCTCGCCAGATTTCCTCCGCCGTGGTACGGCGGTGAATTTCTGGATTGGCGGGATTGCGAAACTGCTGAGGCATGACGGAGTTCGGCGTGTTGCGCGCGATTTCCTCGGCACGCGCTACCGCGCCGCTCATGCCCTGGGCAGCCGGCGTGAGCTCGAGCTCCGCACCAAGGAAAGCCAGCATCTTGCGTCGTTCGATCGACATTGAATCAGGCATAACCAGGATCAGCCGGTAGCCGCGGGCTGCGGCGACAAACGCGAGTGCGATGCCGGTATTGCCCGAGGTTGGCTCGATCAGCACCGTACCAGGGCCAATCTTACCGGCCGTCTCCAGCGCATCGATCATCGACACACCAATACGGTCCTTGACGCTCGCGGCCGGACTGAAGAACTCAAGCTTGGCGAGGATATCGGCTTTGATCCCGCGCAACCTTGGCAGGCGATTAAGCCGCACCATTGGCGTCGCGCCGATGGTTTCGGTGATTGAATTGTAGATGCAGCCGCGGAATTCGGCGTGATCGAATGAATGTATTCCGGAACGCGACCCCGTAATGGCTTCAGACATGTTGAATTCTCCAATGTAGACGATGACCTTTTAGACGGGAACTCTCGCCTGCTTGTGCAGCCCACACTCGTCCTATCATACAGGTTGGTTAGCATTTTTCGCACCACTGGGAGCACGGGCCCAGCGCTTTTTGCTGCGGTGCATGAGTCCGCCTTCACCAAGCGGACCTGGCAATTGCGCCGACGAACGTCCGCTCCCAAGGGCAAAGCGGACTCATAGCGGCGAAAGGACTGGCCCCGATGTCCTGGCGTTGGAGCCTATTTGTTTTGCGGTGACCTTGGTCACAGCGCGAACTCGCTGCAAGGTATAGTGAAAGCGTGGGGCTCCTGTCGGAAAGGAGACCTTCCGATGTCTAGGTTACGTGAGCTGTATGCTCAAAAAGCAGCCCCTGCGTGGTCCTGTTTAGTTGCAACGCTCAATGACCCTATTCTGATTGCAGTAGTGCTCTTCTGCCTGCTCGGTTTAGTGGTCGCTGCCGGCAGGCTGCGCTGGAACGAATGGTACGTTGCGACCCATCCTGACGGCGTCGAAAGCTCCGGACAGGTCGTCGCTGGATCGCGTTAGGACGCAGAGTTGCAAGCTCGGTCGATGATAGACGTCTGACTCCGCAGCCACTGCGCGCAAATACCGAAGCGCTATTGAGCCGGAGAGAGCCAGATGTCGCGTGGTGGTTCCGCTGGAGGCGGGGCCACCGCGAGTGTACGCCGGTTGCCGTCATAAGGGTATCTCCATGAGGCTCACGAAGTTTTCGGACTATGCATTGCGTCTGCTCTTATATACGCACGCGGCGGGCGGCCGGCGTGTGACCGTTGAGGAAACAGCGGCTGCATACCGCATCTCCCGCGCACATGTGATGAAGGTGGTCAATTCGCTGACACGCGCTGGCTATCTCACCGCCCTGCGGGGACGCTCCGGGGGCTTGGTATTAGCGCGGCCGGCCGAAGATATACGCCTCGGCGAGGTGGTGCGGGCGACTGAGCCGGACTTTGCGATTGTCGAATGCTTTTCGAGGACCAATCAATGCGTGCTCACAGGCCGTTGCCGGCGGGCGCGCGTTCTCGACCTGGCGCTGACAGCGTTTCTCGCTGAGTTGAACCAACACACGCTTGCGAGCGTAGCGTTAAAGCGCAAAGACTTCCGTGCCTTTCAGACCGCCCGGCGACCGACAGCGTCCCGGCGGGCGACTGCGTGACTGAAAGGGATGCCTTTGCTGCGGCTGCTGGAGTCCACTTCTGGCACTAAGCGGATATTGCCACCGCGCTGCGCGATGTCTGCTTTCGCGGGCAAAGCAGATATTTCGAATTCGCCCCCGTCATGTCCGCTTGTGACCCAAAGCGGACATTCACTCGCCATGGCAATTTTGTTTCCTAAGCGAATCCTGGCAGGCGCGGATCGATAGCGTCACGCCGTCGGCTAAGCAAACTGCCTCATTCGTCGGCTAGGGGATAAGCGCAGATCTCTGATCGGGTTAGGAACCGACGTTCTCGTCCGTTGTCGAGCGAAAACATCCCGCCACGGCCCGGCACGACGTCGATGATGAGGTCGGTGTGCTTCCAAGCCTCGTATTGCCAGCGACTGATATAAAACGGCGCACCCCCGATCTCGCCGAGCTTTACGTCATTATCGCCAATCAAGAACTCGCCTTGTGGGTAGCACATGGGCGAAGAGCCGTCGCAGCAGCCGCCAGACTGGTGAAATAGTACCGGGCCGTGGTCAGCAACTATTTCGGCGAGCAATTCCAGAGCCGCGGGAGTCGCGGTTACTTTGTCGGGCATTCCCTGTCTCCCTTGCCGAAAATCGAAAGCGTCCGGCGGGATTGCAGCCCCGCCGGACCTTCGTCACCCGATCGCCCGCCATTCGCAGAAAGCAGGAATGGAGGGCGGGCCAATCCCATCAAAAGAAGCCGAGCTTCTTGGGGCTGTAGCTCACCAGCATGTTTTTAGTCTGCTGATAGTGATCGAGCATCATCTTGTGGGTCTCCCGGCCGACGCCAGACTGCTTGTAGCCGCCAAATGCCGCATGGGCGGGATAGGCGTGATAGCAATTGGTCCATACACGGCCCGCCTGGATTGCGCGGCCGAAACGGTAGCAGCGATTCGCATTGCGGCTCCAGACGCCCGCGCCGAGACCGTAGAGAGTATCGTTGGCGATCGACAGTGCATCCTCGTCGGTTTTGAAGGTTGTCACGGACACAACGGGTCCGAAGATCTCTTCCTGGAAGATTCGCATCTTGTTATGGCCCTTGAACACGGTCGGCTTGACATAATAGCCACCCCCTAATTCGCCGCCGAGCACGTTGCGCTCACCGCCGATAAGAACCTTGGCGCCCTCTTTCTTGCCGATGTCGATATACGAGAGGATCTTCTCAAGCTGCTCGGAGGAGGCTTGTGCGCCGATCATCGTGGAAGGGTCAAGCGGGCTGCCCTGCACGATCGCCCCCACTCGCTTTAGGGCGCGGTCCATGAAACGATCATAAATCGATTCGTGAACAAGCGCGCGGCTCGGGCAGGTGCAGACCTCACCCTGGTTCAGCGCAAACATGACGAAACCTTCGATCGCCTTGTCGAAGAAATCGTCGTCCTCGGCGCACACGTCGCTGAAGAAAATGTTTGGCGACTTGCCACCCAGTTCGAGCGTAACCGGGATCAAGTTCTGTGAGGCGTACTGCATGATCAGCCGGCCCGTCGTCGTCTCGCCGGTGAAGGCGATCTTGGCGATGCGGCTCGAAGAAGCCAGCGGTTTGCCCGCTTCGACGCCGAAGCCGTTCACGATGTTGAGCACCCCCTTGGGGAGGAGATCGGCGACGAGCTCGAGCCAGACCATGATCGACGCCGGAGTCTGCTCGGCCGGTTTGATGACGACGCAGTTGCCGGCAGCGAGCGCTGGCGCGAGTTTCCAGGCCGCCATTAGGATCGGGAAGTTCCACGGAATGATTTGACCTACCACGCCGAGTGGCTCATGGAAGTGATAGGCGACCGTGTCATGATCAATCTCTGCGATCGAGCCTTCCTGTGCGCGGATCGCGCCGGCGAAATAGCGGAAATGATCGATCGCCAGCGGGATGTCGGCGGCTGTTGTCTCGCGAATCGGCTTACCGTTATCCCACGTCTCAGCGGTCGCCAACTTGCCGAGGTTCGCCTCCATACGGTCGGCGATCTTGTTTAGGATCAGGGCGCGTTCCGTCGAACTGGTGCGGCCCCAAGCGTCTTTGGCGGCGTGGGCAGCATCAAGTGCTGCCTCAATATCGGACCCGTCTGAGCGAGCGATCTCGCACACCGGCTGTCCGGTAATCGGCGAAATGTTGTCGAAATATTTGCCAGCGTTGGACGCCCGCCAACTGCCGCCGATGAAGTTCTCATAACGCTTGGCAAAGGGCGCCTTGAGCGCCGAACGTATGTCGAGCTTGGTCATGTGTTTCTCCCTTTTCCACACCGAATAAGATGGCGTTGGGGAAACATCTCTTTCGAATCCGACGCGTTGAACAGGCCCCGAGATCAGGACACCCGCGGAAGTGTCGCAAATTTGTTACAGGCTGCCCTGAGAATCGTCTTAGCGGTGTACGCCGAGCTGCTTCAGCTTGCGGTGCAGCGTGGCACGGGAAATGTCGAGGTCCTTTGCGGCCTTGGAGACGTTGCCGTTGGCGCGCACGAGAGCCCGGTGCAGCGCGGCGCGTTCGGCCATGGCGATGTCGTCGCTCGCCGCCCGCACCTCGCCAATGACATCGGCCGCCGGGATCGGGCGCGCGAGCGCAGCCGAAGTGAGGCCGAGCGCGCGGCGTGCCGTGCGCGTTGCACCAACAACGAGGTCGTCGCGATCCACCGCCAGCAGTGAATTGACGGCCCGCTCGCTTTTCGGCGTCAGTAGAATCCGCGAACCGGGAAAGGCGCGGCGGAAGTTTTCCGCCTCAATGACGCGTGCCGCGTCGGCCACTGCGGTCGCGATCAGGTGCGCGAAACCTTCAGTCAGATCTGCGCGGCACGAGGAAACGTCGAGTGCCGCTGCCAGTTCGCCGTGCTCGTCGAAAATCGGCGCGGTTGTACAGAACAGGCGCGAATTGCGAGTGAAGAAATGCTGATCGCGATCGATGGTAACTGGTCTTTTTTCGAAGATGCAAGTGCCAATACCGTTGGTGCCCTCGGACTTCTCGCTCCAAACCGCACCCGTCCAAAGACCCCAGGTGTCAAACGTCGCATCGTCCGCGACCGCCCCTCTCCGATCGACCACAAGTCCGCCGCCGTCTGCCAACAGAACAGAACAGCCGACTCCACCCACGGCCAAGAACAGCCGGTCGAGTGTGCTCTGCGCCACTCTGAGTAACCGCCCGAGACGTTCTTGCGCGGCGGCTACCTCGCGTTGGGTGAGTCGGAGCGAAGGTGCATGATTTGCGGGATCAAGCGCGTGCAAATGGCCACAACGGCGCCAGGAAGCAGCGAGCCCGGAGTTTGCGTCCTTGTCTCCGGCAAGTACGTCCAGGACCCTACTAGCGTGGGCGTCGCCCAGCGAGCGGCCCATGCTCTCCTCCCTCCGCCCGATAAACACAGCAAAAGGGTACCGTATCGCCTTTAAAGACTGCGCCCTTGATCCGTATCAAGGAAGTGAGGGAGTAATCAACCATTTTGACTGCCGACGGTGGGAAGGGGCAGTGAGGTCACCTATTGGCACAAAGCGGACATCCCAATAGCACCCAGAAATGTTCCGCTATCGGCGGTAAAGCGGACGTAAGTCGGACGTTCAGATGATCGTCACCACGACCTTAAAGACCGAAGGTTTTATCCGTTGGCGCTATTTGTGGTGGGCGTTGTCAGCGGTCGGTGTGATGATCGGCGCGATCCTGGCCGGCAATATTTGGTTCCTTGACTTCGTCCACGTGTTTTCCAGCCTGCTGTGGACGGGCGTCGATCTCTTCATGGGGTTTGTCCTCGGCCCAATCCTGCGCCGGGTCGACCTTCCAGTTCGTCGAGAAATCATGCGGCGGCTGACGCCTCGAACGCTGTTCCTAATGCCAACCGTGTCGATCATTTCGGGTACAACAGGTTGGTTTCTCGCGGTCAAGCTGGGTTACTCCACGCTTGAATGGCCAGCCTATGGCTGGGTCGCAGCAGCGCTAATTCTGGTTGCGTTAATGACAATCCAAGGCTTGGGGTTCTTGACGCCTGTCAACGTGTTCGTCTGCCTGGAATTGCAAAAGATCGAACCCAATATGAAAAAGATCGGCTATTGGATGCAGCGATACTTCTACGTCGTTGCCGTGCAAGGCACGATGCAAGTGGCGATTATCGTCGTCATGACGCGTTTTCGAGCAGGCATCTGAGCTTGTTAGTTGCCGAGGCCACTTGTGGCTTTTCGCCAGACGGCTTGACCGGCACTGCGCCTTGAGATGCTTTACCACTCACGCCGCGACGTCCACGGCAGCGCATCGAGCGCCATCAGCGTTACGGCGTTTGGGCAATAATCCTTCCATGCTGAATTGGAGGGATTGCGCGCAAGGTCTCGCAAACACCGTCTATGGCTTTCGCAGAAAGAGCAAACGCGTTGCAGATCTTGGACCGTTTGAGGTTCAAATGCGGAGACTTCGACAAGATCTAAGTCGAGCACCGCCATCCGCCGTTCCAAGAGGTTAGGTGCGTTTGGACCAAGGCTCGCAAGCGCACGGAATTCACCAGCAGATAAACCGGCATCCCTCGCCATACGCTCAACTTCCTTTTCGCCACACGCCTGCAGGTCGTTTAGATCATTGCTTCGGCTTCGATCCCGGATCCATTGCAAGATGGCTCGGATGGGCGCATGGGAAATTTCTGTGCGCGGCAGGGTAGATATATGACCCTCCACCTAAGCAGCTATTTCACCTTGAATGTAGCGTTCAAGTTGATCGATAGCGAATTCCCTTTTGGAAATAATAAACTTGAGCAAATCGCCGATGGAGATAATGCCGGTCACTTTTGTGTCTTCGACTACGGGCAGATGACGTACACGTTTTTCTGTCATCAGTGCCATGCATAGTTCGACCGATTGTTCCGGCCGAACATTGATTACGTCCCTCTCCATAATGTCTCTGACCAGTGTGCTTGGAGACGCTTTGCCTTTAAGAATGACATTCCGCGAATAGTGTCGCTCGGTTATGATGCCGACCAATTTTTCGCCGTCCATCACAACCAGAGAACCAACATCTTTTTCAGCCATTTTCGCCACAGCTTCGAGCACTGTAGCGTCTGGATCGATGGTCCAAACGTGCCGGCCCTTCTGTTCAAGCAGATGTTTTACGGTCATGCGCGCCCCCCTTGTCGAAACTGTTGGTGCGCGTCTTGTCTTTAAATGATTTTTTTTTAGCACCAATCGGATGGACTGCCTTTGATCTATATCAATGGTAGAAACCGCGTCCGCATCTGGGTCAACAAGGCGGACGATTTGATGCAGGTCAATGCTTTCCCGAAGGACGAGGAACAACTTTCTAACGGACCTAATGGCGAGGAGATCGACATGACTACGATCACATCGCTTCCGGAACCTTGTGAATGTATTCGCTGTGGCGCACGACTCACTTCCCCAGATCGATGCGCATACTTGGACGAAGAGACCGCATGCTATCTATGGAACTGTCATAAATGTGGTTGCGAGTTTGAATCATCAATCTCTCTGTATCCGGAAACGCCACTAACACCTGAAATCGTCGAGGAGTTTCTGCCGAATTTGCTAATTGCGTGACGGATTTCTGTGCATGCGAGGGTTAGCGCCGAGTTGGAGGACGCTCCCGTGGAAGGAGTTGTCTATGATCTGCCGCGAAATGATTGCTATGACGACGGTGTTCAGCCTTGGACTGGCGTTGGTCCCATTCGCTTGGGCTGACCCTGCGAGTGAAGTCTGCGCGGCTCTCGTAGATGCACGTGTTGCTCTGTATTCGATGATGAACGCGAAGGACAAGTCAGCGCAGGACGCTTTTAACACGAAGGTGCAAGCAGCAAGCACTAAGCTTGATTCCGTGCTTACCGGGATGGCCGGCGCGGACGCCAAGGTGGCAGCCGACTTCAAGGCAATTTGGGATCAGTTCAAGGCGACGCGTGAGAAAGAAATCATACCGGCGATCTATAAGGGAAACGTCGATGAGGCCAAGAAGATCACTAACGGCATTCAGTATGAGCGTTTGTCCAAGATGTGGAGTATCATGTCTTGCAAATAAGGTGGACTGCCCGGACGCGCGATCTGGCGCTGCGCGCGGCGCGCGATGAATTTTCGTTCGAAGATGATAACAACCGCATACCGGGCATGTGTGGAAAAGTGATCCAGAGCAGCGGCCCGTTGCGCTACGGCATCGTCGAAGGCATGGATGTGCGCGACAGCTGCGCCCATGACTATTCGCCCGCTGGAAAGCCGCGCCCAGTCAGGACCTTTTGGTCATCGGGCGCAATCATGCGACCGGCGCTGTTTCGCTCGACCCGCTGCGTTGGGGTTTCATTCCGCACTAGAGCATGGACCCGACCGGAGGCCGCAAGCCGATCAATGCCAGGTGCGTGTTGGTCTTGACAATGCAATCACCAATTGGCCGGCGGGGGTCAAACAGGGGACCTCACTGCTCCTTGATTCCAGCAGCCAGCACATGGCGCATAGCAGGGTTGCCAGGTCCGCAATAAACTCCTTGCGCTATATCAACTCATATCGACACAACCCGTTTAATCCGGTCGCGCATGGTTGCCGCCGTCGTCTATCGTTGTCCCAATACAGGTCTAAACGTGCACGGATGGGTCTGTGACGATTCCACCGACAACGGGCCTGAATCCTACGAGCAAGTGACTTGCACCGCGTGCACGCGGGTTCATCTAGTCAACGCAAAAAACGGCAAGGTGCTTGGAGCGGATGATGAATAGAGAGTGCCTATTAAAAAATCCGTGTCCGCTGGCTGTTAGAGCATTCCAACCTATCAGGCGGTAAAGCCTTGATGCTTGGCCAGCTTGATTTTCAGAGGAAAGTCTATGCTGAACTATGAGGTATTTCGAGCTGCACGGGTACAAACCAAACCGTTTCCATACCTTGTGACGCCAGCTTTTCTTTGCGGTGACGATCTTGCTGAAGTGATCAGAGATTTTCCGAAGATCGATATGGGCGGCTTGTTCCTTCCCGAAGCAGTACCATATGGCCCCGCGTTTGCTCAATTGCTCAGCGAGTTGGAAGGACCCGAGCTGACAAAAATAGTCGAAGAAAAGCTGGATATCGACCTCGCCGGTCGACCCACCATGATGACAGTGCGCGCCAATTGCCAAGCTAAAGACGGCCGCATCCATGCGGATGCTCGCGACACTGTTGCTCTACCTCAACGAACCTTGAGCAGCGCAGGGCGGTAGACTACGGGTGCTGCGATCCGGTACCGATATCGAAGACTATGCGGCCGAGGTGGCGCCGGAGGGCGGCTTGTTATTCGCCTTCCGCATCCAGGCGAATTCGTGGCACGGCCATAAACCATTCGTCGGGCCGCGCCGCTACGTGATGCTGAACTATTGCAGGGATACCGAATCCCGTAACCGGGAAGTAGAGAGGCACCATTTCTCCGGTAGAGTGAAGAAAGCAAAGCGGCTATTCGGAATCGGCCAAGTTTCCAATTATCAAAACGCCCCGGGCGCAGCTGCATCGAGATTAAAATGATAGTCGGAAACAAGCGACAGTACACGATTGGCCATTGGCCAGGCCACGAGCGATGATTCTGCGCAATTGGCCAGGTTCGGCGACGAAGATGCAACTCCAATTGCTTGAACATTTAGAGCGGCGAATACCACGTTACACCAGTTACCCAACTGCCGCACAGTTCGGTTCAGATATTAATGGGGACGCATATGAAGACTGGCTTGCCGCGCTACCGCCCGACGAGAGGGCGTCAATTTATATTCACATACCATTTTGCACACAGCTTTGTCTGTACTGTGGATGCCATACTACGGTGAGTCGCGGCTACGGGCCGGTAGCGACCTATGTCGACCTACTTAAACGCGAAATTTCTTTGATTGGCCAAATTACTGGCCGCCGCAAAATCAACCACATTCATTGGGGTGGCGGCACTCCTACGATAGTGGCGCCGGAGGATTTCCTTCGAGTGATGGCTGTCCTCGAAGCGCAATTCAGTTTCACCGGACAAACTGAACTGGCCATCGAAATTGATCCGCGCACATTGACCCGTGAACACATCACCGCTTTTGCTCGCGCCGGCATCACCCGCGCGAGCCTGGGCGTTCAGGATTTTGAGCCGCGTGTACAAGCGGCGGTGCGGCGGATACAGAGCTTCGATCAAACCGCGCGGGCCGTCGACTCGCTCCGAGACGTTGGTATTGAAAGCATTAATCTCGACCTGATGTATGGGCTGCCGCACCAGGCCGTATCAACTATCACCGCTACTGCCGAACGGGCACTTGCACTTCAGCCTGATCGCATCGCTCTGTTCGGCTACGCGCATGTGCCTTGGATGAAACGACATCAGCGTCTCATCGCCCAATCGGCATTGCCCGACGGTACCGAGCGGTTTGCGCAAAACCGTGCCGCAGCTGATGTGTTTATCGCAGCGGGTTACCAGTCGATCGGCCTCGATCATTTCGCTAAAAACGGTGATTTGCTGGCCTCGCGGCAGCGTGAAGGCAGGCTCCATCGCAACTTCCAGGGCTACACGACAGACGAATCGAGGACCATACTTGGATTTGGCGCTTCCGCGATCGGAACCTTGCCGCCAGGTTATGTGCAAAATGCAGCCGGTACTCTCCAATATCGTGACGCCATCGATCGCGAGCGCCCGGCCATCACTCGCGGATACCTATTGACTGACGAAGATCGGTTTCGCTGGTACATCATCGAGCGTCTCATGTGCGACCTGCACGTCGATTTGGCAGACGTATGTAGAGCGCGTGGGAGAAGCTTGGCCGATCTTGCTCCTGAGTTTAGGCAGCTGGATGAGCTTGTTGCCCAAGGAATCGTCGAGCGCGGAGATGGCAGAATTACCGTTTCGTCGCCGCCATTCATACGCACCGTTTGCGCGGTCTTTGATAAGCATTCGTTCAACGGTGGGCCACGCTACTCGCTAGCATCATGAGACCTAGCCCTATTTAGTTGCGAGCTTCTCAAACAATATCGTTTGGTCGCGTCGTTTTGCCCGCGGACAGTCGCGCCGGGACCACCGTTAGTGGCCACTGAATATGAGAAAATCGATTAGATAATGTGATACGACACAAATCGAAAGACGGCGGGTTGTCCAATATGCAATGCCAAAAAAGATGCCATGCACAAACGCATTCACCATCGTATCCACAACACCGGATGTGAAATGAATGAGCGCAAAGATGGTCGTGCTTATGATGATGACTGGAAATTTTTGTGGGAACCAGCGCTCGATCACCGCGAATAAGAATTTGCGAAAGACTAGTTCCTCGACGAATACAGCGAACAAGAGTCCCAGCGAAAGATCCACGACTCGAAGAGTTGGATCTGCGATTGGAGGCCAAGACGATGTCTCCATAAACCGAAAATACTGCTCGAGCACAGGGCAGCCAAATACTTGCTCTGCAAGCTCCGCGACAAATAACAGCAAAAAAACCCAAAGTGACCTTAACCAGTTGGCCCGTAGATGCACCGGCCGGAGGAAACCGGAACGGAAGCCAAGGATAACTCCAGTCACAGAAATGCATCTAGCTAGGTAATCGAATGCCAGCCAGTGGACGTAATTGTCATCACCAAGGAGGACGATACGCCTAACGATGAAGGGTCCGATCGCTAGGATTACCGTCAGCCAAAGACCCCACAGAGACCATGGCTGCGACCGGTGAGTGGTCGCGGACGGGAGCTGTATCGCATGGCAGGCCAGGGTCGGTTGCAACATGACTGGGGGCGCTCTCTGGGTCTTCGAGCCACATCGTTCGCAGCTAATATACGTACGGGATCAATCGCGCGGTCTGAGCCATGTAGTTCCTGTATTGGGGAAAAGTTCTCAACAGGACTTGTTCCTCGTTGCTCATCCTTATGACCTGACAGGCACATTGCAGCATTAGAATCAGCACAGCCGATAGCGAGAAGAATTGTAGCGTTAACCCAACCAGCACCATGCCTTCACCCAGATACAGTGGATGACGGACCACGGCGTAGGGACCGCGTAGCACCAATCGGCGCGCCTCTGACATCATGCTAATCGATTGGCCTAGGTTGAGCGCACTATAGAGTGCGAGGATGGTGCCAACGACAGCCAGCAGCATTGACGTGAAGTAGAGCTGACTTGAAAGCTCGACCGGCGGCAACGAAACGATTCCAACGCTGAGATACGTTCCAGCTATTGCGGCAGCGCGCGGCATCAGCCCCCCAGCTTTAGCTTGAGGCTGGTCACGGGAAATCAATAGAGCGATCAGCGTGCTGATGAAAACCAACGTCGTGAGCTTAGAGATAAGTCCCAAAATCGCGCGGAAGTCGATGGCTCCGAAGTCCATAACCACTATCTCTTGCACTAGAGCCGGGAGGCGTGCTGCTACACAGAGCCCGTACCAGACGATCAAGGGCAGCGCTGCAAGTAGATCGTAGACTTTGGTCTGTTCCAGCGCTTTGGCGCCGATGTTGCCCCGCGGGATGGTGCGTATAGGTGTGGCGCTAATCCCGTGACTTATCTTCTGGCGGCTCATCGAATTGCTCGGGTTTCAAACCTGGCGCGAAGTGCTTTTGCTAGGACGTCGGCGACGATCATGAGCTTCGGACCTCATCTGGATGCTTCGCATCCGGCTCGTTGTATCGCGATGGTTGACGAAACGATTTTAAGATCAGGCTAATGTGTGCAGTGTGCTACTATGCAATTGCATCGGTCCGCCTATGCAAATAACCATGTACTTCCAATGGTGGTGGACGCTAAAGCAGCGGCGATCCTTGCGGCGGAGTAAAGAGCCTTGACTTAAGTCAAGGGACCTCATTGCCACAAAAAGCAGCCGCTGCCCGCTAGGAAAGGCGCAGCTAGGTGCAGAACAGCAAAAATTTGATAGTTTCTTGCTGCAACTCACCTAGTCGCATTTTTAGTCGCGTTAAGGAATGTCCGCTTTCGAGGATAGACGAGACAGCGCGCGCACTGACGCACGCGGCCGATCGATTTGCCTGAGGCGGCTTTTCGCGTGGGCGCACAAAGCCGGTACAGGTCGTACCAGCGTCGTACTCACATCACACGGCCAGTCTCTTCACCGCCACCTGCCGCCGCAAGCTAGGCGAGATCCACCGCGAAGCGCTTTAAATCTGCAAGCGAACAGTAAGACAAGGCACCCTCATGGGTGGCGCGCAGGACGACACGGGGCGCTCGGTTCGCTTCGAGTGCTTCCTGCCATCGCGGTGCACACAAACACCAACGGTCCCGCGGTTTGAGACCGGCAAAGCCAAATTCTGGAATCGGCGTCGACAGATCATTGCCGCGCGATTTTGAGAATTCGAGAAATGCGGCAGTCATGACGGCGCAGACGGTGTGGCTACCAACGTCCTCAGGCCCGGTATTGCAGCAGCCATCCCGATAGAATCCGGACATTGGACTGATTGAGCAGATCTCAAGTGGCTCGCCGAGCACGTTGCGAGCTATGTTCATTCGCCGACGCCCATGATCTCGATCGTCCCTCAGCATTATCGTGTCTCAGCGGTTTTGTATGCGTTCAGCTCAAATCGTCACCGATTGGATGGACGAGTCAATGCATAGGAAGTTCGCCGATGAGCAGGCCGGATGGCCAGTAGAGGAGGTGGCCGCGGCAGCGCATGCAATCGCTGCTGCCAAATCCCAATATTGGCACCGGCAGCGACGCGAGCATGGCGACAAGGTCGCATTCTCGCCCGTGCGGCAGTACCCAACTGGCGGAGACGGCTCCGCGCTCAGTCAGTTGGTCAATATGCCAGTGCACCGATTTGCCCTTCCTCATGTGCCGGGCCACGCGCGCTTTCAGACCGCCCGGCCCGTTGGCCGAGCCGCAGTAAAGATAGCGACCCGGCGATAGGGCTTGAGGTGGCTCGCGAGCGATCCTGACCGTCGCAGTCTCTTGCAAACCGATCTGAAGGATATATGACCCCGGTGCCTTGGGCACGGCAGCGGCATTCGCGCAGAACTGAAGTGCGGTCATGAAATCTGGACCATATATCCACCTTTGGAAGATTTACTCACCGAATCACGCTATCGAGCCAGTCAGAGAGCGCGTCCATGACCTCTCCGAGAACTTGCGTGTCGCTTCGGCCCGATCGGGCAGGCACGTGAAAGGAATGATCAGCACCCGCAAACACCTTCAAGGTTGCCAGCTTACCGATCCTCATGCAGACCGGGCGAAGTTCGTCGAGCGATGCCAACGTATCGCGGGCGCCTTGCAGGAACAACATTGGGATTTGGATGTCAAACAGGTGCTTGGCGCGATCTTGCGAAGGGCGTCCGGCCGGATGGAGTGGAAAACCAAGGAATGCTAATCCTCGCACGCCCGCCAGTGACGCATTCGCCTGCGCCTGAGACGTCATTCGACCGCCGAACGACTTGCCTCCGGCAATGAGTGGAAGTTTTGGCAGTAAATTAAGCGCTGCGGCCGCTGCAGCGCGGACCGTGGCTTGCGCTATCGGAGGTGGATCGGGTCGTTTCGCGCGACGCTCCATGTGCGGAAACTGATAGCGCAACGTCGCGATCTGTCGTTTGGCAAGCTCTTGCGCCACAGCTGCCATGAAGGGATGATTCATACCCGCACCGGCGCCATGCGCCAGCACGTAGCAAGCTCGTGCGTGGGGCGGGTTTTGTATCAAGCCGGAGACGCGAACGGCGTCACTAACAGTAATTTTGATGGGTTTGGTAATGGACGAAGACACAAACGAATCCGAAGATGCAGCGTCTGATGAAATCTTGGCGGCTAAGATGGAGAACCTGGCGTTCGTGGCTACGGCTCCTTTTGATAGGTGCCGACAAGCTCTGCATTGGCCAATACGTGGCCCTGCAGCGCCCGCTCGATCTGCGATTTCGTCGCGCCTTTTAGACTAAGCGTGTTATCCAGCGCGTAGAGCTTATGAAAGTAACGGTGCCGGCCGATCGGCGGACATGGCCCGCCATACCCTGTCTTTTTGAAATCATTCGGCCCGAGTAAGGCGCCTTGCGGTAATCCTGTCTTGCCCGCGTTCTCAGGCAAGCTCTTGGTATCGGGCGGCATGTTGTAGACGACCCAATGTACCCAAACCATCTTGGGTGCTTTCGGATCAGGTGCGTCAGGGTCATCGATAATCAGAACGAGACTTTTAGCGCCGTTGGGAACGCCCTCCCACACAAGTGGCGGCGAAATGTCTTCGCCCTCACAGGTGTACTTGGAGGGAATGTGACCATTCTGTTGGAAGGCGGGTGATTTTAGGATCATGGCCATGGCAGCATTTCCCCATATCGGCGAAGTCACGAAGAGAATAACGGCCAGCCTGGAGTTTCGATGCGGAGATGCGTGCTTCATCTCGTCAAGAGAACCGGAGAGCTAACGGTTGGTTCCTCAAATTTAGGCCGAAAGTGGACACCGCGCGAGGCATCAGTGCGGTGGCCGTCGCTTGCGGTAAGTGTAGCGGAATCTCGAAACCCGTTGTCCGGCTTGGCTCAGGCTTGGAAAACCCTGGCGGCTGATTTCGATTGCCGTTTCTGACGGAAACGGAGACATGCCTCTGACGTGTGCCGACTCCCGAGAATGACCCCAAACGGACATCCCAAGCGGGGACCTTTGCGTGAAAGTGACAGGCAAGCGGGGCGCGGTGCCGCCCGGTTCCTGGCATGACGCGGCATCGTATCTGCCGACCCTCTTTGAAATAAAGAGGCCGCCAACCGAGGCGGCCTCTGATGTTCTCTCGCAAATGATGCGCGTTATTGCGGTAGGCCCTCGATGGCGAACGGACGGAACGTGGCGATCGAGGTCACTCGATGAATTCGAAGTCGAGTTCATCCTTATGGCCAAAGCCGCGCTTGTTATCGATAATGACGATTTTGTGCGGAACAAGCCGATACAGTTCGGCGGCTGCATACATACGCTTAAGGATCGGCTGGTCGGACAGATGCTGCACCACCGGATAGCGTGCTTCAAGCAGTCTACGAGCATGGTTACGCTCGACAGCATCGCTGATGCGATGGGCAGCTCCAAAAACTTGCACGCCGCAGATCTCATCAAAGTCGCGGTAGTCCGGCGCTATCGTCGCAGCAACTTGCGGATTGATTTCGAGCATCTTCGAATGTCGGGTTTGCCGTTCGGAAACCCATAGCAGCGAAAGCCCATCACGGGCGTAAAAGACGTTTGCCGCATGCGGGCCGCGCGACCCACAGGTCGCCAAAGACATGACATGATGAGCATCAAGAAACGCTGTGATGCGGGCGACGATGTCGCCACTCTTGGTCATCTCAATCCTGCGCTGAAGGCGGATCGCCATCCTGCGACCACGAATCCGCCGGGCGCGGGTATTTGCGCAACAGCCGATAGACGAGGTTGACGTGCTCGGCTTCTTCTTCAACGAACTCCGCCGCCATCTCCTTGACTTTGGCGTCCTTGGCTGTTTCTACAATCGAGGTGAAGAAGGCGAGTGCACGTTTTTCGCCGGCAAGACACAGTTGTAGCGCATGCCACGGTGTCATCAGATAGTGCGCCGCACCAAGATCGACTTCCTCAGGACTCTCGCCTTTTCGCCAGATAGAGCTTAGCGTATTCGCCCGCCCATCCAGGTCGGCGTCGCCGGCCAGATTGCGTATCTCAGCAGCATGAATCGCTTCAGCCTTGCCTAGGTCGCGGAAAACTTTCACCAGCTCTGGATTGTTATGGGTCTCCATCTGATTGGCAAGCACTGCATAGCGCTCAACCGCGTCAGCTTCGATTCGATAGGCAATCGCCAACAGGTCGACGACATTAAAAATGGGTGGAATTGAAGGTGCCTTACTCATAGCGCGAAGTCCTTCTCAAGCTCGCTCAGGTCAACGCTGTTGTCCCCGACCTTGGCTTGGTAAGGCTTTCGCTCGCCACGATAGAGAATGCCAATATTGAATCCGTCGTCGGTCATAATGCGCCGCGCGGCTTTTGCTGGATCGTTGGTGGCAGCTACCGGCGCTGGGTGAACCCGGTTTTTCCATTCCCGCTCGTCTGGTCGGAATGTGACACAGGGGCTCAACACCTCGACGAATGAAAAGCCAGGATGCCTGATGGCTTCGACCAGGATATTTGCCGTCTCATTCGGTTCGCCCGAAAATGCGCGCGCTACGAAGTTGGCGCCTGAAGCCAACGCAATCACCAGCGGATGGAATGGACTTAAACCGGTTCCGCCGGGTGACAACGCCGTGTCGAAGTCAGGTTCAGTAGTCGGCGACGGTTGGCCCTTGGTCATGCCGTAGACGCGATTATCCATCACCACATAAGTCATGTCGATGTTGCGGCGACAGGCTTGAAGAAAATGATTGCCTCCGATGGAGTAACCGTCGCCATCGCCACTGGCGA
>Ga0187780_10001144_pt1 | contig 19924 bp, 15 predicted proteins | sample 1015_Q2_SP10_20__FD_132429 | JGI IMG/M metagenome (GOLD analysis project Ga0187780, IMG submission 132429) | Tropical peat soil microbial communities from peatlands in Department of Meta, Colombia - 1015_Q2_SP10_20_MG | ecosystem: Environmental > Terrestrial > Soil > Wetlands > Peat | place...
CGCGAAAAGTGACTCGTGGATTTTCGGGTCGTTGCCGATCACCATCGTCACGGCCATGGTCTCGCCCAGCGCGCGGGCCAACGCGAGAAAGATCGAACCCATGATGCCTGTGCGCGCCCATGGAACTACGACCTTCCATGTAGCTTCCCAGCGCGTGGCACCCAGCCCAAGAGCGGCTTCCCTCTGATCGCGGGGAACGGTGAGCAGCACTTCGCGCGAAACCGAGATGATAAAAGGTACGATCATGATCGCGAGAACGATGCCCGCCGTCAGGAACCCAACGCCATAGTTCGGCCCCTGAAAGATGGGAAGAAATCCAAGCACAGCCTTTAACGCCGGGCCAAGGGTCGTGCGCATGAGGGGAACGACAATAAAAATTCCGAGAAGCCCGTAGATCACGCTGGGGACAGCGGCTAGAAGATCAATCAGAAAAGCAATGGAGTCGCTCATACCTCGTGGCGCAAGCTCGGCGAGAAAGACCGCTGCAGCAAGTCCCAAGGGCACGGCAATCGCGAGCGAGACGACCGCCGTCACGAGCGTTCCGTAAATGAACGGAGCCGCTCCAAAATCATCGAAAACCGGGTCCCAAGTGCTCGTCCAAAAGAAGTGGAGTCCGAACTTCGCGCGAGAGAGGTGCGAGTTTATCCAGAGCTCGTATACGAGAAGCGAGGTGATCAGCAGAATCAGAGCGGCGAAGATGAGCGTAATAACGTGCGCAACTTCGTCGCCGCTGCGCAGGCGGGCAACAAAAGAACGCGGTCCCCCACCACTCGGGTGAGGGACCATTTTGTCAATCGTGGTGGCCGTCGTGGACATTCCCGCCTATTGGACCAAAGAGATGGCCTTGGTCTCCTTTGCGACTACCGGCTTCGGAAGTCGAGCGTAGGACAGTCCTTCGTTGTAGTTCTGTCCTTCATTTAGCATCCACTTCAGGAACGCCTTGATCGCATCCCGCTTCGCCGCATCCTGAATCTGCGCGGGAATGAGCAGCCAGGTGAAGCTCGAAATGGGATACGAAGTTGGGCCAGGCGCGTTCGTGATCGACACGCGGAAATCGTCCGGAATTTCCTTCGCCGCAGCGGCAGCCGCCGCCGTAACGCCCGCGAGGTCCGCCTTGACGAATTTCCCGGCCGCGTTCTGCACGTTCCCGAATGGGATGTTGTTCTGAAGGGCGTAAATCAGTTCGATATACCCGATCGAGCCCGGCGTTTGTTTCACGAGGCCGGTAACGCCTTCGTTTCCCTTGCCGCCCAGGCCGACAGGCCAGTTCACCGACGTCGCCTTGCCGACTTTGTTCTTCCATTCGTCGCTGGCTTTCGAGAGGAAGTCGGTGAAAATGTAGGACGTGCCGCTGCCGTCGGACCGGTGCACGACGACAATGTCAGCGTTGGGGAGTTTCACTCCGGGATTGGCTTTCGTGAGCTCCGGATCATTCCACTTCGTAATCGTGCCGAGGTAGATTCCTGCGAGCGCTTTCTGGGTGAAGTTCAGCCCTGCCGACACTCCGGAGACGTTATATGTCGGAACAACGGCACCGAGCACCGTGGGGAAGTGCAGGATCTTCACCTTCGCCTGCGCAAGCTGTTCATCGGTCATGGGGCCATCCGAAGCGCCGAAATCCACGGTTCCTGCCTGGAGCTGTCGAATGCCACCGCCCGAGCCGATCGACTGGTAGTTGATCTGAATGTTGGAGTGCTGGCTGTGGAACTCGTCAAACCATTTTGAGTAAATGGGATAGGGGAAAGTCGCTCCAGCCGCATTAAGCATTACCGCCTGCGCCTGTACAGGGGCGGCCAAGCCAGGGACCATAATGGCCAGGGCCGAAAGAAGGAACACAGCAAGCAGAGCTTTTCTCATGTTCGTAGGATTGTCCTCCTTCATTATCGTTTCGGAATTGTTACCGCCGCGTTACATCCAAAAGAATTCGGGATGAACGCCCCACCTCCCCTCGGAAGAAGGTAAGGGGCACGGCCTCGGGGGGTTGAGCAGACCGCGCCCCTATGGTGGGCGAATCGAGGGTGCATTGTTTCCAGCGCAAATCGCCGTAGCGCCAGAACCTTTTCGATTTCGTCCTCGCCAGAAAACCCATTCACCCGGTCGAGTCCGGTAGCGGCGGAGTGTAGGAACTCCGGTTGAACAGGGGATGACCGGAACATGAAAACTATGTGACTAACTAACTGCCAGCAGCTGCCGAGTCCTCCGCCGCTTCCAGGCGCTTGGCGCGGCCATGGCGAACCTCGAGCCCGCGCACCCAGAACAAAACGTCCTCGGCAATGTTCGTGGAGTGGTCGGCGATGCGCTCCAAGTGGCGCGACGCGAGGACAAACTGAACGTTTGGGGCGGCCTGCGTCGAATCCTGCGCAATCGCGGCGAGAAGGGTTTCAAAGACGCGATCGCGAAACTGGTCCACCACGTCGTCGCTCTCAAGCACCTGTGTAGCAAGATCGACGTTCTGGTAGATCAGAGCGCCCAGGCACTTCGACACCATTGCACGAACCGCCGTCGCCATCGGCTCAAGTTCTTGAGGCGACTCCGCGCCCTTCATGCCCGCCAAAGCTATGGCGCGCTCACCGAGGTTCACCGCCAAGTCTCCCATGCGTTCGAGGTCGTTATTGATCTTGAGCGTTGCAACGATCAGGCGGATATCGGTATCCGACAGGTTGCCTTGACGAAGCAGCCTGATGGCGTGCTCATCGATCACGATTTCCATTTCATTGACGCGGGGCTCGGTAAGGAACACCTCGCTCGCCAAGCGCTCATTTCGGTCGAGCAAAGCCATGACGGCCCGGCTCACGGACGATTCGACCGTCCGCGCCTGCGAAACCAGATAGTTCATTAATGCGCTCTGGAAAACACCCTCGCTGTTTATTGTCATCGTCGCCACAGTGCCTTCCTCCAGCAAGGCCTGCACCGCCCCTTGCAATCGTTCTTTTCGCCCTTGTTTACAATGGTTTCGGTGCGTTGCAACGTCATCAATCAAACGTGAATGTTCAAAGACACGCCGATCAGACAGCAAGAGGAACCGAGAAGGAAAATTTCGAACCGTGGCCGACTTCGCTTTCCACCCAGATGTGACCGCCATGCGCCTCAACGATGTGCTTCGCAATCGAGAGGCCTAGACCGGTGCCTCCCGCCTCACGCGAACGGGCTGCATCGATGCGATAAAAACGCTCAAAGATTCTTTCCTGGTCCGCGAGAGGAATCCCGATTCCCGTATCGGCCACGGAAACTACTGCGTCGCGTGGCCCGGCCTTGGCGCTGACGCGTATCTGGCCCCCCTCATGCGTATATTGGATTGCGTTGTCAAGCAGGTTCTGGAGGACTTCCTGAAGCAGGCTGGCATCTCCACGCACAGGCGGCATTCCCGGCGGGATGTCCAGCTCGAGAGCAATCTGTTTTCTCGTTGCCTTGAGTAAGCTCGTTTCCGCGCAGCGTTCGACCAGCTCCAGCAGCGAAACGGGGAAAAACTCGACTTCCAATTTCCCCGCTTCGATTCGCGCGAGTTTCAGCAGGTCATCCGTCAAACGAGCCAAACGCATCGCGTGCTCGCGAATGATCTCGAGGAAGCGGCGGTTGCTGCGCGGATCATCCATCGCGCCGGCCAGTAGCGTCTCCGCGAAGCCTTGAATGGCGGTCAGCGGGGTTTTGAACTCATGTGAAACGTTCGCGACGAAATCCTGCCGGACGCGCTCGAGGCGCCGTAGTTCGGTCACGTCGTGCAAAACGACGACAGCGCCAGATGGCCTTGTTCCAGCCTGTGGCTTTCCCGGAGCAGCCGTGGAAAAGCCGGGTTCAAGCGCCTGCACCGGTGTGGCCGTCACCGAGAACGCCCGCTGTTGCACGATTCCGATCCCGACGTCGGTTTGCAGCCCCTCCTCTCCGGCCAGGGCTCGCCGGATCAGTTCGAGTAGGGCGGAGTTGCGGATGACCTCGATCACGGGCTTTCCTTCGATCACTGCGGGATCGAGGTTCAGGATTTCCGAAAGCGCCTGGTTGCAAAAGACGATCTTTTCTTGTGCGTCGATGACGGCGACGCCTTCCACCATGCTCCGGAGAATCGCGCTCGAGCGGTGGCGCTCGCCGCTGAGGGAGCGGATCGTGCGATCCATCCATGCCGCGGTTTCATTGAGCGCGTCCGTCAGATCTGCAAGCTCATCGTGCGGCCGCTCGGAGGGCAGGGGGCGGAAATCCCCATGCGAGACTCGCCGGGCGAATCGCTGCAACCTATCGACGCGCCTTGCGAACACGCGTGAAGAAACCAGCGCGATGGCCCCGCCCGCGAGCAAAATCACGAGCAGCCCTGCAAGGAACTGCCGTCGCAACTCCGCCAGGGACGAATCGACATCCGCCAGAGGAAACGACATCCGGATCACCACGGGAGGTCCCGACGGCGGGTTGTATCGGACTGCGCGATATACAAGATCCCGTCCCAGAGTCACGCTTCGGCGGATGGACTGCCCCCCGCCCTCCGCGAATGCCTGCCGCACTTCCGGCTGTGCCGAGTCATTTTGCGGAGTCTCCGAATCTCTTGCGGAGTCAGCGAGCACCCGCCCCGAACTATCGATCACGGTCACGCGCGCCCCGCCTCGCGCCAGCCAATCCGCCCAGGAGCGGAGATCGGCAGGATTTTGCGTGTCTGGAGGGCGCCCGAGCGCCAGATTCGTGAGAGATCCAAGTTTGTCGCTGAGAGAGCGGACAGAATCACGGCGCATGACGCGCGCAGAGTACACGTCCACAGCAAGCAGAACTAGGAGAAGAAGGGCGAGATAGGTCAGCCCCAGTTTCCACAAAAGCCTAGCTCGCACGGGTTTCGAAGAGATATCCCGCGCCGCGAATCGTCTTCATGTAGACGGGGCGTTGCGGATCGACTTCTACTTTTTCCCGCAACCTGCGTACATACACATCCACGCTGCGCGGCGTGACAAAGCGCTCCGTGCCCCACACGCCGTCGAGCAGCTGATCGCGTGTAAAGACGCGGTTAGGGCGCGCCGCGAGGAAATAGAGCAGGCGGAACTCGAGCGTGCTCATCGGGACCGGCTTGCCGCTGCGCGTCACGCGGTAGGCGGCGGGATCGATGCGCAGCGGACCAATCTCGATCGGTTTCTCGGAAGGCGTTGCCGGTTCGCAACGGCGCAAGAGCGCCTTCACGCGCGCGACCAGCTCGCGAGGGCTGAACGGCTTCGTGACGTAGTCGTCCGCGCCGAGTTCCAAGCCAACCACGCGATCCGCTTCCTCGCCTTTCGCCGTCAAGATCAGGATCGGAAGGCGGTTCAGGCTCACGTCTTTGCGCACCTCCTTGCAAATCTCAAGGCCCGAAAGCTTCGGGAGCATCAAGTCGAGAACCAACAGATCGGGAGGAGCTTTGCGAATCTGCGCTAGGCCCGTGGCGCCATCACCGCTCGTTGTCACTTGAAAGCCGTCTTTTTCGAGGTTGTACCGGAGGAGTTCGACAATGTCCTTGTCGTCTTCGATCACGAGGATTCTTTTCGTCATTCGCGCTTCTCTCAGGTGGATTCGCCCACACCATACGGGAAATGCCTCCCCGGAAGCAAGCCGTTGATTTTGTTGCTCGGCAAACTGCGAAAGAAAAATGCGGAGATTGCTTATTTCCAGGACCAGCTTTCCGGGCATATCAGCAAGAAAAGGGGCGTTCTATATGAAATTTAGCTTCCTTCGCGAGCCAATTCAAGCAGCCTCAAATCGCGATTCGCGCGCATTCGCTTTTAGTGTACATTGTAACGAGGATGTCACAATCGCCGTCTTTCACTGCTGGAAAGGGTCAGGAGATGGATGCCACCAAGCCAGGGCCGGCGGCCGCCGCCACGCGGCGCGATACGCTGACGATCACCGATAATCGCAACGGACGCCAGTACGAAATTCCGATCAAGGAAGACACGATCCGCGCCCTGGACTTGCGGAAGATCAAGATCGCCGACACCGATTTCGGGATGATGAGTTACGATCCCGCCTACACAAATACTGCGTCTTGTATCAGCAAGATCACGTTCATCGACGGCGACAAGGGCATTCTGCGATACCGCGGCTATTCGATCGAAGAGCTCGCAGAGAAGAGCACCTATCTCGAGACAGCCTACCTGATTCTTCGGGGGGAACTTCCAACCAAGTCGCAATTCAAGGATTGGCACTACCACATCACGCATCACACGTTCATTCATGAGAGCATCAAAAAGTTTCTCGACGGTTTTCACTACGACGCCCATCCAATGGGCATGCTGATTTCGACAGTCGCCGCTCTCTCCACTTTCTATCCCGACGCAAAGGATATCTTCAACCCGGAGTCGCGCTTGAAACAGACATACCGGCTGATCGGCAAAATGCCGACGCTGGCTGCATTCGCATACCGGCATAGCCTCGGAATGCCGTTTGCTTACCCGGATAACGACTTGAGCTACTGCGGAAATTTCCTGAACATGTTGTTTCGCACCACGGAACTCCAATATCGCCCGAATCCGACGCTTGAGCGTGCGCTGGATATTCTTTTCATCCTCCACGCAGACCACGAGCAGAACTGCTCTTCGACGGCAATGCGCGGCGTCGGCAGCTCGCACGTCGACCCGTATTCGGCGACGGCTGCGGCCACGGCAGCTCTTTACGGACCGTTGCACGGAGGCGCAAACGAGCAGGTGTTGCGAATGCTTCTCGAAATCGGCTCCGTGAACAACGTGCCTGCCTACATCAAGAGCGTAAAAGCGGGCGAAAAGCTGTTGATGGGTTTTGGGCATCGCGTTTACAAGAACTATGACCCGCGCGCCAGAATCGTGAAGCGAATCGCGTACGAAGTCTTCGACGTGATGGGCCGAAACCCGCTGATCGACATTGCGCTCGAATGCGAACGAATCGCGCTTGAGGACGACTACTTCGTCACGCGGCGCCTGTATCCGAACGTGGATTTCTACACGGGCTTGATCTATCAGGCGATGGGATTCCCCGTTACGATGTTCCCGGTGCTCTTCGCCATTCCGCGGACTTCCGGATGGATCGCACAGTGGGAGGAAATGCTGGTCGACCCGGAACAGAAAATCGCACGGCCGCGCCAGGTGTACACAGGATACGATCTTCGAAGTTACATTCCCGCGGATTACCGAGGCTAATAAGTCCCGGCAAGCCGTGCATCCTCACGTTCGTCTGATCCCTCACGATTCAGGTTGACACCTATTCCGAACGTGTGATAAGCGTGGGCTACACGTGGCACCGGTTTAAACACCGGTTTGCCGTCGCGCTCAGGCGCGGAACACCAAAATTCCTACTGAGTCGACGGCAACAAACCCCACCCACCCCGGGAGGTGAGAGCTTTTCGCTTTCGCCTCCCGTTTTTATTTTCCGCAGACTTGTAACTGATTGAATTTTCTGTGGCTAAGCGAAAATCCCGCCTAGAAGTTGTCAGGCGTTCTTCTTGAGTTCCGCGAGGACAAGCTTGGCGACTTCCTTCAGCGTGTCGAAGACGCCTTGGCCAGTGACGGCAACTGCTTCGAGGGCCGGCTCGCCTTTTAGACCGAGCTGCCTCTTCAATTCTTCAGAGGGCAAGGCGTTCGGGAGGTCGCGCTTGTTGAGCTGCAGGACGTACGGGATCGTATCGAAATCGAGATTGTGATCCTTCAGGTGCTCACGGAGGTTGTCGAGCGTTTCGAGGTTCGCGTCGAGTCTCTCTTCCTGCGAATCAGCGACAAAAACTACACCGTCCGCCCCTTTGAGAATCAGCCTTCGGCTTGCTTCGTAAAACACCTGTCCTGGAACCGTGTAGAGATGAAATCGAGTGCGAAAGCCGCGGACGGTCCCCAGGTCGAGCGGAAGAAAATCGAAGAAAAGCGTGCGGTCGGTCTCTGTTGCGAGCGAGACCATTTTGCCCTTCTGATTGGCGCCGGTGTGCTCGTAGATCCACTGCAGGTTGGCCGTTTTCCCTCCTAGGCCTGGGCCGTAGTAGACAAGCTTGCAGTTGATCTCCCGTGCGGGAAAGTTGATGAACGGCACGATTTCCTCAGAATTGGAAGCCTTTCTACTTATAGCACAGGGGCTAGCCCTCGCCAACGCGGGCACTCGGTCAGTGATTCGCAACTGACAACGCGGCGAGTTGAGTCCTTCTTCGCCGCGTCTGGCTGTGACCGCAAGGTGCCCCGCATGACGACCACCTGACCCAGGGCCGAGCCGCGCGGACAGTCAGGCCAATGTACCAAAACTAGTCGCTCGTACAGTCGCGCCGGGGGAGGGGCACACCCTACCTTTAGGGGCGTGAGAACCCAAACCATGCACCCCATCAACGACCCCAAAAGCTTGATTCGAGGCCTGATTCTGCTTCTGACAGCGCTGTGCCTCAGCGGAGCCGCCAAAGCCAGTACCGGGACAGCGGCCTTTATTGGGTCGGACACAACCACGGAAGGAAACTGGCAGGGCACATATGGCGGAGACGGCCATATGATCGCGAATGGCACGCAGAGCCTGCCCGCCTACGCCGCGGGGACGCTTCAAAATCAAGGAGACTGGACTTGGGCAGCCTCCACCACCGATCCCAGAGCGCTTGAAACCGGCACCGGCGGAAGAGAAGCGACCACTTGGTTCAGCGGTACAACTTTTTCGGTGAATGTGAATCTCACGGATGGGAACACTCACGAAGTCGCGGTGTACGCTCTCGATTGGGACTGGCGACAAAGAGCGGAAACGATTCAGATTCTTGATGCAGCCACGGGTACAGTATTGGATACGCGCTCGATTTCAAACTTTCCCTACGGCGTCTATCTCGTTTGGAACCTCAGCGGAAACGTGAAAATCAACATCACGAACACATCCTCTTCGAACGCTGTCTTGAGCGGCGTGTTCTTCGGCGGCGGCTCTGCCGGTGCTGTCGGCGTGACCGTGAATCCTCCGAGTGTTTCGTTGAACCCCAGCCAGACGCAGCAGTTCACTGCGACTGTCGCGAACGCATCGAGCCAGAGCGTGACATGGTCTATCAATCCGGCTTCCGGCACGATTTCGACGTCGGGACTCTACACGGCGCCTTCGACAATCACAGGGAACCAAGCAGTCACTGTGACGGCGACCACTGCTGGAGGAGCAAAGGCGACAGCCACGGTCACTTTGACATCCGGGGCAACAGCGAACTTTGTCGGATCCGACACCAGCACGCAAGGAAACTGGCCAGGACACTACGGAGGAGATGGATATTCGATATCCAATTCCTCCCAAAACATTCCGGGATATGCCTCCTTTTCAATGCAGAACGAAGGCAACTACACATGGGCAAGCAGCACGTCTGACCCGCGCGCGCCTGAAACTGGCAGCGGGTCGGCAAGAATGGCGTCCACCTGGTTCAATACCAATGCTCCCGCTTTCTCCTTTGACGTCAACTTCACCGACGGGAAATCGCACGAGTTCTCCCTGTATGCTCTGGATTGGGACGAAAGGCAGAGAGCAGAAACGATCCAAATCGTCGACCCCTCGACGAATTCGCAGCTGGATTCGCGCAGCGTCGCAGGCTTCAGCGGCGGAATCTATCTCACATGGAACATATCGGGGCACGTTCACATCAACGTGACTTTTACGGCCGGCCCAAATGGCGTAGTCAGCGGTGCGTTCTTCGGGGGCGCCGGGATCGCGGCGAATTCGGCTGCCCCATCACCCGCACCGGCAACACCCGCGACTGTGGGCCAACTTACCTTTAGCCCGGCATCCTACAATTTCGGCAACGTGAACGTCGGATCGGGCGCCTCCCAGCCCATCTCTCTTACGAATTCAGGGACTGCAAGTGTGACCGTTTCGAATGTGACCGTCTCGGGGCCGGGATTCGATGCGAGCGGCGTATCAACCGGCGTGTCGCTCTCGCCCGGCCAAACGACGACGCTGAACGTGTCATTCACTCCAGCAAGCACGGGAAGCGTCACTGGATCCGTGACGATTCCCAGCACCGCCGCAAACTCTCCAGCGGTGCTCAATTTGTCCGGAACTGGCGTGCAGCCGCAAACTCAGCAGCATTCCGTCATGCTTACGTGGGTTGCGCCATCCTCGTCTAGCGGAATTATCGGCTATTACGTCTTCCGCGCGACGGGCAGCGGGGCGTATACGCAGCTCACGTCCAGTTTGATCACGAGCACAACCTATACGGATACGACCGTTCAAGCGGGCCAGAGCTACAGTTACGCGGTTACGTCTGTGGATGCAAGCGGCGACCAGAGCTCGTATTCGAACATCGCTTTTGCAACGATTCCCTAGACCCAGCGCCCGGAGGCTCGCGGGCCTTACGCAGGCTGGCGTTGTTTTAACTCCGTGCTGATCAGAAGTATTTCCACATGGCCGACATTCTCGACAGTATGCGGAGGCAGCGGCGGAGTCCACTGGGTAACAGGCTCCGTTGGCGGAGGTCCCACGGTACGGCTGTCGAATAGCAGGTTCCCCTCTCCGTCGCGGCGAATGAAGTCACTCTGTTTCGCTACATAAATCGCCGCCGGCCAGCGATGCGTGTGAACCGGCACGGTTTCTCCCGGCGGGATGCGAACCTCGAGGACACGCACCCGTTCATTTTCGAAAAGCACCCGGTGGTGCCTCGGCGCCGCAATCACTGCATCCAGGAAATCCGGCCACGGCCATTCTTGCGTGTTATCGTTCAAAGAAACCTCCATCATTTCGGGGCCAGAAGCAGGGGCTTCGGTCGGACCTAGGAACGAACCCAGGGCAGTGTCCTGTTGGCCAGGGCAATCTCTCCGCGAAAAATCAAATAGATATAAGCTCCCAGGCAAAACTTCCCAAAAAGCAAGGCAGAGAAGGCGATCACCAGAAACGCTTCGAAGATCCTGCCTGTCACGACCCACCCTTCCAAAAGCGCGGCAGCAGTAATCAGCATGAAAGCAGCGGCCATTCCTTGTGCAAAGCGCCGCGGGGGAGGCGCCGGTGTGAGCTGGGGCCATCCACGAGGCTTCGCCACGGCACTGTTGTAGAAGAGCTCAAATGGATTCCACTCCGGGACAGCAACATTCCACCACAGCACTGCCGAGAGGATGAGGAAAAGTACTGGCGAGTGAAGAAGAATGGCCACGACGACCAGCGGGCCCACGATACCGGGCTGAAAATAGAGTCCTGCGAAATGCATGTCGCATACGGCCGCGGGTTCTTCGGCGAATCCCTGCTGTTTCATGAAATTTCGAACAGCCGACGAACTCATCGCGTAACTCCTCTGACGAAAAGCCCCGCTTTCCCGATCGCCGGGAAGAGCGGGGCTCCTCAATCAGTCACTGATTCAGATGCGCTACGAAATCGGAGTGCAGACCGCCTTCACTTCCGTGTAGAGTTCGAGAACCTCATGGCCCATCTCGCGGCCCCACCCGGACTGCTTGTACCCTCCGAACGGCAACGCGGGATCGAAAACGTTGTAGCAGTTGATCCAAACGGTGCCGGCGCGAAGTTCAGAAGCGATGCGGTGCGCCTTCTTGATGTCGCGCGTCCAAACGCCGGCCGCGAGACCGTATGTCGTGTTGTTGGCCTTGGCAACGAGGTCATCGACGTCCTTGAACGGAATCGCGGTGACCACAGGCCCAAAGATCTCTTCCTTCACGACCTTCATGTTTTCGCTGGTGTTGACGAGGACTGTGGGCTTGACGAAGTAGCCTCTTTCGCCCTGGCGGCTGCCGCCAACCGTGGCCTTCGCGCCTTCCGCGTAGCCGGATTCCAGATAGCCACAGACGCGGTTGAGCTGCTCTTCCGAAACGAGAGGCCCCATATCCGTGGTGGGTTCGAGGCCTGGGCCGACGCGAATCTTCGATGCTAGCTGCGATACGCCTTCGACGACTTTGTCGAACTGCCTGTCCTCGACGTAGAGCCGCGAGCCGGCGCAGCAGCACTGGCCGTGGTTGAAGAAGATCGCCATGGCCGCTCCGGGGATGGCATTGTCGATCTCCGCATCTTGGAAGACGACGTTGGGAGACTTGCCGCCGAGTTCGAGCGACACTTTTTTGAGGTTGCCCGCTGCTGCTTGAACAATCAGCTTGCCGACTTCCGTCGAACCCGTGAAGGCGACTTTATCGACATTCGGATGCGCCGCAAGCGCCGCGCCGGCCGTTTCGCCGTAGCCTGGAACGATGTTTACGACGCCGTCGGGGAATCCAGCCTCCTGAATCAGTTCGCCAAGCAAGAGAGCCGAGAGCGGAGTCTGCTCGGCGGGCTTGAGAACCACGCAACATCCGGCCGCAAGAGCCGGGCCGAGTTTCCACGAAGCCATCATCAGCGGGAAGTTCCACGGAATAATCTGGCCGACGACGCCGACGGGCTCGCGGAGCGTGTAGGCAAGGAATTTCGCGCCGTGTGCGGAGAGCGGAATCGTATTGCCTTCGATCTTCGTGGCCCAGCCGGCCATATAGCGGAAGAGATCGATGGTGCCGGGAATATCGGCTACGCGGGCGATGGAGACCGGCTTGCCGTTATCGAGGGATTCGAGTTGCGCGAATTCTTCGGCGTGCTTTTCGATGAGGTCGGCGAGTTTCCAGATGAGGCGCCCCCGCTCGGACGGAGTCGTGTTGCGCCACGGCCCCTTGTCGAATGCGGCGCGTGCAGCGCTGACGGCGCGATTGATATCTTCGCGGTCGCCTTCAGCAACGTTGGCGAGAACTTCGCCTGTAGCGGGGTTGTACGTGGGAAAGGTCTTGCCCGAAGCAGAGTCGACCCACTTGCCGTTGATCAGCATCTGCCGCGTCTTGGCAACGTACCGGCTTACATTTTCATTGAGCGGAATTGCTTGCGTAGCGGTAGCCATCTCTTTCCTCCTTCAAATGTTTGCGCGTTCACTGCGGTCTGCGGAAATCTCCATTTCAAATCGGCGATCCCGATGGGTGGAGTCGCGATGCCGACTCTTGGTTCGTGCGACCGATGCTGGGTTCCAGCCTCGCATCGTAGGATGCGGTCAACGGAGCAACAGGAGAGCCGTGGAAGCCAACCGTTTGCTTCTCGCCGGGTGCCCGGCGAAAAGGCAGCCGAGCAGCGCGTATCATAGGCCTCCGGTTTTGATCTTGCAATAGCCTGTGGATGCCCCGGCGTGCAGGTTACCGGCGCAGGTAATCCGGCCAGTATCAAGCCTGTGGATATCAGATCGGATAGTGCGTAGGCGAACGCCGGATCGTAACCCAGCGCAGTTCGGTAAATTCCTCAAGACCTGCATGGCCGCCGAACTTGCCGTAGCCGCTATCCTTCATGCCGCCGAAGGGCATCTGCGGCTCGTCGTGAACGGTGGCCCCATTGATGTGGCAGATTCCGAATTGAAGCCGCTCGGCCATTCGGAGTGCCTTGTTTACGTCGCGGGTGAAGACAGCGCTAGAGAGTCCATACGCTGTGTCGTTGGCGATGCGAAGCGCATCCTCTGGATCGTTGGCGACGACAACGGGCTTAGCTGGGCCAAATGACTCTTCGTGGTAAATCCGCATTGCGGGGGTTACGCCGTAGACCACGGTCGGCGGATAGGCCGGTCCCTGTGCTTTGCCGCCGCAAAGTACCTTTGCGCCCTTTGCAACGGCATCATCGACGAGCGCTTGCACGCGCTCGATCGCAGCCGCATTGATCATGCAGCCGATTTGCGATTGCGGATCGAGGGGGTCACCCATTTTCAAAGCCTGCCCCTTCGCGGCAAGCCTCTTTGCGAACTCCTCGGCGATCGGCCTTTCGACGATGATGCGTTCCGTCGACATGCAGATCTGTCCTTGATTCATGAACGCGCCAAAGTTCGCCGCGGCTACGGCTGCGTCGATATCCGCATCGGCAAGGACAACCATGGGCGCTTTTCCGCCAAGTTCCAGCACCACGCGCTTGAGGTGACGCCCAGCGTTCTCCGCAATCAGCCGGCCGATCTTCGTCGAGCCGGTAAAGTTGATGCGGCGCGTTTTCGGATTCGAAATCAGCTCATCGACAACTTCAGCGGCATCCGGAGGCGCATTGGTAATGACGTTGAGCACGCCCTTGGGGAAGCCCGCTTCTTCATAGACCGACGCAATTGCGAGATGCGTCCCGGGAGATTCCTCGGAGGCTTTCAGCACCACAGTATTCCCGTAGGCGATGGGAGTCGCAACGGCCCTCATTCCGAGAATCATGGGAGCATTCCAAGGTGCGATTCCAGCGATCACGCCTACCGGTTGGCGTATCGCCATGGCCGTCGTATCGGGTAGATCGGTGGGGATTACTTCGCCGATCAGTCCGTAAGTCTGCGCGGCCGCTTCCCGCAAAATTCCCAAGGTGTAAATACAGTTGAACATTCCCCAGCCGAATGTTTGGCCGGTTTCTTCCGCCGTGATCTTCGCAATTTCGGGCATGCGGCGCTCAAGGATGTCGGCGGCCTTCAAAAACAAACTGCGGCGGACCGCTGGAGCCGTGGCGCTCCAAGCAGGAAAAGCAGCAGCCGCAGCATCAATCGCGCGGCGCGCATCTTCACGCTTGCTCGCCGCAACATGGGCGGCAATTTGTCCCGTATAGGGATTCTTCTTGTCGAATGTTTTTCCGTCGATGGCGCTCGTCCATTCGCCATTGATGAACAACTTGTCGTCCCGGACGGCAACGGTCTGATGCATGGGAATCCCCCCTTATTCCAAAACCTTCCGCATTGGCGCGAGTCTACACCATAGGCTCGCGAAGTGAACAGGGCATTGGGCTGCAGCCCGCCCTAGGTCTTCGCGGGGCCGTAGCGGGCGCGATGTTTCTTGCCCCACGCCGACATGGACACGAGAACCGGGCGAAGGCTCACCCCGTGCTTCGTCAGGGAATACTCGACGCGAGGGGGCACCTGCGCAAAGACGGTGCGGTGGACAAGACCATCTCGCTCGAGTTCGCGAAGGTGCTTGGTGAGCATTTTTTTGGTGGTACCGGGGATCAGCCGCTGCAACTCGCTGAAGCGCCGGGTACCACCTTCCAGGAAGAACAGGATGAGCGGCTTCCATTTGCCGCCGATGATCTCCGCAGTGAGTTTCACGGGACAATTGAAATCATGCACGAGAATCCTCCCTCAGATACCTGGTGACAAAAAGGTGCCTACTGGCCGAAAAGGGACTTTAGCCTAAAATTGCTCCCTTGACCACAGGCACACTCGTGATTGGAATATTTCTTTCGGCGAACATCCGGTATCCACAGTAGCGTTCGGACCGTAAAGGCTTGTTATCATTTCCCCGGTTTTACGAGGCAGGAGGAGAACTAATGCCGAGCAAGAGACCCGTAGTTGTGTACGGTGCGAGCGGTTTTTCCGGGCGGCTCGCGGCCGAATACTTGCGCGAGTACAATCTCCCCTTCATTGCTGCGGGGCGCAACAAAGCCAAGATCCAGGATGTGATGAATCACGTCCCCGGCATCGAGACGGCAGACTACGAGGTCGTTGCGACGGGACCTTCAGTCGACGAGCTCACGAAGCTCTTCACCGGCGCGAAGGTTGTGTGCAACACCGTCGGCCCTTTCATCTACTACGGCCCTGCGGTTGTGGAGGCCTGCCTCAGAGCCGGATGTCACTACCTAGATATTGCCGGAGAGCAGGCCTGGCACAGGCAGCTGGACGAGCAATGGGGCCACAAATTCGCGGAGAAAGGGCTCGTGATCGTCGCCGGGATGGCTTTCATGTCTGCGCCCAGCGACGCGGCATCTCGCGTCTGCCTCGAACATGGCGGGATTGATACCCTCGAAATTCTAACCATGTTCGACGGCATCCCCACGTTCGGATCGACGCAGACAATCTTTGCGGTAATTCAAACCGACGGCTACTACCTCGATCAAAATCAGTACAAGCCATGGCAGCGGGCGGTCGGGTATGAAGCTGTCGTTCCCGGCTATATACGCACGCAACTTGCTCTGAGCTGGGGCGGTTTCCCGCACCCGGTCTGGTTTAAGAACCATCCGCAGGCCGCGAATGTCCGGTCTTTCGGCGGGCTTCTGAACCGCCAGATCATGGAAAGCGTGCTCGCGACCGAAAAACACTACGAGGAAGCGATTCGTCCCCTGCCGAAGGAGGAGCAGGAGAAAAAGCTTTCCGAGATGGCAAACGCGGTGCAGGGCGGCACGCCGCCGCGCGAGAATTCGCGCCAGCAACGCACGATCGACGTCATCGCTGGACGCGGCACTTCGGAGATCGCGCAGTGCGTTCTCGTCGGCACCTGCTGTTACAAGCAAACGGGGCTGCTGCAGGCGTACGGTGCGCATTGCCTGGTGCATCAACCCCCGCGGCAGGTTGGATACGCGTCGCCGGCGGCGGCTTTTGGACATCGCGAAATTCTTCGAACCCTTGAAGATTTCGGTCTGTCGAAGCTGAAGGTGTTGGTATGAGCGCTGGTTGAGTAGAGATTCGGTACTTCTAGTACGGAACGAAACGGTCGATGCGCGGTATGGGAATTGTTGTCCGCCCGCAGAGGCACATGATGAACCCACAGGGCTCCTCGCGTTCAGGAATTCAAAACCAGCCCCCAGGGGAACGCCGTTTTTGCTCAGGCTGCTGAGCGACATTGCGAAGTTCAGCTCGAGATGCTCGTTACGAGATAAACAAAAGGCAGCCGCACAGGCAAAGACAGGCCCTAACAACATGAGAGCCATCGACTACTTCGATAAGTCAGCAGACGCTTATCCGAACCGGATTGCAATGATCGATCGCGGCACCAGCTATTCCTACCGGGAAACGCGCGCCATGAGCGAGAAAGTCGCGCGCGCAGTGTGGGCAGCTGGAGTACAGCCTGGGGAACGCATCGCCATCCTCTCTCAGAATGACGCGCGCGTCCTGGTGTGCGTGCTCGGAACCTACCGGGCCGGAGCAGCGTGGGTCCCAATCAACGCACGAAACGCTGTGGATGCCAATGTGGAATACATGAACTATGTCGAAGCATCCTGGCTTTTCTACCACAGCAGCTTTGCCGCACAGGTCGATGAACTCAAGAAGCGCATTCCTACGCTGCGAACACTTGTCTGCATCGATTCCGAGGACCGGGGCAATCCTTCGCTTGCTTCTCTGATGGAAAAAACGGGCGACGTGCCCGAAAAAGACTGGGGCGACCCCCTCGGAAATCCCGATGAGCTTGTCGGCGTCGTTCCGACGGGCGGAACAACTGGGCCGGCGAAGGGCGTTCGAGTGACGAACCTCGCGTGGGGGACCATGATCGAAATGGCCTGCCACTACTGGAACGGAAGAGAAGCCGAAGCCGTGTGCCTGAGCGTGGCGCCTCTTTCCCATGCAGCGGGAGTCGTCGCCTTTGCTGCGTTTGCGATGGGCGCAACGAACGTCATCTTGCCTGGATTTGATGCCAAAGAAGTGATGCAGGCCATCGAGCGGTATAAAGTCACACATATCTTTCTGCCGTCCACTGCGTTTTATAAACTGCTCGCACTGCGGGAAGTCCGCCAATTCAATTGTTCGAGCCTGCGTATCTTTCTGCTCGCCGGATCACCGGTCTCCCCGGAACAGTTCAAGAAGGGCGTGGAGATTTTCGGCCCGTGTATGTGCCAGTGCTACGGCCAGACGGAAGCGCCAATGCTTCTCACCTGGCTCGATCCAAAGAGCGTTGCCGCCGCCGCGTCTGGAGATCACCCGGAAAGACTTCGCAGTTGCGGCAAGCAGACCTCCAGCGTTCGCTTGGCCGTGATGAATGATAAAGGGCAATTGCTGCCAACACGGCAGACGGGAGAAATTGTCGCGCGGGGCGCGCTCGTAACGCCGGGCTACTACAAAATGCCGGAAGCAACTGCCGAGGTGCGGAAGTTCGGATGGCACCACACGGGAGATGTCGGCTACCAGGACGAGGGCGGCTACTTCTACATTGTGGACCGCAAGAAAGATATGATCATCACAGGCGGATTCAACGTCTTTTCCGCCGAGGTGGAGGCGGGGATCATGACGCTCGAGGGAGTGGAGGAGTGCGCGGTGATCGCCGTTCCCGACGAAACATGGGGCGAAGCTGTGAAGGGCATCGTCGTTCTCCGGAAGGGTGTCAGCCTCAGCGAAAAAGACATAATCGACCACTGCAAAGCAAGATTAGGTGGTGTGAAGTCACCTAAATCCGTCGAGTTTCGAACCGAAATCCCCAAGACCCCTGCCGGAAAAATCGACCACCGGTCCCTGCGCGCGCCTTATTGGGTTGGCAGGGATCGTGCGGTCCATTGATTTCCAGATCCTTCAGAAATCAGCCGGGCTCCACGAGTAGAACTTCTTTCTGGAAAAGTCCCTGAGTATTTTCCACCGCGAATCTTCCGCTGTTTTACAATTTGAAATGATCTTTCATAGGGGAAAATTGCGGTAGGTTTACCGGCTGAGGTTCCGCATTGTCCAAAGTGTCTAGTCCGAGAAGGAAGCACACCCGGTTGAAGAACGAAACTGGTGCGAGCAAGTCGCTTCAGAAGGCACTCCGCATCCTCTTGCATATGGGGATCAATGGCCCGGAGATGGGCGTCACGCAAGTTGCCTCTGAATTGGGCCTGAACAAGACGACGGTACACAGGCTGCTCAATGCCATGGAGAAGTACGAGCTGATAGAAAAGAGCCCGGAAGGCGACCGCTACCGACTAGGTTTGAAACTCCACGAACTTGGCACGAAAGCAGTGGAATCGAGGACGCTCCGAAGCGAAGCCCATCGGTTCCTCCTGGAGCTTTCACGCAAGTCCCGGGAGACCGTGAGCCTGGCTGTACCGGGACCAGGCGGAGCGGTTTGCCTCGACCGGGTCGATTCCCCGGATACCATCATTACGACACGTACCGCCATCGGCGGGCGATTCCCGGCACATTGCAGCGCAGTAGGGAAAGCTACCTTGGCCTATCTTCCAGAGGAGGAAATAGACGCGATTCTGGCAATGGCGGGCGGCCTGACGAGATACACCCCGTTCACGTTAACGCGCATAGCCGACGTAAAGGAAAACCTACGCCAGATCGTACTACGCGGCTATTCCATTGATAATCAAGAGCTTGAGCGTGGGATTAGCGGTGTGGCAGCGCCTGTGCTAGCCAAAGATGGGGTGATATTGGCCGTCGTAGGAATTGTGGGGCCAACCCCACGATTCCGCGGCAAGGAACTTGCCCAAAAGATTGCTCTCACTAAGGAAACAACCTCAAAAATATCCGCCAGCCTCGGTGGTCAGCCTTCCCTCGCGCATCTATGATTGATTAGGGGCTCCAGCCCCCATCGCCAGAACGAGGAGCAAGACAATGCCAGTACAGTACAGGGTGGACTATCGGGCCGATCAGGTGGGAAGCTTCCTCCGGCCTCCCGAACTGCTCGAGGCGCGCGCTGCCGGCGATCCGGCACGGCTGAAGGCCGTCGAAGACAAATGCATTCTCAACGTTCTTGCCAAGCAGAAGGAACTTGGCTTCGAGATTTTCAGTGACGGCGAACTGCGGCGCCGGAACTTCATGAGCGACTTCACGGAGGCAGTTGATGGCTTCGATCTGGGCGATCACGTTGCCCGCAACTGGGACACCTCACAGGAAAAACCCAAAGTTAGCTCGGTTGCAGGAGTGGTCCACAAGAAGATCCGCCGCATTCGGCCTCTGACGGCGCACGAATTGCCCTTCTTGAAGAAGCACAGCCCCGGAGACATCAAGATGACGCTGCCGAGCGCCACGCAGTTTCCGGCGATCGCATTCAAGCGTGGCGTGACGGACAAAGTCTACAAAGATCATTCCGCACTTCTCTGGGACATCGTCGAAATCATCAAGCAGGAGATGGCACAGCTCGCCGCAGAAGGCGTGAAGTACATTCAGATTGATGCGCCGCGCTACAGCTATTACCTCGACCCGAAGTGGCGCGAGTGGATCAAGACCGAAATGCAGCAGGATCCGGAGGATGCTCTCGACGAAGCGATCCGGGCTGACAATGCGTGCTTCCGCGCGGCAAAGCACCCGGGGATCACGTTGGTAATCCACCTCTGCCGAGGCAATAATCGCAGCCACTGGTATGCCCAAGGCGGCTACGATGCCATTGCCGAAAAACTC
>Ga0187780_10001145_pt1 | contig 19918 bp, 23 predicted proteins | sample 1015_Q2_SP10_20__FD_132429 | JGI IMG/M metagenome (GOLD analysis project Ga0187780, IMG submission 132429) | Tropical peat soil microbial communities from peatlands in Department of Meta, Colombia - 1015_Q2_SP10_20_MG | ecosystem: Environmental > Terrestrial > Soil > Wetlands > Peat | place...
AGGAGGGGAGCGGGGACATGCCCGTGGCAATAATGCCGAACCTGGGGCAGGTGACGCTTCTGCAGGTGGATGGCATGTATACGAGGGAGCAGTTCCAGAAGGCGTTCGAGCTCGCCATAGAGAAGGGGAAACAGATCTACGGGCTGCAGAGGAAGGCACTTACGGACCGCTTCTTCGGCGGCGAAGCGACCACCTCCAGCGTGGAAGAGGGTGCGGAATAGATGTCGATGAAGAAGAACTACGTAGTCGAGACGATACGCAAGGCCCAGATGGTACAGCTGCTGGCCCAGGGCAAGCGCATCGACGGGAGAGCCCCAGATCAGGTCAGGCCCCTCAAGATCGAGACCGGACTCATCCAGAAGGCGAACGGGTCGGCCAGGGTCACCCTAGGGAACACCCAGGTGATAGCGGGCGTGAAGATAGCGACCGGGACGCCCTTCCCCGACACCCCAGACAAGGGGCTCCTCGTGGTGAACGCAGAGATCCTCCCCATGGCTTCCCCCTACGCCGAGGCCGGGCCACCCAGCGAGGAGGCCATTGAGCTGGCCAGGGTTGTGGACAGGGGGGTTCGCGAATCCGAGATGGTGGACCTGAAGAAGCTCTGCCTGATTCCGGGAAAGAGCGTGGTCACCGTGTTCGTGGACTGCAACGTGATGAACGTCGACGGGAACCTCTTCGATGCCACGAGCTACGCGGTGGTGTCGGCCCTCAGGACGTCGAGAATGAAGAAGTACTTGGTGAAGGACGAGAAGGCGGAGTCTACCGACGAGTGGATTCCGGTGCCCGTGGAGAGGACCCCGGTGTCAGTCACGCTCGCCAGGATCGGGGAGAGGATGGTGGTTGACCCCAACACAGAGGAGGAGGCGTCCATGGACATGAGGATAACCATCACCACCGACGACGACGGGCACATCTGTGCCAGCCAGAAGGGTGAGGCGAGCACCATAACCCCAGCGCAGGTGCTCGAGTCGGCCGACACCTCCATCAGGGTTGGGAAGGAGATAAGGGACCAGATACTGGAGGCCACAAAGTAGTGCCGAAGGCAAAGGAGAACGTCCGGGGCCTGGGGGCGAAGTACGGAGGCACCCTCCGCAAGAGGTACGCCAGGGTCTTCAGGACTCTGAAGCAGGCCAGGGAGTGCCCGGCGTGCTCCAGCCTGAAGCTCAGCAGGACGGCCTCGGGCATCTGGAGGTGTAAGTCGTGCGGCTACACAGTGGCCGGTGGTGCCTTTGACCTCGCGCAGGCAAAGGCAAGATAAGCCGATCGAGTCCGTGGCGCTGAAGATCACCTTCAGGGCGGACAGGGAGTCGGCCGCCAGGATAAGAGAGCTGATTCCGACGGCCCAGATCCGGGGCGGCGTCTGCAGTGTCGAGCTGGAGGCGATGGAGCCCGCAGAGATGGCGGAGAAGGCGAGGGAGGTCCTCGACAAGCTCCGGGGCGTCGCGTGAATCTCGAAAGGCTTTAAGTAGAGTCGGGGGTCGCGGGAGCCAGAAATGAGCCAGCCGGAACTTCCGCCTCTTCTCAGGGAACAGCTAGCGAGGTACGACCAGACTCAGCAAAACCTGCAGGCCGTCCTCGCCCAGAAGCAGCAGGTGGAGCTGGAGCTGGGGGAGACCGAGAAGGCGCTAGAGGAGCTCAAGAAGGCGAACGAGACCGAGGCCGTCTACAAGTTCGCCGGAAACCTGCTCGTGAAGGTGAAGAAGGAGGACGTCTTGAAAGAGCTGGGCGAGAAGAAGGAGCTCGCCAGCACGCGGAAGATGGTGCTTGCAAAGCAGGAGACGCGGTTCAGGGAGAGCCTGAACGACCTGCAGATGAAGATAAACGAGGCCGTGAAGCCCAAGGGACAGGCGCAGCCTCAGCCCCCCGGAGACGCATGAGCCGTAGCGGAACTTGGCCCTTGACACTAGGCTGACGAAGTTCCCCTTTCTGGAAGCGAAGGACCTGCGTGCCGCGGCCGTGGTCTGTCACAGGAACGCAGACGCGGACGCCTACCTCTCCGCCTACGCCCTTTCCAAACTGATAGCCGCACTGGCGCCTGAATGCAGGGTTGACATAGCCACCCCCGGGGGCATGACACTGCTCACCCAGAAGCTCAGCCGGAGTTTCCCTCACGCCACCCTGGAGAGGACCGAGGACGAATACGACCTCTACGTCGCCGTGGACGTGGGGGACGAGGAGCTGCTCAACGACTGGAAGGAGAAGATCAGGGATGCCAAGGGGGTCAGGGTGCTGGTGGACCACCACCCGCTCAGAGACAACGTGTCGTACGACAGGGTGATAGTGGACGAGGGGGCCACGTCGGCCGCGGAAGTGGTGTTCAGTATGTTCCAGGAGCTGGGGGTGGAGGTGGACAGCGACGCGGCACAGGCACTGCTGGAAGCGATAATGTTCGACTCGGCCCATCTGGCCATCGCGAGTCCCGGGGGGCTCAGGGCGGTGGTGAAGCTGATGGACGCCGGCGCCGACGTGGCTGTCGCCAGAAGGGAGCTAAGGAGCGAGCCTGACTACGGGGAGGTGCTCGCCAAGCTGAAAGGGGCCCAGAGGCTGAGGATCTACAGGGGCGGGGACTGGGTGGTAGCCACGAGCACGGTAGGCTCCTTCCAGGCCCACGTCGCCCGGGCCCTGGTGTACCTCGGCGCGGACCTGGCGGTCGTGGGCGGTGAGTCGGAGGGGGAGACGCGGTTCAGCCTGCGGTCGACCCAGAGATTCCTCGACGGGTCCAAGGTGCAGCTCGGGACGCAGGTGGCGGGAGAGATTGCTAGGAGGCTCGGAGGGCACGGTGGGGGACACGCTACCGCCGCTTCCTTCTCGACAGCTGCGGGGGAAGAGGAGACCATGGAAGCCACGCTCAAGAAGGCGGGGGAGCTCCTCGGCGAGCTGAAGGAGATCGCCTAGCCGTATTTCTTCGACACGGGGCTTCTCAGGAAACCTTCGAACGTCAGCTTGAACCAGGGGGTGTAGGCACCGGGGTTGGAGGCCACGTCGGACTTCACCTCGCCCAGTGTCGCCCAGCGGACAGACATCATCTCGTCGGGGTTGGGCCTGATCGTCCCGTCGAAATCACCGACCAGGACCCTGCAGAACTCGTTCTCCGCGTTTGCGCCCTGCGGCGCGAAATAGACGAAGGAGTGCACGTCGGTGAGCTCGCCGACCCTGGCGCCAAGCTCCTGGCGGGCTCGTCTGGACGCAGCCAGCTGGTACGTCTCGCCGGGGTAGACGTGGCTTGTGAAAGACACGTCCCAAGCCCCGGGCCACAGGAGCTTCTTCATGCTCCTCTGCTGCAGGAGCATCTTGCCATTGTGGAAGAGCAGTGCGGTGTAGGCCCTGTGCCGCTTCCCCTTTCCTGCGTGGCAGTTCTCGCGAGTGTCCGTCCCTAGCTCGTTGTCGTTGTCGTCAACGAGGATGAGGATTTCCTGCTTCGTCAACGGAACCTCGACCTGCGCGATTCTAGATAAGGAAATCGTTGGTCAGTCAGCGTCGCCCCCCTCCTCCTCAAGGTGGACGGCGACCGTGCATTCGTCACCGTCCTTCAGCCGGAGCGCCTTCCTCAGGTTGATGGGGGAGATGACCTCGAGAACGCTGCTGTCGTAGTGGGTCCTCTCGATGGCGAGCACGGCCGCCCGATACCTGGCGCCGACAACAGCCTTGAAGCACTTCACCGGGCCGTAGGTCCTCGAACTGTCCCGAAATCCGGACACCTCAACCCCCTGGAGGTAGTCGAGGCTCCTCCTCTGCTCGATCATGGTTTCGCTGGCGAGCCTCAGGTTCAGCGTGCCGGGGAAGGGCTCGAAGCCCAGCGCCTCCATGAAGGGCTTCGCGTACCCCTTCAGGGACACGTAGTAGCCGCCCTCTCCGAAGCCCGTGAAGAGAGTGCCTCGGAAGTTGAGCCGACCCGGCGGGCGCTCCAGGGCGCCCTTCAGCCCCGTATAGAACGACCCGGCAGCCCGGAGGCCGGCGTCCGTTAGCCTCACCGTGAGCCCCCTTCCCGAGTGGGATCGCTTGATCAGCCCGGCCTTCTCCAGTTTCACAAGTCTCAGGGAAGCCGCCTGCTGGGTGATGTCCAGGGCATTCCCGAGCCTCGATGAGGACAGATCGCAGGGGGCGCTCCCCGCTCCGAGCTTGACCAGCGCGAGCAGGGTCAGGATGTTGGTGCGATAACCCTTCGGCCTGCTCTTCGGCATCTACAAGCATACTTGTATCTACTAAACCATTATAAGAATACCGGAATCGGCCCCGAACATGACCAGGCTCTCGCGGCCGAGGCGCCTGAGCCTGGTAGCCCTCTTCACCGCCCTTGCCGTGGTGCTGAACCTGGTCATCGCAGTCCCCGCCCCCTACGAGCCCTTCCTGTTCTACGAGGTGTGGGAGGTGCCCATCCTGTTGGCAGTGCTCATGCTAGGGTTCTGGGACGGGACCACCGTGGCAGTGCTCAACACGCTACTCTTGGAAGCATACAGGCCCGGTGCCCTGCCGGTGGCCCCCTTCTACAACCTGGCAGCACAGCTCTCCATGTTCGCGGGCGTGCTCCCGGTGGACAGGGCCGCCCGGATGAGGGGCTGGGAGGGGAGGAGGCTTGTTCCCGCCGCGACGGGCACCGGAGCCGCTCTCCGGACCGCCGTGATGACCGTTGTGAACGGAATAGTCCTCCCACTGCCCTACCCGGTAGGCTTCGGGTCAGGCCTATTCCCCATCACGCCTGCGGACGTGCCGGGGCTACTTCTCCCGATCGGGATATTCAATTTCACAATCGCCCTCTACACCATCCCGCTCGCCTACACCCTGGCAAGGGCTGTAGAGTCAAGGTACGGGAGGGTCTTCGGCTGGGCCGGAGAGGAGGCGCCCAAGGAATTGTCAAGGAGCCGCTGAGTGGCTCTCATGGCTGACATCCTTGAAATCGCTGGGCTCGGCTTCAGGTACCCAGACTCTCCGAAGAAGGCAGTTTCAGACTTTGATCTGTCGGTACCCGAGGGTGAGGTAGTGGTCCTGGCCGGGCCGTCTGGGTGCGGCAAGTCCACCCTCCTGAGGGCGGTCAACGGCCTCATCCCCCACATGTACACGGGCGATTATTCCGGGCACGTAAGGGTGGCAGGGATCGATGTCAAGGAATCGACCATGCGAGACCTCGCGCAGAAGGTCGGGTTCCTCTTTCAGAACCCCGAGAACCAGATCTTCATGTTTACTGTCGAAAGGGACATCGCCTTCGGGCTCGAGAACCTGGGAATCCCAAGGGCAGAGATGAGGGAGAGGGTTGACGAGGCCCTACACCTGCTGGAGATAGGAGACCTGGCGCTCCGGGCGCCCCACGAGCTCTCTGACGGGCAGAAGCAGCGGGTCGCCCTGGCCGGGGTGCTTGCTATGAGGCCGAGGCTGGTGATACTCGACGAGCCCACCTCACTACTCGACCCCAAGACGGCGGCAGAGCTCGTGCAACTCGTGGGGAGGCTGAGAAGGGAGCTGGGAACCACGTTCGTGGTTGTGGAGCACAGGCTTGACCTGTTGGTCAGGGTCGCGGACAGGATCGTCGTGATGAACGACGGACGGAAGGCGCTTGAAGGGACCCCCGAAGAGGTGTTGTTTGGGGACGAGGCCGAGGCCTACGGCGTCACCGTCCCCTCCGTCACGAAGCTGCAGAAGATGCTGGCCGCAGACGGCGTGCTGCCCCCGGCCGGGCTGCTGAGCCCTGCGGAACTGGCCCGAGTTCTGGAGGGGAGGAGCACACGATAGAGTTCCGAGACGTCACCTTCGTGCACCAGAACGGGGTGAAGGCACTGGACGGCGTGAGCCTGAAGATAGGCTCCGCCGAGACGGTGGCAATAGTGGGGGAGAATGGCGCGGGCAAGACGACACTCGTCAAGCACGTGACTGGCCTGCTGAAGCCGACGACCGGGGACGTCACAGTGGACGGCCAGAACACGCGGAAGACCAGCACCGCTCAACTCTCCCGCAAGGTCGGGGTCGCGTTCCAGAACCCCGACCACCAGCTGTTCTCGGAGAGCGTGGAAGAGGAGATGTCGTTCGCCCTGAGGAACTTCGGGTTCGCGCCGGAGCTCGTGGAGCAGCGGGTGAGATGGGGGCTGGAACTCTTCGGGCTCGAGGAATACCGCAAGTCGTCCCCGTTGGTGCTCAGCGGGGGTGAGAAGAAGAGGCTGACGCTGGCGTGCATCCTCGCCTGGGACCCGGAGGTTGTCATCTTGGACGAGCCGACGGTGGGCCAGGACTCAATTCAGAAGGAGAGACTGGCGGGCACCATCAGGATGCTCACCTCGTCCGGTAAGACGGTCGTGGTCGTCTCTCACGACATCGAGTTCCTGTGGCCGATACAGCCCAGGGTGGTGGTAATGAAGGCGGGGAGGGTCCTGGGAGACGGACCCGCGGCCATTCTCATGCAGGACAAGGGGCTCCTCGACTCGGCGCGCGTCGCCCAGCCGCAGCTGGTGGAGTTCTTCGAGCGCCTCGGCGAGAGGCCCCACGCCCCCTTCGCTGACCCGCTCGATGCGAGGCGCTGGGTGGAGGAGACAAGGCGATGATGTGGCTGAGCGGCGGCTTCATCTTCAGGAGGGGCACTTCGGTGTACCACAGGCTCGACCCGCGGGTCAAGCTCCTCATCTCCGTCCTGATGTTCGCGACCACGCTTCTGGTTCGGTCCCTCTACGAGCTGGCAGGGGTCCTCGCTTTCATGGTGGTGGTCGCGGCGGTCGCCATGGTGCTGAGGAGGGTGGCCCGCACCATGATGTTCACGGCTACCTTCTCCGTTTTCATATTCGTGCTGAACTTCATATTCACCAGGAATCTCGAGACGTCCCTCCTCTACGCCGCCAGGTTCGTCGCGATCGTCGTGTCGACGAGCCTCTTCTTCATCACGACCTCCCCAGACGAGCTGGAGCAGGTCATGAAGACCTTCAGGCTCCCCAGGGATGTGGTGTTCGCCTTTGTGACCGCCGTGCGGTTCATCCCCGTCATGTTCCTCGACACCATCCAGATCATGGACGCCCAGAAGTCCAGGGGGCTGGAGCTGGAGAAGGGGAACGTGCTGAAGAGGGTCAGGAACATGATTCCCGTACTAATCCCGCTTGTCGTCAACTCGGTGGTCAGAAGCGGGGAACTGGCGGAGGCGATGGAGTCGAGGGCCTACGGCGCTGTCCCGAAGCCCACCTCGCTGGTGGAGTACAGGGCGAGAACTGCGGACAGGGTCGTAGCGGTGTCCGCGGTCGTCCTGTTTGCCCTCGCCGCCTACTCCTTTTATTTCGTCTTCCCGGCTCGGATACTGTGATACCCGCGCGGGTGGTGGCTGACGAGAGAGAGAAGGCGAGCGGCGTCCCCGAAGAGCTGTCGAAGCTGAACGTGAGGGTGTACTTCAGCAGGCTCCCGGTAGCAGACTACGTCCTGAACCCGGAGCTGGCAGTCGAGAGGAAGTCGGTCAGGGACCTGGTCTCCTCTGTCTACGACTCCCGCCTGTTCTACCAGGCCGCGAAGCTCTCCGCGGCGTACGCAAAGCCATTCCTTCTGGTGGAGGGGGACTCGAAGGAGGTCGAGTCCCTGGTGAAGAACCTGAAGTCGTTCTATGGCGCCATCGCAAACGTGACACTCGCCTACGGGCTGAGGGTGCTGTACACGGCCAACCCGAGGGAGACGGCGACGGCGATAGCGGAGCTGCTGAGCCACGCGAGGGCCAAGCCCCTCGCGAGAATGCCCCCGGAGCTTCCGCCGAAGGCGAGAAGCGTCCCCCAGCAGCAGCTGTACCTGGTGTCGGCCATGCCGGGCATAGGGAGGAAGCTCGCAGAGAAGCTGCTCTCGAAGTACGGGACGCCCAGGAGGGTCATGGGACTGACCGCGGGTGAGCTCGCGATGACGCAGGGAATCGGATGGAAAAAGGCGGAGAGGATCAGGAACATGATGGACGCAACGTTCACAAAACACCAGCAGGCTGCCGCTCAGGCGAGGCTCGAAGCCGAATGAAGGTTGCGGTCATAGGAGGGACGGGGGCCATAGGGAAGGCGCTCGCCAGGCACCTCTCGAGAGAGTACGAAGTGATTATCGGATCCAGGGACCCGTCGAGGGCCGTTGAAGCGGCCGCCGCCATCAGGGGCGCGTCGGGCTCCGACTACGAAGGAGCGTCGAGAGCCTCTGACGTGGTGATCTTCGCAATCCCCTACGAGGCCATGGATCTGCTGGCCAACCTGGACGCGGCGGTGTCCTCGAAGCTCGTCATCTCGGCAATCAACCCGATGAAGATGGAGGACGGACTGTTCAGGTACGCCCCCAAGAGAGCGTCGGCAGCCGAGGAGCTCGCGGACATGCTCCCCCACGGCAGGGTGGCGACCGCATTCAACAACGTCCCCTCCGGCTTCCTCAAGGAGGACGCGGTGCCCCCGGTGGACATCCTGGTGGCGGCTGATTCGAAGGAGACCTACGCGGAGGCGGCCAAGCTGATCGCCAGCATAAGAGAGATGCGCCCGCTGAACGCCGGCCCGCTATCCGAAGCTCGGATTGTTGAGGCGATGACCCCCCTTGTACTGAACCTGGCGAAGCTCAACGGCACGAAGGCGCTCGCGACGAGGTTCGTCAGCCGGAAAGGATGAGGGAGCCTTGCAATTCGGGTATGTGCTCCCGAACTTTGGCGGCAAAATAAGCGCCCAGCAGCTCGTCGAGATTTCTAGGACCGCCGAGGAGGTTGGGTTCGACTCGGTGTGGGCAACCGACCACATCGTGATGCCGACGCAGCTGCGGGAGCCCTACGGCCAGCTCCTTGAGCCCCTCATCACCCTTGCGTCCATCTCGTCGGCCACCGACAAGCTGAGGGTCGGTACTTCGTGCATCGTCCTGGCCCAGAGGAACCCGATACTGGTGGCCAAGCAGGCGGCTGCGCTGGACGTGTTCTCGAAGGGGAGGGTGATACTCGGGGTCGGAGCAGGCTGGGCCGAGCAGGAATTCCGGTTCATGAACGCCGACTTCGAAAGGAGAGGCAGTGTGATGGATGAGAGCATCAGGCTGATGAAGTCTCTCTGGAGGGACGACGTCGTCAACTTCGCCGGCGAGTTCTTCCACGTGGAGGACGCCCTCTTCATGCCGAAGCCCGAGAAGAGGGACATCCCCGTCTGGATCGGGGGGAACGGACGGACGGCGATCAGGCGGACCATCAGGCTCGGTGACGGGTGGCACCCCGTGGGCCTGGGGGTAGACGGGTTCAGGAGGGGGGCGGAAGAAATCATCAGGTCGAAGAAGGGCGCCACTCTCTCCATGAGGATGACAACGGACGTGAGGAAGAAGAGGCAACCCTACCCAGGCCCAAACAACGAGAAGAGGATCGCCGTGTCTGGGAGCGCGGTGGAGATAAGGAAAGAGATAGACGCCTACGTCGAAGCGGGGCTCGAGTACTACTGCGCTGCGATGAATCACCCGTCGGCGGCCGACATCCAGGCGGACCTGAAGCTGTTCTCTTCCGATGTGATGCGGTCCTACTTCTAGGCGCCAGGCAGGGTCGTCAGTCCTTCGCGCCATCCCGTGTATAGGAGTGGCCTGTACCTCGCGAAGTCCCAGAACTTGTCGAAAGCCCCCGTAGCTCGGGCGGCCTCGACCTCGCCGACCAGGAGCAGATGGTCGCCGAACCTTCGCTTTGCGGTCAAGGAGCACTCGAGGGTCGCGGCCGATCCGTGAATTACTGGGACTTTCAGCTTCTCCCCTGTGGTGTACCTGAGCCCTGCGTCTGCGAGCTTGTCTTCCACCTTGGCGCCGCTCACGCTAGCCAAGCGTGCGATGGCGCCTGCCTGGTCCCTGTCGAGGATGCAGAGCGAGAAGCAGCCTGCCTCCACCACAAGCTTGCAGGTGTAGTGCGATGGGACGCTGGACACTGCCACCATGGGCGGAGAGTCAGAGACGGAGATGTAGGAGACGACCGGCATTGCCGATATCCTCTTCCCCGACATGGCAGATAGGACGGCGGGGACCTGCGGGTAGAAGAGCCTGTGGATGAGAGAGGGATCGACCTTCATCGCGACGACGGCTGTCCATGGTTAGTTAAGGAGGTCGCTACGATACACGGAAGTTGGCGGTAAGAACGTCCCCCCATTCGTCAGCGAAGACCGCGGTGTACACTCCGGCAGGGAGGCCGCCCGAGCCCTGGACTCCAGGGAGGGCGTTCGGGTTCAGGGAATCCCGGCCGAAGGTGACGTTCATGGCGATTGTCCACCGGTACGGGTTGGCGTTTACGCTGGCCAGGACGTCGGTGGAGTGCGGGTAGAACAGGAAGAACTGGGGCGACCCAGACACGGGGCACTGGGCACGGGATACTGCCGGCTGAAGCAGGGTGCCCAACGTGTAGTTGTCCTGGGTGTAGTGCCCACTCATCAAACCGATGCCGATTGGCCACCCGGGGGTACACTGACGCCCCCAGAGCATCCCTTCGGAAAACGCCCAGGAGTCTGCCGAGGTCACGTTCTCGATGGAATCGGAGGAGCTGTTCAGCCAGGCTGAAACGAAGAGGTGGCCAGATGGCGCGACCGTCGTCGAGTTGAGTGTGAGATCCAGCGTGAACCCGAAACCCGAGTCGTAGGACGCCGAGGTCGGGAAGACGTTGTGAGGAGGGGAGAGATAGGGGGGGATGAATACGGCCGCGAAGATCACGATCGCCATGGCGGCCAGCACGACCGACATGTTCCTCACGCTCTTTTTGTACGCGATGTCGTCCGGGTCCAACGAGCCAGGGACGGCTCGCCGTCCTCTTAATCCTAGTTCCTTGATTCGAGGAGCCGCTTCCGCAGCCTCGCGTTGATGTGTAGCAGCTCGAGTATCCTCGTGACACTCGAACCGCCCTCCTTGAACCTCTTCCCAGAGAGGAAGCGCCTGACCTCGGCCTCGCGCTCCACTCCGCACATTGGGATCGCCCGGCCCATGTAGAGGTAGAACTGTTGGGAGCCCGCGTACATGTCGCGCATCGCGTCGTAGCGCTTCGTGATCCAGTTCCAGAGGGCAACCCGGGCGTAGGGATTGTAGGCGCTCAGGAAGAGAGGGTACCCTGAGTCCGACCGGCTCACCTGGCCGCTCATGCAGAGCTCGAGCGTGTGCTCGACGAGCTCCGGCTCCTTGAAGGCACAGAGGCCCTCGTAGATGTTCGCCCTGTCCACCTCTCCCTGGAGCGTTTTCGCCATTTCCTGAAGCCTCTTTTCGGCGCGGGCGCCGTATGTTATGGCGTAGCCTATAGCCGCCGCGGCTTTCAAGTTCGAGTCGAGGGCCGCGAAGTGCTCGAAGAGGGAGGCCATCTTCCTCGCGTAGGATTCGTCGACAGACGCATACTGGGAGGTGAGATACTCTCTGGTTGCTCCCACGTAGGGCGGCTCCCCCGGCCTCGGCTCCTGGCCGAACGCATCGAGGAGTGGCGGGTAGAACTCGGGCTCGACCCCCTTGATGATGTGGGACTCGTCCGCGATCGCCGTCAGCTGCATCAGCTGCTCGGTTACGATCTGGGTAGACATTGCGTCGGGGTTTGCCCCACAGAGAGCAACGAAACTGGCGTAGAGTTCTGGCTTGACCAGGCCCGCCTGCAGGAACAGGTAGAGGTCGTACATGATTCCCGCCCTGTCGTGAGGGCCTATCCGGGAGAAGTTGCGGGCAAGGCGCCCGTAGCCCGCACCATCGTAGAGGGTCGCGTAGAACCCGGTGCGCTCAAGGTTCAGGAGGAGTTCCCTCTCGGCTCGTGCTTCGATGTTCCCGTTCTTGCTGTCAAGGAACGCGGACCTCTCGCTACCGTCTGCTCGCAGGCTGATTGGTATCGGCCAGACCCCGGTGGCCTTCCTCCCTGATAGGGTGAACCTGCTCTGGCTGAGTTCGATCTTGCCGCGTCTGGCGGTGACCGTCACCACCGGGTACCCCGGCTTGGTGAGCCATTCCTTCGCGACCTTTGTCACCGGGAGGCCGGAAGCCCTCCCGAGAGCATCCCACAGATCCTTGCCTGATGCGTTTGAGAAGCTGAACCTCTTCAGGTAGTCAGAAACCCCCTTCCTGAATGCCTCCTCTCCCACGTATGCCTCGAGCATTCTGAGGACGCAGGCGCCCTTCCCGTAGCTTATCGCGTCGAAGGTGTGCATCGCCTCAGCCACGTTCCTGACGCGTCCCTGGACCGGGTGCGTGGTTGAGAGGGCGTCCAGGTTCAGCGCATGGAACCCTTCGTCGCGGAGGAAGATGCCCCACATCTCCCAGTCCGGTCGCAGCCTGCCTGTCATCTTGTACGACATGAACGTGGCGAAGCTTTCGTTGAGCCAGAGGTCATCCCACCACTTCATGGTCACCAGGTCGCCGAACCACTGGTGCGCGACTTCGTGCACCATGGACATGGCTCCCCTGTTCTTCTGGGTGAAGCTCGTGTGCTCGGTGATCAGGGCATAGCTCTCCCTCGAGGAAATGGCGCCCCAGTTCTCCATTGCGCCCGTGTGGTACTCCGGGAGCGCAACGATGTGCAGCTTCTTCAGAGGGTAGGGGATGCCGAAGTAGCGCTGATACTCCGAGAGCGACTCGGCGGCTATCTCAAGGGCGACCCTGCAGTTCTGGGCCTGGCCGGGACGGGTTGCCGCCAGAACGTCAATCCCGTCGGCGGTGACCTTGGTCTCCTCGAACCGACCTATTGCGAAGAAGAGGAGGTAGGTGGACATCCTCGGGGTTTCCTGGAAGGTGAAGGTCGCCCTTCCTCCCCCTGCGCCCTCCTTGCGAATCCAGGGCGTGTTCCCTATGACGTCCAGACCGTCCTCCGTTGTGACCTGTAGCCTGAACACCGCCTTGTAGCCAGGCTCGTCGACGCACGGGAAGACGGTCCTCGCTTCGGCGGGTTCTAGGTCGGTAGCGAGTATGTAGTCCTTGCCATACTTTGACTTGTAGAGGCCGAAAATGACGTCGTCAGACACCTGCTTCGAGTACTCAAGCTCCACCAGGGACTGCCTTGCCGGGACACCGGGTATCTTCAGTTTCGCGCGCTTCTCGTCGAATACGAACCTGGCGGGGCGCCCGTTCACGGTCACACGATTCACCGACAGTTGAGAGGCGTCGAGGGCGAAGGGCTTGGCAGCCCCCTTGACCGTTACACCAACCTTCCCATTCACGCGGGCCTTCGCGAAATCTACGTCTAACCTGAGATCGTAGGAGACTATCTCCAGGACGGGTTCGCCGAGTTCACGGGGGGAAAATTGGGGGATTAAAGGCTGAAGGGGGCGGGCTGGGGCCGCGTTGTGGACGAGAACGGTGCGCAATCCGGAGTCAATTTGGAGTGGTACCCGCTGATCGACCCGTCATTGACAGGGCGGTTGGGAAGGCCTACTCCTTGTCGATGAACTCTTCTGCCTTTGGAGGCTCCGGCGGAAGGCCCTTCCTCTTCCTGATCTCTGTCACGAGCCCCCACAGCATGTTCTGCGGGACAGCCTGCCACGTCTTGAAGTGTGTGTTCCACACGGCCTTGCCGGCGGTAGCGCCTCTCATCTTCTCGCTTAGGTCGAATGTCTCCGATGCCGGAATCTCACCTTCCACCACCGTCATTACTTCCCTCTGGTCAATCTTGACCAGCTTCCCGCGCTTGGCGCTGATCACGCCCGTTACCGCGCCGATGAGCTCTGACGGGCCCTTCACCTCGATGCCGAGAATGGGCTCGAGAAGTGTGGGGTTGGCTGACAGCATCGCCCCCAGGATTGCCCTGCGAGAAGCGGGCATGAGTTGAGCGTAGGTCCTGTGGGCTGGGTCTTCGTGCGGGACGAAGTTGGTCAGTGCCACCTTGACGCCCCTTGAGAACTCGTAGGCCAGGGGACCGTTCTTCATTATGTCGTCGAAGCCGGCCCTGATGGAGTCCATCGACTCCTGGAGGAACTGGACGCCCTTCGTGACTTCGGTGAGCACGTTGCCCCTCTCGTCGATCGCTTGGAAGTTCCTCGCCTGGTCGGGGTCCCATCCGTGGTCGCGCAGCGTCTTGATGACGGCCTTCTTTTCGACGTTCTCTCCTATGGTGCCGTTGCGGATTAGCTCTACGACATCGGACTCGAGCGGCTCTACCTCAATGAAGATCTTGTTGTGCCTGTTGGGGGACCTGGCCATTATCGGCCCCGCCCTGGCGCGAATCGCCTCCCGGTAGTTGATTATTGGGGGGGACGTGATGATCTCGAGCCCAGCCTGCTGTATCTGTGTAGTGGCTATTTCGAGGTGGAGTACCCCCATGCCGGACATGAGCGTCTCACCTGACTCTTGATTGATGGTAACCACAAGGTTGGGGTCTTCGATGTTCAGTCTCCTCATGACCTCGACGAGCTTCGGGAGGTCCCTCGGGTGCTTGGCTTCAACCGCCACCGTCACGACGGGCTCGCTCACGTAGTGGATCGACTCGAAGGTCGCCACGTCCTTCCTGTTGGCTATCGTCTCACCCGACCTGATGTCGAGGCCGAGCAACGCTGGGATGTTCCCGGCCGGCAAGGAGTCTACTATCTCTCTCTGGAACCCCATGAAAATCTGCACTGACTGAATCTTGCCCTCACGCTTCGAGTTGAGGAGGTAGACACCGTCGCCATTGGTGACGCTGCCGGAGAAGAGCCGCCCCGTGGCCACCAGGCCAGCGGCGGGGTCAACGACCACGTTGGTCACCATCATGACCGTTGGACCGTTCTCGTCACATGCGAGCAGCGCCTTCCCGACGTCGCTGTTCAGGTCCCCCTGAGGCCAGATCTTGGGGATACGGTAGGCCTGGGCGACGTGTGGTGGCGGGTGGTGCCTCACGACCATGCCCAGCAGCGCTTCGTGAAGCGGGAGTTTCTTCCCCAGCTCCTCGGGGGTCGAGGCGCTGTACGCGTTGATGATGTCCTTGAAGGACATTCCCGCCTCCTTCGCCATGTCGAAGTTGAAGCCCCACTTGTCCTTGGAGGAGCCGAAGGCGACCTGGGCATCCTGGATGGAGACCTTCCACTTCTGCTTGTACTCTGGCTCGGCGTAGGTGTCGACCAGCCTGTTGAAGTCCTTGACTATGTTGAACAGCCATTCCTGCATCTTCTCAGGTGTGAGGCGCAGCTCCTTGATCAGGCGGTCAATCTTGTTGATGTAGACCACCGGCCGAACCCTCTCTTCCAGGGCCTGCCTCGTGACCGTCTCCGTCTGAGTCATGATGCCCTCGACGGCGTCCACAACCACGATCGCCCCGTCGACGGCACGCAGGGACCGTGTCACCTTCCCTGTGAAGTCGATGTGCCCCGGTGTGTCGATGAGGTTGATGACGTACGGTTTTCCGGCCTCTTCATAGTACAGTGTCACGTTCGCCGCCTTGATGGTCATCTGGCGCTGCTGTTCGAGCTCCATGTAGTCGAGCGCAAGCGCCTGCCCGGCGACCGAGGGGGAGAGCATCCCGCACGCTGCCAGGAGACTATCCGAGGTGGTGGTCTTCCCGTGGTCAACGTGCGCGATTATCCCTATGTTCCTGATCTGGTCCTTGGTGTGGACTATCTTGAGTGCCTCGGCGGTTGTCTTGAATTTCGGCACTACGGTACCCTTCTTGTTGCGCCCTTTACCGTTGGGTTAAGAAGCTTTTCGAGGAAGCCACCAGTTGCGGCTGGACGGGACGACTATGCGTATGCTTCTTCGCCGTGCTGACTCATGTCCAGGCCAGTCTCCTCTTCCTGCGCCGTGACCCTGAGGGGGGTGATGAAGTTGATTATCTTCAGGATAAGCCAAGTTCCAAAGAACGAGAAGCCGGCAACAACTGCGATGGCGAAGACTTCGATCCCCAGGAACGAGGGGTTCCCCGCAAGTGCTCCGTTGACACCACTCACCGCTGCGGTGGCGAACACCCCGGTAGCAAAGACGCCCCACATACTCCCAGCCCCGTGGCATGCAAATACGTCAAGAGAGTCGTCGAAGATGTTGCGGCTCGCTCTCCAGTTCGAGACAAAGTTCGATGCGATGCCCGCCCCGAGGCCGATGATCATGGACGAACTCGCGGTCACGTACCCGGCTGCGGGCGTAATCGCGACCAGCCCCGCCACCGCCCCTATTGATATCCCGACGGCCGAAGGTTTGCCTTTCCTGGACCAGTCCACAAGCATCCACGTCACGGCAGCTGCCGCAGCTGCCAGATTGGTGTTGACCAGTGCCTGGACTGCTATCTCGTTCGCTGCGAGGGCGCTCCCGCCGTTGAATCCGAACCAACCGAACCAGAGCATGGCAGCACCGAGAATGACGAACGGCACGTTGTTTGGCCTGACCTCGTCGGACTTGCTAATCCCTGCTCTCCGGCCCAAGACTATCGCTGCGGCTAGCGCGGACACACCAGCCGAGATGTGGACGACGAGACCTCCTGCAAAATCCTCCACACCCAGGTTCTGCAGCCACCCTCCGCCCCAGACCCAGTGTGCTATGGGCGCGTAGATGAAGGTCGCCCAGGCGAGGGTGAAGATCAGCAGGGCTTTGAACCGGATCCTTTCGGCGAAGGCCCCGATAATAAGTGCCGGAGTGATGGCGGCAAACTTCAGCTGGAAGGCGAAAAACTCGAGCTCGGGTATGACTTGGTTCCCCAAGGGCGCGAAGCCGACGCCGTTGAGCCCCACCTTGGATAGGTTCCCGACAATCCCGTTAACAGAAGGAGCGAATGCCTCGCTATAGCCCCAGAGTGCCCACACGAGGCTGATAACCGCGAAGATGGTCAGGGTCTGGACGATTGTTGAGATGAGGTTCTTCCTTCGCACCAGCCCACCGTAGAAGAATCCCAGCGCAGGCGTCATCAGCATGACAAGAGCCGTTGCGGCCAGAACCCAGGCTACGGCGCCAGAGTCTATCACTCCGAACTCCCTATAGCCTCGCGCCCTTCGGAGGCGGATATTTAGCCGGATGGGTCAATTCTCGGTTTTGGAAGCAGAAGTCTTCTGAAGAGAAGAGCTGCGCTCGTTCCTCGAGCCGCGGTCCCTTAGCTCCTGCCTGTCCTCTCCGAGACCAGTCTAATCGTCCCGGGGTGGAGGTCTTCTCGTACGACGGCGTACCCGTACCCCTCGATTATCGCCTTCAGAAACTCGGCCGAGCACTGGGTCGTCTCCAGCGTCTTTCCCGCGCCGACGACGTCTACCTGGACCATCCCCGGCTTGGGCTCAGTGAGGGCGAAGTGCTTGATTGGTATGATGAATCCGAAGTCCTTGGCCAGTGGCCCAAGGTCCTCGATGTTCTCTGCAGCCATCTTGAGGAGTCCAACGAGCGACGCTCCCAGTTCCCTGAATTTCGCCCTGGTCGCCGCGGCGTCCACTTTGTAGAGGCGCTCGATCAGGTCGTCGACGAAGTCGCTTGGGAGCGTGATAACGTCCACCTGTCGCAGGATTGATAGGACCCTCCAGATCTTGTAGAACTCGTCGGGGTTCCCACCCTCCTGGGAGATCTTGGTGATCGCTGCCAGGGATTCGTTCGCAAATGCGAACAGGGTCATCTTCCTCCTGTCCGCCTCGGCTGCGAACTCCTCGAAGACCGCCTTGTCTATCGAGAGGTTGGTTCTGACCATCGCCCGGCCGGAGCGCCGACGAGATTTAATCGTTGGTGCGTATGGGTTAGGCATCTAGCCGGGAGGCTTCCCTACGCGGTCTTCGCCAGGACGCGGATCTCCTTACAACAGTCTCTGACACTCTGCTCCCCCACCCCTGCCGCCTCAGCCACTTCGGCCTGAGTGATGTTCTCGCCGAGGTTGCAGCATGCGATGTAGAGGGCTGACGCCGCGAGAGTCATCGGGTTCCGCCCTCCAAGCCCCTTGGAGTTGATGGTGCGTATTATCTCCTGCGATTGCTGCAGCGCCTGTTCTGAGACGGGCCTCTTCAGCAGTAGATGGTAGACGTAGCAGTTCTCGTTCAGCTCTGGACGCGAGATGTGCATCCTCTCGATGAGCTTCACGTAGCACCTCCCCACGGCCCTCGGGTCCGAGTGGCAGGCGAAGGCGAGGTCCTTGAGGGTCACTGGCTTCTGCGCCTCCCTACACCCCACGTAGACCGCGGCTGCGGAGAGTATCTGCGGAGGCATGTCCTGGCCGAGGCGCATCGAGAAGGCATCGCCGCAGATAACCGAGGCGCGCCGGGTGACTTCGGGGCCTAGTCGCAGGTCCGCGGCCAGCCTCCTCACGTCGCTCAGAGCCTCTCTGAAGACCTCCTTTCCGTGAGCCCCCAAGCTCCCTTCATGGAAGCTTGCAGCCTGTTTCATTCGAATGCCTGACCACAGTCAGGGGGGAGGTTGTGCCATTAAGCCAATCCGAACAAATGCGTGCATATGCATGCCCGACGGGCCCTTGGGCGGGATTGAGGCTCACTTTCGTTCCCAGCGAGGAGAATCGTCCCTCTCGTTTATAGCGTCCGGGCGAACCTAACCTGTGCGGGTGCTTGTGACAGGTGGCAACCAGGGAAGGAGATGGCAGGGCAGCTGTCCGCAAGCCCTTCTGGTACAGGCGGTACCGGGCAGTGGCGTACGTCGGCACTCTTGTTGCACTCGTCTGGACGCTCATCATAGTGCTCCCATTCGAGCCCTTCTCCTACCTTCCGCCCATAATCGTGGGGGGAGGCGCGGGAATCTGGTTCGTACTCGCTTACATCCTCCTTGTGATCGTCTGGATAGGTGGGTTCGGGGTCATCTCCGGCTTCCTCGTGACCGTGGAGTTGCACGAGGGTCGGACCATCGAAGACCTACTGATGTGGCCCGCCCTGATTCTCATGTGCATCGGCGTGGCGGGAGGCTGCATCCTACTGGGAGTGGCCGGCGCCGTGGGGGGCTATGCCGGGACCTTCCAGGGCTCGTCGACTGACACCATCCACGACCTCCTTGCTCCCTACGTGAACCCTATCACGACGCTGGTCATCATCGCGATAGTCGGCGCCGCCCTAGCGGTCCTGTCGATGGTTCGCGCTAGGTGGCCCACCCCTTGAAAAAATGGCTCGGTCACTCGCTAGCGGTACTGGTTTCAATCTGCCTCTTCCTTCCAGGGTCGGAGGGGGCTCTCGCTTTCGGGGGGACCCAGTGGCAGCTGGCGACGGGCTATCCAAACTCGTCCTGGGCAATCGGAGTAGTGGTCCCCGAGGGTGCAGGCCTGCTAGCCGGAGGGGACGTGCACTGGGGGGGCGTCACAAACGTCACTGCCTCGCTGGTACTCCCCGACATCGAGTCCCCTGACCGAACGGTCTACGCGATTCTGTCGGTGATGACGAACGACGGAAGCGTGCTCCAGGCTGCGGCAGGGGCCCTGCCGAACGAGACAGGCTGGCTGGGCTTCGCCTGGTTGGTTCAGGGTACTGGATCTGGAGCCTCCACCTACGTGTGGGTGCTCAACGCCAGCGAGCCAGCGATGAGCCCCGGGGCGAATGTCTCGATTTCGATCTTCCGGTCTTTAGGGGTGTGGCGTCTCAGCGTAACCGACCTGGACACCGGGTCCAGGGCGGCGAGGTCATACCCTGCGGGGCCGGCCTCCACGTTGAAGGTGGGAGACCAGGAAGTGTTCGCCTTCGAGTCATACTCGAGGACCCAAGGAACGTTCCGCGGTATGGGCAACCTGACCCTGAATTCAATATGGCTGGACGGGAACGTGGTCGCCAGTGGCTGTTACCTCTACGCCGACTGGGACATGGTCCACAACCCGCTCTTCGTCGTGGGGAGCTCAGGCTCCAGCCCGCCTTCATTCATCTTCGCGAGGGAGAGTTCCTCGGGGTCCTATTTCTGGAGCTACGCCGGCGTCTGGGGGGCACAGGGCGTTGCTCTCACCGGGCTCGCCGAGCCTCTGACGGCGGCAGCCTTGGTCGGGCTGATTGCCCTGGGCAGCCTGGGTGTCTGGCTGGCGAAAAAGAGGTTGGCGAAGCCGGCGTCTGACCTCAGGCAGGGTTCGGCTTCCTGAAGACGTAGTTCTTCGCCGTCAGAGAGAAGATGACGACGCAAATCATGGCCACTATGCCGATGTAGAAGA
>Ga0187780_10001146_pt1 | contig 19911 bp, 17 predicted proteins | sample 1015_Q2_SP10_20__FD_132429 | JGI IMG/M metagenome (GOLD analysis project Ga0187780, IMG submission 132429) | Tropical peat soil microbial communities from peatlands in Department of Meta, Colombia - 1015_Q2_SP10_20_MG | ecosystem: Environmental > Terrestrial > Soil > Wetlands > Peat | place...
AGGAACAGCGGCTTGCCGAACCGGTCGCAGACCGCGCGGACGGCCCGGACGTTGGCCATGCTGACGGGCTGGCCGCCGCCGGAGTTGTTCGTGACGGTCAGCATCACCAGCGGGACAGCGCTAGCTCGCTCGGACAGCAGGCGCTCCAGCGCCGCGACGTCCATGTTGCCCTTGAACGGGTGGCGGGCGGCGGGCTGCAAGCCCTCGGCGACCGGCAGGTCGACGGCGCTGGCGCCGGTGAACTCGATGTGGGCCCTGGTGGTGTCGAAGTGGGTGTTGCTGGGCACGATCAGGCCAGATCCGCCGGCCGCGGTGAACAGGATCTTCTCTGCGGCGCGGCCCTGGTGCGTGGGCAGCACGTGCGCGAAGGGGAACAGGTCGGCCACCGCAGCGCGGAACCGGTGGAACGAGGGTGCCCCGGCATAAGCCTCGTTCCCGCGCTGGATGGCCGCCCACTGCTCGGCCGACATGGCGCCGGTGCCCGAGTCGGTCAGCAGGTCGATCGGCACGTCCTCGGCGGCCAGTTCGAACAAGTTGTACCCCGCCGCCGCCAGGGCGCTGGCCCGCTCGGCGCGAGTGGGCAGCCGCATCGGCTCGACGGAGTGGATCCGGAACGGCTCGATGATCGTGCGGAACGGCTCTTCGGTCGTCACGTCGGCGAACGGCGTCATGCCCGGGTCGGCCAGGCCCGCAGTCCGGCCGCGTGCCTGCATCACCATCGACGGCCCTGCCAACTGATCCTCCTAGCCCCGCGGGCTGTTCACTGACACGGAGACGGCAGCCGGTCGATTGATACGCCCGCGACGCGCCCGGCGGCGGATGCCAGCCGCCTCGCGCTCCGGGTCCTGCTCGCCGGCCTGGTGCGCCCGGCGAGCAGGATCCGGTTGGCCGTGCTGGTCAGTTCACTGCTGAGCGCTTGAACACCTGGATGGACACGGCGGTCATGAGCACCGCCCAGCCAGCCAGGACGAGCAGGCTGAGCGCGGCCTCTGCGGCGGCGTTGCTCATGCCCCAGATGTCATGCAGTCCGGCGCCGCCGTGGCTGAGCACCCCGTAGCGCAGCAGCGCCAGGGTGTGCGTGGTGGGCAGGACCCGGGCGACCGAGGCGAGCCAGCCGGGCAGCGCGGCGATCGGGAAGAGCGACCCGGCCAGGAACCACGGCAAGATCGCCACCACAGGAGTGAGCCCGACGTATTCCTCCTGGGTGGGAATCCGGTTGGCCATGATCTCGGCCACCGCGTACATGAACACGGTGAATATCAGGACCGCGCCGGTGAACCAGCCGGCCCCGGCCGCGGTGACGTGGAAATGGCTCCCGCGGGCCCAGCCGGCCACGATCAGCGCGGCGACTTGCAGCAGGCTGATCGCGACGGCCACGGCCATGTTGCCGAACACGATCAGGCTGCGGGAGATGGGGGCGGCGAGCAGCTCGCGGCGCGCGCCGCTGGCGCGGTCGACGATCACGCCTATGCCGGCGAAGGTGCAGGTGAGCGGGATGAGCAGGCCGACCGTGCCGACGATGACGAAGGTGCTGTAGTCGGCGCCTCCCGGTCCCGCCGCCGGGATCATCCTGGCCAGTGCCGGGGCGATCACCAGGGCGAACAGCAGCGGAGTGACCAGCGGGGCGAGGACCTCGCGCGGGGTGTGAGCGCTGAGCGCGACCCTGCGCTCGGCCAGGGTGGCCCAGCTGGCCAGGCCGCCCGGCCGCGGGCGGGTACGTCCGGCCTGCGTCCGGGCGGCAGTGATGGCGATCATCGGAGGTTCTCCTTTACGTGGGGGTAAGGCAGATGCGCGTGCGGCTCGGGGGGCGTGACATCGGCCCCGTGAGGTCAGGCCGCGAGCCTGCTGCCGGTCAGCTGTAGGTAGACGTCGTCCAGGGTGGGCTTGCGGGTCGTCACGGCCTCGGCGTGGATGCCCAGCTCAGTGACGGCCGCGATGGTGTCCCGGGTCGGGCGGCTGCCAGCCGGGACGGTGAGTGTGGAGCCGACCGCGAAGGCGTCGGCGGCTGCCAGTCCGTGGGCGCGCATCGCAGCCAGCGCGCCGGCCGGGTCGTGCTCGACCCGCAGCTCGATCAGTTCGGCGCCCAGTCCGGCCAGCAGCGCTCCGGGGCGGTCCAGGGCCACGATGGTGCCCTGGTGCATGACCGCGATGCGGTCGCAGAGCCGTTCGGCCTCGTCGAGGTAGTGGGTGGTGAGCACGGTGGTCATGCCGGTACGCCCGCGCAGGCCGCTGATCAGGTCCAGCAGCTCATAGCGGATGCGGGTGTCAAGCCCGACGGTCGGCTCGTCGAGGAACAGCACCCGCGGTTCGGACACCAGGGCCCGGACGATCTCCAGGCGCCGCCGCTGGCCGCCGCTGAAGCTGTCCACGGGGCGGCCGATCACCTCGGACAGCCCGAAAGCACCGGCGAGCTCGGAGATCGTGCGGGCGGCGAGGGACGGCGGGATACCCCACAGCCGCGCATGCAGGTCCAGGTTGCGGCGGCCGGTCAGCGCCTTGTCCAGGACGGGTTCCTGGAACACGACGCTGCTGACCGACCGGGCGGCGATCGGGTCGCGGACCACGTCGAATCCGGCCAGCCGCGCGGATCCGCTGCTCGGCTTGATGGTGGTGGTCAGCATCCCGATGGTGGTGGATTTGCCGGCCCCGTTCGGGCCGAGCAGGCCGAACACCTCGCCCGGGGCGACCTGGAAATCGATGCCGCGGACGGCCTCGGCGCCGCCCGGGTAAGTCTTGCGCAGCCCGCGGACTTGCACGGCGGGGATGGCGTCGTTACTGGCGGCGCGCAATCGTGCGGACATGACAGTGCTCCTCGACGTAGACCGCCCTGCCGGGCGGAGGTGGGTTTCCAGCGACAAAGGACGAAACCCGGCCGCGGAAAGTGACGGCCAGCTGGCCGGGGGCCTCAATGGCAGCATCGTGCGGCCCGTCACGTTCTCAGCGGCGGGTTCGTCCTTTCCGGTAAGCGGCTGAGAACGCGATAGGCTCGGCGCGGACTTGACCTAAGCGGGTCCGGCCGCTCAGGTGGGCGTGCTCCCAACCTGACCAGCCGGACGCCGGGGAGTTCGGGAGGGCGCATGGCTGAGTATCACTTTGTCAGCGCCTGGCAGATCCAGGCGCCCATCGAGCGGGTGTGGGAGGAGATCTACCACGCTGAACGCTGGCCGAGCTGGTGGAAGTACGTGGTCGGCGTGCAGGAGCTGGAGCCGGGTGCCGCCGACGGGGTCGGCAAGCGTGTGCGCCTGCTGTTTCGGACTCGGCTGCCGTACACGCTCGGCTTCGACGTGTGCCTGACCCGCGTGCAGCCGCCGTCGGAGCTGGAAGCCGAGGCCACCGGGGAGCTCGAGGGCACCGGCCGCTGGGCGCTCACCTCGGCGGACGGCGGCACGCTGGTCCGTTACTACTGGGACATCGCCACCACCAGGTGGTGGATGAACCTGCTGGCGCCGGTGGCCCGGCCGGCGTTCCAGTGGAACCACGACGAGCTGATGCGTGAGGGAGGCGAGAGCCTGGCTCGCCGCCTCGGTGCGGACCTGGTGCTGCCGGACACGCCGTCGCGAACGGATCGGCCGGTGCGGGCCGCACGGTGGGTCTTCGTGGCTGCCGCGCTCGTGGCATTGGCCGTGCTGGGATGGCGCAGGTACACCTCGCCACGCTGAGCCCGGACCCGCTGGTCGCCCGGCTCAGCCGGCAGCGCGGTGCTCGCGCCGGTACCGGCGCGCGCTGCGCCGGGCGGCGAACCTCATGATGGCGGGCGGCGGTTCCAGTCCGAGCTGTCGCAGCATCCCCGGGGCGTCCTCCTGGTGCCACACCTCGGCGAGCTTGCCTCCGTCGGCCCGGAAGATCTCCTGCCCGGTCATGGTGACCGGACGCCCGGTGGGCGGGAGCCCGAATAGCTCGAACGGGCCGGTGTTGGTGCCGGTCATGGTCCAGCGGCCGGCCACGTACTGCCCGTCGGACACCACCACGTCCGGGGTGAACCGCAGGTCGGGGAAGGCCCGGCGGACCATCGCGACCGCCCAGTTGTGCCCTTCGGCGCCCGGGGGCTGGCCGGGGTACGGGTTGTGGTCGATCAGGTCGCTGGCGAGCAGCTCGCTGGCGACGTCGGTGCGGCCCTCGCCCCACACCTCCGACAGCCAGCGCCGGTAGAGGGACTCCAGTTCGGATGCGTCCATGATTTGAACGATAGGCCCGTTCCCCGAGCGGCTGCCGTTCAGCGTGTCGAGAAGGCGAAGACTCATATACGCGCACAAACACGGCCTCGATCGTGGCGCGCGCCGGGCGGCTAGAAGGCGAAGACTCATGCACGCGCAGAAAGACCAGGACAGCACCTCGGCCGATGCAGCACGGCCTGCTTCCCGGCGACCAGCCCGCTGTCGTCCACGATGGCGATCGCGAAGGGATGGCCCATCTCGGCCGCCTTCTGCTCTGCCGCCCCACGTCCGGCCGCCCGAAGAGGGCCGCCGAGGTCCCGAACCCGGTCATGTAGACCGCCGGGAACCCGGCTTCCTCCACCAGCCGGGCCGACAGCGGATCGAACGCCCCGGGCGCCACGATGATCTGGCCGGAGTCCAGCAAGGCCCGCAGGCGAGCCGGCCCGCCCGGCCGCCGGGTGAGCCGGGCCGTCACCGGACGTCCCGCGCTGGCCAGCCCCGCCGGGCGCGGTCATCGGCTGGTGCCGGTCACGCAGGAGGCTCACGCGGATCTCGGCGGCGCCGGTCGCCGGCGCAGTTCTCAGCCGCCCCGGGTCATCGGCGCAAGTATCGCCTTCGTTACGGTCGGACCGTGCCCCGGGGCCGCTAAGATCGCACCCGATGACAGCCCACGCCCGGCCGCTCCCGGTGAGCGCTATTCCCGTCAGCCCGACCAGGATTCGCGCGGCCGGTGCCCTGGGCCTGCTGACCTGGCCGGCCCTGGAGGGGTCCGGGGCGGACGTGGCGGTCACGGCGCGGAGCGGCGGTGTGTCGTCCGGGCCGTACGCGACGCTGAACCTGAGCCTGACCGTCGGCGATGACCCGGTGAACGTGCTCGAGAACCGGCGCCGCGTGGCGGCCGCCCTGGACGCCCGCCTGGACGATTTCGTGTTCGCCCGCCAGGTGCACGGGCCCGGAGTGCGGATCGTCGGCGCAGCGGACCGGGGGAGGGGCGTGTCCTCGCTCGATGACGCCGTCCCGGACGCCGACGCGCTGGTCACCAGGGATCCCGGCGTGGTGCTCGCCATCCTGGCCGCGGACTGCGTCCCCGTCGTCCTGCACGACCCGGTGGCCGGCGTGCTGGCCTGCGTGCACGCTGGCTGGCGCGGCACCGTGGCCCGGGTTTGCGCCGCCGCGGTCGCCGCGATGGAATCCCTAGGCTCCCGCCGCTCAGACGTCATCGCCGGCGTCGGCCCCGCCGCCGCCCCCTCCCGCTACCAGGTCGGCGCCGACGTCTACCAGGCCGTCACCCGGGTCTTCGGCCCGGCCGCGACCGCCTTCATCCGCCCTGACTCAGCGCCGGAGCACTGGCTGCTCGACCTGTGGGCCGCCAATCATTTCGTCCTCCGCGACGCCGGCGTCCCGGAGGCCCAGATACACGTCACGGGCCTGCCCACCGGTCCCATAGATCTCTCAGCCCCCGCCAGACCCGCGGACCCTGTTAACCCCGTGGGCACCGTAATCGCCACGGACTCCACAGATCTCTCCCGCCACGGCTACTTTTTCAGTGATCGCGCGGCCCGTCCGTGTGGACGGCTCGCCCTGATCGCCCGGCTGCGGGCCGGCGGTGCGCGATGAGCGAGGCGGCTCAGCGCGGGCTGGTGTTCCGCTACCGCGCGTTCACCACGGACGCCGAGCGGGGCGTGCTGACCTGCCGGTACGAGCTGGACGGGCGCGAGTTCGCCGAACGGGTCACGCTGGCGCCCGGCCCGCGCTGGCACACCGACGCGGCCCGGGCGGCGGCGCGGCTGGTATTCCTGCTGGCCGGCGTCTCCTACTACAAGACCACGGCGCCGGGCATCATCGACCTCGGCCAGACCGCGCTGACCGGGACCGAGCTGGCCTTCCTCCGCGAGTTCTACCTCCAGGGCCTGGGCGAGTTCGCCTACCGCAACAACCTGGACCTGACGCCGCTGCGCATCGAGGCGGTGTTGATCCGGGGGGAGCGACCCCCCGGGATCCCCCCGATCCCGGGGGAGAACCTTCCCCCCCAGACCCCCCCGGCCCCCCGGCCCCGGGGGGAAACCATTCCGCCCAGCCCCCTCCGCCTGCCCAGGGCCCTGGTGCCGTTCGGCGGCGGGATCGACTCGATCGTGGTGGTAGAGCGGATCCGCCGGCTCGCGGATGCCGCGCTGTTCGTGGCGAACCGGCCCGCGGACCGGTTCGCGGCGATCGAGGGGCCTGCCGCGGTGACCGGGCTGCCCGTCGTGCGGGCCGAGCGCGAGATCGACCCGCAGCTGCTGCGCTCGGCCGAGCTGGGCTTCCTCAACGGGCACGTGCCGGTGACCGGGATCCTGTCCGCGATCGCGGTGCTGGCCGCCGTGCTCGCCGGCCGGGACGCGGTCGTCATGTCCAACGAGTGGTCGGCGTCCATCCCCACGCTGGAGTACCAGGGCCGCCCGGTGAACCACCAGTACTCCAAGAGCGCGTCGTTCGAGGCAGCCTTCCGTGACGTGCTGGCGGGCGCCTCGTCCCGGATGCCGGAGTGCTTCTCCTGGCTGCGAGACCGGACGGAACTGTGGGTCGGCCAGGAGTTCGCGGCCCTGCCGGAGTACCACTCGTCGTTCCGGAGCTGCAACAAGGCGTTTTACAGCGACCCGGCCCGCCGGCTTGACCACTGGTGCGGGAGTTGCGACAAATGCTGCTTCACCGACCTGATCCTCGCGCCGTTCGTGCCGGCCGACGTGCTGCGGCGGATCTTCGCCGTGACCGGGGAACCGCTGGATCACCCGGGGCTGGCGGGGAAGTTCCGGGCGCTGCTCGGGGCGGGCGCCAAGCCGTTCGAGTGCGTCGGGGAGGTCACCGAGTGCCGGGCCGCGGTCCTGCTCGCCGCGCGCCGTGACGACCGCGCCGATTGCCGTCTGCTGCGGGAACTGGCCGTCGAAGTCGCCGATTGGCCCGATGCACCCGCCGAGGCGGATATCGCCGCCCTGCTGCGGCCGGCCGGCGAGAACTTCGTCCCGGCCGGGTACCGATGACCAGTCCTCGGCCGAAGCTGTCCTGGTCCGACCTGGCCGGCGCCCGGGTCGGCGTCTGGGGCCTGGGCCGCGAGGGGCACGCGAACGCTCGCAAGCTGCGGGAACTAGGGGTCGAGCCGGTCTTGGTCGATGACCATCCTCCCGCGGAGGCTGACGGCCGCCCGGTGCTCGCCACCGGCGAGGGCGGGCTGGCGGCCCTGGAACGGTGCGAGGTAGTGGTGAAGACGCCGGGCGTCAGCCGGTACGGGCCCGAGATGGCCCGCCTGTCCGGGCTGGGCATCCCGGTGGTGGGCGGCCTGGGCCTCTGGCTGGCCCAGGCTGACCTGCGGCGCGTGGTCTGCGTGACCGGCACCAAGGGCAAGAGCACCACGGTGTCGGTCATGGGGCATCTGCTGACCGGGCTGGGCTACCGGTGCCTCGTGGGCGGCAACATCGGCGTCCTGCCCTACGACCCCGCCGAGGAAGGCGAGTTTGACTACTGGGTCATCGAGATATCCAGCTACCAGGCCACCGACCTGCCGTGCTCGCCGCCCGTGGTCGCGGTCACCGCGTTGCACCCGGACCACCTCGACTGGCACGGGGGAGTGGAGCAGTACTACCGGGACAAGCTCTCCGCGTGCTCCCAGCCGGGAGCCGAGCTGACGGTGGCGAACGGGGACAGCGACCTGCTCAAAGGGCGCGCGGGGCTGCTCGGCCCGCGGGTGCAGTGGGTGTCCGCCGACGATGATCCCGGTGCGGACTGGATGGAGCCGCTCGGGCTGCTCGGCCGGCACAACCGGCGGAACGCGCTCATCGCCCGCAGGTGCCTGGTCGCCCTGGGCGTGCCCGCGGCGCGCGACGAGGCCACGCTGCGCGCCGCGGCGGCCGGTTATCGGGGGCTGCCTAGCCGGCTCGCGCCGGTCGGCACGGTCGCCGGGGTCACCTTCGTGGACGACAGCTTGTCCACCAACGTGCTGCCTGCCCTGGCTGCGCTCGACTCCTTCCCCGGCCGGCGGATCGCGCTGATCGTCGGCGGCCACGACCGCGGCATCGACTACGCCCCGCTGGCCGCCGGCGTCCTGGCCCGGGACGCGCCCACCCTCGTCCTGACCCTCCCCGACAGCGGTCCCCGCATCCGCGCCGCGATCGAGCAGGCCGCCGGCGGGGGCGAGCGGGCGCGCCAGGCAGCCAGCTTCGCGGGCGTGACCGACTGCCCCGACCTGGACGCCGCCGTGACGGCCGGGTTCGGGTGGGCGAAGCCGGACGGGGTGGTGCTGCTGTCGCCGGCCGCGCCGAGCTTCGGGCGGTTCCGGGATTACCGTGACCGCGGCGAAGCCTTCGCCCGCGCCATGCGCGCCCTGTCCTGACAGGTGCGTCTCACCGCAGCGATAGCAGATGCGACCGGTATCCCGTGCCGTAGGCCGTGGGCGCTCCGGTGCAGCGTGATGATCCACGGCCCGGCGGCGGGCGACGGCAATCCCGGCCAGCGGCCCGGGCAGCTGTCCTTCACCTCGGACGGCGGGGCGACCTGGTACCAGGTCCGCGTCTGACCCCGGTCACCGCGTCTTGGTCCCGGTCACCGCGCGCAGGCCGGGCGGCAGCTCCGCGGCGCCGAAGGAAGATCCTACCGTGGCCGCCACCCCGTGCTCGCGGAGCAGCGCCGGGATGCGGGAGGTGTCCACCAGGATGTTCTCGTGGTGCTCGCTGTCACGGCGCCAGGCCCCGTGGCCGTCGGGAACGAACGTGGTGATGTCACGGACGAACTTGTCCGGCGCCGGAGTCGAGAACTCGGTGATGATGGCCCAGTCCGGGCCGACCCGGCCGAGGTTTTCCGCGCCCTCGCGGATCCGGCCCCACTCCAGGTCACAGACGTCGATCGCGAGCACCCCGCCCGGCCGCAGCGCGTCGGCCAGGCCCGCCAGGGCCCGGTCCACGGCCCCGGCGTCGGGCAGGTAGCTGATCACATGGCCGACCGAGACGATCGCGTCCGCAGCGGGCAGCGGGTCATCGGGGAGGGTGAGCCGCCGCAGGTCCGCCTCCCCGCCCAGCGCCGCATGGGCCAGCTCCAGCAGGTCCGGCGAGGCGTCGGTCGCGATGACCTGGTGCCCGGCGGCCAGCAGATGGCGGGTCAGCGCCCCGCTGCCGCAGCCGATCTCGAGCACGAGCCCGCCCCTGACCGGTTCGAGGAGGTCCAGGATGCCGGGCGCGCAGCGATCGGCGTGGTGGCCGTAGCCGCGGTCGTGCACCACGGCCAGATCGTGCCGGTAGTAGTGCATGCACACGTCCCTTCAGTCCGCGACGGTGATGCCGAGCTGACGGGCGAGCAGCGGGGCCAGCGCGACGAGCTGGACGCTGTCGATCGTGACGCCGCGCAGCGACTCCAATCCGGCGGTGATGCCGAGCCCGGCGCCGCGCAGGTCCACGTCCGTGCAGGTCACCTTCGTGAAATCCGCCCCGGTCAGGGTGCAGCCGCCGAAACTTACCCGCAGCAGCGTGGCGCCGCCGAAGTCCGCGTCGCGCAGCAGGCAGTTCTCGAAGGTCACGTCGGTGAGGGTGCTGCTGCGGAAGTTCACCGAGTCGAGTTTGCCGTCGCGGAACGTGACGCGGTGCAGCGCCGTCGAGAAGGCCTGCACGCCGGCCAGCGCGCAGCCGGTTAGGGTCACCTCCTGCCAGCGGGTTCGGGCCAGGTCGGTGGCCACGAACCGGGTGTCCCGCACCCGGGTGTCGGTAAACCTGCTCTTCGGGAGCCCGCCGCCGCCGAACGAGGTGTTCACGAATTCGCAGTCGAGGAAGTGGCAGTTCCCCGCCGCAGCCTCATCGAACGAGAGGTCGGCGAACTTCAGGCCCTCGTACGCTTCCCCCGGTTCCAGGTCGCCCTGGAACGGGGTGAGCTCGCGCTGGGGACCGGCCACGCGGTCGACTTTATCGGGGACCGACGGCGATCACTGACTTGCCCGCCGCCACCCGGCGGATCGCGTCGGCGGACTGCCGGCGTCGGCCACCAGGCGCTGTGGCCCCCGGCTACCCGGAAGAGGCATCCCTGCACATCTGGGACCAGCACCGGTTCGGCGCGGTCGATCTGGACCGGGAGAACCTGGAAACCACGCGGTAGGGTTTGCTGGTGCCGATCTACGCGCTGGACGAGTATGAGCCGGACATTGACCAGGCCGCCTTCGTCCACCCCGACGCCGTCATCATCGGCCGGGTGCGAATCGGCCCCGAGGCATCGGTGTGGCCCGGCGCCGTGCTGCGCGGCGACCACGGCCGGATCGAGGTCGGGGCGAGGACCTCGGTCCAGGACGGGACTGTGGTCCACTGCACCCATGACTGGCCGACGCTCATCGGCTCCGAGTGCGTGATCGGGCACCACGCGCACCTCGAAGGCTGCGTCGTGGCGGACCGGTGCCTCATCGGCTCCGGGTCGATCGTGCTGAACCGGGCCCAGGTGGGCACCGGCGCGATCGTGGCCGCGGCCGCCCTGGTGCCGGAGGGCTTCGAGGTGCCGCCGGGCGCCCTGGTGGCCGGCGTGCCCGCGAAGATCAAGAAGACCGGGATGACCGCCGACTGGGTCGAGGAGTCGGTGCAGACGTACGTCGAGTCCGCTCGCCGCTACCGGGCCGGGCTCCGGCGCCTGGATCCGTAGCCGGACTCCCGATGATCGACGGCATGGTGGTCGTTGACGCCCACATGCACGTGCCCAGGCTCAGCACCGTGACGCCCGCATGGCTGGAGTGGGCCGTCGAGTTCGGCCAGGATTCGCAGTGGCAAGACGTGTTCGGAGCCGACGGTGATCCCGTCCCGGCGCGCCTGGACGCGCTGCTCGACGGCGAGGGCGTCGATGCCGCGCTGCTGTTCGCCGAGTACAGCCCGGCGGCGACCGGAATCCAGCCGGTCGAGGACCTGCTGCCGATCGTCGCGCACAACCGGCGGCGGTTCCGGCTGGTCGCCAACGTGAATCCGGCCCTGCACCAGCCGCCCGCCGCCGAGGCCGAACGCCAGCTGGACCTCGGGGCTATCGCGGTCAAGGTGCACCCGGTGCACGGCGGTTTCCGCGCCGAGGGCCCCGACATGTACCCGGTCTACGACCTGTGCGCCGAGCGCGGCGTGCCGGTGATCGTGCATACCGGCGGGAGCATCTTCCCCGGCTCGCAACCCGAGGCGGGGGATCCGAAGCTGATGGGCCAGGTCGCCGCGGACTTCCCCGGCGTCCAGCTGGTGCTGGCCCACGGCGGGCGCGGTCGCTGGTACGCCGACGCCGCCCGGATGGCGCTGGCCCGGGCCAACGTCTGGCTCGACCTGGCCGGGCTGCCGCCGAAACGCCTGCCCGACTATTACGCCGGCTTCGACCTGCCGCTCCTGGCCGCCAAGTGGATCTTCGGGACCGACTGGCCGGGTGTCCCCGGCGTGGCCAGGAATGCGCGCGCGGTGGCGGCGCTGGGGCTAACCGGTGACCTCCTGGCCGCCGTGCTCGGCGGCAACGCGGCGCGCGTCTTCCCCGGGCTGGACGACCTGGGCGCCACCCCCGATTAATTCAAACCCGCTATTCCGAACGGGCAGTGGGACCACCTCCAGGCCACCTCGCGCGGCCCGTCGCGGCCGACCCCGGCCCGGGCGGTGTCAGGGCCAGAACTCGCCGTGGGCGTACAGGCCGGTGTACCGGTTCCGGAACGTGACTGGGTCATCGTCGTGTCCCCCTGCCGGCCTGTCTAGGTCCAATCCGGTGGCCGAGGGCGGTTATGATGTGCAGCCGCCCGGCGCGGCGGCAGTAGTCAGGCAGGTGGTTAGCATACGATCAAAGCGCGTAGCGTCCATCCGTCACGCGGTCGGCCGAAACTAGCTGTCAGCAGTGCACGTTGTCCTTGATATCCGCACACATATGCACCAGCAGAGATAGAGCACCGTGGACGTCGACCTGGATGTGGACTACGCGACCACTCTGGTGGCTGCCGTGCTACTCGGGATCGGGTTCGTCCTCCAGCAGTACTCGGCCGAGCAGGAGCCGGACTCGCGTTTCCTCAGCCCGCGCATCCTCACCGACCTGCTGCGTAAGCCGAGATGGCTGCTCGGCATCGCATGCATGGTGCTCGGCTACCTGCTCGCGGCCTGGTCGATAGGCCACCTCGAGCTGACGCTGGTAGAACCCCTGCTGACCACCTATCTGGTCTGGGCTCTGATCCTCGCCGTCCCGCTGTCCAAACAGCCCGTCCGGGCCACCGAGGTCGTCGGTGCCCTCATCTTGTGCCTGGGCGTCGCCCTGCTGTCGGCGTCCCGCTCGACCACGCCCATCGGCCTGTATTTCGGCTCGTTCTCGCACTGGTACGCGGCCGCGATCATCGCGGCCGTGGCGTTCATCGCCGTGCAGACCGGGCACCGCCGACAAGGGCAGGTCCGGGCCACCCTCACCGGCCTGGGGGCCGGCCTGGTCTTCGGCATCCAGGACGCGCTGACCAGGCAGACGCTCGAGGCCACACAGGCAAACTCCTGGATGGTCCTGTTCACCACCTGGTCGGCCTACGCGCTGATCGGCGCGGGCATCGTCGGCATCTGGCTGATGCAGAACGCGTTCAGCGCGGCCCCGCTGCACGCCTCCCTGCCCGCCATCGCAGCCGGCGAGCCCATCGCCGGCATCGCGCTCGGGATCGTCGTGTTCGGCGACCGGGTACAGATTACGGCGGGCCAGCTCGCGATCGAGGCGGGCGGGATCGCCGCGCTGATCGTCGGCGTGGTCATGGTGGCGCGCTCGTCCGCCTTCAGCGGGCTGCGGAAGATCACCCACGCGATAAAGCCCGGATCCGATCACGCCAGCCCCGCGCCACCGGACGCCGCCAGCCCCAGCACCCTGGACAGCGCCAGCGGCCCCGGAACCCCGGACAGCGCCGCCAATCCCGGGTCCCCTGACGGTTCAGCCGACGGGAAGCTCCCCGGCGGACCCGAGCCGAGGACCGCGCGGAAGCTCTCCCGCCCGGCTCACCGGCGGCAGGTTCACGACTCCCCGTCCGGCGGCGAGGGCCGCTGAGCCCGCACGGCGTCCAGCACCCCCGGTCGCGGCTGCGACCAGCCCTTCAGCCCCCTGACGCCGTTCGGTCCGGAAAAGCCCGCCTGGACCGTGCCGCGGTTCAGTATCCGGTCCAGCGCGCCGCTCATGCTGCCCTCGGTCTCCAGCATCTGCCTGATGATCACGATCATCGCCGGAATGGCCCAGAAGTCCCCGCACACCCACAAGATCGCCGCGCCCAGCTGCTGGTCGGCGAACGGCGGCAGGGTGACCCCCGGGATGTGGTCGTAAACCGAGTACACCGAGCCGGAGGCCAGCACGCTCAGCGACATCGCGATGCCGATCATGATGACGTTGGTCATGACCAGCGCCAGGGCCCGGCTGAGCAGCGGCATCCGGCGGCGGAACGGCGGCGAAGGGATGAACTGCAGCCAGAACAGCACGCCCGCCGCGAAGAAGCTGCCGTGCATCAGCCAGATGTGCACCGCCTGGTTGTTTTCCGCCAGGTCGTAGGGGCCGGGCAGGTGCCAGAAGATCATGACGAAGTTGAACAGCCCGACCGACACCCACGGCCGCAGCACCAGCCCGCCGAGCGCGCGCAGCGGCCTGGACCAGCCGCCCGCCAGCACCCCCCGGGTCACGCGCTGCCCGGACCGGCCGGGCAGCGCGGCCAGCAGCGGCTGCCACGGCGCCCCCGCGACGATCAGCGTCGGCGCGGCGAACATGAGCAGCAGGTGCTGGATCATGTGCACGAAGAAGTAGTCGTCCGCCCAGTAGTCGATCGGCGATTCCACGGCCAGCAGCAGCACCACGAGCCCGGCGTAGAACCACACGGAGCGCAGCCGCCGCTCCCGGGTGCGTTCCGGCCGGGACCGCCGCGCGAGCCGCTGCAGCCCCACCTCGTGCCACACCGTGACCGCGATCGCCAGGATGAGGAAGGGATCGAAGGACCAGTGGCCGGTGATGTAGTTCATGGCTGTCCTAGCTCGAGGAGCCGTACTCGATCGGGACGCTGATGACCTGGTCCTTAGTCCAGGCGGTGCCCGCCCGGGCGAGCTGCCAGACGGTGAGCCTGGATCCGGACGCGGCCAGCGCGTCATATCCGGTCCCGGCCGCGGGCCCCCCGGTGGCCGGCGGCACCAGCGCCTGGGTGCCTGCCGGCACGGGCGGCAGCGCCTGCCAGGATCCCCCGGCCCCGGCGATGGTCTCCGCGCGGCCGTCGCCGAGCAGCAGCCAGACGCTCCCCGCCGGCCCGAACCCCGACGCCCGCACGGGCCCCGCCGCGACCGGCGCCGACACCGTCCACCGCGCCCCGTTCGACCAGGCGGCCAGCAGGTCAGTCCCGGCCAGCAGCAGCGCCACGGTACCGGCGCCCTGGTTGGCTGGCACCGTGCTGGCCAGCCCGAGCACCTGTACCTGATCCCCGCCGAGCGCCGCGGGCAGCGCGGGTCCCGCCGCCTGCCACGTGCCGCCGACCTCGGCGAAGATCCCGGCCACTCCCCGCCGTGCGCAGCTTCCCGCCGCCATCGGGGTCTCGTCCGGCCCGAACGAAACCGCGTTCACCGCCACCAGCCCGCAGGCGCGTCCCGGGGCTGACGCCGCGAGCGCCGGCAGCGTCGTCAGCCCCGACCACTGCCCGGCGGTCGCCGCCGCGGCGGTCGCCGCCACCTCGATGCTGCCGTCGTGCAGTAGCGCAAGCGTGCGGCCGGACGGGTCGGCGGCCATCGCGTCCGGGACGTCGGCCAGGGCGGCGTCGAGCAGGCCCGGCGTCCAGTTCTTCCCCGTGTCGCTGCTCATGGCCAGCGGGGAGAAGGCGAGCCCCTGGCTGGGCCGGAACCCGATGAGCATCGGCGTCCTGGCGGCTGCGCCGGCCGCGACGAGCCCTCCGTTGTCGGCCACGCCCGGGGGAGTCACCAGCGACCAGCGGCTGGCCCCGCCTGGGCGCACGAAAAGCTGCCAGAAGCTGTTCTCCGAGGCGGCTGATCCGCCCATGACGACGACCGCCCAGGCGCCCTGCGCGGTGACCAGCGAGGTGCTGAGCGGGGCCGTCACCACCTTCAGGCTCGGGGGAGTGGCCTTGGCGGCCTGCGAACCGCAGGCCGCGACCAGGCTCGCCGCAAGCGATGCGAGGACCGCGCCGAGCAGCGCCCTGCTGACCCGCGCGCGCCAGGGCCGTTCCCGGATCACGAGCGGCCCATCATGAGCCGCTCAGCGCCTGGCGGGCGTACTGGCTGAGCAGCACGGAGAAGGAGGACTTGGTGCTCGCGGTGCCGGGCCCAGGGTCGGCGCCCACCTCCTCGCGGATCTGGCCGGACCGGTCGATGACCACGGCGAGGTCGTTGTGCGCGGACATCGCGCCCGCGGGCAGGTTCTGCACGGTGATCCCGTACTGCCGCCAGACCTGGCTGAGCTGCCCGAGGGACCCGGTCAGGTACAGCCAGTTCGGCACCGCGCTGAGCCCTTCCTCCCGGTCGAAGGCCTGGGTGAACGCGACGGCCCGGTAGGTGGGGTTGGCGACGATCGCGACCAGCTCCACGTCCCTGCCCGCGGACCCGAGCAGGACCCCCGCCTCCTTGAACTCCTGCCCGATGATCGGGCAGTCGGTGGTGCACACCGGGTCGAGGAAGGTCATCAGCACCACCTTGCCGCGCAGGCTCGCCAGCGTGACCGCCTGGCCGCCCTGGTCGGTGAGCCGGAAGCCCGGTGCGGGGACGTTGAGGTCGATGCTGCTGCCCGCGATGGCCAGGGCCAGGATCGGATCGGCAGTGCGGTTCACCGTCGCCGACGCCATCGGGGCGGCGCCGAGCAGGACGACCGCCAGCGCGGCGACCGCGGCGACCGACCGCGCGCTGACGGTCGCGAGCGTGCCGCCCAGGGCCTTCGGCGCCAGGGGCCTCAACCGCTGGCCCCACCCCTGACCCCCCCGGCGGCTTCCATCGGTCCCGTCCGTCCCGTCCGTCTCGCTGGTCCTTATTGCCCCGCTGGTCTCTCTTACCCCGCTAGTCTCACTGGACTCTTGGAGCCCAGTGGCTTCTGCCGCCGGTGCTGGCTGCGGCGCCGGCGTCAGGGCGAGGTAGCCGGCCGTGAACAGCAGGATCAGGGGGATCATGCTGTTCGGGTCGGTCCCGAGCCCGCCGAGGAAGCCGAAGTCCTGGACCAGCACCCAGTCGGCGAGGCCGAACACGACGCCGGACCACACCGCGTACTTGACCAGCCGGGGTCGCCCGGTCAGGAAGATCGCGCCGATGACGGCGAGCACGATCACGACCACGAGGTTCACCGCGAAGCCGTTGCTGGCGGCAAACGACCCGAAGCTGGCGAGCAAGGCGGAGAGGAAATGCGGCTGGGGGGTCGAGGACATCTGCTGAACCATCCCGGCCAGGGTGCCCGGCTGGCCGTTGATGGTGCCCTGCCAGTAGCCGCGGCCGGGCCAGGCCTGCAGCACGGCCATGCCGACGAAGAAGAGCCCGATGCCGCCCAGGAGCAGCCGCCCGAGCCTCCGGCCCCGCCAGGCACTGTCCGGCAGCGCGATGAGCGCCCCCGCGATCACGTAGAGCAGGACGGCCCCGGGCGCTCCGGTCAGCCAGCTCAGGCCCGGTGCGAATATCCCGCCGAACGACTCCCCGAACACCCACACCGTCAGCCCCCAGGCCACGCTGGCCAGCCCGGCGAGCCTGGACCACGGCCCGCTCGCCGCGACCAGCAGCCAGGCCCCGATCCCGACCTGGATCCACACCGAGGCAGCGCCGGCCTGGATGGGGTGGTAGGACCAGACCGTGCCGCCCCAGTTCACCACGTGCTGGACCCAGGACGGCGAGGCCGCCGCGGTCGGCGCGATGACCTGCGAAGCAAGACCCCCCGCCATCTTGGGCTGGGCCTGCAAGATCCCGTCCAGGATCCAGATCACCCCGAACCCGACCCGCAGCAGCCGTCGTCCCCGCGCCTCCGGCTGCCCGCGCCCCCGGCGCCGCAGCTTCGTCCCGCCGGTCTTCCCGGCCCCGCTGGCCGCGGCCTTCGACGCCGGCGCGGTAAGCCGCCAGGTCCGGACCGTCGCCCAGGCCAGCCAGAGGAACGCGATGATGACCAGGGCGATCGCGCCCTGATGCAGCAGCGCGGACCTGAATGCGGCGACCAGCGTGGGATCGGCCGGACTCAGGCCTGAGTTCATGCCCGGCACGGAATCCGCTCCTCTCTGTGCCCGTCTCGATCGGCTGCGCGTCCTTCCGCGTCTCGGGCGCGACGAACTCGCGAGCGGCCAGGCCAGTGCCCTATTAAGTTCGGGTTATTCAGAGTCCCGCGACGGTTCCCGCCGTTTGCGGTGCAGCGGCCGCTCACCTGGGCCGGAAGCCCATGCTCGCTAGCCGCTTTCTGAAATAACCCTCCTGGGCCTGCCTTCAGGGTAGTGCGGAATTCCGCAGCTGGCTGTGGCCGGCCGCCAACATGATGAATATGTAATCGCCTGGCGATCCGCCCGCCGGTCGGGGTGCCCCGGCCGCGGCCGGCACGTGCCGTCCGGCCCGCGAACTCATCAAGTGCCGGCACGTGCCGTCCGGCCCGCGAACTCATCAAGCCCGGAGCGGGGCCGGGCGTACCCGGCCTCAGGCCGTCTGCGCCTGGGGGCGCGTAGAACCGAGCCCCCAGGCGGCGGCGGAGAACACGGTCAGCACGAACAGCGCGAAGGTTATGACGTGCACGCTGGTGCAGTACAGGCAGATGCTCCCGATGATGAACAGCTCGGCGTAGAGCAGGTAGAGCACGAAGCCGACGCCGACGACCACCGAGGCCAGCCGGGCCAGGTGGACCTCACGCCTGGTTGACCGCCAGGCCCACGGGCTCATGATCGCGACCGCGAACACGAAGAAGGCCAGCCCGAGTACCGCTACCGGGATCCCGAACACGTACGACTGGGGACTGGTGGTCACCTTCGTGCAGTTCACCAGCCCTGACTTCTCCGAGCACCCGACCAGCGCCGACTCGGTGAAGTGCGCGATCGTCAGGTAGATCGACACGCCCAGGCCGGCCAGGGCGAGCAGGAAGGTGGCGAGCTGCATCCACAGCGGAACCGCCGGCCCGGCCGCCGAGCCGGGCCCGGCCAGCTCCTGCCGGGGTACCGCCGCCCGCGAACCGCCGCGCGTCTGGACGTTGCCGCCGCCAGTACCGTTTCTGCTCGCGCCGGCCGTCCTCGGGGAACCGGCGGCCTTGACCGTGGCGGAGCCGTTCGTGCTGCCTGCGGGGGTCTTGACCGCGGTGCCGGTCTTGACCTGAGCGCCGGTCCTGGCCGCGGGACCGGTCCTGGCCGCAGTACCGGTCCTGGCGGCGCTGGCCTGGGCGCGGGCCTTGCGGGCGCGGCTTGACTTCGACGCTGTCATCCGAGCTTCGCCTCCGGTCGTTTCACGGCTGCTGTGCGCGCGGTCCCTGGCGTAGACGCGGCCGGCACCTGACGCCAGATTGTATCGTTCCCAGCGTCAAAGTTGCCCCTGGACGAAACCTGGGCCCAGCCTCAGAGCTGGCTCTCCAGGGACTGGACCGTCGCGGTGCAGGCGCTGGCGGGCTGGTTGCCGGTCATCTTGCAGATCGCGGCCGTGAGATAGTTTGCCGTCCCGTCGACCGCCTTGGCCACCGCACTGTTCGGGTTGCTCAGGTCGGTCGCGACCTGGCTCCAGGTGAGCCCGGCCAGCACTCCCGGGTCGTAGCTGGGGCCGAGGATCACGTACTTGTTGCCGAAATCGATGAACGGTACACCCTGAGAGCTGTCGTAGTGGGTGAAGACCGCCTGCTGCGCCGCTGTGGGCGTCTGCAGGGTGGTGTAGCTGCCGGTGGACGGGTCCGGGATGTTGGTCTGCAATTCCACCGGCGTGAACGTCAGGTACGGGCTGGAGTAACTGGAGTGGGCGAACGTCCACGTCGGCGTGTTCGGGTCGGGCTCGGCGACACCGGCCCCGTTCCTGACGGCGGAATGGGTGGTGGCCAGTCCGCTGAACGTGCCGAACCGGCTCAGCGCCACGATCATCGCCCAGCGCTCGGCCGCGCAGTAGGGGCAGTACTCGGCGCCCATGTAGAGCATCTCGGGCTTGCCGTTGGCAGTCAGGGCCGTCCCGCTGATCGTGGCGGGTTTGCCGGTGACCGCACCGCCCCCGTCGCCCACCGCGTCCAGGGTGCTCGCGGGCACCGAGGTGACTTTGTCCACCACGGCGGTCAGCGCGGAGCCGGTCGGCCCGTTCGACGCCGGGCTGGCCGACGACGACGACGGATGGCTGTTCACCTTGATCAGGACGAAGGTCAGCACCACCGCCACCACGGCGATGATGCTGCCCGACGCGATGAGAATCCGCCTGCGCTGCTCGGCGCGGCGGGCCGCCGCCCGCTGGGCGGCGATCTTCTCCCTGCGGTTGACTTCGACCTTCGTTCTGCTTGCCTTGCCCATGCTCGCTTCGTCCAACCCTTGTCAGCCAGCGGCGTGAGGCCTCGGCCGCTGATTCCGTCCCGCGCCACCGCGCAGGAGTAGTCCGTCATCCTGGGTACCGCGCTCTATGGTAGGCGGTTTCGCGACGCGGGCGTGCCCCTGCGCGGCGACTCATGGCCAACATGGAGCAGACTTCCGGCCAACCTTCAGGAAGGGCGGGGGTCGGCAGCCTCGCCAGGCCGCAGGTCCATGCTCGCCGGCGCTTCTGGGTGATCCTGTGCTCGCCGGCGCTTCTGGGTGATCCTGTGTTCGCCGGCTGCTTCTGGGTGATCCTGTGTTCGCCGGCTGCTTCTGGGTGATCCT
>Ga0187780_10001147_pt1 | contig 19908 bp, 14 predicted proteins | sample 1015_Q2_SP10_20__FD_132429 | JGI IMG/M metagenome (GOLD analysis project Ga0187780, IMG submission 132429) | Tropical peat soil microbial communities from peatlands in Department of Meta, Colombia - 1015_Q2_SP10_20_MG | ecosystem: Environmental > Terrestrial > Soil > Wetlands > Peat | place...
GCCGGGTCTCAGGCCCGAGCCTATCGATCCGAGCGACGCCTGAGTGTCGCGTAGAACATGGCAATGGCCGCTGCGAAGACACCTGCGGCTCCAAACGTGAACGGGAACTCTGCAATCGCTCCCTGACTGCCGCCAGCGGCGGGGGTACTCGGCTGAGATGTGCCAGCACCAGTCGAAGAGGTTGAGGACCTGCTCGCCGATGTCGGAGAAGTTGTTACCGCGCTCGGGTAGATGCAGGCACGGGCGGTGGGGTGTATCGAGTAAGCATAGACGCCGAGTTCTGACCTGTTGGTCGAGTTCAACTGCCCCCCTGTCGCATAGCTCGGAACCAAAAGATAACCCGAGGCGACCGTGACTCCTCCCCATATCCCAAATGGGATTCTTGCCGCGAAGAGTTCCTGGCCGTCTCTCGTGGATAGGGCCTCGATGTTGCCCGCTTCGTCTCCGAAGAACACGGTGCCCTGTGAGAGCGCTATGGATCCAATTACTTGGCTCCCTCTGGGGGCCGACCAGGAGTCTGTCTGGTTGCCTGGAAAGAAGGCAGTCAGGCCTGCATAGTTCTCTTGGAAAGATGGGACGAAGACTTCGGTATTGACGCCAGAGCCGACGAAGCCGGCATTCCCGATGGAATGGACGTAGTTCCCATTCAGGTAGACCGTTGAGAGCAGAGCGCCATCGGTCCGGTCAAAGATGTAATAGTTTCCGTCCTTTGACGCCAGACCAACCGCCTTATGCTCCTCTCCGCCGGCCGTGTACGAGAAGAGGTTTGGAGTGGCGCCGAAGTCCTTGTCATGAAGGTCTTGCACATGGACTTGGTTGTACCAAATCAGTTTCCCGTTGGTCGCCTTCAATGCTATCATGGAGTCGGAGTAGAGAGTCGAGGTGGTGTTTCCGTAGGGGTTTCCAGTCCCGAAGTAAATCGTGTTCGAGCTCGTGTCCACGGCGACGGAACCCCAGACTCCCGACCCGCCTGATGTCCCAATCCCAGCGATGAAACGCCACAGAATGCCCCCAGACGTCGCATTCAGCGCATAGACCTGCCCACGTACCGATGAGTTGGTCTCGTCTCCCAGTGCTGCGAGGCCCACGAATAGCCTTCCGTCGTATATGACTGGCGAGCTCCAAATGCCGAGATCCGAGTCTGTCGAGATTGTGGTGTTCCAGACGGTCCTTCCGTCTGTTTCGTTGAGGGCGTAGACGGTCGAATCCGAGAGGATGGCGAAATAGACCAGACCGCCCGCAACGGCAGGGGTTCCGGAAATCTGAGTCCTGTCGTGAAGGTGGACTTTCCAGTTTAGGACTCCGGTTGACAGGCCCACGGAGTACGCATTCCCTGACCAGTCTCCGAAGTACACGCTGCCGTTTGAAACTATGGGCTCGGAGGTCACCGATACGCCATCGGTGGAGAAGCTCCACGCCAGCCCAAGATTGCAGACGTTCGAGGCATTGATTCCTGAGCCCGGGTTGTATCGGGAGTTCTGAAAGTCATAGACAAACGAAGGCCAGCCATTGGGTTGGCCGTCGGGATTAGGTTCAGGAGTGAAGCCCCTCGCGGCACTGACTGCCGTGGACGTGACTAGGAACAAGCAGGCAAGCAGGATGATCCATCTCGTGCCCCAATTCCGGGGGGATTCAGGTTCTCGCACAGCGGGAGTCCTCGATTCTCAGGCTTGGACGAGTCCAGTTGAGTGATTTAGCCATGTCGTGGCATCAGCCTCATCCGAATGGTAGTCCTCCCTACGGACCCACTCGCATTTCTCCGCTGACGGTGAAACGCCTGTACACCACAAACGCTACGCGTTCCGAACGCCTTTCGGCCAGCTGAAGCCGTTCACTTTTGCGGGCTGTCGGTCACCTGTGAGGGGCTCGGTCTCAGATGGTCTGCGAAAAATTCCGTTATCTTGCTGTAGCAGGTCACTCGATTGTTGAACTTGATTACGTCGTGTCCCTCGTCCTCGAAGAGGAGGTACTCGACGGGCAATCCCCTTGACCGCAGCCGCTCGACGACGTCGGAGGTCTCTCTCTCGATGACTCTTGGGTCGTTCCTCCCCTGAACCATCATCATTGCGCACTTCACGTCGTCCACATACGTGGAGGGCGACCTCTCGGTCAGGAAGTCCTTGTCCTTCTCGGGATGACCAACGGTGAGGTAGGCGTTGGTCTTCCAACTCTCGGGCAACCTCTCCAAGAAGGTAAACAGGTTGTAGGGTCCGAACATGTCTACGGCTGCCTTCCAGAGTTCGGGGTGCCTCGAGGCGAGGGTGAGCGTCATGAACCCTCCGTAGGACCTCCCTATCACACCGCGGTTCGAGGAATCGACCCTCGGCTCCTTCTCGAGCACCTTTAGTCCTTCGACAAGGTCAAGGCGGTCCTTCCCTCCCCAATCTCGGTCGACCATCTTCATGAACCTGAGTCCGTACCCTGTGCTTCCCCTGACGTTCGGAACGAACACGGCGAACCCTTTGAGCGTGAGATACTGGATCAGTGGCATCGAAAACCACGTGAAATCGGGCCTCTCTTGGCCCTGGGGACCACCGTGGACGTAGAGCACGAGTGGGTACGGTGCCTTGAACCCGAGGGCCGGAGCCGGGAAGTAGATTCTTGCACTTATTCTGAGCCCGTCGAAGCTCTCGTAGCTCGCGTCTTCCCCGGGCGACAGGCATTCCTTTGGAATCCCCAGAATTCTTTCGTTCGACAGCATCATGCAGTCATTCTCCGGAGCGGTTGTGGAGACGTAGATTTGCGACGGCGACGTCGCGGTGGCAAGGCAGAAGGCGTATCCCCGCGCTCCGTTCGGGGCCGTCCAAGGTTCGATCCCAAGAAGTACGCCGTTGGAAACAGGCGGTTCTCCCACGATGCATCCGTCGACGACGAACTCGTGCTGCTTCTTGCCGCTCCTGTCCCTGCGAAAGCTTCCTTCGTAGGCGTAGCTGCATCCGTCGATGTTGTACCTGAGCAGGTATCGGTCCCCTTCCCCTTCCAGTTTCATCGCGTCCTCGAGCTCCCCTTTCCCCAGGTGTCTCGTCCCCGACACGCGAATCGGTTCAAAGCTCGAGGAATCGTCGAGAGGGAGGAAGGCCAGGGACCCCTCGTCGGCGAAGAGCGTCGTCTTGACTAGCAATCCTTCCCCGTCTTGAGTGAAGTTGCATCTCTCGACTCCGCAGGGGGGGTACTGCTTCCCTGCCTCTCTCTTTTCGATCGGCGTACCGAAGAGAAGCTCGCGTCTTCCAGTCGTCTCTCGCCAAAGGTAGAGTACATGGTCGGCGGCGGTGTAGGCGTCGATCAAGACGACTTGGTCGTTGCTCTTGTTTGCTCCAGCGGCGACGTTTCCGTAGATGCTGGTCCCGAGGCTCCTCTCCTCCATCGTCCTCAGATTCAACCTGACAGATTCGACGTTCGGTGTCTTCCTGTCATCATGGAAGAAATAGACGGTCGAGCCTTCGACGTCCTTGGTCATGCAGCAGAGCTGGTGTCCAGCGTACTTTCCGCCGAACACATTCTGGGGGATTCCCCCCTCAAGAGGTATCGTGCAGGGTTGGTAGTTCTCGTCTCCGTTGTTGTCGATCATGACAAGTATCGTGTTCAGCCGTGGAAAGACTACGAACGACTCCCCCATGATCAGGTGAGGGTTCTGCAGAGCAATGTTCGGAGGCAGAAGAGGCTCCGGAATCCCGCCCCCCCTCTTCATTCGGTAGAGACTGATCAGTCCGCTCATGTTGCTCAGAAAGTAGACATGGTCGCCCACCAGGGTGGGTGCCATCAGGCTCCTTGCCGAAAGCAGGGACTCCAAAGGATATGGGTTTCCTGGCATCGAGTCAGGTCGCCCCTCGTCAGTGTAGCGAGTTTAAGTGCGTTACCTAGGTCTCAGGAAATCGTCATCCGAAGGGAAAACGGTGTTTCCTCGGGCGAAGCACTACGTGGCCAGAATGTTGAATCTCGCGCGCCCTATGCCGACTACAGCGAGCCTGTAGGACTTCCCCGAAATCGGCGTCAGGACAATGTGGTTGTATGTGTGGTGGGCCTGCTTAAGCGCCTGGATGACGCCCTTGTAGGTGAATGTTGCCGAATGATTGGGCCCCAGCATGTACGGAGCGCCGCCGGTGAACCCGCCCTGGCCGAGGGAGCCGAGCACCGGTAGTAGGGTCGTCCCGTTGACCCAGAACGGCACCGTAGAGTCTCCGTTCTTGTAGTGCACCCTCTGATGGCAGACCTTTCCGTGGCAGTCGTAGTGGACTGCAGTCATGTTGAATTGGCCCGCGAGAGAGATGCCGTAGATTGGCAACGTAACAGAATCGTTATTCATTAGGGTGACGGAGAATGTCGTGACATTGCCGTTGACGGACAGTTGCGAGGAGGTCACCAGCAAGTCACTGGAGTACAGCCTGCCGATCCTGTGAAACCGGCCCCAGTCATTAGCCGTGAGATTACTGGTGTTGCCGACGGTCGCCTGAGTGGAGTTCAGGTTTGTCTCTCCCAGTGCGACTCCACCAGGCATGAAGACAAAAGCAGTATTCACTTGGCCGCTCGTTGCATTCACGACCTGCAGCTGTTCGACTGCCGGCGAGAAGTCGAGAATCGAGCCCGTGAGGCTCGAATTGATGGGGAACGATTGCGAGACGGGGAGCGAGATTGTGTTCGACAGCGGAGTAACCCCTTGAGAAGTTCCGTTGACGAAGATTCGGATGCCCTGGATGCTCAGACTGACGGAGTTGACCTGCCAGCCTGCGGGGACCGCTATCGACGCGATCGTCTTGGTCAGGTTCGCGAGGGTGGTCAGGTCGACGGTCCCTGCGAACGACGCGGTGAACAGCGAGCTCTTCCCACTAGGGCTGGTCACGTTAATTGATACGCCCGAGTACGTCAGGTAGAGGTTCGTCGTCCCGGGTGGAAGCTCCGGGGGATCGGTCATCAGGACAAGGTAGAGCGGAATCGGACCTCCCACCGTCGAGGTCGTCGTGGTCGTAGTCGTCGTTGATGACCCGCCTCCGCCTCCGCCGCCACCGCCGCCACCACCGCCTCCGCCGCCACCGCTATGGGTCGTGGTGGTCGATGATCCAGACGGCTTGCTAGATGTCGAAGTGACGACGGTGCTCGTGCTGGACGTCGAGTGTTGAGTGTTTTTGGACGTCGTTGTCGACCCCGTGCTTTTCGCGGTCGACTGTTGGGTGCTCTGACTCGTAGAAACGTGGCCCGTGCTCTGAGTCGTCGACCGTTGAGAGCTTTGGGATGCTGAGGAGGCTTGGCGCGACGTAGTCGAAGACGACCCAGATGCCGAGGACACAGACGAATGAGAGGGGGGTGCCGCGCTTGTCTGCGTCCCCTGTGAGGTTGTCTGCGACGCGGGCTGCGAGCTCGTTATAGAAGGAATGGTGATTGGAGGGCCGAAGTAGATTGCCGCCGCTATGATGAGTACGGCCAATCCCACGGCTGCGGCCGAATGAGTCAGAGTTCCCGTCTTGATTGACATCTCTGGCTCCATTCATGCATCATGATACGTAGATTATCCTGCGCTCTTGAAACATCTTTCAAGCGTCTTGAATGTGCTAGACTTGCAGACTTTCCGTTCGTTTCCTGATAGGAACGCAAGAAAAGGCTACTTCCAAGCTGCCAGTCGTCTCCACAGCCTTATTGTCTCGTACCACAGAGCCACCACGCACCCTCCCGCAGTAGCGATCAGATAGGGCACGTAGGCCGGCTCAAACCACGCCCGATAGGCAAAGAAGGCCGTCACCATGGTGCAAAGCAGCGCGAAGAAGAAGTATTGGGGGACTATCACGATCCCTATTCTGCTGTAGCCCGCAAGAATCTCGACTGATGCATCCCTCAACGGCCGGTACTTGCCGTCCTCGGACTGGGTCACGTAGCCCGCCTCGGCCAGGCGGCTGAGATGGTAGGACGCCAGGGACGGAGTGGAAAGACCAAGCGCGTGCTGAATGTCTCTCAGCTCGCACGGACCGTGCCTGAGCACGTGAAGGTATACTCTAAGCGCGTTCCCCTTCAGTTCTGGTGGAGCTCCCTCGCCCCTCACAAATCCTCCCCAAGCAAGGTCCTAGCAGGACGGATTTCTATGTGTTCCTAATTCTGAGACCATATTTCAAAAAGGGATTGTTGTACGAGGAACCAAATCAATTAACGAACGGCACAGGCACCGATGCCGAATCAGTAGCACTATTCCACAACGGTTATAGGAGAAAATCGGGTTCGAATCTCAAACAAGAGAATGAAGGCCAGAACATTGGGCAAGAGAAGGGCAATCTCTCCGGTTCTTGCGACTGTCATCCTTATCGCGATCACGCTTGTCTCAGGGGTGTCCATGGCGGGCTTCTCCTTCGGTCTGTTCGGCACGCTGTCGGGGACCGCGAGCGTTACTGCCGTAGGCGTGACGTGCGTCGCAGGGAGTGCTGCAACGTCAGCCTGCATGGTCAGCCTCAGAAACACCGGCAACGCCGGAGCCGCCGTGTTGTCCTGCTCACTATCCGGGGGTGTCTCGACAGCGTCAGGGTCGCCCACCGTACCTCCAGGACAGACTTCGTCGGCTACGTGCACAGGCTCCCCTTCAACTACGCTGCCAGGCCAAGTCGTCCAGGGAACAATCAGTCTTTCGAACGGGGTCGCGATTCCGTTCTCCGGAATCTACGTGTGACCGCCTCCTCAGTCCCTAGTCGCCAATTCGTGAAGTCAAGCCTGCTGCGAATCTGCGTTGGCTCCGTCACTTCGCCCCCGGGGACTGCACTATGCACTTCCACGGCCCTTGTGCTTCTCGTAGGCGACCCTTGAAAGGAGGTCAGCCTCAGCGTTCTCTTCACGAGGAATCCATTCGAAGGTCACTGAGCGGAAATCTCTCAGAAGGTCCTTCGCTTCCTTCAGCTTCTGTATGTAGCCCCCTCCCTTGACCTTCCACCCCTCAGACATCTGGCCGAAAAGGAGCTTCGAGTCGGTCCTGATCACAATCCCACCAAGCAGGCGCATCTCCTTCAGCTTCTTCAGTGCCTCTGCGAGAGCCGTGTACTCCGCGAAATTGTTCGTCACGTCCCGCCCGGCGAGTCCCTCTCCCTCGGCCAGTTTCTTGCCATCTTGGTAGATTACGAAGCCGTAGGTTCCGACACCCGGGTTTCGGGGCTCGGCCAGCCCGTCAATGTAAGCCGTCACCGCCAATGGCGCTCACCCCCCCACGCCTTCGGCCGGCAGCCGGGGCGACCAGGGTCTTGGGCCTTTCGCTGGCTCAAATGACATGGATTGGTTCTCCTGGCTCTGGCGTTAAAGAGTTTGTTCGAAGAGCGGGGGAAAAGTCAGATTTCTGAATCTGAAATAAATCGGAGCGGCCGTCCTTGGAGACAGGCCGCCTTCACAGCGCAAGGCCCACGTGGGTCTTACATGCCTGCCTCTTCGCTCTGGTTTGAGGAACCGGCCTCGGATGACTCAGAACCCTCAGACCCGCCCACTACTGCGCCTGTGGCGAACCTGTTGGCTACCTGGGTCACCTTGACCTTGCCCTGCCAGCCCTGCTTTGCTCCGGCCACGAAGATGACGAAACCGTCGATCTTCGCGATGCCGTCTCCGCGCCTGCTGATCTCGGAAATGGTAACGTCATATTCCTTCCCGACCTCAACCGGCTTGGGCTTAAAGGACCTGAAACCGCTGCTGCTACCGCCGCTGCGGCCATAGCTCCCTCGTCCGAAACTCGTCTTTTCACATCCTAGCGTCTTTCGGTATCGCTGAAGGCACGCCGTTTCATTCGGGTAAATAAACACTGTGCCACCGAATCAGACTCTCGCCCCTCTTAGGAGCCTCGTCGTCGACGGTAGGGCGACCTGGGATGGTCTTCTGGGATCCCCCATGCGATCGGTCTCCGACGAGCAACAGTCCCGGGCGACCGCACCCGCATGGGCTCCGCATAACCCTAAAATCAGACTTCCAAGGGCTCGAAAGTAGGCGGCCCGCCCTTGTTGATTTGCTCGACTGACAGGGTCTCTGTGGGGAAAGCGACGGAAGGGAAGGATGCCATTTCGGGACCGATTGGACTTCTCTTGATCGTGTTGACCGCAATCCTGGCGGCCGTCCTCGTCCTCGCATCGGTGGCGCCGGTTCATCCGGCCTCTGCCGTCCAGGCGGGGGTGGGTGTCGTACTGCATGCGACGGATGCTCCGGCGCCAAGCGCAGCGTCAACGGACGCGATTACGGTCAAGTGCTCTCCCTCATCAATCTCCCTTGGTTCTTCCACCCAGTGTACCGCAACCGTGAGCGGTAATTCGCCGGGCGGCTCGATCAGATGGACCAGCGACGTCATGGGAACCTTCTCCTCGTCGTCTTGCACTCTTCTATCTGGTGCCTGTCACGTCAGTTACACACCCTCGAGCGCCTCGTCGCCGGTCACCATTTCTGCAAGCTATGGCGGAGATGCCAACAACGCGCCGGTTTCCGGCAGCTTCACCCTCGCCGTAGCGGCGGCGCACACCACGACCACCGTAACCTGTTCTCCGGCGACGGTCACCATAGGAGGAAACACCACCTGCACGGCGACCGTCAAGGGCCAGGGCCCGACCGGCGTGATATCTTGGGCCAGCAATTCCGGAGGAACCTTCCAACCCACCGTCTGCATCCTGACATCGGGGAGCTGCTCCGCGCTATACCTGCAGTCCTCGGTTTCGACCGCAACCATAACGGGGGTCTACAGCGGCGACTCCAACAACCAGGGGAGCTCCGACACCTTCGTTCTCACGATCGCCAAGGCGGCGACGAAGACCTCGGTGGTCTGCACGCCTTCCTCCATCTTCGTTGGCTTTTCCACCTCATGTCTCGCTGCGGTAAGGGGCTACTCTCCCACCGGCACGGCGACGTTCTCTCTGTCAGGTGGTCTTGGAACGTTCTCGCCGGCGAATGGGCAGTGCTCGCTTTCCCTCGGTAACTGCTCCGTTTCATTCAAGAGCAACAGCACGGGCACCATCACCATAGCCTCAGCCTACGGCGGGGACGCAAACAACCGGGCGAGCAGTGGAAAGTTCACCCTCCATTCAATCGAGGCGGTCATCTATGTCCTCGATCCACTGGACCCGCTCGTCAGCAACACGTGCTCGAACCTTGGCGGAACCTGGACTGGGCCGCAGACCTGCACTCTTGTGGGGAGTCCCACCTTTGGTTCAAGCGACTACGTGCTGGTTCGCCCAGGAGCGGTCATGGAGGTGTCCGGAGGAGCCATGCTTTCCGATTCCGGAATCATCAACGTCACCGGAGGGACGCTGGCAAACGACGGGTTCATCAACGTCGCTGCCTCGGGGAAGCTCGTAAACTCACTTTACAGGGGGGTCTGTGGGACCATCAGCAACGCCGGGACCATCACGAATTCTGGGACCCTGACCACCTCCTGCTCGCTCACCAACATAGACCTGATCAAGAATCAGGGCTCCGCCGTCATCGATGCGCTCGGAGGCTCGATCATCAACAAGGGGACCATCAGCAACGCTGCCGGAGGATCCATAATCGATGACTCGGGCGTGCAGGGAGTGATAAACAACTCAGGCACAATAAGCAACTCGGGTCTCCTCGACCTATTCGGTGGCGGCAACATCTCCGTGAGCGGCTCGTCAGACTTCACCGGCTCCTTCATCAACACAGGCACATTGGGCCTGAACGCCGGCGGTTCGATGGTCATCGGGAGCGGGACGACTGCCACCATTCTCGAGTTCAGGGGTGGGTCGTTCGCTATCGGCAACGGGGTCACCCTGTCGGTCAGTGCCGGAAGCGAGGTGGTGGTGGATGCGGGGGCTGCACTGAACAGCCAGGGTCAGCTGACGACTCAGACTGGCTCCATCGGCTCGGGGGGAGTGATTTTCAACGGCGGCACCATCTCAGACGGGGCGACTTCTCTGCTGTTGAACAACGCGGGGTGTTCGATTCTCAATGTGGCAGGAAGCGCCTTTCTGAACAACGGGACCGTAACCAACAGGGGGACCATTTCGAACAGCGGAACGATTGCAAACGGCAAGAGCGGCGCCTTTTCGAACGGCGGGACCCTGGTGAACAAGGGGAGCATAGTCAACAGCGGAAGCCTGAGCAACAACGCGGGAGTGATAACGAACAACGCGGGAGGGGTGGTGACGAACAGGCCCGGTGGCACCATCACCAACAACGCCTACGGGACCATCGACAACAACTCCGGCGGAACCATAGCTAACGCCGGCGCCTTCGCCACCGCGGGGACAGTGATCAACGATGCCGGTGGCATCATCAACAACTTGGCGGGAGGGACCATCAACAACAAGGCGGGGGGCAACTTCTACAACAACCCGTCCGGGTTCGTCTCCAACGGCGGAACGATCACCAACAGCGGCGCGATGACAAGCAACGGCGAGGTCTCCAACCTCGGCGTCCTGACCAACAGCGGTGACATAACGAACAGCGGCGAGCTCACGAACAGCGCGACCATCACCAATACCGGGGCCATCACCAGCAATGGCGAAATCTCCAACGGCGGGACGATTGCCAACATGGGAAGCATCACGAGCTCTGGAACCTTCACCATCTCCTCTGTGGGCTCAGTCACGAACGGAGGGAGCGTGATCAACAGCGGAAGGATCAACAGCAACGGGACGTTCATCAACAACTCAGCTGGAAGGATAACGATCCGTGGTCCCCTCCTCAACCAGGGGGTCTTCGAGAACTGCGGAGGATACCTGGAAGGCACGTTCGCCCTGGCGGGCAATGGGGCAGTCTCATGCGCGGCTGCTCAGGCGGGGCAGGCCCCGGTGTCTTCGGGAACTGTCCCGACGCAACTCTTCACGGCAACCGGCATCAGCGTGGCCATCACGGGCGCCAACGGAAGCATGGTTGGCATCTCGACGGCCTCAGAGAGGGGGCAACCGCCAGGAGTAGGAGCCGTGAGCCTCCAACCCATGGGAAGCACCGCGCCACTGTACTTCGACATCGGCCTCTTCGGGGTAGCCGGAGGATCAGTCCACGTCTGCATCTTCAACCCTGCGGTGGATTCACGTACTGTCATCGAGTACTACTCCCTGGGGGTCTGGGAACAGGCGACTGGCATCGGCGGCAAGCCTGGCACGGACGTGTGCGGCGACATCCCGACTTCCGGGCTTGGCGGTTCTCCTGTGGTCGTGGGAGACACGTCCGGTCCGATTGTAACATCGACAACGGTTTCGTCTTCCGGCCCGTCCACTACGTCCAGCACCTCCGCAGCTAGCTCTTCCACCTCGACAGGGTCGAACGAAACCACTTCAGAGGGGCCTTCGACTGCGTCTGCTTCGAACTCGACCAGCGCTGGGACTCCGACCGCTTCAGAAGCAGGCCCTGGCGGTGGGGGAATTCCGGAGCTCCCATACCAGGCCCCCGCCCTGGCGGCAGCGGCTATCCTGATTGCGGCGTCCTACTTGGTGATGCGGGGCAGGCGACCGAAGCACGCCGAGTCGTCAGGCAACTAGCAGCCAAAGGGCCGGCCGCAGGAGCACGGGCGAAAGGGTCCGCAACGACGGGGTCGGTTCGGGATTGGACCGCCTCCCGTTCTCCAGTCTCCTTGTCCCTTGCGTCGTGGGAATCAGGCCCGAAACCTCGCCTTCGCCTTCAGAAGGTCCGCCAATTTCACGAAGTTCGGGTTTGCGCTTTGGTCAATCAGTCGAATCGTTCCTTCAGGCAGTCTCACGTCTCTCTCAAACCGTTCCTTGACTGCGAAGTTGACTGCTGCATAGTGAACAATGCCCTTCAGCTGTTCCGCGATAACTTCCTCGCTGTTCGGGTTGAAGGGCGCTATCACGAAAGCAACACCGTTGCACCAATTCAGCATTGGAATGGTGGTTCCCCCCGCGGCCATCGCCTGAGCAACCAGCCCTCCCACCATGTCACTGAACCGGTTCTCAATTATCTCGTGGATTACTATCTTCTTGTAGGGCTCGATGACAATCTCGGCTCCTTCCGGCAACTCGATTCATGGCAGCTGACGAAATTCGGTCTTATCAACTTGCTCTAGGGATTCGGTCCTGCTCAGACCCCTTGGTAGCAAGACCGGGCGCCCGTATTATGGCCATCTCCCTCAAGGGCCGCAGTCGAGCGAGGCCCGCCCGGTGAGTTATCTTGATAAAGGCCCGGGAATTGGCGGCCCTTCATGCCCTTTGAAGTGACCTCCAAGGACGATTTCAGGGAGCTCCTCAAGGAAGCTCAGGAGATCAGGATAGTGAGAAAGGAGGATTCCGCCAAGGTGAAGATCAGGACGAAGAAGGGGCTCTACACCTACAAGACCACCAGCGAGGAAGCGGACGCCCTCGTGAAGGGCGCCAAGGCGGCCATCGTAGAATTCTGAACTACAACAGGTATACCGCGACGACAGCCACGCCGAGAAGCATCGGAATCGGGAGACCAGGGAGGAGTCTCCTCCTGGAGAGCAGGTAAAGCGTGACGGCCACGCCCAGGTCGATTACCAGCATGGCGACGATAGAGGCGGAGACCCCCGCCACGAAGTCCTTCGTGTAGGACACGTAAAGCAGCGCCACCGAAGGAAGCATCGTGTAGAAGACTATGTCTCCGAGCCCCAGGGTGAATTCCCCGAGCCTGACCGACAGCCCGTTGAGCGCAAGCCCGGGGGCGCTCCCGATCAGGTGTTTCAGCGGACCCTTGAAGACGGCATAGATGTCGTACACGGCAAAGGCGAGGGGGAGCAGCAGAGTCATCCAAGGGAAGGAGCCGATGGGCGAAAGTGTCCCGGCAAAGAAGCTCCCGACCTCCGCCCCGACGAAGGCTATGACGATGTTCGACACCCACGGCTGGTTCTTCACGAAGATTGTGTAACCAATGACGGCCACCACAGCCAGCGATGCCGCAGCCCCCGCTGCCAGTGCCAGATCCGGCTGCAGGTAGTTCGCGGCGAAATCGCTGGCAGTCAGCAGAGTGAGAATGAACCCCGAAAGCGCCATCGCTGCAAAGATGAGCACCTTGAACGACAGGACTAGCCTGTGCCTCGCCAGCCAAAGCAGCGCGAGGGTGGCGACGAACGCGAAACCCACCAGGAAGATTATGTTCACGGCGGTCCCCTCCGGGGTGTTGCCGGGGACCCCCGCGGCCCCCGCTATGTTGCCACTGGTCCCGCTGGAGTTGACTATGGCGGGGTAGACCTGGATGTTCTGCGTCGATATCGCCAGCGCACCGACCTGGACGAGGGCGACCAAGACAGTCGTCGTCAGTAGAGTCGAGGCCGTGATTCTCTTCGGCTGCTGAGCAGGCTCACTCAATACGGAACTCCTGACCTGGCATGGCTGCTTCTGCCTCCACCCCCATCTGGCTGTGGAGCTCTTCGGCCAGCGCAAGGCAGGATGCTTCCTCTCCGTGCACCGTAAGGAATCTGGGCGAGCCTCCTATCCCCTTGAGGTCGCTGAGCAGCGTGCTCTTCCCGCTGTGTGACGAGAAGTCGAACCTTCTCACCTCGGCCTTCACCGGCGTCGGCTTCCCCCGGTAGATCGTAAGGCCCTTGTCAATCAAGGTCCGGCCAGGCGTCCCGGGCACCTGGAAGCTCACTATCGCTATGCCGTTCTTTTCGCCCATGGATAGGTGCTCGTTGTAGAAGATCGACGCTCCGCCCACCAGCATCCCCGCAGGGGATATTATCACCCCCGGCTTCTTGACCAGATGCCGGCGCTGTGTCCAGCTGGTCACCTCCTCCATTGACTCCAACGTCCTCCTGAGCGCAGTGGGGTCCCTGAGGAATTCCTGGTATCGCAGAAGAATGCCGTTCACCTTGAGCGCCATTCCGTCCATCGCGATGGGGTGCCTGAATCCTCCCTTGACCAGCGTCATGGCAATCTCCTGGGCGCGCCCAACGGAGAAGGCTGGGACCAGAAGTATCCCTCCCCTCTCAACGACCTCTCTGGCAAAGTCGACCAGCTCCGCCTCCGCCTTCGACCTGTGCGGATGGTCGGCCGTGGCGTAGGTGCTCTCGGTTATCACCATGTCTGCCTCCCCGAGGTTCTTCCAGGAGCCGGCGAGAAGCTCTGTCTCGTCCCCGTTTATGTCCCCCGTATACAGGAGCCTCTTCGACCCGGCCTCAACCGACACGACCGCCGACCCGGGGATGTGCCCGGCGTCGTAGAAACTTATGGTGAAATCGCCTATCTGGAACGGCTCCATGTAGCCGTGGTTCACGGTGTTGGAGTTCATGGCCATCAGGTCTAGGAATTCGAACGGGAGGTACTGCCCAGATATTTTGATGAAATCCTGTATCAGCAGGGTCGACAGTTCCGATGTCACGGGGGTGGCATGCATCTTCATCTTCCCCCCGAGAAAGTGCAGCGGGGCCGCGCCCGAGTGGTCAAGGTGCGCGTGGCTGAGCACGATGGCCTTGATGTCCCTCGGGGGGACGTGCATCGGGAATCCGGGGACCTTCGTGGTGAGGGCTCCGTAATCGAGCAGGATCTTGCTGTCCCTGTGCGTAACGAGAAACGCGGAGCGGCCGACCTGCCTGGCGGCTCCCAGTACCTTCACTTCCATCTAATCGTAAACTCTTGAAAATGGGCGGCCTTTTCTGCCTCTTTAAGCCTTTCTGAGGCGCGCCCTCGGCCGGCAAGTGTCTCGCGGCCGCGCGGCGAATCCCCTTAAATGGTGGCACCGCACGGGTTCCTGGAATTTGAAGCTGGCAGAGGAGAGGCTCGTCCCCTTCGCGGTCACAACCCTGCTTCTGCTCGTCGTACTCCAGGTTGCTCCTTCTTCGTTGGCGGTCACCTCTTCCCGTGACTCCGTCGGGGTCAAGACGATTCCCGGCTTCAAGGTCTTGGGAACTGCCCCGGAGGGCCTCCCCGTTACCGTCAGCCTCGCCATCCCGCTCAGAAACGTTGACCTGCTGAGCTCCCTTGTGAAGCAGGTCTCGGATCCTACGTCCCCGATGTTCAGGCACTACCCCTCGCAGGACCAGCTGGCCCAGGAGTTCTACCCGACCGCGGCGTTCAATCAGCTGATGCGCTATTTGTCGACAACTGACCTCCAGGTCCAGTACACTGCTCTCGACTCCACGATAGTTCTGCAGGGGACCGCCTCTCAGGTCGAGAGGGCCTTCGGCACGGACGTGAAGTTGTACTCGAACGGGACCGACTCGTACTACATGTCGACTTCACAGTATTTCATGGGCGCCTACCTTTTCGCGTCGAATGCGACTGCGCTCGAACTCAGGCCTGAGGTGGCAAGCGTCGGCACGGCGGGGGCCAACGTTACATTTACCGAGGGGAGCTTTTCTCCCAAGCTTCTCCAGAGCGTCTACAACGCCACATCGCTCTACTCCAAGGGGTTCAACGGCGCCGGGAAGACCATCGGGCTCCTGGATTTCTACGGTTCGCCTACGATAGCCAGCGACGTCACCTCATTTGACAAGAAGTTCGGCATCCCGGACACGAACTTCACCATCCTCCCCATCGGCCCCTACGACCCGAACCTCGGGGGTTTCACCGCATGGAGCACGGAGGTGTCCATCGATGTGGAGATGTCGCATGTCATGGCTCCCGGAGCGGCAGTCGACCTGTACGTGGCGAGCGGTGCATCGACGCTCTCCGACGTGATATCCAAGATAGTGAAAGACGACAAGGTGAATGTGCTCTCGCAGAGCTTCACCGACCCTGACTGGGCCTACAGCTACCTCGGCCCCGGCTTCTTCGACCTCAACGCGGTGATGCCGGACCAGTATTACATGCTGGGGGCACTGAAGGGGATTACCTTCACGGGAGCGACCGGCGACACGGGCGGCACCGGTGACAGCAGCGGGATCGAAGGCCAGTTGGGCTACCCCTCCGATTCCCCCTACGTCACGGCGGTCGGCGGGACCCAGACATACTTCGCCGGCAGTTCCGCGATCCAGACGGGATGGTCTGACCTGGGCTACGTTCCTAACGGCGTCAACACCGGAGGGAGCACCGGCGGGGTCAGTGTTCTGGAGCCAAAGCCGTGGTACCAGTCCTCACAGAGCACGCCCTCTACGCTTCCTGCCGGAAGGCTGGCACCCGACCTCTCCCTGCAGTCTGGAGTCTACCCTGCGACCTACATCGTCGACGCCGGCCAGGTCGTCGGAGAGGGTGGGACCTCCGAATCATCGCCTCTCTTCGCCGGGCTGGTCGCCCTTCTCGACTCCTCCATCAACGCGAACGCAGGCCTGATCAACCCGTTCCTCTACAGCGTGGGGAACAACTCGACGTCGTACACAAGAGGCTTCACCCCCATCACATACGGCTACACGATTCCGTGGGTAGCAAGCAAGGGCTACAACCTGGTCACGGGGTGGGGGGCGCCGAACATAGGCGGGATGCGTGACCTCTACCTGCGAGAACAGAGCCGACCCGGTCTCAACATCACGGTCAAACTGTATCCCGGCAACCACTCGTCCGGGATGGAGTACGTGTCGGGCGACCTGCTGAAGTTCAACGCCACGATAAAGGACGGAAGCAGGGCAGTCACTAGGGGCACCTTTGAAGCGTCCTTAATCACCCTCACCAACGACACCGCAATTCCCGTTCGATATGACGCCAGCGAGGGCGTGTGGACAGGGTCGCTGAAGGTCTCGGATCAGGCGGGCATGGCATACGTCAACGTCCAGGGCTCAAGCGGTGGCGTCTCGGGCACCGGGTTCGCCCCCCTCTTCGCTGGGTACTACGGGCTGTTCCTCTACCCCTTGCCCACGGACCCATGGTCCACCATCGGCGGACTGAAGATAGACATCCATCCCGTTACGCTGGACGCGACATATTCTCCGGCCAGCACCATACAGGTAGAAGTGGATACCTACTCCATCACCCACAACTCGTACTCGAAGTCCGCCGACGTCACCCTCCCGTTCGGGAACAGCTCGTTCTTCGGCGCGGTCAACGAGGGGACCCTGAACCAGTCGATCCCGACTGGCCCTTCGGTCATGGTTATCAAAGGGGGCACCTACGGCTACCTCCCCTTCGTAAGCGGGATCTACCTGCAGACGTCCTTCGTATATCCACCAGTCCTGGCTGAGCCAGGGTCCGCCGGGCCGGGCCAAGAGCTGACGATAGTAGCTTCCCCTGTGGCTCCATTCAACTTCTACTTCACGCTGTCTCAGGAGACCGGGGCCGATGTCGGGGCCGACGTGGCAGTCGGTTCCAACGTCACCGCCAAGCTCCTGAGCCCCAACGGCACGGTGGTGTCAAGCTCCTCGCTTGCCTACCAAACCTGCAAGGAAGCACTTCGCGTTTGCGCCGGTGGTGCCGCGAACCTAAACGGATACCTCGACATCCCCGAAAACGCAAGCCCGGGGCTGTATACCGTGATATTGAACGCCAACTACAGCTCCGAGACAGTCGGGAGGACTCTCAACGGGAGCTTTTTCAGCCAAGTCTGGGTCTCTGGTGGCACTGCCCGTCCTGCGGTGGCCATCGAGCCCGGGTTCATTTCGGCCAGCGCCACGGCCGATTCCGGCTCCATCCAGGAACAGGGGCAAGGCGCTTCGGACCTCTATGAGGGGGAGCACGCCCACCTCGTCGCAAGGATCGCGTATCCCAACGGTACCTACGTGAAGTACGGCGAGTACTCCGCAGTGGTCTACCCCCAGTCCCTCGAGAATCAATACACGACGCTCATGCACTCTGAACTGGTGAGTTCCAAGCTCGTCCAGCTCACCTACGACCCACACTTGCGGTCGTGGCTGGGGAACGTGACCCTGCCCGGGCCGGCAAACGCAGGAACCCTCGCCCCCATCAGCGCGGCGTCCTTCTTCTATTCAGGGCCCTACGAGGTCTACGTCACCGGGATCACCGCTGACGGGATGGTCACGACCACGGCCCAGGCTGCCCAGCAACCGTTCTTCGTCCAGCCGTACGTCTTCGTCGACGGCGGCAACATCACGTCGCTGGTTCAGGGGTCAGGGCTCGCCTTCTCCGGGGCGACCATCCAGGCGTCGGGATCCCTAAGTGGCGACGTCTTCCTCGGGAGGAACGTCGTGCGGGGCGGATTACTGACGATTACCGATTCGAGAATCCAAGGGAGCCTCGACGTGGTCGGGGCGAACGTCACCCTCGCTGGAGACTCGGGCGGAAACCTGTCCGCCGTGAACAGTGCGCTGGTCCTGAAGGACTCCAGCGTCGGAATGCTCTCCCTCGTTGGGTCCAAGGTCACCCTCGCGGATTCGTCCTACCAGGGGGTCTCTCCTCCCCTGCCAACGATGACCGTCTCTGGACTAGGCAAGACAGTGAGTGGCGAGACGGGCTTCAACGTCACGGCTATCGGCTCCGGGCTCACTTCTTCCTCGCTCACCGCCCTCCTCGACGGGAACCCAGTGATGTTGAACGGGACCAGCACTGCATCGGGACTCGAGGCCGTCGGGACCATCAACGCTACGAAACTGGGCGATGGAGTGCATGCCCTGGTCTTGACCGCGCGTCAGTCCGACGGTCTATCCTCGACCCTCTCGGTCCCGGTGGCCACTGATTCGCAGGCAACCCTGCTCGCTCACCAACTGGGCCAGGCAAATACGTTGATAGGCTCTCTTCAGAATCAGCTCTCCGCATCTAGAAGCTCGGAGGAGGTCCTGTACGTTCTTGCCTTCGGCTCCCTCGGGCTTGCGGCGGTCGGCATCGTCCTCGCGGTGTATGCGCTGAGGAAGAGACCCTCGCCGACCTGACATCTTCGGCTTCCGTCCCTGATTGCGGTCTAACCCGTTAGGGATTTCTTGCGGCGTTCCCAAGAGCGAGAATCAGATTACTACATTATAGTTGCATGACGGCCCAGCGGTGGCGAGGGATTGGTTCTGCCAGGGAGTACTATGCAACATCCCCGCCGCCTGAAGAGCAAATCTCCTCCTCGCGTTCTGGCTCTCTTGGTGGCGGTTCTGCTGTCCGTTAACGGTTTCAACCTGGTCTTGCCTGCCCTGGCCACCCACAAAAGCCCGACCGGCTATGCCCCTCTGCCTTCTGACATACCTTCGATTCTGAACACGTCGACTCCGGTCGGTTTCCCGAAGCCAGGGACCCCGATGACCGTGAGCTTCACCCTCCCTACGAGGGATGTCCAGGGGCTTTCTCAGTTCCTCAAGGCGGTCGACAACCCGAAGTCGCCCTACTACAAGAAGTTCCTGAATGACCAGCAGTTTGCGGCCCTTTACGGCCCGGACGCGAAGGAGTTCAAGACGCTCGAAGCGTACCTGCAGTCCTACGGCCTGAGCACGGGCTACAACCAGACCGGGTCTTCGGGTTTCACGAATCCGAACCTGTTCGTTCTGAAGGCATCGGGGACCGTGCAGCAGGTGGAGCAGGCGCTGAATACCCATGTCTTGGTCTTCAGCCGCAACGGGACGAATTTCTACTCTGCGACTACCCCTCCGTCGTTGCCCGGCGAGTTCAGCAATGTGATCAAGGTGGGCGGCCTCAGCAACTTCAAGTTCGGCAATGTGGGCAAGATGGCTTCTCCGTCCGGTACCGTCCAGGCTCAGTCGGGGCCCGAGCGGTCCTCCTCGGGCCTTCAGCCCCATGAAGCCGTCCCTCTTTACAGGACGCTGTACCAGAAGGTGAACAGTCCGAGCCAGACCCCTGGCAACTTCATGTATTATTCTCCGAGTGAAATCGAGCAGATGTACAACCTGACGTCGCTCGCAGGGGCTGGGGTGAACGGCACGGGAGTGACGATTGCCATAGTGGACGCTTACGGGGACCCATACATCCAGCAGGAGCTGAATGAGTTCGACTCATGGTATGGGATTCCGAACCAGAACATCAGCGTGATCTGCGTAGACGGACCCTGCTACTACAGCTCGGGCCTCGGCAACTGGAACACGGAGATAGCTCTTGACGTCGAGTGGGCCCACGCGCTGGCTCCGGCCGCCAAGATCAACCTGTACATTGCGTCCGACTCCGGGGGCGCCCTGTACGACGCCGTTGAGGCGGCAGTGTTGGGTACGAACGGGACGACTCCCGTCTCCCC
>Ga0187780_10001148_pt1 | contig 19897 bp, 17 predicted proteins | sample 1015_Q2_SP10_20__FD_132429 | JGI IMG/M metagenome (GOLD analysis project Ga0187780, IMG submission 132429) | Tropical peat soil microbial communities from peatlands in Department of Meta, Colombia - 1015_Q2_SP10_20_MG | ecosystem: Environmental > Terrestrial > Soil > Wetlands > Peat | place...
ATCCCCTTCATGGAGGAGGGGGAGCTGTGGTGGACCGTGCGGGTCCTGCGGGATTGTCTGCCTCCCGGGGCGGCGGAGGAGATGCTCCGGGATTACAACGAGCATCTGGACCTGTACCAGATGCGACAGGTGGTGCAGGCCTTCGTTGCCCCCTATACCGCGCACGCCCTGGACGCCCTGGAGGCCGTGCGGTTCACCCGCGGAACGAGCCTCCGGGATTTCACCGATGAAGAGCTCCAGGGGATGTCGGCGGCGGAGAAGTGGGGCCGCTGGCAGAAGGATCCGGCCGGCCTCCAGCCTTACCAGCTCCGGCGGGAGCTGGCCAGGCTCTTCATGTGTCTCAATTTCGACCTCTTCCACGATCCCGGCCTGGGCGAGGCCGCCGTCGAGTTCAGCGCCTATCTGGACCTGCTGGAGCGCCTCGGGGGGCTGGCCGACGGGGAGATCGAGGCGCTGAAGGAGGAGGTCCTCACCGCCCTGGGCGGCCTCGATCATCGAGATGTCGCGTCGGTGGAGGAGGTGCTGGCCACGACCCGCGGGGCCATCGGCCGGTCGGCGGGCCTCGCGCCGCCGTTCGAACGGCTTTTCACCGGGCGGCTGGAGCGGTGGCCGCGAACGGCGCCCGCCGAGATGCGCGAGGTGGTCAATCCGGAGATCGCGGCGGCGGTCGAGGGGATGAACCTGGCGCAGCTCCAGGCGTCGCTGCGGGTCCTCGTGGAGCTGATGAGCCTGGAGGAGCAGCGCCGGGAGCTCGAACCCCTCCGGGCGACCTATCGTTCCCTGAACGACATCCCGGCGGAGGTCCTCACCGCGCTGCTGCCTCGCCTCTCCATGCGGCTCGGCGACCGGGCCATCTGCGATTTCGCCCTGCGCTACCGCGCCGGGCGGCTCTGGGCCCGGGACCGGGTGAACCCCCAGGCCTGGCAGCGCCTTCCCTTCCAGGAAAAATTTATGCTGCTGGAGGCGGATAACGAGGCGATGGATCTGCTCCAGGCGTCCCGCCACCTGGGCCGTTTGCTGCTCACCGAGCGCTACGAACTCCTCTTCGACCCGGCCTATCAGGTGGGCCTGGCGAAGCAGCCGATCTACCCGCGGCTCCTGGACCACTGTATGGGGACGCTCCAGGATGCCGCCCTGCTCGAAAGCCTGAACCGGCAGGTGACGCGCATGATGCTGGAGCTGGAAGAGCTGGTGCCGGAGGGGGAGCGGCCGCGTCGGTTTCTCGAGATCCGCGAGGTCATCGGCGCCGGGCTCAAATTCGGTCCCACCGCCGGGGAGGGGTGATGGGCGCGCAGGCCGACGCGCGGGAGATGGTAAATGCCCTGGCGGCCCGGGCCCGGGCCCACGAGGCCGCCGGGGATCGGGCGGCGCAGCTCGAGACCCTGGCGAATCTGGCCGCCCTCCTGCGGGAGCTGGGGGACGAGCAGGGGATGCGCCGGGCGCTGGATCAGGCGTATCGCGTCGCCCTGGACATCGAGGGTGGGGAAGGGATCGCCCAAACCCTCCACCAGCTCGGTGTTCTCTACCATCGCGAAGGGGCGTGGGATAAGGCGCTGGAGCTGTACCACTGGGCGTATGCCGTGCAGGCCGAGGCGAAGGATCGGATGGGCCTCGCCATGACCTTGGGCAGCATCGGAGAGGCATTCCAGGGGAAGGGGGAGTTTCAGAAGGCCCTCGAGGCCTATCAGGAGAGCCTGGACCTCAAGACGAAGCTCCAGGATGCGCGGGGGCTCCCCCTGACCTGGAACAATATCGGGACGCTCAAGGCCAAAATGGGTGACCTCGGCGGGGCCATGGAGGCCTTCCGGGAGAGCCTGCGGCTGCAGGAGGGCCTGGAGGACGCGCGCGGGAAGGCGGCCACCCTGGCGAACATCGGCAGCATCCACCAGCGACGGGGCAACCTGCGCGAGGCGCTCCTGGCCCTGGAACAGAGCCTCGCCCACTACGAACAGGCGGAGGATCCACCGGGCGCGGCAAACACCCTGAACGCGCTGGGCTTCGTGCGAAGGCGATTGGGCGACCTGGATGGCGCCTACCAGAGCTACGCCCGGGCGAGGGACATGCTCCAGGCCTCGGGCGATCTGCTGCGGGTGACCGTCCCCGCGCACAACATGGCCCTGATCCACGAGGAGCGGGAGGAGTACCGGGAGGCCCTTCGGATCATGGAGGAGGTCATCGCCATCGACAAGCGGATCGGCCACCCCGAGCTGCGGCAGGACCTGGAGGCCTTCGGGCGCATCCGCGAGAAGCTGGACCGCCAGCGGGATGCGCGCTAGCAGGCCGCTGAAAAGGACCCGACATCCCTCCCCGCCGCCGACATTGCGGCGGCGGGTGCGGCGTTGGCTCGCTCGCGCACTCGCTGCGGCGTACTCGGAGTACGCCTCACTCGGCGCTTAGCGCGCCGCCTTGCACCTGGGCCCTTTTGAGCGGCCTGCACAAGCGCGGTTTTCGGTGTCCGCCTCAGCGGGCGCTCCTTTTCCTCGCAGGGTTCAGCCCTTGCCGAGGATGGTGCTGTCCAGCTCTTTTTGGGCCTCCGGCAGCGTGGCGAAGGGGGAGCGCTTCTCCACCTGCTCCTGCCGATGGCCGCAGGCGGAGCATCGCATCACGTACACCAGGTCGATGTAATAGTGGCCGCAGTTCGGATCGGCGGGATCGTCGGCCAGCGCGATCCGCTCGAAGCTGTCCACCCGGCGAAACTGCTCCGCCGCGCCGTTGCCGCACCGCCTGCAGACCACCGGCCCCTCCCGCGCTCGCCCCCGGGCAGAAAGACGAAGGGGCCCGAAGCGTCCCCGGGCCCCTCCAACTGGCTGTTTCTCCAGCGTTCGGTCCGTCCTGGGGCTTAGCGTCTTCCGGAGAGATACCCACTTTCCGGCAGGCTGCTCAAAAAGGTCCAGATGCAAGGCGGCGCGCGATGCGCCGAGTGAGGCGTACTCCGGGTACGCCGCAGCGAGTGCGCGAGCGCGCCAACGCCGCAGGTGGGCCTTTTTCAGCAGCCTGCTAGGCCTTCGCCTTCTCGGATTCCTGCTGGCGGATCACCCGCCGGAGGAGCTTCCCCGTCATGGTGCGGGGCAGCGAGGGCACGAAGTCGACGTCGCGCGGCAGCTTGTACACGGCGATCTTGCCCCGGCAGAACTCGATCAACTCCTGCCGCAGGGCATCGGTGGGCTGCGTCCCTTCCTTGAGCTGAACGTACGCCTTGGTCCGCTGGCCCATGACCTGATCCGGGATCCCGATCACCCCCGCGTCGGCCACCGCCGGGTGGGTGACCAGGACGTCCTCGATCTCTTCCGGCCCGATCCGGTATCCGGAGGACTTGATCAGGTCGTCCTCGCGGGAGAGGAACCAGATGTAGCCGTCCTCGTCCATGCTCACCATGTCCCCGGCCCGGCACCAGCCGTCCGCGATGACGGAGCGCTGCTTGTCGGGATCGCGCCAGTAGACGGTCCCCGTGGGGCCCCGGGCCAGCAACCGCCCCGACTCGCCCGGCTTGCAGTCTTTCCCGTCCTCGTTGATCACCTTGAGTTCGTATCCCGGGATGGCGGGTCCGATGGAGCCCGGCTTGACCTTCTTCGTGGCCGCGGAGGAGATGAAGACGAACATCATCTCGGTGGTCCCCAGGCCCTCGAAGATCTCCTGGCCGAACTTGGCCTTCCAGTCCAGGTAGGTCTTGGCCGTGAGCGATTCCCCCCCGCCGGTGCAGATCCGGAGGGTGCTGAGGTCGTACTTCTTCTCCGCGCCCGGCACCTGGAGCATCTTCCGATAGGCCGTCGGCAAAATGGAGATGATGGTGACCTTGTGGCTCTGGATCTGTTCGAAGGTGCTCTCGGGCATGAACCGCGGCAGGACAGACACGGCGGCCCCGAATCGGTACGGGATGCTGGCCACCGCCGAGTAGCCGGCCGCCATGGCCATGGGCGCGGCGCTCAGGATGACGTCCTTCTCGGTCACCCCCCAGCAGTACGTGCCGAAGCCGTCGGGGATGATGAGCGCCTCCTCCATGAAGTGGGCCGTCCCCTTGGGAAGGCCCGTGGTCCCCGAGGTGTAGAGGAGCACCGAGACGTCCATCCGGTCCCGGCGGACGGGATCGCACTCGGCCTTGCCCCCGTCCAGCAGTTCCTGGTAGAGGAGGTATCCCTTTTTCTTGAACTCCGCCTGTTGCTCGGGGGTGCCGCCCATGACGATGATGTGCTGGACGGTCTTCAAGTCGGGGCGGGCCTTCTCCAGCTCCTCCAGCATCGACGCCGCCACCAGCACCGCCTTGGCCTCCGCATTGTTGAAGACGTGGGCGATCTCGGCGCGCGAGAAGAGGCCGGACGTGGGCAGGAAGATCCCTCCGATCTTGAGGACCGCGAAGTTTGCCACGATGGAGGGCGGAATGTTGGGGGCCCGCAGGGCAACGCGGTCCGCCTCCTCGATGCCCAGGGCCTTCAGGCTGCTCCCCAGTTTGTTCACCATGCCCAGGAGCGCCTTGTAGGGGATCTTCCGGTCCTCGAACAGGAGGGCGGGGCGGTCGCCCTTGCCCGCCGCCACCTGCTTGTCGAGAAGCTCCTCGGTGCTGTTGAGCTTCTGGGGGTAGGTCTGGTATTCGGGGAGCTTGTAGATCCGGCTCGGCCACAGCTCCCGGGGCGGGAAGTATCCTTCCGGGATCTTCCCCATGATGCCTCCTCCTTGGCCCTCGCCTCAGGCCTTGCTCAGGAGATTCTGGAGGGCCTCCACCACGCCGATGAGCTTGTCCAGCTCCCGATCCGACCGGGGAAAGGCCTCGGTGGGGTAGCGGTCTCCCTCCTTTTCGAAGACGAGGAGGGCGGGGACCGTCTTGCCGAAATCCTCTTCCAGGGCCCCCTTGGCCCCGAAGACCGCCCGCTTGGCCGAGGGGGGCCCGGTCACGGCGGCGTTGTAGGTCATGAACTTGGCCGGCTCCTCCCCGCAGTCCTGCACCTTGACGTTGACCCCTTTCCCCTGGAGCTGCTTGCACAGGTCCAGGGCCTTCTGGTTATCGCAGGGGAACTGGGGGCCGGGCGCCTGCTTGCTGCTGTAATAGAACTCCACCTTCATCGCCATTACCTCCTGGAGTGAGGGAAAGCCGCCGCGCCGGCGGGAACACGTTCATACCATGCGGGCAGGCACCCGTCAACGCACGGGGCCAGAAACACATCACGACCGCCGAGGCGGTCGTGATGTGCCCGGAATTCCCTCGGTGATGGGAGAGGTTACTCGTAGGGGAACCCCTTCCGGATGGGGGCCGACCCCTTGCAGTAATCGCATTCCTTGGGCTCGCTCCCCTTGGGGATGATCCGCGTATAGGGCCAGTCATTCACCGCATCGTACCCCCAGTAGGCTGACGCGATGTGGGGATCGAGTGCCCGCGTGTAATGGGGACAACCGAAGGGATATGTCTCCGTTGGCCAGACGCCCTTTGCCATCCTGAATGCCTCCTCTTGTGCTTCTAGGTACCAGTGCGGCCGCCCCCGCCTTCAGGTCACTTGGGCGGCTCGTAGGGTTTGCCCTCCATGATGAAGCGGGGGCGGCTGCCCACCAGGTCCGCCGCCGTCAGCTTCCCGGCCGATACCAGGTTCCCCCGGACGTTCTTGTACGTCGGGCCGTGCTTCTGGTCCGGGGGGCGGGCGTACAACGGCGGGCTCACCTTGCCGGGCTGCGCGTACTCGGTCTTGTAGTCCTTGCTCTGGGCGTAGCCGGGCAGCTTGTCGGGCGGCCCCTGGGCCGCGTCGGGCCCTTTCACCCGCTGGCCGTTGGAGTAGGAGACGGCGTAGATCGCGTCGCAGCCGGCGCACTTGGTCTTCCCGATGAAGTTCCAGAAGCTGAAGGGGTCCATGTAATTGATCACCGAGCACTTGGGACACTCCAACAGCAGGGAACAGTGTTTGTAATCCACGTCGGACATCCGGATGCCTCCTTCCTGTCAGGACCGAATGCTAGATGACGCCGTCCGCCTCCAGCTCCGCCATCTTGGTCTTGGAGAAGCCGCAGAGCTTGCCGAGCACGAACTCGTTGTCGGCCCCCACCGGCTTGAAGGCCCACTTGTGGCGGGCCGGGGTCTCCGACAGGTGGAAGGCCGGCCCCTGGCTCTGGAGGTCGCCGAAGGTGGGGTCGTCCAGCCACTCCAGCTCGCCCCGCATGTGGAAGTGCTCGTTGGTGGAAACCTCCTTCGAATTCCAGACCGGCTGGTTGTTGATCCCCTCCTTGGTGAGGATGTCCCGCGCCTGCTCCTTGGTCTTGTCCTTGGCCCACGCCTCGATGGCCGGGTAGATCTCGTACTGGTTCTCCGCCTTGATCCGGTCGTCGTGCGTGGGGAACTTCTTGGCCAGATCGTCCCGCTTGATGAGCTTCATCAGCTTGGCGTAGTCGGCATCCGTGTGGGCGGTGACCAGGATGTACCCCTCCTCCAGCTCCTGCGGGTTCTTGGAGTTCGGGTACGAGGAGAGGCCGCACTTGATGATCCCGTGGACGCACAACAGGGTGTCCCAGTTCCCCCAGCGCTGGGGGACCAGGCCGTGGCGGCCGTACAGGGCGATGCAGTCGGAGAGGTGCCGCTGGGCCCCCTGCACCTGGGAGTACTCCATGAAGTTTCCCAGGCCGGAGATGTTGTCGCGCCAGTACATGCAGGCCAGCACCTGGAGGGCGCCCATGGCCCCGCCCCAATAGTCCATGATCCAGATGGTCTGCTTGGAGGGGTTCCCCCCCTTATCCATGGGCCAGCCGGTCACCGAGAAGCAGCCGCCCTGGGCCTGGCCCAGGATGTCGTAGCTGGCCCGCTTCCGGCCGGGGCCCCAGCCCCCGAAGCCGCCCAACCACTGGTAGATGATCCGGGGGTTGATCTGGCTGAGCTGCCGGTAGCCGATCCCCCAGCGATCGAAGGTGCCGGCCCGGTAGTTCTCCACCATGCCGTCGGACTTGGCGGCCAGCATCCGCACGATCTCCTGGCCCTCGGGCTTGTGGAAGTCCACGGCGGTGAAGTACTCGTTGTGATTGGCCCCGAAGAAGCCCAGGCCGGTCCCCATCTCCGGCATCCACTTGGAGAGGGGGTAGAGCTTGGGCTCGTTGAAGGGGGTGGTGTGGCGCATCGGCTCGCCCCGGCGGGGCAGCTCGATCTTGATCACCTCGGCCCCCAGCTCGGCCAGATAGTTCGCGCAGGAGGGGCCCAGGATGTATTGGGTGCAGCTCAGGAACCGGTAGCCCTTCAGCGGCTCGGGCTTGGAGAAGATCTTCTTTGGGTCGAAGACGTCGCGACAATACTCCTCGAAGGACATGGTCGCCATTTAGATCACCCCCTTCTTCTTGAGGCCATCCATATCCGCCTTGCTGAAGCCCAGGAGCCGCCGGTACACGTCCTCGTTGTCGTGGCCAACGGGTCGGCCGATCCACTTCACCCGGCCCGGGGTCCGCTGGCCGAGAAAGGCGGAGGCCCCGATCAACACCTTGCCGTAGTTGAGATCGTCGATGGTCTCGAGGTGGCCGCGGTACTTGTAGTGCGGGAACTCGCACACCTCGTCGATGAACGACACGCCGCCCGACGCCACCTCTTCGGCCTGGAGCTTGTTCTCGGCCTCGGAGCGGGTGTTGTCCTTCATCCACTCGCACAGCGTCGTATAGGTCTCCACCTGCCGGTAGTGGGGCAGCCGGCCGGTCACCTCCTTGAGGTTGGGGTCTTCCACGATATGCTGCTCGACCTCGGGCCGGTCCTTCCCCGCGGTACGCCAGATGCGATACCAGAGGCGGTCGTGGCCGCCGCCCACCATGATCTGGCCGTCCTTGCAGGGGTTCACGGCGTAGATGTTGATGGCCAGGTCCCAGTTGCCGTAGCGGGGCCGGATGCTGCCGTCCACCCCGTACCAGCCCCAGTTATAGTCCAAGATCCGGATGACGCCGGCGGCGCCCGTGGCCTCGACGAACTGGCCGCGCCCCGAGACCTTCTCGCGGTAGTAGAGGGCGGTCATGATCCCCATGGCGCCGAAAGTTCCGCCCACCTGGTCGCACATCCACCAGCCCGACCGGGTCGGCGTGCCGCCGAAGGCCACCGGGGCGCCGGTGCCGTGCACGAAGCCGCAGGCGGCCTGCGCCGTGGGATCGAGATTGCCCGGCTTGTCCTTCAGGGGGCCCCACTGGCCGAGCTGGCCCAGCCAGCAGTACACCAGGCGGGGGTTGATCTGGGAGAGTTGCCGGTAGCCGATCCCCCATTCGTCCCACTGGCCGGGGGGCGCGTTTTCGATGATGACGTCGGCGTGCGCGGCAAGCTTCTTCAGGATCTCGCGCCCTTCGGGCTTGGTCAGGTCCAGCGTGATGGCCTGCTTGCTGCGGGCCTCCGCCAGGAACCGGGCGCCCACCTCCTCGCCGGTGTGGGTATCCTTGAACATGTACTCCTTCCGGCCGAAGGGGCTGAGCTTGCGCAGGGGATCCCCCCCGGGCGGTTCCACCATGATGACCTCGGCCCCCAGCTCGGAGAACAGGGACGAGCACCAGTGGCCGATGATCATCATGGACGTGCAGTCCAGGACGCGGATGTTGCTCAGGGCCTCGGGCTTCTCGAAGTTCTTGCTCTGCCGGAGGTTGTCCTCCAGCCACAGGTTGTACTCTTTCGCCTTCTCGCTGTCTCCCTTGTAGACCTCCTCCGGAGACGGCACCGGAACGGCCGGCCAGGCGAGCACCGGATAGCTCTTGGCCATGCTGACCTCCCTCAGTGTAAGAAACGCGCAGAATGGCTGAGACGGAATACCCTGGTCGTCTTTTCCCCCTCGCACCCTCCTCTCGATGTGACGGATCGGCGGGTCGCATGGCCCGCCGATGCCGGTCGTGACACCCGCCCCCGAGCCCCGGCAGGGCAACGGCCCTGGGGGCCCTCAGCGACGGGCGCGCGCCGCCAGAGGGCGCCGCGCTATGCCATGGCCTTGGCCGGCGCCGCAACCGGCGCGGGCTTCTTGGCTGCCGCCATGCAGACGAGCGAGATCACGGAAAGCACGCCGGCGGTGTAGAAGGCGTAGTTGTAGTTCTTGTAGGTATTGAACATCCAGCCGCCGAGCAGCGGACCCGTGAGTCCCGCCACGCCCCAGGCCGTGAAGATCCAGCCGTAGTTGACCCCCAGGTTCTTCGTGCCGAAGAAGTCGGCCGTGGTGGATGGGAAGACCGACAGCATGGTCCCGTAGCAGTAGTACACCACGAACAGCATGATGTACACCAGGAGGACCCCCGCGATGTTGGGAAGGATAAACATGCTGAGCGCCGACACCAGGATCATGAGACGCAGCGTCTGGAGGCGGCCGATGGCATCGGAGAGCCATCCCGAGAAGATCCGTCCCCCTGCGTTGCCGCACGCCGTGGTGACCAGGGTGAACGTGGCGAGGGCAGCCGTCAGCCCGACGGTCCGCCCGAAGGGGATGAGCTGGCTGATGGTCATCAGGCCGGCCAAGGCCCCCAGGCAGTAGCCGATCCACATCAGCGGGAACTGGGGGGTCCGGACCATCTCGGAGGGGGGATACTCGTAGGTTGTGGCCGCCACCTTGGCCGTCGCCGGGGGCGGGCTCCAGCCCTCAGGCTTCCAACCGGCCGGCGGGTTCTGGAGGAGGAACGCCCCGATCATGGTCGCCACGAAAAAGATGATGCCCAAGGCGAGGAAGGTCCCCTGCCACCCCCAGGCGCGGAGCATCGCCGGCCCGACGAACGGAAGGCCCAGGATGGCGGAACCCCCGCCGTACCCGGCCACCGCCAGGCCTACGGCCAGCCCTCGTTTATCCGGGAACCACTTGGAGAGCACGGGGATGGGCGTGGCGTACCCGAAGCCGTTTCCGAACCCCATGATCACGCCGTAGGTGGCGTAGATCCAGGCCAAACTCGTGGTAAAACTGCTCAGGATGAACCCCAGGGCAAGCCCGATGGAGCCGACGACGGAGATCTTGAAGGGCCCCAGCTTGTCCTGGAGGCGTCCCGCGATGACAAAGGACATCCCGAACACGAACACCGCAACGCTGAAGATAAATTGCGTCTGTGCCCGGTTCCAGCCGAAGTCTTTTTCCAAGGGGGCGATGAAGATGCTGAAGGCGTAGAGGGACCCCAGACAGAGGTTCATTAAGAGGGCGCCCACCACACGCCACCAACGGTTGATATACCCCGGTGCGCTCATTTCCCCCTCCTCTGCGGTCGCTGTATCGCCAGCCCGAAGGCCTCCGGATCGCGCGACCCTCACGACCCCGGACGCCTGTTGACCATCCACACTCCAGGAGGGCGTTGCCCAGCCTGGCGGCTCCTGCGTCCTTCACCTGTGCCGCCCCTCTCGATCTGTGACCCTCGACGGAATCGGTCCAGGGCCCTGCGGCGATGGGTCACCACCTCCTTCCGTTCCGATCAAGGGGGTTACGTCCGGCGTCGAAGCCAAGGCTTTTCTGCAGCGACCGGGAAGGAGGACCTCGAACGACCAGGGGCCGAGGGCCTCGCCGCGCATCACCATCGGGCCGGATGGCTCACGCATTCACGGCCGGTGGTGAGTTCGGCTACGCGTCGTGTGGATGCCCGATTACCGCACGTCCGTAGGGGGAGGACGAATTTCACGAACCTCACAAGCACAAACGCCCCCGCCGGCCGTTTGTGCGGCCGCCGAGGGCGCCGGAACGCCGCCCATACACCCGATCCAGGGGCATCACTTCCCCCTCAGGGATAGGACGTTCGCATCGAGGACTCGCGCGGGGGTACCTGCGTATACAACTCCCCGCCGGGCCTTGTCAAGGAAAATGTCACACCGGGCAACGTCACCCAACTCGGAAGGTGCCCGCGTGGCCCGGCGCCGCGCTGCGTTGGGGGCGGGAGGGGCACCGAGCGGATGCGACGTGGTCGACCACGTCGGTCTAGGTCCAAAGCCGGCGGGTACCCGCCGGCACACGCCGAACGTTCGCGCGCGAGTCCGGTGGGGGCCGGCTTGACTTTTGTCAGCCCATCAGGTATCCAAACCGGTGCCTCGCTTCGTCTCCCGCGAATCGTGCCCGGTCCCTTCGCGTCATGGCATGAGGGATGGCCCATGAAGCTCCTGACGTTCGTGGCGGGGCCGGCGCAGCGCGTCGGCGCCCTGCTGGGCGAAACGGTGGTGGACGTGACGGTGGCATACGCCGCGGCCCTGGCGGCGGAGGGGCATCCCCGCCCGGAGGGGGTGGCGGCGGTCCTCGTGCCGCCGGACATGCGGGAGCTCCTGCAGGGCGGGGAGGCCGCGCTGGAGGCGGTGCGGCGCGGCGTGCGCCTCGCCGAAGAGCGCGCCCAGGGCGGCCGGCAGCCGACGGGCCCGGGCGGGGCCCGGATGCTCTATCCCCTGCAGGAGGTGCGGCTGCGGCCCCCGGTGCCGGACCCGCAGAAGGTCGTGTGCATCGGTCTGAACTACCGCGACCACTGCGCGGAGCAGGGCATCGAACTCCCCAAGGTCCTCATGACGTTCCCCAAATTCGCGGACGCGATCATCGGCCCCGACGATCCCATCGTGATCCCGCGTGGCTGCGAGCAGCTGGACTGGGAGGTGGAGCTGGTCTTCGTGATGGGCCGGCGGGCCCGCTACGTTGTGCCGGAGGAGGCCGGACGCTACATCGCGGGCTACACCGTGGGCAACGACGTCAGCGCGCGCGACTTCCAGTTTGCGGACAAGCAGGTCATGCGCGGCAAGGCCTGCGAGACCTTCGCCCCCATGGGGCCGTACCTGGTGCTGGCCGACGAAGTGCCGGACCCGCACAACCTGAAGATCGAATCCCGCCTCAACGGCAAGGTGATGCAATCGTCCACCACGGCCAACCTCGTCCACGGGATCCCGGCCATCCTGGCGTGGGTGACGGCCTACCTCACTCTCCATCCCGGTGACTGCGTGATGACGGGGACGCCGGCCGGCGTGGGCGTGTTCCGGAAGCCGCCCGTGTTCATGAAGCCCGGCGACGTCATCGAGATGTCCATCCAGGGGCTGGGGATCCTGCGGAACCCCGTGGTTGCGTCGGACTGAGGGCGCGGGCACCACGGCTATGCCCCGCCGCCGGTCCGTTGTGCTTGCCGCGCTGGCGCTTGTCGCCGGGCCCGCCGTCGCCCCCGCGGCCGAGGCGCCCCCGCGGCGATCGCTGCTCCGGGTGGCGTACGCCGCTCCTTCCGGTTCGCCCATCCACGCCGGGCTGCTGCACTTCAAGGAGGTGTTGGAACGGACCGCGCGGGGGCGGGCGGAGGTGCAGCTCGTGCCCGGGGCGCTGGAGGGGGATGAGGGCGCGATCCTGGCGGGGCTGCGCCGGGGGGCCGTGCAGGTGGCCACCCTGAGCGGGGAGGCGGGGCTGGGGCCTGCCGCCCGGATCGCATCACTTCCGTTCCTGTTCCGGGACGCCGGGCACCGGCGCCGGGTGGCCGAGGGGCCGGCGGGGCGGCTGTGGGCTCGGCGCATCGCCGAGCAGGCCTCGCTGGCCGTCGTAGGTTTCTTCGCCGCGCCGGATCAAGTCATGGCCACCGCGGCGCGCCCCATCGCGCGCCCCGCGGACCTGCGCGGGCTGAGGCTCCGGATCGGCGTGCACCCCCTGGTCCTGGAAGGCCTGCGCAGCCTGGGGGCGCAGCCGGTCCCGTTGCCGGCGCCCCTGACGCTGGCGGCGGCGCGCCAGCGTATGGTGGCCGGCGCGCAGGTCGACCTGACGAGCGCGTTGGCCCTCCAGTTGTACGAGGTGTTCCCTTACATGAGCCAGCCGGCCACGCCCTGGCTGGCCGAGGTCTGTCTGGTCCTGGCAGACCGGCGGTCCCTCGCGGCCCTGCCGCCGGACCTCCAGCAGGCCGTAGCAGCGGCCATGCAGGAGGCCGCCCGACAGGAGTTCGAGGTGGCCGAGGAGGCGACGGGCCAGGCCGCACGCGACCTCCAGTCCCGGGGCGCCCGATTCGGCGCGTTGGACCAATTGGCCTTCCAGGAGGCCTTCGGCCCCTTCCAAGAAACGGTTGGCCAACGGTTGGAGGTGCAGGACCTCCTGGCCGAGATTGGGCGCACCCGCTGAACAGGCTGCTGAAAAAGGCCCATCTGCCGCGTTGGCGCGCTGGCGCACTCGCTGCGGCGTACATCCCAGTACGCCTCACTCGGCGCATCGCGCGCCGCCTTGCATCTGGACCTTTTTGAGCAGCCTGTGCAAACGGAGGTTTTGCCAAACTTTGGAGGGCACTGGAGGAGGGGACGTGAAGATCGAGGGGAAGCTGGAGGAGATGGGGCTGACGCTGCCGCCGGTGCCGGCGGCGGTGGCCAGTTATATCCCCTCCGTCCGCGTGGGCGGTCTCCTGTTTCTGGCCGGGACCACGGGGGAGCGGGACGGAAAGCCCCCCTACACGGGGAGGGTGGGGGCCGAGGTGACGCTGGAGGAGGCCCGGGAGGCGGCCCGCCGCTGCGGCCTCAACCACCTGGCCATGATGAAGGCAGCTCTGGGCGACCTGGACCGGGTGGAGCGCATCGTGCGCCTCATCGGCTACGTTCACAGCGCGCCCGGATTCACCGATCAGCCCCGGGTCATCAACGGCGAGTCGGACCTGTACATCGCCCTGTGGGGCGAGAGGGGGCGGCACGCCCGCGCGGCCCTGGGGGGCGGGCCGTTCTACGGCAACGCCCCCGTGGAGACTGAGGTGATCGTCCAGGTCAAGGCGCAGGTGGACCGGCGGGCCGGGGCGATGGCGCGGAGGCCCGGCAAACGCGCTGCGGTGCGGCGGTCCAAAACGCGCCGGCGTCCTCGAGGCTGAGGGGGATATCCGCATGGCGCATGAACACCTCCCCTCACGGGCAGATTTCCCGTTCGGCGTCCCGCTGGTGACACGGTTCACCGAGACCGACGCGAACCAGCACGTCAACGACACCAGTTACTTCTTTTACATCTCGGAAGCCCGCAACGGGTACTTCGCGCACCTGGGCCTCTTCGACGACCCGTGGTGCCGTCCGGGGAAGCCCACCCACTTCTCGGTGCACCTGGGGTGCGATTACCGGGCCGAGCTGGCCTGCGGCCAGCGCATCGAGGCCTGCGCCCGCGTCGTGCGGGTGGGCAAGACCAGCATCGAAATGGCCTTCGGGATCTTCGAGGCCGAGACGGGTCGGCTGGCCGCCACGGGCCGTACGGTGTGTATCCATTGGGACCCGGCCCAGGGCGGCCTGGCGCCCATCAGCGAGGCCATGCGGGCGGCCATGGAGCGGTTCGAGGGCCGCGAGCTGTCCGGTGGGCCAGGGGGTGCGGCGCCCGGCCCCTCGGGCGAGGGCCGGTTCCCGTTTCGGGTTCCGGTGACGCCCCGCTTTTTGGAGACGGACACCAACGGGCACGTGAACGACGTGAGCTTCTTCTACTACTTCAGCGATGCCCGCAACCAGTACTTCGACCGGCTGGTCCGCTACGGCGATCCCCAGGCCAAGCGGAACCCTTTCAATTTCCACACCGCCCACCTGAGCTGCAACTACAAGGTGCAGATCTCCTACGGCGACGCGCTGGAGGTCCGGGCGCGCGTCCCCCGGTTGGGGCGCACCAGCGCCGAGCTGGAGTTCGCCTTAGTGCGGCGCCGGGACAAGGCCTTGTGCGCCACCGGGCGGGCCGTGATCGTGGGGTGGGACGATGCGAGGGGAGCGACCGCCCCGCTGCGTCCCGCCTTCCGCCGGGCCGTGGCAGCCTTCGAACGCCGCCCCGAGCTGGCCAAAGCGCCGCGAGGCCCACGCCTCCCCTCCTGATCCCTCCGCCCATCGCGTTCCCCGCGGGTTGCCGGGGAGGCGCGGCCGCACCGAGGCCGGCGACCAGCCACTGAGAGTCCTCTCGCCCGTGCGGGATGCCCCTCCGGCGCCCCTCATCCGGCCTCTCTGGCGGGGCCAGAAATGGGGCGAAGTTACTCCCAGTCCTTAATCCCTTTCCTAAGTCTTTGGTCCTGGTTGACCACATCCTCCCGCAGGTAAAGCCTCGCCCCCCTGGAAGGCCAGTAATAGATCTCCACAGTTCTGCATGGTCGTATAGGCCACCAGCGGCTGGGCGGACGGGAGGGGGTTCCCCGGTACGTCGCTTGCTGCAATCGCACCCACCCCCAGGTCTCCCTGTACCAGTGCGAAGCGTGAAACGGAACGGCCCGGGCGGTTTGCCGCCCGCGGCATCTTGAGTCCCTCCCTGTGTGATGAGGGGGTGGAGCATGCGGAACCTCCCGGTTGCTCGGATTCGCCAGGCCCTCGGGGCGATCGCCGTCGTCGCCGTGGTGTGGGCGTGGAGCGGGGTCGCCGCGGGCGCGGAGTTGGTGGGCGAGTTGGTCTCGGCTTCGGGACCCGTGGAGGTCCGCCCGCTGGGGCAGACGGTGTGGCGCGTGGCGTCCCAGCGGATCGTGCTGCAGCCGGGGGACATGGTGCGCACCGGCCCGGGCGGGTCCGCCGAGATCGCCCTCGTGACCGCCGTGATCCGCATGGACGAGAACACCGTTCTGGTCCTTCCGCCGCCGCAGGCGGTGCCGGCGTCGGCAGGGAACACCTCGGGAGTCCAGCTTCTGCTGCAAGGTGGCCGGGCGCTGTTTCGGGTCTTCAAAGACCGGCTTAAGGGGACCTTCGAGGTCATCACCCCCAGCATCATCGTGGGGGTGAAGGGAACGACCTTCGGCGTGGAGCAGGGGCCGAACTTGGGGGTCGTGGTATTCGAAGGGATCGTTCAAGTGGCTCAAGCGGGCCGACCGGACCTTCGCCCGATAGATGTGCGTGGCGGCCAATACACGGTCTTGACGCGCGGAGGGCTCAGCGCGCCCCGCCCGTACGAGCCGGCCCGCCCCGGCCCGGTGTGGAACCAGGGCCCCACAAAAACAACGAGCAATGCGTTGCCCGCCGGCGCGGGGCGAGGCTCGGCAACCGGCAGCCCGGGGACGACACTCTCGCAGGGCGCGACGGCGCTGGCGGGGACGGCCCCCGCGGTCATCCCCGCGGACGTTCTGTCCAGCTTGACGAATGGGGACCTTGTTGGCCTGAGCGTTAACGGCCCCGCCGATCCCAGCACTGGGGGAGTGACGGGGCTGAATGCTACGAGTGCCTCCCCTGGCTTGACTGGAAGCGACCCGCCAGGTGTGAACGCAGCCGGGAGTGCGGCTTCGAGCGGAGGGGGCGCCACCGCTTCGAGCAGCGGGGGTGGGAGTGGCGGCGGCGCGAGTAGCGGAGGCACGAACGGCGGCGGTGCGACCAGCGGGGGCACGAATAGCGGGGGCACGAGCGGCGGGAGCGCGGGTAGCGGGGGGACGAACGGCAGCGGCCCTTCGGGCGTCAGTGGGAATGGCTCTTCGGGGTCTAACGGTGGCGGGCGGGGCGACTCGGATGATGGGGGGCGCGGGCACGGGCGCGGCCCCTGGTGGCTTCGTGGATTCGTCCCGCCGGGCTTGGTGAAATTCGGAGGGCTCCCTCCCGGCCAGGGGGGCGGCAAAAAGTAGCGGCAGGCCCCGTAACGCTCATTCCTCCGCGGGTGGGCCGGGGGCGTGCCGGGCCGTCCGGCGGAGCGAGCCAGACGGGCGTCCCGGCGCGTCTTTCGTTCGAGTCCCGGGCTCCCCCGGCAGCGTCGGACTCACCATCGGAGCATCACCCCGGGCCGAAGATGGATGGGCACGCCGCAGCGGTGCCGGCCCCCACGGTTCCCACCCTTCAGGCAAGCGATCCCCCCTTCAACATTCCCCGCGGCGGGCCCTTCCGACCCGCCGGTTCCATCATTGACACCTAGCGTTGGGGCGTGCTAGCGTCCGGCATCTTCGAAGAGGAGGGGAGACCATGACGTACGCTGGCTCGTCCCGCAGGGGATTCCGCCCCGCGCTCGTCCTCGCGGTCCTGGCGGCCGCGGCGTTGTTCCTGCCGGCCGGCGCGCCCGCGGCCGAGGGCCCCATCAAGATCGGCGTCCTGAACGACCTCACCGGCCCCTTCGCCGGCGCCGGCTCCCTGCCCGGACACAAGGGGATCATGATCGCCATCGATATGGTGAACGAGAAGGGTGGCGTCCTGGGCAAGTACAAGGTCCAGGCGGTGGAGGCGGACTCCCAGTCCAAGCCGGATGTGGCCATCAACGAGGCGGAGCGGCTGCTCAACGTGGAGAAGGTGGAGATGCTGCTGGGGATCTACTCCAGCGCCATCGCCGTGCCGCTGGCCGAGAAAGTGGACAAGCAGAAGCGGATCCTCTGGGTCACCATCGCCGTGGCCGACGGCGTCCTCAAGGGTCGCCACCTGCAGTACGTCTTTCGGCCGCAGGTCAACAGCGGCCTCTACGGTGTCTTCTCGGTCCGCTTCGTGGCCGACATGGCCCCCACCCACCTGAAGATGAACCCGGCCGACGTGCGGGCGGCCGTGATCTACGAGGACGGGCCGTACGGCACCGGCATCGCCAGCACCAACGAGGCGGAGATCAAGAAGCAGGGAATGAAGCTGGTCCTGAAGGAAGGCTACTCGGCCACCGCCCCGGACCTGTCCTCCCTGGTCACGAAGCTCAAGGCCGCCAGGCCGGATGTGATCTTCCACACGGGGTACAACCCGGATATCACCCTCTTTTTCCGCCAGGCCAAGGAACTCGGGCTGCGGACCAAGGCCATCATCGGCCACGGTGCCGGGTACGCCCAGATCGACAAGCTCCACGAGGCCTTCGGAAAGGACGTCGACTACATCTATAATATCGATCCGGTGGCCTCCCAGCTCTTGGATCCCAAGAAGCTCAAGCCGGGCCTGGGGCCCATCCGGGACGATTTCCTGGCGCGCTACCGGAAGATGACGGGGGCCGACCAGATCCCGTCCCACGCCAGCATGGGCTTCAATCACGCCTGGATCCTGCTCACCGACGTCCTGCCGCGGGCCATCCAGAAGTCTGGCGGCTGGAACCCCGACGCCGTGCGCCAGGCCGCCCTGGAAACGGACATCCCAGACGGCGGGACCATCCAGGGCTACGGGGTGAAGTTCGCGCCCCCGACGGACGACATGGCGGGGCAAAACCTGCGCTGCTGGCCGGTGGCGATGCAGTACATCGGGGGCAAGACCCAGGTCGTCTACCCCACGAGCATCGCCACGGCGGCCCCCGTCCTCCCCCTGCCGGCGTCCTCGCCGTACGCGGCGCGATAGCGGGCCGCCGCTCACCCCGCACGCGCCCGGCCGCCGGGGAGCCCCGCCGAGGCCGCCTCCGGCGGTGGGGTGCCGATCTGTGGGCCTCCTGTGCTGGCGCTGCATCGAGTCTCAAAGACCTTCGGGGGGTTCCAAGCGCTCCGGGACGTGTCGTTCGAGGTCCGCGAGGGGGAGATCCTCGGCCTCATCGGCCCCAACGGATCGGGGAAGACCACCCTCTTCAACGTCATCTCCGGGGTCCTCCCGGCGAGCGCCGGCGAGATCCGATTCCGGAATGAGGCCATCACCGGCCTCACCCCGGACAAGATCTGCCACCGCGGCCTCGCGCGTACCTTCCAGATCCCCCGCCCCTTCCGCAAGCTGTCCATCCTGGAGAACGTGGCCCTGGCGGCCCATTTCGGCCGCGTGCACCGGGAGCCGGAGGCGGCGGCCCGCGAGCGGGCCCGCCGCGTGCTGGGCCTCATCGGCCTGCCCGCCGATGGGGAGGCGCGCCCCGGGCGGCTCGGGGCCGCGGGGCTGAAGAAGCTGGAACTGGCCCGCGCCCTGGCCACTGAACCCACGCTCCTCCTGGCGGACGAGAGCCTGGGCGGCTTGGACCCCGACGAGATGGTCCAGGCGGCGGCCCTGCTGCGCCGGATCCGGGACGAAATGGGCATCACCCTCATCTGGGTAGAGCACATCATGGCCACGCTGATGCGGGTGGTGGACCGGGTCATCGTCCTCGACCACGGGGAGAAGATCGCCGAGGGGACCCCCCGCGAGGTGGCCGCGGACCCGCGGGTGATCGAGGCCTATCTGGGCGAACGCGTCGCGTTGGAATGATCCATGTCGAGTTTCGGCGTGCGGGGCTCACTGTTCGAGGTTCGAAGTTCGATGTTGGATGTTCAAAGTTCACGGTCAGGAGATGACGGGCGGTCGTGCTGGCGCCATGCACGCCGTCCGAAACCGCGAACGTCGGACTTTGAACAAGGAACGGGCCTGTGATGCTTGAGCTCAATGGCGTCACGGCGGGATACGGGGAGTTCACCGCGCTGTGGGAGGTGGGCCTGAACGTGCGGCCGGGCGAGGCCGTGGCGGTGGTGGGGCCCAATGGCGCGGGGAAGACCACGCTCCTGCGCGTCATCTCGGGCCTGGTGCCCCCCCGCGCCGGCTCGCTGCTATGGGACGGGCGGTCGCTGGATGGCCTGCCGGCCCACCAGATCGTCGCCCAGGGGATCGCCCACGTGCCCGAGGGCCGCCGGATCTTCCCCAGGCTGTCCGTGGAAGAAAACCTGAAGATGGGGGGCTACCTGGGGTCGGCCCGGCGGCACTTCCAGGAGACGCGGGCGCGGGTCTTCGAGCTCTTCCCACTGCTGGCGGAACGCCGCCGGCAGCTCGCCGGCACCCTCTCGGGGGGCGAGCAGCAGATGCTGGCCATCGGGCGGGCGCTCATGTCCCGGCCCCGGCTCATCCTGCTGGACGAGCCCTCCATGGGGCTCGCCCCGGTCATGGTCCTCCGCCTCTTCGAATTGATCCGGCGGGTGCGCCAGGAGGGGTACACGATCCTCATCGTGGAGCAGAACGTCCGCCAGGTCCTGGCCCTGGTGGACCGGGCGTACCTGCTGGAGGTGGGACGCATCCGGATGGAAGGGCGATCCCAGGAGCTCCTGGAGCAGGACTTCGTCCGCAAGGCCTACGTGGGCCTGTAGCAGGCCGCTGAAAACGACCCATCTGCGCCGTTGGCGCGCTCGCGCGCTCGCTGCGGCGTACCCGGAGTACGCCTCACTCGGCGCATCGTGCGCCGCCTTGCATCTGGGCCGTTTTGAGCGGCCTGCTGGGACCTCCTGAAGGAAACAATCG
>Ga0187780_10001150_pt1 | contig 19892 bp, 12 predicted proteins | sample 1015_Q2_SP10_20__FD_132429 | JGI IMG/M metagenome (GOLD analysis project Ga0187780, IMG submission 132429) | Tropical peat soil microbial communities from peatlands in Department of Meta, Colombia - 1015_Q2_SP10_20_MG | ecosystem: Environmental > Terrestrial > Soil > Wetlands > Peat | place...
GTCGAGGCCGCTGGAGCAGGCAAGTTAAAGATCACCGGCGATCTGACGATTCACGGGATTACGAAAGAGGTTGTTCTCGACGCAGAAGGACCCTCGACAATTCTGACAGACCCATCCGGCAACAAGCGCGTGGGGGCTTCCGCGACTACCAAGATCAATCGCAATGATTTCGGAGTTTCTGGCCTTCCCGGCACGGTCGGTGACGAAATCAGCATCACGCTCGATGTGGAAATGATCAAGGAGTTGCCCAGGCCCAAAATCGATGAATTATCGCACCCTTGTACACACGACTCCGGAGTCGGGCAGCATATCCGATTGTCGACTGGGTCTGGACTGACCTGCCGTTCGCTGGCTTGATACTGCGGCCTTGGCCAACCACGCAGAACGACTGCAAAGCGGTTCGTTCCCTCAGAACCTAATGTTTTTGATGCTCGAGACTCAGCCGCGATAGATAGCCGCGTTCTCCAGGCCTAAGAGAATAGAGGAGCGTCGCTCATTCCCGGGCCGTGATCGGTTCGGCATCGCCGCCGCAAACGGCAGGGCGAAATCGTCAGGTTCGGCCCGCCGCATCTGGACCGCCTACGACGAGACCTCAGTACGGCGTGGCCGGGAGCGGTAAATCGAGGTCGCAGAGGGATGGCACTGGCCGCCCCTTCTCGGGACTACCGCACTACCGGCTAGTGCGTCCTTTTCGTTCGGCTCTTCGCCGCCGGCATTGCTACCGCAGGTAGACCGGTTAACGACCCCTGCTGCTCTAGCGGTCCAAGGGAGACGGTGGTGAGTGTGTTGTCGTAGTCAAGCCAGAACAGCTGACCGCCGCTGGCCTGATAGATGACCATGTCGAAGTCGGGTCCAGCTGCGCCGTCGATCATACTGGCAAGCGAATTGATGGTGTAGCGCCCAGGATGCTTCGTGTCGGCAAGCGGAGTTCCCGTGAATGTGTTCCCAGCACTGGTCGCGTCGGGCGTCCCCAGAGAGAAGAACGGATCGCTGACGAGTCCGGTCAGGCTCAAAGCCCCGTTCGCGACCATTGTCCCCTGCGCGATCATGTCGAACTCGCAACCACAGCCCCCATTGTCGAAATTTTGCCATCCAGCGGCGTAGTTGCCGACGAAATCGGTAGTTGCAGTGGCAGCGTCGGTTTGCGGAATTATGACTCCGGTGCCACCGGGTAGAGGGACGCCAGTCAAGTCTCCGGAATCCAGATCGACTACCAGGGCGCCTCCTTCCCCGGTCGGGTTATTGGGATCGTTCAGATTCAGAGTTGGATCGGTCATATAAATGCCGAGGGTGGTAATGTCTCCTAGGCCTTGGCTGTTGCTGTCCAGGTTGAACGTGAGATTGCCGTATCCATTGCTGGCGACGGAGTAGGTGCCAGTAATCTTCGAAGCCTGCGGCGAAATGACGCCATTTTCCGGTTCATTGTCGTCCCCCACTCCCGAGAAGTCGGCGGGAGAGGACGACGTGTTACTGGTCGTGAACTGGCCCAACGCGCCAAACTGGGCAAGCTGGTTGCCTGCGACGGTAAACACGGACGTTCCCAGCGAAGCGTTGCTGAACGTTCCTGTACCCTGGCCGAACGCCGAGCCAACGGCAGAGTCGCTGCCAACGTCTACGTCCATGAGACGGATTGCTTCTCGCCCAACGACATAATAGTTCAGCGAAACCGCAGTGCCCCCGACCTTAAATCCTGTGATCGTGCCTCGTCCAAAAGAATCCGGAGCTGAGATCGTCCCGCTGAACGCCGTTCCTGTCGTCACGCCCAGATTTTCCCCATCATTGATGTCGATGATGCCATTCGAGAGGCTGGTGCCATTGATCGAAAACACTCCGCCATAAGCAACCGGCGTATCGGCGGAATCAAATCCGGAAACGGCGAAGGCATAACTTCCACTCAGGGTACTGGGCAGAGTTTGCACATCCATGCTACCGCTCGAAGTCGCGAATCCGTCGAATTGGATAATGAGCGCGTGGCTGGGGTTGACAAACTGAACCCCGAACACTTCGGTCCCGTTCGCGTTTAGACCCAAATTCGGGTTGTTCGTGTTTACGGTGAGCGTCCCCTGCCCGGGAGGAGCGCCCGGGGGAAACGTCAGCATTCCTCCGATGATCTGGTCGCCCTGAGGCTCAGGAGACGCAATGCCACCGGCACCGTCGTTGTAATCTTGTTCGCCCGCCAGGACCTTGCCTGTCGGATCAATAAGCACCGAACCTGCCAGGGCGTAATAGTTTTCAGTGACGTCTTCCCCACTCATGTAGAACGAGTACGAAGTCGCTACAACGGGAGTTACTCCAACGTTGGTGAGCCTAAAACTGACGGGTGTGGCGGCCCCTGAAACTGTAGCTGTCACCTTATAAGTGCCGGCTGTTCGATTCGCAATAAACGCGGAAGATGTGGCTACGCCAAGGTTATTGGTAATGTCGGTTTCGGTCGCGGTTCCGTTAGCGAAAGTGCCGCTCGCGCCTGAAGCGGGAGCCGTGAACGTCACCTTTTCTCCACTGGTCCCCACTCCGCTCGTGATTACGGTCGCCGTCAAGGGAACGGTAAATTGTTGGCCGACTGGTGTACTCTGTGGCGAACCGCCACTTTCCACGATACCCACAACCTGAGCTGTTGGGACCGAAGGAGGGGAGTCCGAACTGCCACCGCCACTGCCACTGCCACCGCAACCGGTTAAGAAACCAAGTGGCAGGGAAATAAGTGCGAGAATGATTGCGTAAGCCTTGCAATTCATAGCGACTCCCCCTTCGGCTTGGCCTTATACACACGCTCGCGGGCCGACGATTTGGATATCCCGTGCTCGTTTTCCCTCATGCAAACCTCACCCTCCACGCCGGGCAGTCTCCCGCGAAGAAGAGAGGCGATAGAGGAACCGCGCCGAGAAGGCGAAGTCTCTGATCTCCACCGCGATAGTCAGGCTTAGTGCCTGCGAGAGTTGGCTCACGAGGCGTTTCGGATACGTACTTAAAGCAGTCTTGCTCCTTCAGTGCTAGTAGACAAACCGGACCTGCGCCAGCAAACTATCCTTCACGCTAAGTAAGAAGCCAGCTTACCAGGGAATTGTTAACAGCCGGTTACCGGGGAACGATTCCGGAAAGGTCCGAACTCCCGGTCGCCGGTGAAGTCATCCACGGTCACTCCGGCGCACCGTAACGGCTCGGTTCTGCCCGACGATGCGCCGGTTGGATTGCGGGGCAGCGTCACGCTATGGCAGATAGTAGCGGAACGAAGTGAAGACCATGCCGTCCACGCCATGGGGAGATGCGCTCTCTCCCGGAGTGGAGCCGATTCCCGACCAGGCGTAGCGGGTAACGTAGGAGAATTGTGGACCCCACTGGAATCGGCCTCTGGGGCCGGAGTAGAGGCGCTGCCAGAAACCGATCGTGGCCTCCTCCACTACGCGGGTATCGGCCGTGCAATTTGCAAGACTACCGGGAAAGAACCCGCCGCCAACGGTCGGCGCAGTTTCGGTGTAGCAGCCCTTGTTGGGAAAGAAGGGCGATCCATAGCCGACATATTTATCCGTGATCGGATCAAAGTCCCAGGCCCGTCCTTCATACTCTGCACCCGCATTGAGATAGACATCAATTTTCGGGCCGTGCCATTCCACGGTGGCGAGTCCTTGCCACGACCGGATGAGATCGAGAGAGCCATCGGCGTGGACCGAAGCGTCGGGCAAAGTGGCGGTCCCGTATCGGCCGATACCACGTCCCTCCAGCGCGTGCAGCCCGAGGTCGAGGCGTTTGTTGTCGAATGACCAACGCGCGTTGGCGCCAATGCCGCCGCCATTCGTCGAAACGTTGAAAGCATTCAGACCGTTGGGTCCGGTGCCCGAGCCATTCGGGCAAGGCCCACTCGTGGCCGGTGGTATGATCACAACCTCCCCGCAAGGGTACAGCCGGTCACGGGATCGGGCATAGATGCCAAACACCTCATAGTGGCCGAAGCCAGGTTCGAACGCCGCTTTGACAATGAAGTCGGGAGACGGGTTGAAGGAGTAGCTGGCGGCCAGGGTACAGGTCGTGATGGGGTTGCCGCCGACGATGGGATTGTTGGCAGTAGTGCAATTGGTGACCGCGGAATTGTACAATCCCCCGCCGTTTCCGCCAGAACCTACGACAAAATTGTTGCCGTTATTGTGAGTGGTAACCGTTGCCTGCGCATTCTCCATGGACGCTGCAAGCCAAATTTTGTTGTTAAAGTTTTTCGCTACCCGCAGACCATATTGCCGGGCCCAACTGAAGCCAACGGTGTACTGAGGGTCGATGGTTAGGGGCACCGCCTCAGTGCGGTTGTCCAATCCGTGCTTGGTTTCGGTTACGAGACTCCACATCTGCCCGCCGGTGAATGTGAAGCCATTGTTGAAGGCTGCCTGGCCCCATACTTGCCGCTGCCGCAAGGAATAGCTGTTGCTCTCATTGTTGTTGGAGGTCACGGCAGCCGAAAGAAAGTCGGCTTCTACGTAGCCCGAAAGCTTGACGCTGCTTAGCTGTCCCTCCGCCAGCATAGAGATGCGGGACTGCCGGCCCGAACCGAAAAATTCGGAAAGCTGGCTCTGGGCGGCGCCCGGCATGGTTAGGGAGTTGAACGGTGTGTTGATGTCGGAAGCCAGGGCTCGCGTGCGCCGGACGAATTCGCCCGCCAGGAAACCACCCGGCGTAATCGTGATGCCTTTGAAGTGCAGCGCCAGCGGGCTTTCCATCGCGTTGACATCTTTTTTGGTCTCCTCGAGGCTCAGGGCGGTATTGGCAACGTTGGTTGCGGTGTCGGGGGCAGCGGTCTGTGCCTGCTGCACGCCTTGATCCTTGTGGTGCAGTTCGTCGCGGAGTTCCTGGATCTGCTGCTGCTGTTGCGCCAGCCTGGCGTCCTGGGAGGCAATTGCATCCTTCAATGCCTGCACGTCCGCCGCGGTCAGTGTCGCTGCGTTGGTCTCACTGGATTTGGGCGCCGTGCTGGTTTGCGCTACCAGGGTCGTCGCCAGAAATAGAATAACGCACCACTTCCCCATGGAATTCATTCACGCTCTCCTTTTTAGCTTAGGAATGAAGATTCTGTGACTTCGTGGGAACTTGCCGGTCAGAACCGCCAGGGATTATGCTGCATCCTTTGACCGCCCTGTGTTGCAGGATGGTTACAAACTAGTGAATTTCTGATGAATCGATCGAACACGAAGATGATGCGAATTGCGACGAGGAGAGCGCAGAAAGACGCTCGATGCAGGTCATGTGATGGCGGCGCGTTCCCAACGGTGGTGCGCTTGCGTGTGGTACCCGGTGCAGAGCGTGATCATTCTTTTCCGAATCGTGGCCGAAGTCGCTGCGAAACCGTGTATGGTCAACCGTGATGATTCGACATCGTGCCACACGAGTGACACCGCAGCATCTCGACCGAATGCCCGCTCGGCAAAGCCCTGTTGCAAGCAGCCTCTTCGGGCCAGTTTTCGATTGGATTCAAGCCCGGGTCCTGTCTGCTGCCGGCTCAAATCCGGCCACAGCCGTGAAGAAGGATCCAGCCACGAGAAGAGATTCGCCCTCGGTCCTAAATAAGGCTTACTGGCTAGTCGTTCTGCACTCGAACACCGGCACAACAGCCCTCGAGCGTCGTTTTGCGAACCTCAGGCCCGCGGCCGGGCAACCCGGACGGCAAATTCATGGCACTGATTTGCTTAGCTCAAGATTCGGTGCCTTAGTCGGGCAATCGTCTGAACCCCGTCGAGGCAGCCCTCAGCCAACTTTACATTACTTTACGTTTCCTCTAGCAACAATCCGGCCGAAACGGGGGTTTTGCATGTAAGAATAGCTCCCGGTCTCCGAAGCCCTCGACGCCGTCGAAGAAACTCTAGGCGGTGATTCGCGATCGCGCCGGTTGTGCCGGATGGCTGCTGCGCGCGAGGGCGCGGGGACCCGCAAGACGCCATCACGAACCGACGAATCAAGATAGAGAATTTTCTCTGCGTCACGATCAGATTAGACTTGCGTTTGAGATCTCCTCGTGACAAGAGAGCCTGCAGTAGCTGAGAGCTTCACCAGAGCGGAAACCAGAAACAAGTCCCATCTCCCGGGCCGGTCGAGGCCTGGGAATGAGTCCTGCTCCGGCACTCGGCGAAACGCACCGGCTTTTGCCTTCGCGGTCTTAACTGGAATCGCACGAGGAGAATCCGATTATTTTCAAGACTCCGTTACTTGGCAAACTTTGTCCTCTGGTTCTCTTTGCCTGTCTGCTTTCCGCCCGTTCGGCCGCTCAGCAAACCACCGAGCCGGCCGGGCAAGCACCACCAAGCCAGGAGCCGGACAAGGGCAAAAGCAACGATGAGGTGGACAAGAGTAAGAACAACAATGCGATCCAAAAGCAAGAGAAAACCGGCACGTCGAACGATAGGCTTTTTTTTACCTTGCCGAATTTTCTAACCGTGGAGACTAAGGATGTTCCGCCACTCACCGCCTGGCAAAAAATGAAAGTGGTGACCCGGGGAGCGTTCGACCCCATCATGATTCCCTGGTACGGTCTGCAGGCCGGGATCAGCCAGGCGTTAAACACCGAATCCGGTTACGGTCAGGGCGCGGAGGGCTATGGCAAGCGATATGCGACACATTTTGCGGACGGCACCATCGAGAACTATTTCGGCCAGGCCTTCTTGCCGATCCTACTCCGTCAGGATCCACGCTACTTCCAGCTGGGCAAAGGTGGCTTCAAACGCCGGACGGGCTACGCTGTCAGTCGGATCTTTATCACTCGCAGTGATTCCGGACATCGGCAGTTCAATTTTTCCGAGATTGTCGGGTCGGGGATCGCGTCGGCAATTTCCACCTATAGCTATCACCCCCAAGCCGATCGCACCGTGTCGAACACTGTTTCAGGGTGGTGGACGCAAATTGGATGGGACACGGTCACCATCTTCCTGAAAGAGTTTTGGCCTGACATTAATCGCAAGTTGACCAAAAAGAAACAGGCCGCCCGATAACGGCCCTCCACAAGCGAATCCCCGAGGACACGATGATTCTGTGCCGATCGAAAAACGACACCACGGTTGCGCGACACCCGTTCTTGACCCGCAATCGAGCGGTGTTGACCTGCCTGCTCCTGCTCGCCGGAACGTCGCTATCTCGCGCGAGCGATCCTACGGCGACGTTTCAAATTCCTCCGGTCAAGATTCCCTTGGACGTCAAGGACCAGCAGCTCACGATCGCCTCTTCCGCGGTCATTGCCGTGACTCGAGACGAACGGGGATTGAACACCGCTAGATTGCAACTGAACGCGGACCTTTCGGAGGTGCAGCATAACCTCACGGGGGTTCTAAGCTCCGCACTCGACAAAATTGATGGCTGCGGCGACCACATTCGAATCCAAAGCGCCACGCTCATGCCACTCGACCCGGCCACCCAGGCGGTGGTCGCCCTGCATTATGAGCGCTGGACGTGCGCCATGGTGGTTGGCAAGAAACAAGCGAAGCGGGTGACCAGCGGCAATGCCGTGGTCGAAATGAAACTTACTCCCGCCGTCGAAGCGAACAATTCAGAACTGCGACTCGTGCCTGATGTCGGACGAATCGAAGCCGACGGCTCTTTGGGGGAGTTCCTCCGTTCCGGGCCCGTCGGCGAGATGCTGCGCGACAAAATCCGAGACGCAATCCTCTCTACGTTGCAGAAGGGTACGGACCTCAGTGCTACCCTTCCTGCCGCCCTGCAAGGCCATGCCAGGATCCAGAACGCACAATTCCAGGACGCCGGTGAGGGGCGCCTCGCGGTGCATTTGCAAGGCGAATTTCCCGTCACCGACGAGCAAATGGAATTTCTCTCCGATCAGGTCAAGCAACGTATCGCATCCCGGTAACCTATTTATCTTACGGGCGTCCTTGGTCCCAAGTAGCGATTTCCCTTCGACCGCGCGGAGCGCGAGGTTACTGAGCTTTGCCTTCACCACGCGCCCATCCGGATCGCGAAAGCTAGATCAATCCACAGAGGACATCCGTCGCTGAAGTCATGATCCGGCGGCTCTTTCGGGGCGAAGGCGAGCCTGGCTTTACCGACATTTACTCGTGATTTACCAATACTGACATTCAAGCCGCGTTACCGGCCGTACCATAAGCCTGCCAGCGTTCTCCTCAGGGCCATATGGCGATGGGCTCGACACCTTAGCCACGGGTGATCTGTTTTGGGGAGAGGGTAAGGGCAGCAATGAACATTTCGGCGCCTTTCATCAAGCGGCCGGTTGGAACCTCCCTCCTGACATTTGCCCTTCTTCTTTCCGGCGTCTTGGCCTTCAATTTCCTCCCGGTTGCGCCTTTGCCGCAGGTTGAGTTTCCCGTCATTCAGGTCTCGGCCTCCCTTCCCGGAGCGAGCCCGGAGACCATGGCCTCGGCGGTCGCGACCCCGCTCGAACGTCAGTTCGGACGAATTGCCGGGGTCAACCAAATGACCTCCACCAGTCAACTCGGCTCGACCAGCGTGGTCTTGCAGTTTGATCTCAGTCGAAATATCGATGCCGCGGCGCGGGATGTGCAAGCGGCCATTAACGCCGCCCGCAGCCAACTGCCTTCGTACCTGCCCGGGAACCCCACCTACCGAAAGGTGAACCCGGCGGACGCCCCGATCCTCATTATTGCTCTCACCTCAGACTCGGCCACACGCCCGGTGATGTACGACGTAGCCAACTCGATCTTGTCGCAAAAACTGTCGCAGATCGGCGGAGTCGGCCAGGTGTTCGTCGGCGGGGCGGCAAATCCCGCGGTGCGCGCCGAATTGAATCCCATGCAACTCAACGGCATGGGTCTGGGGATCGATGCCGTTCGCACCGCGCTCGGCGCAGCCAACGCGAACGCACCCAAGGGAAAGCTGGTCAACCCGGCCACCATGTGGGCGATCAATGATAACGATCAGATCCTGAAGGCCAATCAGTATCGCCCACTCATTATTGGATACAACGCGAATACCGGCGCTGCCGTGCGCTTGTCGGATGTAGCCGAGGTGGAGGATTCCGTTGAAGATGTGCACACCGCCGGGCTGGCGAATGGCCAGCCCGCGGTTCTCATCATTATTTATCGCCAGCCGGGCGCCAACATCATTGGCACGGTAAACAACGTGCGAGCCCTGGTCCCGCAACTGCAGGCCTCGATTTCCCCGGCCATCAAGCTGAGCGTCGTACTGGACCGCAGCATCACCGTACGAGCCTCGGTGCACGACATCGAGTTCACCCTGATCATTTCGATCGTTCTCGTGATCCTGGTGGTCTTCGCTTTCCTCCGCCTGGTTCGGGCCACGATCATTCCTAGCGTCGCCGTACCGCTCTCCCTCATAGGAACTTTTGGTGTCATGTACCTTCTGGGCTATAGCCTGGACAACCTATCGCTGATGGCGCTGGCCATTTCGACCGGCTTCGTCGTGGACGACGCCATCGTAGTGCTCGAAAATGTGACCCGTTATCTCGAGCAGGGGCTGACTCCGGTCGCCGCCACCTATCGCGGTGCCCAGGAGATCGGGTTTACCGTTCTCTCCATGAGCACTTCCCTGGTCGCGGTGTTCATTCCCATTCTCTTGATGAGTGGACTGGTGGGACGGCTATTTCGCGAGTTTGCCATCACCCTCAGCGTGGCCATCGCCATGTCCCTGGTTATATCGCTCACCACAACCCCCGCGATGTGCGCCCAACTGTTGAAACCGCTGAAGGGAGAAGAGCAAGGCCGTTTTTATCGCGCTGGTCAGAAAGTCCTCGATTTCAGTGTGCACCTTTACCGCATCTCGCTGGGCTGGGTCCTCGACCATCAAATGCCGATGCTCGTGGCCACGGTTCTGACGGCACTAATCTCGGTCTACCTCTACACGGTGGTTCCGAAAGGCTTCTTCCCGCAACAGGACACCAGCCGGATTACGGGTTCGATTCAGGCGGCACAAGATATTTCTTTCTCCGCCATGAGCCGGAAGATGAACCAGTTCGTAAATATCGTCCTGAAAGATCCCGATGTCGCAACCATCGTCGGATTTGCGGGTGGGAATACGGCCATCAATCAAGGCCGCATGTTCATCATGCTCAAGCCCCTGGGCGAACGGAAAGATAACGCCGATCGAGTGATCGGCCGCTTGCGCAAAGCCCTGGCTGCCGTGCCCGGCGCCACCCTGTACATGCAATCGGCTCAAGATCTAACCATCGGTGGAAGACAGAGCCAGGCGCAGTACCAATATACCTTGCAAGGAGAAGACTTGAGCGAACTCAACTCCTGGGCGCCGAGGTTGCTGACCAAGCTGCGGACGCTTCCCCAACTGCGCGATGTCAACACCGACCAGCAGGACAAGGGGCTCGAGGCGAGCATCGCCATCGATCGCGATACCGCGTCACGCCTTGGGCTGGCCGCTCAAGACATCGATAATGTGCTCTACGACGCTTTTGGACAGCGCTTCGTTTCGACGATCTACGAGCCCTTGAACCAATATCACGTGGTCATGGAGATTGCTCCCGGGTTTCAGCAGAGTCCGGATACGCTGCGCCGGGTCTTCGTGCGCTCCTCAAGCGGAAGCATGGTCCCGCTTTCGGCCTTCACTCATTTCAGCTCCGATCACACCTCACTGGCCGTCAATCACCAGGGGCAATGGCCGTCGGTGACGATTTCCTTCAACCTGGCGCCCGGGATTTCTCTCGGGCAAGCCACTCAAGTCATCGAGCAAGCCGAACGGGCCATCAACTTTCCCGCCACGATCCACGCCAGCTTCCAAGGGACAGCCGCGGCGTTTCAGGAATCTCTGTCGAATGAGCCGATCCTGATTCTGGCTGCTCTGGTCACGGTTTATATCGTTCTCGGAGTGCTCTACGAAAGCTATATCCATCCGGTGACGATTCTTTCCACTCTGCCGTCGGCAGGTGTCGGGGCACTCTTGGCGCTGTTGATCACCCACAACGAGCTCAACGTAATCGGTTTGATCGGCATCATTCTTTTGATTGGCATCGTCAAGAAGAATGCCATCATGATGATCGATTTTGCGCTCGAAGCCGAGCGAGGGGCAGGAAAATCTCCACGGGAAGCGATTTATGAAGCTTGCGTTCTTCGTTTTCGCCCCATCATGATGACGACGATGGCCGCCCTGTTAGGTGGCTTGCCGCTCGCCCTGGGGACCGGAACCGGTGCCGAACTGCGCCGCCCGCTGGGCATCACCATCGTGGGCGGTCTCATTGTCAGCCAGGCGTTGACGCTCTTCACTACCCCGGTGGTCTACTTGTACATGGACCGCCTGCGCTCCTGGGGCACACGTCGCAGAATGGTCGCCGGCGGTAAGAGAATGCTCCCCGAAGCAAGGCCGGCTGAGTAGATCGAGGGCGCTATCTGGCTTTCGAGCGCCCTGGCGACTGCCGCGCCAGGAGGCTTGCGCGGCGAAGCGCGCCAGTAGAAATGCTCGCGGCCCGTAAACATTCGTAAAGCTATGCAAAGAATTGTGCCTTTGCTGTTCAGCCGCTCCCCTCCGGATTAAAATCTGCCTCGTCTCGAGCGAAACCCAGCCCAAATATCATGAAGGAAAATCTCCGGTGAGAAGAAGTTATCTGTACGCATGGATGCTGATTGCCCTGACCGGTGGCGTAGTCGCCCTCGCGCAACATAATGAGATGATCAACCAGCCATCCGTCGGTACTTCGCTGCACGGCCGGCACGCCTGGATCGTAATCGGAGGCCCGGACGGAATGCGCGAGACCAACTCGCCGGTGGACCTGAAAGGCTTTGACCGGGCTCTCGCGCTCCAGGCCACAAACGACCAAGTCACCGCCTACGCCTCCATGGTGAGAAGCACGGAAACTGCGATCGATGAGCTCGGAGTGCTTCTCGAACAAGTACGAAAGCAAACCACCCCTGCGCAAGTTTCCGGCGCCGTGCACACTCTCGACCAAGCCCTCGAGAAAGCGCGCAGCGAGAACAAGCAGTTTCTGGGCTCGTTTTCCAAATCGCAGCAGGCCGGGCTACGAGATCTGACCCTGAAGGTAGCCAAGGCGGAGTCCGACCTTGGACAACCGTCGACCCTGCTCGATCAACGGGTTGGAGACGCGAGCTTGGATTTTCAGCAGATCGCGAGTTCGGTCAAGAACCTCAACCTGGCGCTGGTCAATTTCCACGACCAACAGTTCAGTCTGGGAAGGGGAATGGGGATCGAAGACGTGATGGGTGGCGGGGAGCTGACCTTAAATCTGTCCCCGGTCGAGAGCGTGATCAATATCGAGAAACGGCCCATCGCCATCACCCTTGCCGGCACGATTTCGAAGGCTGCGGCCGAAGACCACAACCGATTCAACCTGGAGCTGGCTGCCGACGTTTCCGATCTGCAGCAGAAAATCGGTGGGATCTTAGAATTCAAATTCGACCGGTCCGATCCCTGCGGGGAACAAGTTGCCATTCAGGGAGCCGCGCTCACGGCGCAGGCCCCGGCCAGCTTGGTGGCAACCCAGCTGCATTTGGCGCGCTGGACGTGTTTTGGGTCGTTGGGCCAGGCATCCCCCAACGAACTGGCCGAGGGCAACGGCACGCTTGAGTTGAAGTTTACGCCCTTGGTCGAACAAAACCGGACATTGCAGCTAGTCTCCGAGGTGAACCGTGTCAACGCGGACGGTTTCGTCGGCGAGCAGCTGCGCTCAGGCTCGCTGGGAACGGCGCTGCGCGAGGAAATCACCCGCCTGCTCCTATCTGCCATGCAAACCGGAGACTACTTCAAGGCGATACTTCCGGCCGTCGCGCAAGAAAACGCCGTCATCGAGAAGGCAGAATTCCGCGAAGCTGGCGGGGTACGGGTTGTGCTGAGCGGGACGATCCAAATCTCAGACGAACAGGTCAAGCTGATGGTCAACCAGCTGAAAGATCGGTTGTCAGCCGCGAGTGGCGTCCAGCCGTAGACGCAACGCAAAATCACCCAGCCGGATCGGCCGGTTCCGCGCGGCTTTTGGGGCGTGAGCTTCTCTTTATTTTCTCCTTTTTAGTTCAGTCCGGGAGCGCCTGCGGTCGTGGTTCGGATCACTCCCGGTATGCAGCTGAGCATCAGAGACTGTGCAAGAATTTCCTTCGACAGCCAAGAGCAGAGGACTGCTAGGCAAGAGAGGGATCCGCTTCGGTGCGGCTAATCAATTGTGATTAATGTACTTAGCCTATTTGACGTTGAATTGGCTTGGTTTCCGCCTGGTTTTTCCCTCCGGTGGCCGACGAATTGCTTAACCTCTACGTGGCGTGCTCTACACAGGTGACTACGAAGATTGGCTAGGCAGCTAGCCGCTTTGTCACCACTTCAAGGAGACCCAGGATGCCCAGAGCACGTCTGTTTCTATTGGTTGTATCGATCCTCTTATTGTTTTTGGCCGGATGCAATCAGGCTCCGAATAACGGCATGTCGCCCAGCGGGAGCAACTCTACCGCCCAGGCCGGCCAAGTCAGCCTCAGCATGACCGACGACCCACCGAGCGGCGTGACCGTCTTGTTCTTTCAAATCGATCTTACGTCCGCTTACCTGACGCCGAATATGGGTTCGACGAACGCTTCGCTATTGAACAACAACACTCCCGTCCAGGTTGACGTCACCCAGCTGCAGGCGATCTCTGCCTTCCTCAGCACGGCCAACGTGGCGACCGGAACCTACAAGAGCCTGACCCTCACTTTTGCCAACCCGCAACTGGTGATCTTCAATGCCTCCGATCAAGCGATTGCCAGCACCTGCCCGCTGAACACCGTCTGTCAACTTACGCCCTCCCTCGACAACCCTTCTACGCTGACGTTTTCTTCCACGCCTTTTCCGGTTTCCGTGGCCCAGAATACGCCTCTCGGCTTTCTACTCGACTTCCATCTGAACCAAGTCATACAGTCGGATCTTTCGGTTAACCTTGCAGTTAGCAATGGCGTAACCGTCGACGAGCTCCCCTCGGCGCCTCCTTTTGGTCCGCCCCGGTTCGGATTCGTGGCTGGAACCGTCGAGAGTGTGACGAGCAACCCGATGCAATTCACCCTCGAGACGCGGGATGGCCGGACATTCACCATCGACGCCAACAGCAGCACCACCTATGCGAATTTTCCCACGAGCGTCTGTGCCATGAGCGCTTTCTCCTGCCTGGCCTCGGGTCAGATGGTCCAGGTGCAGGTGGCGAACGTCCAGATGGACGGAACCTTGCTCGCCGCCGAAGTCTCCTACATACAAGCCGGCAGCCAGCAGGTTGTAGACGGCAATGTTATTGGCTTGAGCACCGCGAACGGATCAACCGTGATGACGCTGCTCCTGCACTGGTCGCCCAACGCGGGACTGTTTCCGTTCGGAGGTGTGGCATCGGTGACGGTTTCTCCGGCCGCCACCTTCTCGGTTGACTCGAACAATTTCACCATGCCTTCTGGATTGAGCTTTGCGAGTGCCTCGGATCTTCTTATCGGCCAGGATGTCGAGGTCGATGTGGCAGCGGGATCACTGACCAAATTGGCCAGTCGAAATCGCTGGTCTCCCCATTCGGTCTCCTTTACCACCAATACCATTGAGCTCGAGCCAAGCCAGATCACTGGTTTGGTGGCGACCATCAATACCAGTGCGGCGAGCTTCACGGTCACAACTTTCCCCAACTTCTTCGCTTCCTGGTCCAAGGGGAACTGGCCGAGCTGGACACCCATGACGATTACGGTCGACACTACCTCGCAGACAGCCTACCAGGGTCTCGGCACCGACAGCTTTTCGGGATTGATGACGAACAATCTGGTCTCCGTGCGTGGCTGGCTGTTCTCGACACCGAATGGCGCAACGCCGTCGACGCAGGTGGCAGGAACCGTGCTCGGACGGCCACAGAGATTTTTCTGATCCGGGGCGGAAGGGAAGCAGCGAAAAGTTCTTCGCTGCTTCCTCAGTCGCCGGTTGAAGACTCTGTACGCTCAGCGTCTATTGGAGGATGGCGGACCAACTTCCAATCCCGCCATCCAGAAGGCACGATCCGGCGGCTCCCGTGTAGGTTCCGGTTGCGGTGGTAAATTCCGGGTTCACGGTGCCGCTGAGGTTGATCGTGCTGTCCAACTGATTGAATTGGAGGTTCAGGCTGTTGCCCATGATGGTTCCCTGCATTGACCCCGCCGTTCCACAAGAAGCGGCATTTCCGCTCAAGCTGACTTGGCCAGTGATCTGACTGCCTTCTTGCGTAAGGTTCGCGCTGAATTGGAGGACAACCGAGGCGGAATTAAGGGGTGTGAAGGCGAACAACCAGTTTCCCGACATGGCAGGGTTAGAGGAGTTACCACACCCAGCCAGAAAACCCAAAGCCAGGGTCAATACCGTCCGCGCAATCTTCTTCATCGTCGACCATTGTAGCGAATTCATCCTGGGCGGATACATTCGCTCGAAGGGAATTTCCCGAGAGGAGTTCGGAGCCGTCTAGCGAGATCCGAGGTTCGTTTCCCACTTCGATGGCTTCCTGACGGGAATTTTTGACTTCGACCACGGCCATCGAGCTCGCCTTTACAGCTTGCTTTCCACGCGTTAATTATCTTGAGTCGTATCGAAATGGTGCCCGCAGGGGGATGAGTAGCGGCGGCTTGGCTGAAGGCAAGCGGCCGTTGAGTAGTACGGTGAACCATCCCTTCCCTTAGCACGGCTCGAATGCCGATCAATCTCGTAGGAGGTGCCCAAGATGGAGGCGGCTGCGAAACCGTGTAAAGTGGCCAAGGAGGAATCTAGATGATAACGGTTTTGTGAAAATAAAAACCTCACATGTTCCATAAGGAACGTCCGTAAGAAAAATATTTTGAGATGGTTATCCAACTCTGCAATAGTCCACAAGGATGTTCCCTGAACTTTCTGCACCGAAAACTGGCATTGCAATCCACATTAACCACGAACTATTCTGACAGTGTCTCGGCGTTCTCCAAAAACTGAATGGGACGCGTTCTCGCTGTAGCCAACCAGAAGGGCGGCGTAGGCAAGACCACGACTGCCATTAATCTGGCCTCTTCCGTTGCGGCAGCAGAGGTCGACACCCTGCTCATCGATTGTGATCCTCAGTCCAATACCAGCAGTGGACTCGGTCTAAGCAAGGATCCCGATCGCGCCAGCACCTACGACGTGCTCATGGGCATGGTCGGAGCCGAAGCGGCACTCCACAAGACCGAGCTCGATCAACTCTGGCTGATTCCGGCACACCGGAACCTGATTGGTGCGAATGTGGAGTTGGTCGATGCGGAAAACCGGGAATTCCGGCTGCGCGACGCCCTTGCGCCGGTGCGCGACCGCTTCCGTTACATCGTGCTGGATTGTCCGCCCGCCCTCGATCTGCTTACTCTCAACGCCTTGGTTGCCGCCGATGCCGTGCTGATCCCGATGCAGGCGGAATACTTTGCCTTGGAGGGAATTTCCGAGCTGCTCGATACCATTGACCGCATTCGCATCAGCCTGAATCCCTCACTCGCGATCGACGGCGTCGTGCTGACCATGTTCGATGATCGTACCAACCTCGCCCAGCAAGTAACCGCCGAGTTGAGCCGCTATTTCGGCGAGAAACTTTGCCAGACCACCATTCCGCGAAATGTGCGACTGGCCGAGGCGCCCAGCCATGGCCGGCCCGCCTTGCTGTATGACGTTCGTTCACGGGGAGCGGAGAGCTACATCCGGCTGGCGAAAGAAATGCTCGAGCGCAGCGGCCTGCTCAGCGAAATCCCATCGCCATCTTCGGAGCAACTGGAAGAACGCAAGGTGGTCAATGCTCCCCGCTGGAAGCGTTGGATCACCGAGCGAACTAAATTGACAACCCTGACCATAGACCGGTGAGCAGCAGCACCGTCACAACCGAGCGAGAAACAAAACCTCGATAGCGGAGAAAAGAATGGAAAACAGATTGCCCCTAGATAGAACCTCTGAGAAGCGCCGGGCTCTCGGGCGCGGGTTAGATTCGTTATTGCCCGGAGGACCGCGAGTGGTGGCGGTCAATCCGGCTGCGGGGAGTACGCCCCCGGTCGCAACCGCAGACTCTGTCGGAGAGCCGCGGGCGATGTCCTCGGATACGCAATTAGAAGCCAGGACAGAGGTCGGCGACGCTGTGGTTCGGATTGCGCTCGATCAGATCGACGTGAATCCTTACCAAACGCGAAGGGTATTCGACCCGCAGAACCTGGAGAGCCTGGCCGAGTCCATCCGCTCGAGCGGTGTGGTGCAGCCGATCGTGGTGCGTCGCTCGTCGGCCGGCGACCGCTTTGTACTGATCCTTGGCGAACGGCGCTGCCGAGCGGCGAAGTTAGCCGGCCAGTCGACCATCCCCGCGCTGGTCCGCCAGGTATCGAATCAGCAAGCGGCGGAAATGACCGTCATCGAAAACCTGCAGCGCCAGGACTTGAACTGCCTGGAGCAAGCCCAGGCTTTTGCCAGGCTGAGCCGGGAATTTGGTCTGACCCAAGAGCAGATCGGTCAAAGAACCGGTTGCTCGCGCGAATCGGTCTCCAATTACATGCGTCTGCTCAAGCTTCCTCCCGAAGTACAACAACTGCTGGCGGAAGGAAAGTTGGGCTTCAGCGAAGCGCGCGCGCTTCTGCAACTGGCAAACCCGGAGAGCATTCCACACTTTGCCAAGGAAGCAGTAGAAAAACAGCTGTCCGTAGCCCAACTGACGGCACTCGTCAACTACGCGAATTTGCCGGGTTCAGAATCAGCCGACGATTCCTCGCGGGCGCGCTGGGTCGATCCCAATGTACGGGCGATTCAGACTTCGCTCGAACAAATCCTAGGATGCAAGGTAAGGATCAGCGATCGCAAGGGCAAAGGAAAGATTCTGATCGAGTACGGTAGCTTGGAGGATTTTGACCGAGTCGTCGAAATGCTCAAGGGCAAGCAGTCGGCCGCAGCGGACTAGCTGTCACTCGGGAAAGTGGGGGACAGAAACCTCTCCGAACGGCAATCCGGGTGCGCGGGAATCAAAGTAGTACACCGAATCAAGATTGTAACAAGTGGAATGAAAGCCCCAGCCGAGGCTGGGAGAATCCGTGTGGATACGAATCAAGGTGGTTAAGGGCGTAGGAATCAAAATGGTAAAAGTGGAATGAAATCAGTATTCTAGTTGATGAATCGAGCCTGCTTCTCAGTTTTTTGCCGCGCCTCGGTCCCGAGTTCTATCCTGAAATCCACAAACCTGGCATGAGTCTTCGAACGGATCCTTGCCGAGTTTTTCCCGGTGGGAGAACCTTCTCCTTTGGGCCGGTTGTGCTCCTGTGTTTGGCCATCGCACCTCTCCCGGCGGCTGGCGCTGGCCAGACGGCGACGATTGACGCCGGCCCGGTGGATCCGCAGATTGCCTCGGCTGTGAAACAAATATCTTCCCCGCGCATTCAAGCCGACATTGAGAAACTCGTGGGTTTTGAAACCCGGTCCACGCTGTCCGCCCAAGACCAGGCATCGATCGCCGCCGGCCACGGCATCGGCGCGGCCAGGGAATGGATCAAGTCGCAACTCGAGAGCTACTCCCGCGATTGCGGCGGGTGTCTCGAAGTGAAAACCGACAGCTTCCTCGAAAGCCCCGCCGACCGCATTCCCCGACCTACCGAGATCACCAATGTTTATGCAGTCCTGAAGGGCACGGATCGAACCACCCGCATGGTGCTCGTGAGCGGTCACTATGACTCCCGCAACAGCGACACCCTGGACACGACCGGAGCGGCTCCTGGCGCTAATGACGATGCCAGCGGAACCGCCGTCAGCCTCGAGTGTGCGCGGGTTCTCAGCCAGAGGAAATTTCCCGCGACCATGGTTTTTCTGACCGTGGCCGGGGAAGAGCAGGGCCTAAATGGCAGCCGTCATTTCGCCCAGATGGCAAAGTCGGAGGGGTGGAGTCTCGAAGCCGTTTTGAACAACGACATTGTCGGAGGCGACCGCAGCCCCCAACAAGATCCCAGCCTGGTGCGCGTGTTCTCCGAAGGGCTGCCCAGTACGGCGAGCGAAGCCGACCTGCGGCTCGTTCGCATTCTGGGAGGCGAAAGCGACTCCCCTTCCCGTGAACTGGCTCGCTACGTCGCCGAGGTAAGCCGCACCTACCCTTCGTCGCTCGAGCCGCAGCTGGTGTTCCGCCTGGACCGCTATCTTCGCGGTGGCGACCACATATCCTTCAACCAGCAGGGATACGCCGCCGTGCGTTTCACGGAATTTCGCGAAGACTACCACCATCAACATCAGACTCCGCGAACCGAAGCCGGCCTCGAATATGGAGATCTTCCCAAGTTTGTAAATTTCGATTACATTGCCGCCGTAGCCCGATTGAATGCCGCGGTCTTGGCTTCGCTGGCGTCAGCCCCGGCACCTCCTACGAAGGTTAACCTTCTGACCAAGCAGTTAGAGAACGATTCCACTCTGACCTGGGATCGGTCCCCGGGAGCTGCCGGCTACGAGGTTCTGTGGCGAGGAACCTCCAGTGCCGACTGGGAACACGTCGAAGCGGCAGGAAATCAAACCCGCATTACCTTGCCGCAATCGAAGGACAACGTCATCTTTGCGGTTCGCTCCCTCGACTCCCTCGGGCACCGCAGCCTCCCGGTGATCCCTGTGCCGGAGCGGTGATGAACTGCTAAGATTATTGGCTTATGGCAATCCGCCGGCATCTCACTAACGGGCGATGATTGCGCTCTGATTCCATGCATCGTGGACGAACCTTCTCTTTGAGTTTTCCTCCCTTCACGCCTTGGGTGAAGCGAATCATCATTGCCTGCGCTGGAATTTACTTCCTGCAAGTCCTCGTCGGCGCCCTCGGGATCGATCCACAGCAGAATTATCTGGACATTGTGGGCCTGGTCCCCGAGCGGGTAGTTCACGGATGCCTGTGGCAGCTAGTGACCTACTCCCTGCTTCATGGCAGCGTCGGTCACGTGCTCATCAACATGTTGATGCTGTGGATGTTCGGTGCCCAGGAAGAACTGGATTGGGGCCCGCGAAAGTTCATTGAA
>Ga0187780_10001151_pt1 | contig 19869 bp, 16 predicted proteins | sample 1015_Q2_SP10_20__FD_132429 | JGI IMG/M metagenome (GOLD analysis project Ga0187780, IMG submission 132429) | Tropical peat soil microbial communities from peatlands in Department of Meta, Colombia - 1015_Q2_SP10_20_MG | ecosystem: Environmental > Terrestrial > Soil > Wetlands > Peat | place...
CTGGCCGCGTTTATCGACAACTTCACGGTTGGTACCGCCGGGTGGACTTGAACCACCATCTCGCCGCTTAAGAGGCGGGACTCTGGCCGGTTGAGTTACGACGGTATGGGCTGGTGCAGCGTCTTGGAGTTGAACCAAGCAGGTCCGCGGGACGCGAGGGTTACAGCCTCGCCGGGGTCCGTCCCCGTCTAACGCTGCGATTGGTGCCCAGTGCAGATTGAGTGCCTGCGACATTCGGTTTGTAGGACCGACGCTCTTCACGTCTGAGCTAACCGGGCATTGATTGGCGACCACTAGCGGTAACGATCCGCTCTCACCAAGTAGACAGCTTGGCTGCGACACCTGTCGCATCAGTGGCCAGATTGGCTGCCGACCTGCGGCTCGAACGCAGCACGTCCGGATTAACAGTCCGGTTCCCACTCCCGGTGGGACTGTCGGCAAGAATAAGTTGGAGCGGAGTGCGGGAATCGAACCCGCCTCATCTGCTTGGAAGGCAGAGGCCCAAAGCCACTAGACCAACCCCGCTCAAATCGAGGGCTTCGTGTTTCGCTTTACGGCTCCCCGTCTCCATGCGACGGATCGTAGCGTGCGCCGGACTTTGGGCGGGGGTTTTCGGGTGGCTCGGAGAGCGGGATCCGAAGCTCTCCTCAACCTGTCTGCCCCCGGCCTTGCGCCGGAGGCAAGGCCAATCAAAATTCGATAGCGGTGGCTCGGGATGGAAATTGCCCGAGCAACATATGCCCGCGCGACGGGCTATAGCAGCCTGTCGCGGCGCGCGTATCGAATGAGTTTTTGATTGCAGTGATCATGGCGCGCGCTTTTTACGCGTGCCGAACTCGGAAGTCAAGCGTGGTGTCGACACTCGACGGGAGAAATGACGATCGGCGTCAAAGGAATCCTGGTGTGTCCGTCAATGATCTCAATGACTTGTTAGCCGACCTGCGCCGCGAAGCGGTCCGCTGCTCCCGCCTCTCGACCAAGGTCCAAATTGTGGATTCGCGCACAACCAGGCGCAGCTAAGACGCCGCGTCGCGCGGCAGTCCGTCCTAGCCCGCATGTTGCTGAGTCGCGGAGATGCCTACGTAGGTTTACGAAACACGAGGACAAAACGATCGGTCTTGCCCACCATGGGGCCCTTGTAGGAAATCTGGTCACGCGCGTCCTCCGGGTTGCGCAGCACATTGCTGGTCGCAACCAGCGCCAGGCCGTGGGCCTTGAAGTCGGCACGCGCGAATTCCTCGTCAATTCGGTGCAACGTTCCGGCGGCGGCGCTTCCGGTACCAGGCTTCGCCGAATGATCCACTACGAGAACAATCCCACCCGGGCGCAGGGCGCGCGCGATCTGGTCCAGGACTGCGCTGGGATCGACTTTCGGCCACGAACCATCGTCCGCGACCCAGTACAGATCGTGGTAAACCTTGATCAGAAGCACCGCGTCGAGCGTCCGCTCGCCAAGCTCCATTCTGTTCAAGTCGATCGTGCGGTGTTCGACGTTGGGCAGGCGTCCATCTGCAAGCCGCTGCACCCATCCGTTATCGCTCCAGCCGTCGAAGGAGGTGTTGTTGAGCAACAGCACGTGCCCCTTACTGCCAACGATGGTGCTCAGGAGCTCGCTGTAGTATCCGTCGCCAGCGAGTACATCGGCCAACTGCATTCCAGGCCCAATCTCAGTGAGCCGCAGCACGTCGGCTGGGTGGTCAATCGCGTCGCGCCTAATGTCACGTGCCGAGCGCCCGTCGCGAAGGGTGGACGCCGTGTATAGATCCGGCTCCGCTGCGGCCAGAGTGCCGGCCACCAGGACCGCGGCCATGGTAAGGGTGTAGCGCAGCAGATTCATGAAACAATCCATGCGGATGGCTCCTTGTGGCCGGTGGCGAGCGGCGAGACGTGTGCTCGATCGCGTCGTTACCAGCACAGCGTCCAGTTGCCGGTCGGGTCGCTGGTAACCGCCTCGCCGATCGCGTCGCTCCGGGATGACGCGCAGCACGTGCCTGATGACCGCGTAAACGGCGGCGCAACGCTCGCAGAGCACGTGTGCATCGTCGTGAGCGCGGCTGTGGATTGGCAGCAAACGACATCGTCGACGGCGGGCGGCGCTACTGGGTAGCGAGCGCCGTGCCCCACCGCAGAGCGACGTTCGCGCCACGGTAAGTACACGTCACTCAGGTGGGAGTAGTTCAGTTTGCGCCATAGATCCAGTGGCACGCCACCCCAAAGCTCGGCATAGGGATCAAGCGCAGTCAGATAATCAACCAGAGCGTTCGTCGATTCCGCGTAGTCGTCGTTAGTCACCACGCGGAAGGCCGGCCTCCGACGCCCCGCCGCGTCGACGACCGGTCCGCGAAACGTGGCGCGGCTCATCACACCTGCTTGCCACATCCGTCCGGTTCGGGTCCACGCGCAGGGATGAATCTCATCCATTCGGGGACGAAGCGCGCGGGACCCGGGGTCGAGTGCAAGATATGACCGCGCAACGCCGACGGCCGCAAATCGGTAATCACGACCGCCATCGGCATGGCGCCGGGGTCGGGCAACGGCTAGATTGACCGCCGGTCCATCACATCGGGCGAACCGCGATGCACTATTCGTTCGAAGATCGGCACTTAGAGACCGTTGGAGACGAGTATTACATTGCGCCGGGCGCCCAGGTGATCGGGTCGGTGCGACTCGGCCGCTGGGCAAGCATCTGGTTCAACTGTGTGCTCCGCGGCGATACCGACTGGATCATTGTTGGGGACGGGTCAAATGTACAGGACGGCAGCGTCATTCATACCGACGAAGGCGTAGTCGTGACCATTGGCAATGATGTCTCCATAGGACATGCAGTGCTGCTGCATGGCTGCACGATTGGCAACGGCAGCCTGATCGGTAACGGGGCACGCGTACTCGACGGCGTGCGTGTCGGAAGCCAATGCCTGATCGCCGCTGGCTCGCTCATACCGCCCAATAAAGACATACCTGACCGCTCGGTCGTCATGGGCGCGCCTGGCAAAGTCGTCCGGCAGGTTACCGACCAGGACATCGCCATGATGGCGTACGCGGCCGAGCATTACCGAGGAATGATCAGCCGCTACCGTCGGGAGATTCCGATGAGCCCTTCCGCGCGAAGAGAGCGCGGTGATTAAGCTCGTCAGACTTACAGGAGTGCCTGCTCGAGCGGGAACCGGCTCATGATTTCGTAGCCGGTGTCGGTGATGAGCACCTGTTCTTCGAGCTTGACGCCTTCGGTGCCGCCCCGTTCGCCGATGTAACTCTCGACACAGACGGTCATGCCGGGAAGCAGGACGCCGTCCTGCGCGGCAGGGTCGTTCGTGTCCCACGCGACGTTGGGCCACTCGTCGATCATGCCGACGCCGTGCAGCAGAGTGCCGTAATTCTGCTCGTGAAATCGCTTGGGAAGCGGCCACGCCTTTTCCCGGTACTCTCTGAACGCGCACCCCGGCCGTAGCAGGTCGCAGTTATAGGAGATCTGCTCGGCCGCTAGCGCATACAGTTCCTTCTGTTGCCGAGCGGCGGGCCCCGCTCCACACAGAAAGGTTCGGCTGACGTCGGCGCAATAGCCATATGGTCCAATCAGATCGGTATCGAAGCTGACCAGCTCGCCGGCCTGAATGCGTCGATCGGAGGATTCCTGGAACCAAGGATTCGTGCGCGGACCGGACGTGAGCAACCGGGACTCTATCCACTCCCCGCCATGGGCGATATTCGCGTAGTGCAGTTCGGCCCAGAGCTGATTCTCGGTGATACCCGGCTGCAGCCGGTCTCTCATGCGCTGCATTCCAATATCCGCTACCGACAACGCCGCCCGGGCGCATGCGAGCTCATCCGGGCTCTTGATGGAGCGCGCGAGCTCCATGATTCGTTGCCCTTCAACGAGAGCAAATCCCGCGCCTTCCAAGGCCCGGAAACCGTGAAGATCGCAGCGATCGACAGCTAGCCGATGCCGGCCGGAGCCCGCCATTGCGCGGACAACATCGGCGACTTCGCTCGCCCACAGCTTGCTTACGGCTACGGCGTGTTCACCGACGTCAAAAAACGCGTGAATGCGGGAGGGCCTGCGTTCGGCGACGGCGGGCAGGTCCAGCTGTCCGATCAGGCAGTTATTGTTGGCGTATTCGAACAACACCGACCGGCCCGATGCCGGGACGACACAGTAGCGCGCCTGATTGTGCAACGTCCAAACGATCATGTTGCGCGAGTCGGTGGCGTAGCGGATGTTGACCGGGTCGCTCAGCAAAGCGGCAGAACAGTCGTTCTCGCGCAGCAGCTGCTGCACGCGGCCGTAGCGGTAGGCGCGCAGCGCGGCAAGGTTGACGCTGTCCGAACCGCCCGCGGTCATTGCTGCAGTCATCGCCGACAGATCCTGCCTGTGAAGGGTGATCTTCACATCATATCGCGATAGCCGTGAGCGCAAGTGAGTCCCGTATCGGCGGATTGCCCGCGTACAATTGCTCGCGGCACGGCGGCTGCCTGAACTCTTTGCCGTGACGATAGGCTGCCGAGCCGACCGGGCTCCTGGTCGGCTAGGCCACTCGCCGGATCGAGCGGAGTCATGGACGTGGACATGCAAATCCAGAAACTGGAAACGTTCTCCGACAGGTTCGTGTGCTTTGTGCGACTGACGACCGATACCGGCGACGTCGGTTGGGGGCAGACATCAACGTACAACGCCGACATCACGGCCACGATTTTTCACCGGCAGGTGGCACCGTGGGCGTTGGGGCAAGACGCTACCGATGTCGATAGCGTCGTGCAGCGCGTCGAAGAACGCGAGCACAAGTTTCCTGGCAGCTATCGCTGCCGCGCATTGGCCGGGCTGGACACTGCAATGTGGGACCTGCGTGGGCGGATGACTGGCAAGCCTGTTGTAGAACTCCTGGGCGGCCGACCGGGATTGCTGCGCGCCTACGCGTCGTCAATGAAGCGCGACATCACGCCCGAGGCCGAGGCGGACCGGTTTGTCCGCCTGCGGGATTCCAAAGGATTCGACGCCTTCAAGTGGCGCGTCGGTGCCGAATGCGGGCACGACATTGACGAATGGCCGGGTCGCACCGAGGCCATCATCCCGGTGGTATCGCGCGCGCTGGGTACCGGCGTCGCGAAGCTGGTCGACGCCAACAGCGGTTATTCGCCCAAGCGCGCAATCGAGGTGGGCAAGATGCTCGAGGCCGAGGGCATCAGTCATTACGAGGAACCGTGCCCCTACTGGGAGCTGGAGCAGACCAAAATCGTCACCGATGCTCTGCAGCTTGACGTGACGGGCGGCGAGCAGGACTGGGACTTGGCCACCTGGCGTCACATGATCGACATGCGGGCCGTTGACGTCGTCCAACCGGACATCATGTACATGGGTGGATTGAGTCGGACGCTGAAGGTGGCGGCGATGGCAGCGGCGGCGGGACTGCCGTGCACGCCGCATAGCGCTAATTTGTCCTTGGTTACCATTTGCACCATGCACCTTTTGGGTGCAATTCCAAACGCTGGCAAGTACCTAGAGTTTTCTATTGAGGGCCGGGACTACTACCCGTGGCAGGAAGGGCTTTTTCTTGGAGAGCCGTTCGCCATTCGCGCAGGCCACGCAACAATCCCGTCGACCCCAGGCTGGGGCGTCGAGATAAGTCCGGCGTGGCTAGCCAAGGTTCACCACCAGGTGAGCGAGCGCTGAGACTCCTGTCCAGTGCGGCGGCGGGCTTCCTGTACCAGAAGCGAGTGCGCAGGCACGATCATTGCCGAGGACCGTGCCCGCGCACCGATTGGCAGAATCATCCGTGGTTTGCGCGGGTGGAGTACAGGGCTGCCAGCCTAGGACTGCGCACCTCTGCTACCGCCCGAGCGATCGCTTGCTCCGCACAGAAATCCGCGGCGGCGGCACGCCGAAGATCCCGGACGCCGGGGTCAGAGCACAGCCGATTAGCGGCGGCGACGATTCGCTGATAGAGCGCCTGCGCGCCTTGCTCGGACGACAGATCGAGATCGGTGTACCGGACCGTGATCGCCGATGTCGCCACTGATGCCGATTCGGCGTGCGCGGCCGTCGCGAAGACTGACGCCGAAATTAGAACCGCGGCCGCCGCAGCGGCGAGGCGGAGCGGGTTGCTGAGGGTTGTCATATCGCTTCTCCAAAGTTTTGGTTTGTCTGGCTCATTGGTCGCGGTCATCGCGACGGCGATATGAAACTGCACTTGCCTGCGCGTGCCAATCGGCTGTGACTCGAACCTGTCCCGCGTACCAACGGATCGGACCCTGGCGCGCAGCGATGAGAATCACTAAGCGTGGCGCGGCGGCGAGTGCGGCCGAATTCTCGAGTGATGCCTATTACGCGCCCGTCCCCGGTATCGACGGGCCTGTCCCTGGAATTGGCCAGAAACCAGCGCCCGATGCGCCATTCGAGGGTACGCTAGCGATATTCGGTTCGTGGAATCTGGAGTTGCCGTTATGAGTGCGTCGGGTCGCCCGCTCAGCGTGCTCGCTGCAGTCTGGCCTGCGGCCGGCCGGCATGCGTTGTCGGCCGCGACCGTAACCTCGGCTCCGCGGTTGACGGCAGCCTACGTCACGATTCTGACGATGTACTGGGCGTACATCACCCTGTCCAATGTTCTGTACGCCAACAGCATGCAAGCGAGCCTCGCGGTGCTCGGCGCGACGCAGGTGTTTGCCAAATGGCAGTCGCGGGTGTTCCAGCACCTCCTGCTGTATCCGGTGCTGCTGACTTTCGGTGCGCTTTCGCTCCGCATAGGGTGGAACCCGCGCTGGCGGGCATTGCCCCTGCAGATCATCTGTGGCGTTGTTTTCGCGCTGCTCGCCACTCCGGCTCTCGTGTTCGGTGAGGCGCTCCTGGGCGAGCCGTTATGGGAACACTGGGCCAACACGTATCACACCTACAGTCTCTCGGCCCTCGTGACGGGGCCCGCGATGCCGCTCTGGATCGCAGGAGCGACGAGTTTCCTGCTGACCTATGCCTTTGGTCTCGCGCTACTGCATGGCTTTTATTTTTATCGCCGCTATAAGGATTCGCAGCTTCATGCCGCGGCGCTGGAGAGCTCTCTGAACTCTGCTCAGCTCGCTGCATTGCGGATGCAACTGTCCCCGCACACGCTCTTTAACCTTCTGCACACGATGCGCGGAATGATTGGCTGGGATCCATTAGCTGCCCAGTCGATGGTAGTAGAACTCGCCGATCTTCTGCGCCGCGTGCTCAAGGCCGGAGAACGCGACCTTTCCCGACTTGCAGATGAGCTGGAGTATGCCCGCCTGTATCTCGCGCTCCAGCAGCGGCGGTTCTCCGATCGGCTCAGAGTCACGGTGCCGGATCCGGCAACAGTGCCTTCTGTCTGGGTCCCGAGCCTGATCCTGCAGGTACTGCTGGAGAACGCGGTCGTTCACGGCCTGGCCGGGCACGACGGCGAGGTGTGGATCCGAATTACAGTCGAAGTGGTGGGCGAGCGGCTGATCATTCGCGTAGTGAACACGATCTCCCCGCGCTACCTGCGGGGCGAGGCGGGGATCGGGCTACGGAACGTTCGCGAGCGTCTGGCCCTTCAATTTGGGGAGGCGGCCGCTTTCACGGCTGAACCGGGCCCCAACAGCGAGTGGGTGGCGCAGCTTGCAATACCCGTGCTTCGCGAACGCCCATGACGGCGACGCATCGGCGGCCTGAATGAACGTCGTTATCGTCGATGACGAGCCCGCTGCGCGGCGTACGCTCCGCGAGTTGTGCGCGCGCGAGGGAGACCTGCGCGTCGTCGGCGAATACGGCGACAGTAGTGCCGCGTTAGAGGCGCTGCAGTCGGTGGCGCCCGACCTTCTCTTTCTCGACATTCAGATGAGCACCGTCACGGGCATCGAACTGGCGCGTGCGCTGGACCCGAAGACGTTGCCCCTGATCGTGTTCGTCACCGCGTTCGACCACTACGCTTTGGAGGCCTTCGAGGTCGACGCGGTCGATTATCTGCTGAAGCCGTTCGACGACCAGAGATTCCAGTCGACCTTGGCGCGCGTTCGGCGCCGCTACGAGACCGGGTCTCTGGCGGACCGCCAGAAAGCGCTGAGCGCGGTCCTCGAAGAGTTGCAGCGCAATGGCGCGGCGCTCTCGGGAACGGCCACCAGGATAATTGCTGAGGCAGGCGGCCGAAGCCATGTGCTCGACGCGGCCTGCGTGGAACTCGTGGAAGCCGATCGCAACTACGTGAAACTCACGATCGGCAAAAGCGTTTACTCGACTCGAACAACACTGCAGCAGGCGGAGCAAGCTCTTCGGTCTCAGCCTCTGCTCAGAATCAGTCGGTCGTGTCTGGTCAACATGCGGCACGTGACGGAGATCAGTCGGACGCCACGGGGAGACGTGATATTTGTGTTAGCTGGCGGAACGACGATCACGAGCAGTGAAGGGTACCGGGCATCGGTCCGGGACTACATCGAGCGCATGAAGGTGCGAGCACCGTAAGTACGCTCGCGCGGATCTTGCTCATCGGACCAGGTAGATCTGGCCGGTTTGTGCCCCTTCCACGCTTTTGCAGTACGCGAGCGCCACGCGACTCGCAGGAACCGCCTCGAAGCCACGGAAGTACGGGCCGTAGGCGGGCAGCGCCTCCTCAAGCACGCTGGCATTGACAGCATTGATCCGCAGGCCGCGGGGCAGCTCGATGGCCGCCGCTCTCACGAATGCCTCGAGCGCCCCGTTTACCATCGAGGCACTGGACCCTTCACGGATGTACTCGTTGGCGAGAATCCCGGTCGACAGGGTGAACGAACCTCCGTCCTTGACCAGCTTTTGGCCTGCGAGCACGACGTTCACCTGGCCCATCAGCTTGTCGCGAATTCCCACCTGAAAAAGTTCCGGCGTCATGTCGGTGAGCGGCGCGAAATGCACCCTCCCCGTCGCGCAGATTACGGCGTCGACCGGGCCGATGGCCTCCAGCACGGAACGCACGCGGGCGAGATCGGAGACATCCGCCTGGTAGTCGCCGGTCGTTCTGGATACGCGGATCACCGAATGGCGCTGCGCCAGCTCGGCGACTATAGCCCGGCCTACCGTACCGGTGGCGCCGAACACCACGATTCTCATAAGTCGCATCTCGTGCGGGAGCACTGCGATCGACGACCGATGGCGGACGCTGATGGCTGAAGGCCCACGTTGTTCACGCTAAGTCGCCGAATGCGCGGCGGCCAGCGCCTTGGTGAGCCGCTGGTCATGGCCGTAAAGGTCATCGTAGAAATGCACTTCGTCGTTCGGGTACGCGATCGCGGTCCCGTAGATGATGAAGACTGGCACCTTGCGCGCGAGGCGCACGGTAACGTCGTCTCGCCCGGTTTCCATCGCCTGCTGCACGCGGTCGAGGGTCCAGCCATCGTTGTTCCGTAGTACCCAGGTCGCGAGCTCCGCTGGTTCTTCGACGCGGATGCACCCGGAGCTGAAATCGCGGCGCGACTTGGCGAAGTGCACCGTTGACGGCGTGCTGTGCAGGTACACGCTGTGTTCATTTGGGAACATCAGTTTGACCAGCCCGAGAGCGTTCTTGGGCCCGGGCAATTGACGCACCATGAGCTTGCCGGCGCGAAGCTGCGCCAGCACGTCGTCCGAAATCGTCCCGGTCGTGACGATCGTTCCGTTGCCCGTGATGACCTGGTAACGATTCTTGGCGATGTAGTCGCGGTCCTTCTGTATCGACGGAATGATCGATCGTCGCATGATGCCGGGCGGCACGACCCAGTACGGGCGAAACACGACGTAGGTCATATCGCGTGTGAATATCGGGGTCTGCGTATTCATCGCCTTGCCGACGACCACGCGCATCTCCAGCCCGACGCTGTTGTCAGCGTTCAGCGCTCGCAGTCGGAAATCGGGGAGGTTGACGATAATCGGGGGTGCCGAAAAGGAGCTCGGCAACCAGCGCCACCGCTCCAGCGCGAGCTGAAGCTGGTGGACACGATCTGAAAGAGGAACGTTAAGCTGTCGCACGGTCGCCGGTCCGAGGCGGCCGTCCGCGTCCAGTCCGTGACGACGCTGGAAGCGGCGGACGCCGTCCACGACGGCACCTCCGTAGACGGACGGCTGCGTGGCGGCTGACGCATCCGCTGGCAAATCCCCCACCAGCTGTAAGCGCGCTACCAGCTGGCTCATTCCCGGATACGGCGCCCCGGGGTCGATCGGACGCTCGGGTACAGGGAGCTTCTGGCCGTCGTCGCGGCGAGCCAGGTCTACGTACCGTGCCAGCGCTTGCTCAGTACGGCGATATCCCCCGAACGGCGGCTCGAGACCATCCAGCATCGCGGGAACATCAGCTGCCGGCAGCACCTGGCCCCGCAGGTACTGCGCCAGGTCGTAGCGCTTCTCCGCTGTAGACAGTTGAAATCCAACATGTTCTGGATTGATGCGCCCCACGTGCAAGTCGGAGATGTAGCGCATGGCGCTGACTGTCAGCTGTACGTCGATGAGTCCGACGTCCGCGTTCGCGCTGCGCAGCGACTCGCGCCGGGCTGCCCACTGCGCGGCATCGTAATCGTCTGGGTCGAGCCCTTTTTTCCAAGCATCCCCGAACAGCTGGATCATCGCCGCGCCCTGCGCGGACAGGGCACCCTGTTGGACCCACGCCGGGGCATAGCCCGAGGCCACGTAGAACTCCTGCACGCTCGCCTGGTAGGCCCGGAAGTTCGGCAAGCGCATGCCCTCTGCGGCGCCGGCCTTTACGAGCGATTCGATGCGTGCCGGGACTTGCGCGCCGGCGGTGGCCGGGAACAGGCCGCCCAGCCACGTCAGCGACCACGCGACCGTCACTAACGACAACCACGAACCACGTCGGTCGGAGAGCAGCAGATTGCGGTCCAGTAGCATCGAGCGGTCCTTCGCGGTGCGTTAGGAGGTGCCGCATTCTGAGCAACCGGGCCCTCCGACGCCAGTATTCACGATCAGCGCTCGGTCAAGCACCGCGCTATCTGGACCCGTACGTGCTCGATCGGATGGAGGCACCGTCGCATGCCTTGCATGCGGAGCCCAGGCTTGAAGATCTCCCGCAGCTCCGTGCGCCGCGGGGCATCCCGCCGTCGCGAGACCGGCGGCGAATCTCACGGCCCGGCACCACGTGTCGTTGCAGTGCACCAGAGCCAGAGCGCGGACTACCCGCTCCCGCTCGTGATCCCTGCGTTCGCGCCACGCAGAATGCAACGTTCAGGCAACCTTCAGTCAACCTTCAGGCTCGCTCAGGCGGCACAGGCTATAGGGTCGTAGCTCGGATGAACTAACGTTCGCCGCGACGCCAACCGTAAAAAAGCGCTGTACGCAGGGAGGAGTGCTATGAAGCGTGGAGTGACCGCGACCGCAATCGCCATTGCGGCATCGGCGATTATCGGGACGCCCAATCTGTCGCAGTCGAAGGACGGCGATGCCGATGACTGGTGCGGATCAGGCCACCGCGATTCGAAGCTCACGGAGTTCGATGCCCCAGACGCCGCCCAAACAGTGTCGCCGATCTGCGGCGGTGGCTGCGGCACCATCGCCTTGGCCAACAATAACGGTGGTACGGTCATCGGCGTCTATACCGACGAAAACGTCGTGCCGCACGGGTTCATACGCAGCTGTCACGGGAATGTCTCGTCATTCGACGCCCCGGGTGCTGGCCTAGGCGCGAAGCTCGATCAGGGCACGATCCCCTACAGCATCAACGATGGGGGAGAGATCGCCGGTCAATACCAGGATTCGACGTACATCTTTCATGGATTTATCCGACACCGCGACGGCTCATTCACCAATATCGACGCAACGGACGCCGGCCAGGGGGCTGGCCAGGGAACGCTGGCGTATAGCATCAACCATCGCGGCGACACCGCCGGCATCTACCTCGACTCGAGCTCAAACGAACACGGCTTCGTGCGTTCGCGGAAGGGAACGCTGACCGAGTTCGACCCGAACGGGTCGATCGCGACGATGGTTTGCGAAGAGACTTGCCTCAATGACGATGGCAGTGCAACCGGATCATTCCTCGATGGCAACCTCCTATACCACGGTTTCGTGCGCACGCGCGACGGGACGGTGACTCCCTTCGATGCACCAGAAGCGGGCACCGGAGCCCTCGTCGGTACCTTCGCCGCCAGCATTACTCCCAATGGCGAGATCGCGGGGTACGTCGTCGATGACAGCAACGTCGCCCATGGCTTTGTCCGCCATTCTGACGGAACGTTCGAAAAGGCGATTGACGTGCCCAAGGCCTTCAACGGCAACGGCGGCGGTACCGTGATCTACTCGATCAACGCATCCGGCACGACCACGGGCGTCTACTCAGACTCAAGCCTGGTCAACCACGGCTTTTCGCGGTCACACGACGGGCACTACAGGTACTTCGATGCCAAAGACGGTGGTGGCGGCGTATATCAGGGAACGCGCCCGTCTACTAACAATGACAATACCGAGGTCGCCGGGTGGTACACCGACGGGGGTGGCCTCAATCACGGCTTTGTCTGGGAGCCGTAAGCCTACCGTCTCAGCAGGCACTAGCCGGGCCGTCAGCGTCGCCTCCCATTGAACGCTGATCGTTCCGGCTAGCGCCTGCCATTGCCTCATCAGGCGGTTGCCGACCGCGGACCGACCAGACACCGTATCTGCGTTCCGCTGCGACGCGCGCGCTCGATTTCGATCAAAGCGCCCATCATCCGCGCCCTATGCCGCATGATCTGCAGTCCCACTCCCCGCTTGTGCGCGGCCACGTCGATGCCTTTGCCGTCATCCGTGACCGTGAGCATCGTCTTGGCATCGCGACTCTGCAGCGTCAGGGTAATGTGCTTTGCCCGGCCATGTCTGACCGCGTTGGTGACCGCCTCTTGCGCAATCCGATACAGGTGCTCGGCGATAACGGCGTCCACCTTGTGATTGCGGTCGCCAGTGGCTTCGAAACTGGTACGTACAGCAAGCGTCCGCCGTGCCCAAGCGGCCAGTCGCTGCAGCGCGCCCGCCAAGCCGTCGTCCCTCAGATCGACGGGCAGCATGCCGTGGGCCAGTGCCCGTACACTGGCTACTGCGTCACTCGCGATTCCTGAGAGCGCGGCCAGCTCGGCGGCGAGCGACCGTCTGGCGGACGCCTCACGCAAGGCAGCGCCTTTCAGCAACATGGCGAGTCCGGTGAGTTTCTGCCCCAGGTCGTCGTGGAGATCGGCGCCGATCCGCATGCGCTCCTGACTTTGGGCATCAGCGATGATCTGATCGAGCTGACGGCGTTCCGTGATGTCCTGGCACACCCCCATCGCCGAGACGACCCGGCCGTTTCTCTTCATCGTCCGGCACGTCTCACGCAGCCACAGGTGTCGTCCCCGACGCGTCACGACTTCGACCTCGAGGTCGTACGAAGAACCACGGGCGATCGCGCCATCAAAGGCCGCTTTCGCGACCGCCTTGCTGCGCGGCGTATAGAACGCATACGACTTCTCGAAGCTTGCCACCGATTCGCTCATGGGAATTTCCATCATCCGGCACATTCCGGGCGTACGTTCGATGATGTCCCGGTCGAGATTCACCGCCCACGCGCCGATGCGCCCAACCGTCTCGCTTTGTTCCAGCAGCGCGGTTCTGCGCTGCAGCGCGTCTGCCGCCTGCTTCAAAGCGGTCACGTCTCTCATGATCCGGACGTGTAGCCCCGGCGCGATGTTTCGGGTCTCGGTAACCTCGAGGTCGACCGGCTTGCCATTGCGGCGAGTGATCGTTAGGTAAGTCCGGCGGCGACCGATTCCGTTTGCCATGCTCAAGCTGTGAGGCGCTCGCCAACGAGTTACGCCTTTCAGTACCTGGTTCGCTGTCCTGCCGCGCAGTTGGCCTACCTGCCGGCCGAGAAGCGTGCAGGCCTGACGGTTGGCATCGACAATACGGGCGGCACCATCAAGCAACAGCGCAGCATCCGGCGACGCGTCAATCATGAGATGCGCGGTGCGGTCCGCTGACGCCGTCAGTGCCCTGCTTCCGCTTGCAATGCTTCTACGCATAGGTGTCTCTGGACCCTGACTCGTTGATGAAGCGCGCCGTGCCCAAGATTTGGCACAATTCAACGGGTTGTGATAATAGATCAAGAAACAAAGGCAAGAAAACGAATCTCTGGGTCAGATGCGCGGGGAGCACTGTCGTAGCTTGATCGCACTGCGACGCAAACTTATCTGTATGCGCCGCCGCCGCATGAGTGTGCGTCGCGCCGCTCGGATCGCCGATCCGCGCCGTGAACAGGCGCTCCGCAGGATTCCGTAGACCGCCGCCCAAACGAACAGCACGATGACGCAAGGACGCGTACTGGCGACTCTGATCCCAAAGCTGTTGATTGGCTTTCTGACGAGCGTCGCGCTGAGCGCCGCGGCTGTGGCGCAGCCGAAACGAGTGCTCATGTTGCACTCGTTCGGCCCGGATTTCGGCGACGAATACGCCGAGGACCTGCGCGCGGAGCTGGACGGTGAACTAGAGGGGGATGTGGAGATTTACGAGAGCTGGCTGGTATCGGCGCGATTCAGTTCCAGCGACGAAGACGCTCCATTCGCGAGCTACCTGAGCGCGTTGTTCGCCGATCATCCACTTGACCTGATCATTTCGATCGGCGCGCCGGCAGCGAGCTTCGTCCAAAGGTATCGGCAGCCGCTGTTTGCCGCGACGCCCGTGCTTCTGACAGACGTAGACGTGCGCGGAGTATCGGCCGCGCGCCTGACAGAGAACGACGCGGCGGTCCCTCTCACAATCGATTTTACCGCGTTGGTCGACAGCATTCTGCGGATACTGCCCAACACTGATTCTCTGTATGTCGTGATCGGCAATTCGCCGACTGAAAAGCAGCGGATACAGGAGATTGGCGAGTCGCTGCGTCCGGTCAGCAATCGCCTTAAGGTTATCTGGCTGAATGGGCTGCCGTTCGACGACCTGCTGAAGCGGGTCGCCTCGCTGCCGCCGCATTCGGCGATCCTGTTTGCTCTGGTCTCGCCCGACGTGGTCGGCGTGCCCAAGGACGAAGATGCGGCGCTGGCCGCGCTCCATGCCGTCGCTAATGCGCCGATGTTCAATTACCTGGACACGTACTTCGGCAAGGGCGTTGTCGGCGGACCGATGATAAACGGTAAGGACTTCGTGCACCGAGCCGCGGGCGCCGCCGTGCGAATTCTGCATGGCGAGCGGCCGTCAGATATCAAAGTGTCGCCGGTTCGGTTTACAAGCCCGGAATTCGATTGGCGGGAACTCAAACGCTGGAACATCCAGCAATCTGACCTTCCACCCGGAAGCGCAGTTCGGTTCCGTCAGCTCGACGCGTGGGAACAGTATCGGACGGAAATCGCCGCGGTCGCCGCGTTTATATTGGTGCAAACGATTCTCATCGTCAGCCTGCTTTACGAGCGCCGGCGTCGCAAGCATGCGGAAATCGAATCCCACCAGCGATTGTCGGAGCTGGCGCGCATGAACCGTCTGTCCGCAGTCGGTGAGCTGTCGGCGTCAATCGCGCACGAGTTGCTACAGCCGCTGACTGGCATTCTGGCCAACACCGAGACCGCCGAGATTGTTGCGGGTTCTGCCAAGCCGGACCTGGCGGAACTCAGGGAGATTCTCGTCGACATCCGGCGCGACGAGGATCGCGCAAGCGAAGTCATCAGACGCCTGCGGCGCCTGCTGGCCAAGGCGCCGATCGAGTCCCAGGAATTCGACCTTAATGAGGTCGTACGCGAGGTCCTGGAACTTCTGTCCGGACAGGCCACCGCCCGACAAGCGACGCTGCACGCAGTCCTCACGCCCCAGGCGCCGCGTGTCCGCGGCGACCGCATTCAGCTGCAGCAGGTCATTCTCAATCTCGTGATGAATGGCCTCGAAGCCATGAGCGGCGCCAACAGCCCGGAGCGCAGAATCGTCGGGCGCACGGAGCTATTCGACTAAAACTCGGCTCAGGTCTCGATCGAGGACACGGGGCCAGGAGTGGTCGCCGAGAACATCAATCGAATTTTCGAGCCGTTCTTCACCACAAAGGTTACCGGCATGGGGATGGGCCTTTCCATCGCCCGCAATATCATCGCGAGCCACGGAGGCCATATCTGGGCCGAGTGCCGTTCCGGAGGAGGCACGGCAGTGCGATTCACGCTGCCGCTCGTCAAACGCAAGTAGCCGAGTTGGAGTTCGCGCCCTACTTCATTGCCGCGACCGGATCTGCCCCGCCGGTGGCATCGGCACCGGTGCCGGGGGAGCAACACCGGAATAGAACTTGGTCGGCGAGTTCGCATTGAGGAACTCATATGCGGCCTGCCCCAGCGGTCGTGGCGGGCGCTGTCCTCGGTCCTGCTGAAACGGGACGACCGCACGGAATGCGCTCCAGACCGCGCTTGGCGCGACACCGAACCGACGCGAGCTGTCCTGTAGTCTGCGCACGTCCATCCAGAATGTCCCTCGGATCAAATCGAGGCCCAGCAGGTTCATTGTCTGTTCGACCGCTTCGCGTGCGCGCACCACCTTGAGTCTCGACTCCGATTGCAGGTCTGCGATGCCCTGGTCACTGGTGTTGCCGGCCGGTGTTACGGGATTGGCCAGCAAGGCGAGCTCCTGGAACAGCGTATCGGGCCCGGCGACGCCTTCGCCGCGCGGCGCCGCCGCAAGCTGCTCAGCGGTGAGAACGTCGCTCGCGCTGACACCGGTGATAAAGGGCTCGGAGAAGCGCTCGACCCGCTGCTCGACGGCAACGTCCATATTGGCGAGCGCAATCGTAAAGGCCTCGAGCTCATTGGCCATTGGATACGGATCCCAGTTGGCGCTTGACACGATGTAACCGGGCTTGCCGTTCGAATACTTTCCGCCCTTGACGTAGTACTTCATCATTTGCGGCGTGGCCAGCTCCCACGAGTCCTTGGGTGTCATACCGACCAGGACCGTTGGATTGTGATCGGAGCTGTTCATTTGAAACATGACGGCATCGCGGAGATGACCCCAGGCGAGCCAGGCGGAGCCCTGACGGATTGCCGAGGCGCGCAGGCTTTCCGGATCCTGCAGGATCCGGCTGGAATCGTCTGCAAACAGGTAGCTGCCCTTTAACATGTCGAGGACGCGCGTGGCCTGCCAGTTGAGCCATGGCTGCGGCCGACTCAGCTGCACCGGCCAGGAGAGCGGCGTGATGCTGCTGTTCATTCCCTCGAGGTCAACGGCGTAAGTCAGATCGGCCCACTCCAGAGCCGTGCGCGCGTCGGCGACGAGCAGCGCTGCGAGCCCGGTCGCATACGCATTGGTGCTTTCCAGCGCGTAGTCGTCACCGGCGAAGGGCTGTATGGGTTTGAGTCCGGCGCGTCGCAGCGCGTCAGCAGCGGACATTCGCTCGCCGCGATAATAGGCCTCACCGGCACCCACCATGGTTCCGGCGATTGCACCGACCTGATCGAGATCCGCCTCACCCGGCGTGCCGCGGGCCTGGACCACCGGGCTGATGCGATCGTTGATCATGTCCTGCAGCATCTGCGTGAGCTGCGGGCTTGCAAATTCATAAGTCATGCTGTTGGCGCGCACGACCATCATCGCGCGAACGATGTCCTCGTCTGCGACCTCAGGGCCGTAGCCACCGCGCGGTTTCTCCTGAAACCTTTCCAGCTGGCGCTTCTCGAGCATCGCCTTGTTGTCCGGCGACATCGGATCACCCGCGAGGCTGACCACGGCGCGGCCAGATCCGTAGTTGCGGTTGAATCCATACATGACTACGCCTTCGAGCTGCGCCTGCAGCAGGAGCCCGTAAGCGTCGGTGGTTCTTCGCTTCGCTTCCGGGCTCAGCTTCACTTTGGCGCCGTAACGGGCGACGTCGATGACCTGCTCGATGGTAAGGTCGTGTCCTGTCAGCGTGACGGTCTCGCTTTCTTTCGTTGCTACTATCGGCCGGTATTCAGCGGCGAGAGCCGACATCGCGGCGGTCAAGGCATAAAGGCCCGCCATAGCCCGACAAAGCGAGCTTCGGACCACTGATCGATACCGGGTCATCGAGAATCCCCCTATAGCCAACAACGCATCGACCTGCCTTCGTTGGGATAGTGCGAGGACCGTGGCTACAGTCCAAGGCCGTGCCGGGCCTTGGCGGCAATCGCGGTCTCATAGCCCGCGTCGGCAAGCCGCAGCACACCAAGTCCGGTGTCGCAGTCAAACACGCGCTCCAGACGTACCGCCGTCGACGGCGCGCCGTCGGCCACCACGGTGACGCCGGCGCTTTGACCGTAATCGCACAGCTGATGAACGGCGACGAGATCGGCACCCGCCGCACCATTCAACAGCGCATTGAGGATCGGCCAATCGGAGATAGCGTCGGACCCATCCTTCATGTTTTCGGTCTCGCGGTAAGGCATCGCTGCTGACGCCGCGTCTAGGTGATCACGCGTGAACGCCACGGGCCCGGCTACCCGGCCGCGTGCGACCAGGTCGTTGACGAGCAGCGCCAGACGGCTGCGTTCGCGGTGACCGAGCCAGCCGATGCGGGCCGGCAGCCCCTGGAACTTAACGTACTGCCTGGCCTTGTCGATCCAGGAGCAGATGCCGTCGTTGTACGCGAATTCCTTGAGTATCAGGGCGTCGATGGTCGCGATGTCGCGCGGTTCACCGGACACCGCGATCCAGCGGAAGGGACCGATGCCCTCGCAGAAGAAACCGCGGAGAAAGAGGTCGACAAACGACGGCACTTCGAATGCACCGATCGCGCCGGCGCCGCTGGTGGCCCGATTGCGCAGGTTGTTCCCGTACTCGAAGACGATCGAGCCGCGGCGCTGAAATTCCGCCATCGCCTCCACGTGCACACGCATGGACTGGTAGGCGAGCTGCTGTACTCCCTCTGGGTCCTCACGCCAGCGGCGCCGCGTTTCCTCGAGCGAGATCGACGCGGGGATGTAACCGCCGATGGGCTCGGTGGAGGTCTGGTCGGTGACCACATCCGGGATCAGATTGCGCGACAGGATCGCCGGGAGGACGGTCGCGCAGTTGCCGACCAGTCCCACGGATACCGGCTCGCGGGCGGACTTGGCCTTGAACACCGCGTCCAGTGCAGCGTCGAGATCCTCAACGAGCTGCTGGCAGAAGCCTGTCTCAACGCGGCGCCGGATCTTGGCCGGATCTGCGTCCACGACCAGCGTCGCTGCGCCTGCCATGTAACCCGCGAGAGGCTGAGCCCCGCCCATGCCACCGCAGCCGCCGGTCAACAGCCAGCGACCGGCGAGCGTGCCGCCGAAATGCTGGCGCGCACAGGCCATGAATGTTTCATACGTACCCTGAACAATTCCCTGGCTGCCGATGTACTGCCAGGCCGCGGCGGTAAATCCGGGTACGACAGTCAGGCCTTTCCGCACCAGCGCGTTGACGTGATCGTCGCTCGACCAGGCGGGCACGAGGTTCCCGTTTGCCATCACCACCAGTGGGCCATCGGCGCCGGTAGCGAAGATCCCGATCGGCTTTCCCGACTGCATCACGAGCGTCTGGCCCGCTTCCAGCCGTTCCAGCGCCGCGACGATGCGCTCGTACGATGGCCAGTCGCGCGCCGCCTTGGCCACCGACATGTAGACGACCAGCTCGGCGGGATTCTCGGCGTTCTCGAGGTTGTTCTCGAGCAGCCGCAGAATCGCCTCCTGACGCCAGCCCCGGCAGCGCAGCATCTGGCCCCGCTGCGCAACAATCCTCCGCTCCGGACTGGTCATGCGGCCTCCGTTGTTCCGAGAAACGAGCTGATCAGCGCCGGGTCATTGCGCGCTTGCCGGCCATCAGCTTCATACACTTTTCGACCGGAGACGAGCACGACGACCCGGTCGGCAAGTTCGAGGGCGCGATCGGTGTTCTGCTCGACCAGGAGGATTGCGCTCCCGGCGCGCTTTAACTCCGCGATCGCCTCGAAACAGACGTCAACCGCAGCGGGGGTCAGCCCGAGAGAC
>Ga0187780_10001152_pt1 | contig 19850 bp, 17 predicted proteins | sample 1015_Q2_SP10_20__FD_132429 | JGI IMG/M metagenome (GOLD analysis project Ga0187780, IMG submission 132429) | Tropical peat soil microbial communities from peatlands in Department of Meta, Colombia - 1015_Q2_SP10_20_MG | ecosystem: Environmental > Terrestrial > Soil > Wetlands > Peat | place...
AAAAGCGGAACTACATATTCGCGAACTTCGGGATCTTTACCCGTTTCAGCGAGCACCAATGCCTTAGCGACGAACTGAACGACGTAAAATATACAAATCGTACCGACTATGACGAGCAGGCCCATTGACTTCATAAACTTAGTGTTCTGGTCAGACATCAACAAAACGATGAGGTAGATCTCGCTGACCGCAATAGCCACGAGAAACAATTTGACGTTCCACTCGCGCTTCAGGCGGGTGAAGTCATTAAGCGCCATTCCCAAGAACCACAGCCAAATGAAGCCGACTGAATCGCAGAGCGCGGCGAAGAGGTCGAGCAATGGAACTGCAGCACTGACCGGCCTGCTAGAGGCGAGCGTTACAGACCTCAAGAATGCCACATCACCTAGAGCACAAGCGCCCACAACGAGGGCAAATACCTGCCACGATTGGGCGCGGAGGAAGAATCTACTGATCCTATTCAAAACCGCCCACCCCAATAGTAATTACTAAAAATAGGTGGCGGGTGGCCCACACTTGACTTCGGTTCCCCGGCCTACACGCGGCATGATACCATCGCGGCACGTCACGAGGGAGTACGGTTTTGAGGGTGCCCCATGCTCGGTTCAGGGGCGTGGGGCGGTTCGGACCCTGGGTTCTCGCGGTGTTCGTGCGATCGTGCCGAGGGGTCTCCAACGCATCTACGGGCGGGTGGCGCACACATACCTCCCCCGTGTAGTGCCTTTCTCGACATTCAGGCGCACGCAGCATAGTATCACACCCGATTGAGTCGAAGGCCCACTCAACCCTTCGTGGGTGCCGCCTCGTCCGGAGCGTAGCCGAAGTGCACTCTTTGGGTCCGCCGCGGCGGACAAAGAGTGCGCGGCTTCCTCGAATGAACAGTCCGACATATGCGCAACGAAGGAATCGTCTGGAGCGGCGCTACGGCTCTGGTCACCTCCACTCTATTACCCGCCAAGGATCTCGCGCCCGGCGGTCGTGCGTTCCCAAGCCACGCTCAATTCTGTTATTCTGGTGCGTCTTACGAGTGGCGGGACCACGCCTCGTCGGAGGCGCTACCCACATGAACTCAACGCCGCCCTTAAGGCCGCGGCGCACCATTAGAAGGGACACTCCAACGTGACTTCCACGACCGTATCGAAAACCGCTGTAAAGCGCGCCCACAATTTCAATCCCGGCCCGGCAGCCCTCCCGCTGTCCGTGCTCGAACGCATCCAGGAAGAACTGCTCGACTATCGCGGCACCGGCATGTCGGTGATGGAGCTGAGCCATCGCTCCGCCGAATACGAGGCCATCAACGACGGCGCCGAGAAGGCGCTGCGTCGTCTCCTCGCCATCCCGGATGACTATGCCGTGCTGTTCATTCAGGGCGGCGGCAGCCTGCAATTCGCCATGGTCCCCATGAACCTCTGCCGTCCCGGCAAGCCGGTGGACATGCTGCACACCGGCTCGTGGACCGCCAAAGCCATCGAGGAGATTAAGAAAGTCGCCCAGCTGAGGATGGCAGCCTCCACCGAGGCGGAAAAATTCACTCGCGTGCCCCGCCCGAACGAGCTTGCCCTCTCGCCGGACGCCTCTTATGTCTACATGTGCACCAACAACACCATCGAGGGCACCCAGTGGATGGAGATGCCTGCCACCGGCAGTGTCCCGCTCGTCGCGGACATGTCCTCGGATATCGCTTCGCGGCCCATTGACGTGCGCCGGTTCGGGCTCATCTTTGCCGGCGCTCAGAAGAATATTGGCCCCTCGGGCGTGACGGTGGTCATTATGCGGCGCGATTTGGTCGAAAACGGGTCCGAAAGTGTCCCTAAAATCCTTCAGTATCGAACCTTTTTTAAAGACAGATCGCTCTATAATACGCCGCCGACTTTCGCTATTTATTCACTTGGGTTGGTGGCCCAGTGGATCGAATCGCTGGGCGGCGTCGCCGCAATCGAGAAGCTCAACGAGGAAAAAGCCCGCCGCCTGTACGATACCATTGACGCCAGCGGCTATTACCGCTGCCCTGTAGAAAAGGCCTGTCGTTCGCGCATGAACGTGGTTTTCCGCGTGGCCGGCGGGGACGAAGCCGTCGAGAAAAAATTCGCCAAAGAGGCGGAGGCAGCTGCGATTATCGGTGTGAAGGGGCACCGCTCGGTCGGAGGCATGCGCGCCTCCCTCTACAACGCAGTTTCGCTCGAGTCGGTGGATGCACTTGTTTCATTCATGCGCGAATTCGAGCGCAAGAACGGCTGACGCCTCGCCTAATCCCCTGTCCTTGTAAGCAGTTGCGGCCCGGCGAATTGGACTTTGCGCCTTCCGCACAGATGCCCGGCGAGTGTCTTGGCGCGCTAGGCCACGCCCACCTGGAAAACGCCAAGACTGTGGCGTCTGCGCAACACCTCGGCTTGACTTGCCATTCCCAGCCCGCTATCGTGGCTTGCCAGTGATTCCAAGCAGCCAAAATATAGCCAAGTGGCCTCATCCGGGCGGGTCGGGGACCGCCGTTTCTAATTCTGCCTCACCGGCCCGCCCTGCGCAGCGGACAGGACTGTGGCAACGGCCCGAATCGCCTGACTCAGTTGCTACCTTGTCAAGAAGGGACGGGAATCACGCACCTCTGGATGATTATTTCCATGCCCTATTCGAGGCCTTTGGGCCGCAGAAATGGTGGCCCGCGAAAACCCCGTTCGAAGTGATTGTGGGCGCCATTCTGACGCAGAACGCCGCGTGGACCAACGTCGAGCGAGCGATCCGCAATTTGCGAAGCGCGGGCTTGCTCTCGCTTTCCGCGCTGGAGAAGGTTCCGTTGCGGCGACTCGAAACTCTGGTGCGCCCCTCCGGATATTTCCGGCAGAAGGCGCGCAAACTGAAGGCGTTCTGCAAGTTCCTGCGCGCCGAGTACGGAGGTTCGCTGCGGCGGATGTTCGCCGAGCCGACTCCGGTGCTGCGCGAAAGACTCCTCGGCGTTTTCGGCATCGGGCCCGAGACGGCCGATTCGATCTTGCTGTACGCCGGCGGCCACGGCGTCTTCGTCGTGGACGCTTACACGAAGCGCATCATGATTCGCCACGGGTGGGCTAACGAGCGAACCAGCTATGAAGAGCTTCGTTTGATGTTCGAAGAGCGCTTCCCCGGACACGTCAAGCGATACAACGAGTTTCACGCTCTGATCGTGAATGCTGGGAAGTACTTCTGCCGGACCAAGCAGCCGCAGTGTGGAACTTGTCCGCTGGGGCCGTACCTGGAGGAGGGCCGGTGAGCAACAAAGGGCCCAAATGGAAGCGCGACCTCTGGCTGACCGTCGGCGGCGTCGTGATCGTGCTGCTCGCCGCGATTGTGGTTACGCTGGGGTCGCTGACCGTCCCGGTGCGGCCGGAACGAGGCAACGCCTTTGTAGTTTTCTTTGCCCTTTCGACCTTCATCGCCGTAGCGCTGCTGGTATTCACACTCATCCTCGCGCGAACCATGCTGCGCATTGGCGCAGAGCGGCGCAGCGGGCAGATGGGCTCGCGGTTCAAAGTGAAGATGGTGTTGGGCGCTATGGGGGTTTCGCTGCTTCCGCTGGTGTTTTTGTTTTTCTTCAGCTACGCGCTCGTCAACCGCACGCTGAATTTATGGTTCCCGAGGCCGCTGGAAATCGCCAACGAGCAAAGCCAGATGCTGCTCGAACAGTTCGCTTCCTCGGAGTCTGCGACCTTGACACGCCTGGCCACCGCAGCTGCTGCGCAGGGAGCGTCTCGCGATTCTTTCGCGGCGCTCGGCGGGGCTGCCGACGCGGCCTGGATTGTTTCCGGCGCGAGCATGATCACCAGCGCCGAGTTTCGCGCCTCGGCACCGCTCTCCCGCGAGTCCAAAAGCGCGGGAAACTTCTCTTCCGCGCCGCTCGCCGGCGCGCCCGAGTTCGTGGAAACGATTCCAGGGGGAGCACAGCTGTGGAAGATAGACGGGCGGCTTGGCGTCGTCGGCAGCGCACCCCTGAAGGGAGCGACCGGCAAACTCTACGTGGCGAAGTACCTGCCGGGTGAGTCTGCCGCACGGTACGCCGATATCCAAGGCCAGACGGAAACCTACCAGCATCAGAAGCAGCAGCTCCGCACGTATAAGCGAGTGATCCTGGCGGCGCTGGGTCTGATTACTCTGCTGCTGGTATTCACGACGACGTGGGTCGCGTTGTTTCTCTCCAAGCAGGTAACCGTGCCGATTCAGGCTCTCGCGGAAGCCACCCGGGAAATCTCGCGCGGAAATTTCGACCATCGCATTGGCGTGCAGGCGCAGGACGAGCTGGGCATGCTAGTGCGCTCGTTCAACCGCATGACCGAACAGCTTGGTGAGGGCCGGCGGCAGATCGGCGAGTTCACGCGCAGCCTTGAGCAGGCCGTGGAGGAGCGCGAGCGGCGGCGCAAGGTGATGGAAGCGATCCTGGAGAATATTCCCACGGGCGTGATTTCGCTCGATGCCTCGGGCCAGGTGACCAACGTAAATCGCGCCGTCACTTCGATTCTGGGAACGTCCGCGCTGCAAGCGCGCGCGCTTCCGGACCTGCTCGGCGAGGAGGCGGCGCGCGCAGTTCTTCATCTGATGCGCCGCTCTCTGCGCATGGGAGCCGCGTCGCGCGAACTGGAAGTCGCCGCGAATGGCCGGCTTGTGCGCACCGCCGTAACCGTGAGTTCATTAGGGCCACGGCGCTCGAATCCCGGCTACGTCATCGTGATTGACGACCTCACCGGCTTACTGCAGGCGCAAAAGGCCGCGGCCTGGCAGGAAGTGGCCCAGCGCATCGCTCACGAAATCAAGAATCCGCTTACGCCGATTCAGCTCTCCGCCCAGCGACTGCTGCGCTATCTGGAGCGCACGCCCCCCGCGGCGGGACCCGAACGACGCGGCGAAATCGAAAAGCTCGTGGCGGAATGCGCCAGCCTGATCGAGCGGGAAGTTCGTACGCTCGGGTCGCTCGTGGACGAATTCTCCCGTTTCGCGCGATTCCCTGCTGCGCGCCTGGCGTCAGCCGACGTGAACGCGATCGTGGAAAGCGCCCTCGGGCTATTCGCAGGACGTCTCGAGGGCATTGAGGTCCGTACGAATCTGGCTGCTGGCCTGCCGCCGGTGAAGGCCGACGCAGAACTACTGGGGCAGGTGGTTACCAATCTCATAGACAATGCCGCCGAAGCCCTGGGAGGCTCGGCCATTCGCCAACTTCAGGTGGGCACTCGCGCGGTTAGCGACGGAGACGCCGTCGAAATCGAGGTCGCCGACAGCGGCCACGGAATCTCACCCGCCGACAAAGAAAAACTCTTTCTGCCGCTCTTCTCCACGAAGGATCGCGGAACGGGGCTGGGCCTGGCCATTGCCAGCCGTATCGTCGCGGAGCACAACGGCGCAATTCGCGTCGAGGACAACCTGCCGGTGGGCGCGAAATTCATTATTCGCCTGCCGGCTACGGAAGCATCCACTGCCGCGACCGCCGGTGCAGCGTCCGCGTCAGCTTCCACTCCTGCGCCAGCTGAGTCGAAAGCCGAGAACCACGAAGTCAGGAAGAGCTGATGCCCGCTCGCATCTTGATTGTTGACGACGAGAGCGGCATTCGCGAGTCGCTCGGAGCGCTGTTGCGCGATGAAGGCTACGAAGTCGAAGCGGTCGCTTCCGGCGAGGAATGCTTAGAGCGCCTGGCGCAACGGCGTTTCGACCTGCTGCTCCTCGATGTATGGCTTCCCAGAATGGACGGCCTCGAGACGTTGGAGCGTTTACAGTCGCGGGAGGGCGCTCCCGTCGCCGTCATGATTTCCGGGCACGGCAACATCGAGACCGCCGTCCGCGCCACCAAACTCGGGGCCTTCGACTTTGTCGAGAAGCCGCTTTCGCTCGAGAAAATCGTGGTCGTGGCGCGCAATGCGCTGGAATATCTCCGCCTGGAGGAAGAAAACCGCCGGTTGCGCGCCGAACTAGAGGAACGCTACGAAATCCACGGCAGGAGCGTGGCCATGAAGGCGCTCCGCCAGCAGATCGCTCTCACAGCGCCGACCAACGGCCGCGTTCTGATCTACGGCGAAAGCGGCACGGGCAAGGAACTGGTGGCGCGTGCCCTGCACGCCCACAGCCCGCGCGCGGGAAAACCCTTCGTCGAAGTCAACTGCGCCGCCATTCCTGAAGAGCTGATCGAATCGGAACTCTTCGGCCACCGCAAGGGCAGTTTCACGGGCGCGAGCGAGGACAAGGTCGGGAAATTCCAGCAGGCCGATGGAGGGACGCTGTTTCTCGACGAAGTGGGTGACATGAGCTTCAAGACGCAGTCGAAGGTGCTGCGCGTGCTGGAAGAGCAACGCGTCGAACCGCTGGGCTCAAACCGTCCCGTCAACGTAGACGTGCGCGTGATAGCCGCCACGAACAAGAAACTCGAAGAGGAAATCGCCCGCAACGCCTTTCGCGAGGACCTCTTTTACCGCCTCAACGTGATTCCCTTTTACGTCCCAGCGCTGCGCGAGCGCACCGAGGACATTCCCATCCTGGCCGCGTATTTCCTGAGGCAATTCTGCGAGGCCTACGGCAAGAAGCCCATGGAGTTCACGCCTGCGGCGCTGGAAGTACTGGTGGCCTATTCCTGGCCGGGAAACGTGCGCGAGCTAAAGAACCTCGTCGAGCGCCTGGTCATCATGTGCCCGCTCGCGCGCATCGAGCCGCATCACTTGCCGCCGGAGCTTTTCCGGGGCGCCTCGAAAAGCCCGCAGAAGCCTTACGCCAGCCTGCACGAAGCCCGGGTGGCCTACGAGCGCGAGTTCGTCCTGCGCAAGCTCGAAGAGCACCGCTGGAACATGACGCACGCGGCCGAGGCGCTGGGCCTGGAGCGCAGCCACCTGTACCGCAAGATGCGCTCTCTCGGCATCGCTCCCTCGAAAGCTTCATAACCGTTTCTTAAGAGTGTTGGCGCGATCCACTGACGGCAAGGAGGGACATCTTGCGAACGTCGAATTCATGGGCGCGAATTCGGGCTTTCGGCACGGGGCTCGGCACGATTGCACTGGCGACTTTTGGCGGCACGGCCCTGGGCCAGGAAACCACCGGCGTATCCGCGCAAGCATCGTCAGCTCCGTTCGTCGTTTTTCTGGGCACGGGAACTCCCGGGCCGACGCCCAACCGCCAAGGCCCAAGCCTAGCTGTGATCGCCGGAGGCCGAGCATATCTGGTGGATATCGGCGTGGGAGTGGTGCGGCAGGCGAGCGCCGCCTCTGCCAACGGCGTCCGCGCCCTCGAACCCCGCGCCTTGAGCATCGCCTTTGTCTCTCACCTGCACTCGGATCATACGCTCGGGCTGCCGGACCTAAGCCTGACGCCCTGGGTGATGGGGCGCGCGGCTCCGCTGGAACTTTACGGCCCGCCGGGAATTTCCGCGATGGCGGAGAACATCCTGAAAGCGTATGCGGACGATATTCACGTGCGGACAACCGGCCTAGAGCATGCCAATGCTACGGGATACAAAGTGAGCGCGCATGACGTCCAGCCCGGCGTTATCTATCAGGACGCGAACGTCAAGGTGACCGCGTTCGCCGTGCCGCACGGAAGCTGGCCGCTGGCGCTCGGTTTCCGCTTCGACGCAACCGGCAAGAGCATCGTCTACTCCGGCGACACCGCACCGGCCGAAAGCGTCGTGCAGAACTGCCACGGCTGCGACCTGCTGATTCACGAAGTCTATATCGACTCGCCGGCGGATGGAGCGCGTCCTGCCGACCAGTGGATGCAGTATATGCATTCCTTCCACACCTCGGCCACGGAGCTTGCCGACATCGCCACGCGCGCCCACGCGAAGGCGCTCGCCGTCACGCATCTCGCGTTCTTGGGCGGCGCGACCGAGGCTGACCTGACGGCAGCGCTGAAGAAGGGATATGGCGGAACGGTCGTCGTGGCGCACGACCTCGATGTCGTCGTCCCCTAAGACAGGCTGTCTTCCTGCCGCGGTTCTGCGAGCTGTTCGAGCTGACGGCGCCAATCGAGTTGGCGGACGAGCGCCGGGTTCTGCCGCCAATTGGGCTGCACCTTGACGAACAGCTCCAGAAAGATGCGCGCCCCGAGAATGGACTCCAGTTCCTGGCGCGCCTGCGTCCCGATTTTCTTCATTGTCTCGCCGCGCTTGCCGATCAGAATGCCCTTCTGCCCTTCCCGCTCGACGTAGATGGTGGCGCGAATCCGAATCAAGCGCGGCTCCTCTTCGAAATTGTCTACCAGCACGGCGATGGCGTGCGGGACCTCCTCGCGGGTCGCGAGGATGGCCTTCTCGCGCACGATTTCCGCGGCCAGAAAACGTTCCGGCTGGTCGGTGAACTGGTCCGCAGGAAAATAGGGAGGCGCCTCGGGCAGATAGTGAAGCCAGCCGTTGACGAGATCCGCGCAGCCTTCTCCGGTGCGCGCGCTGATGGGAAAGATCTCCGCGAACTCGAACACACGGCGGTAGCGGTCTATCAGCGGCAGCAGACGGGGCTTGGCTACTCGGTCAATCTTGTTGAGCAGCAGAAAGACCGGCCCGTGAAAACGCCGCACCCATTCAATCGAGAAGCGGTCGCCCCCGCCGAATTCCACCGAGGCGTCCACGATCAGCGAGAGCAGGTCAATGCCTTCGACCGCCTGCGCCGCCTCGTCCATCATCTGCCGGTTCAAGATGTTCTCGGCCCGGTGGAGCCCGGGCGTGTCAATCAAGATAATCTGCGCGTCTTCGCGGTTCAGGATGCCCTGGATGCGGTTTCGCGTGGTCTGCGGACGCGGCGAGACGATCGAGACCTTGCGCCCCACCAGCGTGTTCACCAGCGTAGATTTTCCGGCGTTGGGCCGGCCCACGATAGCCACGAATCCGGATTTGAAGGACATGCTAGGGATGGTCGGGGATAATTTTCACGCGCAGCTCGCGCGTGCGCGGCCCGTCGAATTCCGCGAAAAAGATAGCCTGCCATCGGCCGAGTACGAGGCGTCCGTTTTCAATCCATACCGTTTCGGACGAGCCTACGAGCGCCGTCTTGATATGCGAGTCGGCGTTGCCTTCGGCGTGCGTGTACGATCCGGAGTGCGGCACCAGCCGGTCGAGCGTAGCCTCGATGTCGCGAGCGACCGCCGGGTCCGCCCCCTCATTGATGAGCACGCCCGCCGTGGTATGCGGGACATACAGGTGGCACACGCCGCTCGTGCAACCGGACTCGCGCGCCAACTTTTCCACTTCGGCGGTTACGTCCTTCAGCTCGCTACGGCGCGAAGTGCGGACGGAAATCGAGCGCGCGAAAACGCCGCCCGACTGTGCCTTCGTCGACGACATAACGATGATGCTACCGTACAACGGCAGTAAGCGAAACCCCCAATGCGTGGCGTGATGTTAAGCGAGGCCGGCGCGGCACATATCAGCGGACGGTTTGCATTTCTGCCAGCGGCGGGCGCGCCTCGATTTGGACGAGGCCGGGAGGTCGCCGCTGCGCTGGTTCCGGATTTTGAATGGTGGCGGGGAGAATACCCGTGCGCACGAAGGCTTTCTCGCAGTCGGCTGATGATGGCCCGCGCATATTCCCTTCCATGTAGGCCAAGCCGGGGCACCTCGTGCAGCTTCCCAGGTGCGCACAGGAAGAGCAAACGGAGAGGTCCTTGCCGCGAATGGCGCGAACTTCGGCGAACTGCGGCGAGTGTTGCCAAATTTCCAGGAAGGGCTGCCGCCGAACGTTGCCGCACGCCAGAGGAAACTGCACGCAGGGATAGACCTCGCCGTAGGGAGAGATGTAACACGCGGTGTGGCCGGCGCTACACGGCAGTCCTTCGCGAGTTTCATCGTCCACCGCCGGCGGCGGAGCGCAGAAATTCTCTACGTCGCCTACCAAGTTCGTATCGTGAAATATGGCGTCGAGCTGGTCGGCCGCCACGCGGTGGCGCAATACCGAAACGTTTCCGTCAATCATCGGCGTAATCGTGGGATCGAGCGAATAGTTCGCGCCCAATTCGGCGGCCAGGGACCGGACGCCTTCGGAATCCTGCACGTTGCTGCGCATCAGAACGTTGGCCAGCGTCACCTTGAGGCCCGCAGCGCGCAGCCGACGGACTCCCGCAAGCGTGCGCACCAGCGAACCCGGCAGCTTGGTGATGGCGTCGTGCACTTCCGCGCGGTGCGAATAGACGCTCACTTGCACCTGCTCCACGCCGAGGGAACGCAGGCGCTGCGCCTCGTCATCGCGGATGAGGACGGCGTTGGTCTTGAGCTTGATGTTGAAGCCGAGCGCCCGCGCCGCCTCGATGATTTCAAAGCAATCACGGCGCAAAAGGGCTTCGCCGCCGCTGAGCGTGAGAAAGAACACTCCGGCGTCTGCCAACTGGCCGAGAAGGCTGCGTATCTCTTCCGTGGACATCTCGCCGTGGTCGGTGTGGTCCAAGTAGCAGTGCTCGCACCGCTCGTTGCAGCGATAGGTGACGTCGAGGTGCGCACTGAGCGGAATGCCCAGCCGCTGCGCCTTTTGGTTCAGCTCTCGCATCAGGCTCATGGAACCGCCACGCTCCCTGACGCGCCGGATTCGGCGGACGGAATCGGCTGGTCTGAAACGCGCAAGATGCCGTGGCGAGCCAGTTCGGTCGCGAACGCTTTCGCGTCCTCCAGCGCTACCTCCGGGGCGACGTCGTAGTCGGCGCAAATTCGGTGTGCGATTTCCGATAGCGGGGTTCGGCCGTCGGCGGCCTGCCAGATGACCGTGGCTACCTCGCTGAGGCTGAAAAGAGTTGAATCCGCCGCAGACATGACCACCATCTCGCCGCCCAGCAGCCGCGCCGCCACCGCCGCGCTCCGGGCCACATAGGTCTCGCTCATCGAATCCGCTCCCAAACGCGCTGATCGGGCGCGAAGGCCAGCCGCGCCACGGGGACCCGCGAAACAAACGCCAGCGCCGCATCGAAAACGCGCTTCACCAGTTCTTCTTCGTGTGCAAAGAACAGGATGTTGCGCAGCAGCGCGCGGGCCGCGGCCAACTTGCCTATGGACTCGACGCGATTGTGGGCGCTCTTTTCGAGCAAGAACAGCGTGGCCACCGGCGCGGAAACATTCGCACCGACGCGCGCCAGTTCTCCGGCGAACGGCGTGCCATAAGCCCGGTACCCGTTGGCGCTCGGCCGCACATACGAAATCTCGTCCGTAAGGACTTCCGCATCGGGCGGCGCCAGCCGAGCGATGGTTGTCTTGCCGGCCCCGGAAATCCCGGCGAACAAAAACGCGCGGCCGAAGCGCACGGCACTCGCGGCATGCAACAGGAAGCCGCCTTCCTCTGCCAGCACTAACGAATGAACCAGCCGCAGGAGCGTATCGAGCGCGTAGGGATTCCGCGACTGGCGCACGAATCCGCAACGCAAGTTCGAGTTCCATTCCGCGCGGAAGTCACCGCGCTCCAGCCGCCACACGCGCCGGTCCTTCCAGACGCGGGCGTCTTCGTCCGAAGGCGTGACTGGGGCTTGCACGTCAATTTTCAAGCGGCAGGCGGGTTCGGCCCGCGCGTTCGTGAATCCCGCATAGCGCTCTTCGGCCATGCGGCAAAATTCTGCGTCACGCGACTCCAGAAGAATGGGAATGCCGCCGACTTCGACGGTCACGCCTTGCGCCACCCGCGGCCGCGGTGTGTCCAGTCCCGAAAGCGCGCTCGCGCTGGTCATCACAAGCAGTCCACGACCTCGCCGGGCCACACTCGCCACATGCCACCTTGCCTCTCCCACCTCCGGTTGCGCAGGTGATGCCATCGCAATAGCGCAGCAGTCAGCTTGTCGGAATTCCGCACGCCCCATGCCAGGCACTTCGCTCCTACACCCGGCGCCACGCCAAGCTTGATCTTGCGGCCACGCCGGACCACCCCGGAGACGGAGCCGAGCAAGTGAGACTCGAAAAACGGCGGATCGTCGTCCCGAAGAGCGTCGCCGCGCGTGATCCAGGCCTTTTCGCCGCGCTCTTCCACGGTGCCGACCACGCGATGCGCGTAGAATCGCCCGTCGCGACACGCCAGCACCACTTGCCCGCAGCGCACATTCGCCACGGGCTGCCGGCGAACCAGCAGAATGTCCTCCGGATAGATCGCCGGAATCATGCTCGAGCCCAGCGCTGCGAAGCGCAGCCCACCGAACGACTGCAGCGCCTGCGTCGCCAGCGCCATCTTCACGTCATCATGAGTTGTCTGTACCGCGGATGCCATTGGTCCCCCCAGATCTAGGAAAGCTTCCTATTGAAACGGCACTGTGATTGCGTGGGCGAAAGTTTGCCGCAAGCTAGAGCCATGGTTTCAAAGACACGCTCGTGCTGGAAGCTGGGCTTCCGGTAGGGCTTCTTCGGCTTGCCGGTCGGGTTGCCGGGCGGCCGTTCTCCGTCCGCAGCACGAGTGTGGCTCTGATCGCTCATTGAAGCGCGGCTTGTGTAAGCTTGACGGCGCATCCTCCGGTATCGGTCACGACGGTGTTGTTGTTGCACGTCGCGTTCTGCAGCAACGAGTTGAAGTAAATGCTGGCTGCCTGCGCGGAAGAGCTGTTGTTGTCTACAGTCATCCCGCTGGTGCCGATCCCTTCCGTCACCAGCGAACCCAGTGCCGTCGGGAACCCGCTGGTGATGTTGGCGGACGCCACATTGCTTTGACTGCTCTGGCCAGCGGAGAAAAACAGCCAGTCAATGGACGTGGTGGTGTTGTAGAACTCCATTACCGAAGTCCACTCGAACCCAGGGCCGCCGCCCAGGTTCCAGTTGTGGGCTGGAGCTCCTGCGTTCAACACGCCGGTACTGTTGTTGAAGGTCGCGGCGTATAGTTGTACGGTCGGTCCGCTCGGGTTTGCGCTCGGCGTGCAGGCTACGCCCAACGTGCCGCTCACGCCTCCCACATAGACCAGAGCACCCGCGGCCGTCGGGGCCGTGTAATAGGCGTTGCTGAAAGCCGGCGCATGGATATTGCACTGATTCCCCGTGCCAATCGTCGCCGTCGAAGACGAGCTGAAATCTGTCTTGGCCTGCACGAGCGCTCCGTTGGCCCCGCTGCTGGCGGAACCGCTCACGGCGTAAACGAAACCGTTGACTCCGTCCACGACCGGCGGATCCACAATCGCGCCGTAGGTCTTGCTGCCGACGCCGTCTCCCACCGTCACGGATTTGATCGTCCCCGTCTGCGACACAGAGTAGAGCTTGCCGTCCGAGCAGCCGACGTAGACGTTGAGCGTCACGAAATCGAGAACAGGGGCAGTCAACTTCCCGGAGCAAACCGTGATCGAGCCTCCCGCGCCCCAGCTTGTATCCAGACTGGGAGCCGGCGTCCCCCCTCCCGAGCAATCCGGATTCACAGAGGTGCAGAAGACGTCCTTGATCCGGTACAGCACTCCGATGTCATTCCCAACGTAGGCCAGATCGCGAACGTAATCTACGAACGGCGACGAAAGGGTATCCGTCCCCGAAGTGGAGGAGCCGAGTGCGAGGTTCGTCGCAGTGCCGCTGCCGATGGCGGGCGTTGCGGAGACGAAGCTGGCCATGACCTTAGGGGAAAGAACGCTCTGCAAGTTGCTGCTATTCTGGCCGTCCCCGCTCTTTGGCGCCAAAACGTGAAAGTGCGCGGGGCTGCCGGCGCCAGACTCCACGAATGCAACCTTTGTGCCAGTAACCGACCCTCCCAGCGGATCAAAGGCGATCACCGGAGACGTAGCCACCGCCCCGGAGCCGCCACCGCCGAGCCCCTGCACGGCGTACGACCACAACACCGTCGCGGCGACGCCGGTATCCGACGCCGTTGCGGTGCGGTTACAGATGCCATTGGCTCCTGCCGTGCCGCTGTACAGGTTGTTCAGGGCCACGATGTTCGGCTGCGTGGCACTGCCCGCGGCGTTCACGGAGAAAACGACATAGTCGTTCGCGCAGCTGGGGGCAGCCGTCACGTCGAAGCTGAACTTGGCCGGATACATGGTCTCCGCCGTCCCCCCGGTCCCTAAGTAAATGCTCCAATCGCGCTGCATGGCCGAGTGCAGTTCCCGATGTCTGGGTCCCCAACGCTGCTGTTCCTCTCCTTCCACGCCACCCCATCCCTGGTGCGTAGCGCTCCACCAAGCCATGGCCGCCCGCGGGTCCTGTGCGGCCGCCTGCATGGCCGCCATCGGTCCATACCGCACGTAAACCAGGTGGCGCGTGCTCCAGTCCTGGAACACCGAGGCTTGACGCACGCCCGCGCCCACAGTCCTGCCCTGCGCCGTCATGTGGCGGGACATGAAACTGGTTAGCGGCAATCCGAGCAGACAAACGGTCAGCGCCGTGAGGGCGCCCAAGCGCCCCGGAGTGAGAAAAGAAAGGGGTTTTCTCATGTGTCACCTGCTCTTAGGTTTAGTGGGAAATGGACGATTCGAGTTGTGGGGAGTGCGCGCCTCCGCCTCCTCATTATTTCGTGGCCCTACCCGCGTCGCCGCCAGCCTACGCCCATGGCCAGCAGTCTCAGGGGGAACAGGTACTCCGCCAGGGCGACATTCCCACGCAGACGGCGGTCGGCCGTGTCTGGTAGCATGCTTCCATTGGCTTGATTCCTCGACAAGAGACAAGAAGTACTGGTGTGCCAAAGCGTAACCCCTTGTGCCACAATGGGACACGGGTAGTATGCCTTTCGCCCACCTTTCGCTAATCGCCAATATTTTGGCTAGTAATTGCTCGTTCGGTTTACAGAACAATTCGTGTCCGACGGGTACTAAAACTCATCGGACGCCTGGAGGAATAGAGGGTTCCTGAAGCGAGGCCCTAGTGGTGTCCGCCGGTCAGTTCGCGGACAATGTCTCCGACAAACGCCTTGGCGTCTCCAAATAGCATCAGAGTTTGGTCGAGGTAGTAGAGCGGGTTATCAATTCCGGCAAAGCCCGGGTTCATGCTGCGCTTGATGACCATGACGGTGCGAGCCTTGTCCACGTCAATGATGGGCATTCCGTAGATGGGACTGCTTTGGTCGGTCCGCGCGGCGGGATTGGTCACGTCGTTGGCCCCGATGATCAACGCCACGTCGGTCTGCGGCAGGTCCGAATTGACATCTTCCATCTCCTTCAGCCGGTCATAGGGAATGTCCGCCTCGGCCAGCAGGACGTTCATGTGGCCGGGCATGCGCCCTGCCACGGGATGGATTCCGAACTTCACGTCCACGCCCTTTTTCGTCAGGGCGTCGAAAAGCTCGCGGACCTTATGCTGGGCCTGCGCCACGGCCATGCCGTAGCCCGGCACGATCACTACGCTGCTCGCCGCCGACAGAATCGCAGCCGCCTCCTCCGGCGTGGCGCTGCGCACGGTCCGAGCTTCCGCTGCAGCCGGCCCCCCCGCCTGCACCTGTCCAAACGCGCCGAACAGCACGTTGGTGAACGACCGGTTCATGGCCTTGCACATAATCACCGACAGAATGAACCCGCTCGACCCATCGAGCGCTCCGGCCACGATCAGCAGCTTGCTGCTCAGCACGAATCCCATAGCTGCGGCCGAAAGCCCCGCGTAGGAGTTCAAAAGCGAGATGACCGTGGGCATGTCCGCGCCACCGATGGGGATAATCAGCAGCACGCCAAAGCCCAGCGCAATCCCCACCATCACCGGGAACAGGTTCTTGTACTCCGGGTGCAACACCAACGTCACTCCCACCGCAATGGCCAGCCCTAGCAACACCAGATTAACGATGTTCTGCCCTTTGTACGTGATGGGGCGCTGCGGAAGGATTTCCTGCAGCTTCCCGGCGGCCATCAAGCTGCCGGTGAAGGTCAATCCTCCTAGGATGACCTCCATCGACAACACGGACATCGTGAACTTCGGCACATTCGGCGAACGCAGATAAAATTCCGCCGTGCCCACGAGAGTGACGCACAGCGCGCCAAAGGCGTGGCTCAGCGCGGTCCGCTGGGGCACCGCTGTAATTGCCACCCTGCCGAGGGGCACACCGATGATGGTCCCGAGCACCAGCGCGATGGCGATCCATTGGTAATTGACGATTCCCTTTTCCGCGAGCGTGCCCACAATGGCCAGCAGCATTCCAACTTCGCCGGCCCACACGCCGCGCCGGGCGGTCGTTGGCGCGCTCAGCCACTTCAGGGAGAGAATGAACAGCGCCGTCGCAATCAGATAGATGAGTTCGAGGTAATTAAAAGTGGGGAGCGTCATGGTCACGGTTTCTGCGGCTTGCTGGTTTTGAACATTTTGAGCATGCGGTCGGTAATGTAAAAGCCGCTCACGATGTTGCTGGTAGCGGCCACCACAGCAATGGTCCCCAGGATGGTCGCCAGTTTGGTCTTGCCTTCGCCGACCAGCACGATGGCGCCTACGACGGCGATGGCATCCAAAGCGTTCGTCAGCGACATCAGCGGTGTGTGCAGCAGCGGTGATACGCGGCGGATCACTTCAAATCCTATGAATGCCGCCAACATGAATACGAATAAGCTGTTAATTAAGACTTCGCCTGACATATTCCCTCTCCTCGCTAAGCCTTTCCTTGGGCGACGAGCGTCGGCATCTTGAAAAACTCGCGAATGCGCGCCTGGACCACCTCGCCGCCCCGCGTGAGCAGCGTGTCGCGGATAATTTCGTCTTCCAGATTGAGCTCGATCTTGCCCTTCTTGGTCAAGTGCTGCAGGAATGCCGTCAGGTTGCGCGCGTACAACTGGCTGGCGTGGTAGGGAACCGTGCTGGCGAGATTGATCCGACCGATGATGGTGACGCCATTAACCATCACGGTTTCGTCTGCTCGCGTTAACTCGCAGTTTCCGCCTCGCTCCGCGGCCAGGTCCACGATCACCGACCCCGGCGCCATGGCTTTCACCATCTCCGCGGTCACCAGCACCGGCGCCTTCTGCCCGGGTACGACCGCCGTGGTGATGACCACGTCGCTTTCGGCCACCACACGACCCAGCAACTCCCGCTGCCGCGCGTAAAACGTCTCATCCTGCGCCCGGGCATATCCCCGCGCGTCCTGCGCATCTTTAGCTTCAATGGCCAGCTCGACGAACCGTCCGCCCAGGCTTTGCACCTGCTCCTTCACCGCAGGGCGCAAGTCGTAAGCCGAAACCACCGCTCCCAGTCGCTTCGCCGTCGCAATGGCCTGCAAGCCCGCCACTCCCGCGCCGATCACCAGTACGCGCGCCGGCGTAATCGTGCCCGCGGCGGTCGTCAGCATGGGGAAAAAGCGCGGCAGTACATCGCCGGCGATCAGCACGGCCTTGTACCCGCACGCCGTGGCCATGGACGACAGCGCATCCATGCTCTGGGCCCGCGTGCTGCGGGGCATCAGCTCCACGGCAAACGCCGTCACGCCTGTCCTCGCCACTTCCTCCACTACTTCTCGCGCCCCCATGGGCCGGAGGAACCCGATCAGCGCTTGATCGCGCCGCATCAGCGGAACGTCGGCCTTGCCGGTTTTGTCGTTCGAGCCGTAGCACAACACCTGCACGACGATGTCCGCGGTGCTGAATACCTCGGCCCGGCTGGGAAGAACTTTCGCACCCTTCTCCGTATATGCCGCGTCGGGATATCCGGCCTCGGTTCCCGCTCCCGTTTCCACGACGACTTCCAGCCCGGCCTTCGCCAAATTGGGAAGCACCGAGGGGACCAGCGCCACGCGCCGCTCTCCCGGAAAACTCTCTTTAGGCACACCCACAATCACGAAAACTTCTCCCTTCTCCTGCCCCGGCTTATCTCGCTCCGCGCCGCTCGTCCGAAAGGCATGCCTGAAGGAATGCTAGCGGCCATCCCACCCAAAGACCCGGCGCGGTCACCTTCAAAACCGGCTATTGTAACCGGACTTGCCCACAAGTCCACGGAAAAAATTTCCGCCTCAGTTTCAGGTTGGGGATTGAACGAGCGCTGCTACTGTTTCGAGGCCGGAGGATCGGCATCCACCATGTCGCCGATGGCGTCGCCGCTCACCACCAGTTCGACGCGGCGGTTCTGCTGGCGGCCTTCTGGCGTGTCGTTCGTGGTCACCGGGCGCGTCTTGCCGAAGCCTCGCGCCGTCACCGAACCCGCCGGCACCATCTGGGCGACCAGGTACTCGCGCACCGAGCCGGCTCGCTCTTCGGAAAGGCGCTGATTGTATTCGTCTCCGCCGACGCTGTCCGTGTGTCCCTCGACAGCCACCTTCAGCCCCGGATACGCCAGCAGGATGCCGGAAATTTTCGCCAGCTTCTCGCGGGCCCCGGGACGCAGCGTATAGCTTCCTGTGTCAAACAGCACGTCGGACATATTCACGATGAGTCCGCGGACCGTGTCGTGGGTCTGCAGGACCATGCTCAATTGCTTCAGCAGTTGCGCCCGCAACGCGGCCTTTTCTGATTCCGCCTGGGCCGCCGCCTTCCGGGCTCGCTCGGCTTCCGCTTCGGCTTCGGCTTTTTGTTCCGCCGCTAGTTGCGCAGCTTTTTCCGCTTCCTGCTGCTGCGCCAGGGCGGCGACGCGCGTCTTCTCGGCCTCCGCCTCTGCGGCGGCCTTCTGCTCAGCCGCCAACTTCGCCGCTTTCTCCGCCTCTTGTTGTTGTGCGAGAGCTTTGGCCTGAGCGGCTTCCGCCTCGGCGCGTTCGCGAGCCGCCCGCTCCGCCGCCAACTGCGCTTCGAGTTTGGCTCTCTGCGCCTCTTCCGCTTGCTGACGGGCCAGGGCCTCGCGCGCTTCGGCGGCCTTCCGCTCCGCGGCCTGGCGCTCCTCTTCGATCCGCTTCACAGTAATGGACCGAGCGTCTTCGGCAGTCTGGACCGCTTCGCGCGCGACCACATCCACGCTCTTTCTTTCCGCTTTCCTACTTTGCTCCTCTTCGGCCTGCTGGAGAAGCTGCTGGGCTTTCTGGAGACTGTCCTTGGCGTACTGCATCGCGCCGGAGGCTTCCGCAATCTTCAGGGCGTTGCGCGCTTCATGCAGGCTGAGCGGAATCCGCGGGTCCGGGCGCGTCTCGTCGCCCGTGGTGATGGTCGAATACTGTCCGCGCTGCAGCAGATCGAACTTCGCGTCCACTTCCTCGACGCTTCCCTCGGTGTCCGGCCGCACCTCGTTTTCCATTACGACGACTTCGCTGGGCTGCGCCACCGCAAAATAGGGCTCAGCGGTCACAATCATGGCGAAGGCCTGGAAGGCCGTCGCGCCGTCCACCTTGGCCTTGTTGCCCTCCAGAACCAGTTCGCCCAGGTTCTCGGCGCGGCCCTCGGGCGTCACGGCCCACAAGACGTACGTCAGAAAGGGTGAGCCATACTGCGTCGCCGGCAGGAGCTTCTCGAATTTCGCGGAGATGCTGATCACTCCTTTCTTCTGCTCGACCCGCGCCTCGCCCTTGGCAAACGGCATGAGCACTGTGCCCTTGAAGTTCACCGGCGTGGAGCCTTTGGCGTGGCGATAGTTGACCGCCTTCGTGGTTCGCGCCACCACCGTGATCTGGTAGAGAGGACTCGACGCACTGCTCTGCGAGGGAGCGGATTGGCCCGTCGCGGCGGGCTGGCCAGGTGCACTGCTCTGCGACGGCGCAGGTTGCCCCGCCGTGGCTGACTGCCCCGCCCAAACGGTTGCCCCCAGACTCAGCGATCCTGCCACTAGAACTGCTACCCAAGCCCTGCTCATACACTTTCCCCTTATTCGATTGGTTCCCCGCCGATTCGTCAAGCGTAGCAGGTGGCAGCGCCTGCGCGGCAAAACCGCGTTCCTGGTGTGCCCAATAGGTCACAAAACCCGCGTCACCATCCGCTGAATACTTACCTGGCCTGTTGTTTACCCCGAACCTGCCGAAGGGAGTGCGCCGGCGGCGAATTGCTGCGCCCCTCGCCACTGCGACGGCCATTGAAATTCCGGTGCCCTTCTGCCAGCCTTAGCCGAGCCGCGCGCGTGCACGAAGCACAGTGCCCGGCGTCACCATGACGAAATCTGTACGGTTGGCTCCGCT